>Ga0190272_10000258_pt1 | contig 31578 bp, 29 predicted proteins | sample Popmic504T_FD_133746 | JGI IMG/M metagenome (GOLD analysis project Ga0190272, IMG submission 133746) | Populus adjacent soil microbial communities from riparian zone of Shoshone River, Wyoming, USA - 504 T | ecosystem: Environmental > Terrestrial > Soil > Riparian zone | place: USA: Wyoming...
AAATTTCTCGACGTGGATGTGACGCCATACCTCGAGGCCTTTGAAACCTCCGAGTCTATGACGGTCGACGGCTATGCTTATCTCCAGGATAATCCCGCGCCGGCGCCCAGCCGTCAGGTTGTCGTTCGACCTCACCGCGGCGGCGGGCGCGGCTCGTTCCTACCCTTCGTCATCGGCGTCGTCGTTTTGGTCGTCGGGTTCATGGTCATGAAATGGATCCTCAACCTTCAGCGTCTCAAACCTGACCCTCGCCCGGCAGGAGGAGCATCCCCGGTTCCTACTGCGGCGACAGGCACCATCATCGCGCCCCAGGCGTTGCCCGTGGAAAATGTAGCCAGTCCGACGCCGGCCGCCGCGATCACGCCAGCGCCACAACCCTCCGTTATTCCCTCGCCGGCCCTGGACTCGGTCCCCACAGAACCGGAAGTGCGCCGGGCCGAACCGGTCAATCCGCAGGATGTGCCGAAGGCCAGGCCCAGTCTCACGCCACCGCCGGTTCGCAGGCAATTTCGCAGTCCGCCTCCCAGGCCCCCCGTGGCTCCAGCCCCCGCCCTGAGCCCCGCTCGTCCCACTCCGCGGCGGTTGATTTCGCGATAGGTGAAAGCGCAGCCAGAGCCTCCTTCTGCAGCGGCGGTCTGTGACCGCCGAAGCGCTGCGTTCGAAGATCCCGACGGCGATTTTAGACCGCCTCCGCAGAGAACGACTAAACCCAAGGTCGGCATGATCAGTCTCGGCTGCGCGAAAAATCTGGTCGATGCCGAGATCATGCTCGGGAGCGTTTTGCAACAAGGCATGGAGATCACGTCTGTCGCGGAGGAGGCGGACGTGCTCGTCGTCAACACGTGCGCCTTCATCGATTCCGCTAAGGAGGAATCAATCGACGCAATCCTGGATGCGCATCAGCAGCGCGGTTTGGGAAAAAGGCCGGGCCAAAAATTGATTGTGAGCGGATGCATGTCGCAGCGCTTCTCGCGCGAACTGCGGGAGTCGCTGCCCGAGGTGGACGCTTTTGTCGGACTGGACCAGGTCGCGGAAATGGGCGCGATCGTGCGGCGGGTCCTCGGCGCGGAGAGCCTTCCCGGCACGAGCTTTGTGACCGACCGGCCAACCTACATTCCAAATTACGATACACCCCGATTTCGCCTGACCCCGGCGCACAGTGTTTACCTGAAGATCGCGGAAGGGTGCAATCACCCGTGCAGCTTCTGCGTTATCCCGCAAATGCGTGGCCGGCACCGCAGCCGGCAGCCGGCCTCGGTGCTCTCTGAGATTCGCGCGCTCGTGGCGGAAGGCGTGAAGGAGATCAGCCTCATCAGCCAGGATACGACTTATTACGGAATGGATTTGTGGGCGGCAAAGGCCGGCCCGCGCCAGCCGGTCGATTCTTCGCGCGGGCCCACGCTGTCCGCGTTGCTGCGTGAGATCCAAACGATCGAGGGCGATTTTTGGGTGCGATTGCTTTACACCCACCCGGCGCATTGGAGCGCGGAGTTGATCGAGACGATCGCGGAATGCGACAAGGTCGCGCGTTACATCGACATGCCGTTGCAGCACATCGATGAGGGGATGCTCGGTCGGATGCGTCGCGAAACGAGCCGCGCCCACATCGAGGATCTGATAAACGCTCTCCGCGCGGGGATTCCGGGGGTTGCTCTGCGCACTACCTTTATCGTCGGGTTTCCCGGCGAAACAGAGGAGGCTTTTGCATCGCTCCTGGAGTTCATCGAGCGAACGCGTTTTGAGCGGCTCGGTGTTTTCAAATACTCGCAGGAGGAGGGATCGCGCGCGGCGAAGATGCCGGAGCAACTGCCGGTGAAAATCAAGAACGAGCGTTACCGTCGCGCCATGACGGTGCAACAGCGAATCGCGCGTGAGATGGCGACCGAAAAGGTCGGACGCGAGCTACGCTTGCTCGTGGATCAACCCCTGGTGGCCCGCACGGAAGCGGACGCGCCAGAGGTTGATGCGCGCGTGATTCTTTCCCAGCCGGCGAGGGTAGGCGAGTTCACTGTTCGCCGCATCACGGGCAGCCGGGGTTACGATTTACTGGCGTAGGCCTCTCGGGGGAAATCGCGCTCGCAGAGAAGTTAGCGAGTGACATCAAAAGACTTTTCGGCGATTTCTTGGACCCCCACTGATTCCGGCATGTCTGAACCCGCGCTCCCCCAGAAGCCCGAGACCACCCAGCGTCTTCAGAACGATATTGAAGAGCGCGATGGATCCGGCGCCGTCTTGCCGTCTCGCACCCTTTCACCGCGACGATCTCCGCCGGTGGCACCCGTCAGCACAGATCCACGGGCCCAAACTCCCATGATTCCATTGCGGTCGCCGGTGTCGCCACCGGAGCCTACGCCTCCACCTTCATTACGTCTCGTGCCGAAGCCCGCCGGGACCCGGCAAGCTCCCTTCGGGGCGGAGCTGAACCAGCCGCGTCCGGAGGCCTCGGCGGTAGCCGAGGCTGTCGCCCGGGTTTCGGCCCAGTCAGGTCCGAAAAAGGAAACGGCGCGCATGAGCACGTTGTCCGAGGCGTTGCCTGCATCGGCCGTTCTGCGCCACGCGCGAGACATCGTCGCCCCATCCAATTCAATCGACGCGTTCGATTTCATTCCGAGCTGGTTCTGCTGGGGACTACTCAGCCTTTCCACCATAATTTTTCTGATCCAAATCTGGAATTACGCGTTATCTTAAGCTCATGGAAAACTCCGCCACTGCTTCGATTATAGATCTCACTGACGCGAATTTTGATAAGGAAGTCATGCAAAGCGACCAGACCGTGCTGGTCGATTTTTGGGCTCCATGGTGCGGGCCGTGCAAAATGATCGCACCGCTCCTGGATACGATTGCGACGGAGAAAGCGGGCTCGGTGAGGGTTGCGAAAGTGAATGTGGATGAGAACCTGAACCTCTCCACGAAATACAATGTGCGGGCCATTCCGGCCTTGCTCTTCTTCAAGGGCGGCCAACTCCGCGATCAAGTGGTCGGGATGACGACGAGGCAGGATCTGCTTCGCCGGCTTGACGCATTAGCGTAGGAAACAATTGCGCCCGGCGCGGCTCGAACGCGCAACCTACAGCTTCGGAGGCTGTCACTCTATCCAGTTGAGCTACGGGCGCTGTGCGCTCCGATTATAGTGGGCGACGGCTAAAGCACAACCGCCCACCCGCCCCCCTGCTGACGATCCGGAGCGGCGATGCCGGGAAAGATCGGGAATAGATCAAGAGCAGGAAAGGAGTGATGATTCCCCAAAATCATCTTTCCTTTGATTTTTCCTCCTAAGCGAATGAAGATGACCGCCCGCCAGCGGGGCCAGAGGAGATCATTATGAGCAGCATTATCGACGCAATCGAAAAAGAACAACTGAAGACGGACGTGACCAACTTCAAGGTCGGCGACGGCGTTCGGGTGCACACACGGGTGGTGGAAGGCGACAAGGAGCGAATTCAGATTTTTGCCGGGATCGTCATTGGCCGCAAAGGCCGCGGGATGAACGAGACCTTCACCGTCCGTCGCATTTCGTACGGCGAAGGGGTCGAGCGGGTGTTCCCGCTTCATTCGCCGCGGATCGCAAAGGTGGAGGTGGAAAAGCAGGGGCGCGCCCGCCGCGCGAAGCTGAACTACCTGCGCGACCGCAAGGGCAAGGAAGCGACCGCGGTGCGAGAGCAGAATTAATTAACGATTTATCGGATTGGCGAATTAGCGATTGCCATGGGGACATTCGCTCGATTCATTTGGTTCGTTTAAGTCGCTCCATGTACCGTCGCTGTGGTTTCAGGCATGAACGCAGGTTGCGCGCACTTGGTGTCTCCACCATCGCCGGCATCGACGAAGCGGGCCGTGGCGCGCTGGCAGGGCCCGTCGTAGCGGCGGCAGTTATTCTCCCCGAGAAATTTCGGCACCGCCGGCTGAACGACTCAAAGCAGCTTCTCCCCGAACGGCGCGAAGAAATTTATCACGAACTGATCGACAGCGGCGCGATTTTATGGGCCGTCGGAATTGTCGATTCGCTTGAGATCGATGCGCTCAATATTCTGCGCGCCACCCATAAGGCGATGCGCGCGGCCATCGAGGCGTTGAGCCTGCGGCCCGACCACGTCCTGATCGACGGCCTGCCCGTTTTTCCTTTTCCGCTACCGCAGACCGCAATTATCGATGGCGATTGCTACAGCCTCAGCATTGCCGCCGCCAGTGTCATTGCCAAGGTCACGCGCGACACGATTATGCGCGACTTCTGCGCGCGCTTTCCCGAATATTGCTTCAGCCAGCACAAAGGCTACGGCACGGAATTGCACCTGATAAAATTGCATGAACACGGGCCTTGTCCGATTCATCGCCGATCTTTCGAACCGGTGGCGCAGCCGGTTTTTGCCTTCGCGGCCCGGACATCTTCGGCTTGGGACGCGCGGAGAGAAACTGGCTTGCCGGTTCTTGCGGAGGAACGGTTACAAGGTCCTTTATCGTAATTTTCGCGGCCGCACCGGGGGCGAGATCGACATCGTCTGCCGCGACCGGGACACGCTGGTCTTCGTCGAAGTGAAAACGCGGACGCGCGAAGATTTCGGACGCCCGTTTGACGCCGTCGATCGCAATAAGCAGAAACGCCTTGCTCGCGGCGGTCTGGCCTGGCTTCGGCTCCTGGATGATCCCGAAATTCTCTTCCGGTTCGACGTGGTCGAAGTGATCATCGCGGAGGGACAGGAACCGCGCTTTGAGTTACTCCGCAACGCCTTCGCTCTGCCCGAGCCGTACATTTACTGACGGTGTAGAGGCGGCCGTGCCGGCCGCAAGGTATTTGAATTTGCGGGCGCCACGCCCGCCGCTACACCAACGGGCGACGCGCAGTCATGAGCGACACCACGATTCATCAGTAATGAACAATCACTTTCATCCTGCGGCCATCGCGAGCCTTGCCTTCATTTTTTCCTGGATCGCTCCGGCAGGCGCCCGAGCCGCCACCGAAATGGAACAGGATCCCAAATTATTAACCGGCAAGGCCGCCGTCTCCGCCGATTGGACCCACGATGCACCGGGCGTCCGGCACAAGATCACTCTCGATGATCTGCCGCCGCCATTTCAAACGGAGTCTGTAACCAACCGTCCGCGGGTGGTGGCTCGACCAGATGGTGCGCAGCCTCAAGTTCCAGCGGGGTTCAAAATCGAGCTGTACGCCGCAGGTCTCCGGGACCCGCGTTATCTTCTGACCGCGCCAAACGGTGACATCTTTGTCACCGAAAGTGCCGCGGATACGATTAAAGTGCTGCGCGACACAGACGGTGACGGGAAACCGAACATTACCGAGGTCTTCACTAGGGAGGGATTAAAAGATCCATTTGGGATTGCCTTCTACCCGCCGGGGCCTGAACCACGATACCTTTACGTCGCCAACACCAACGGCGTCATTCGTTTCCCCTACCGTAATGGCGATAGCAAGACGCGCGGACCGGTCGAAAAGCTAGGCGCGGAACTTTCGCCCGGCGGCCTCCTCACCGGCGGTGGACATTGGACTCGCGACATCGCGTTCTCGCCTGACGGCAAACGAATGTTTGTCTCAATCGGTTCCCTTTCCAACGTCTCGGATGATTCGGACGAGGCGGATCGGGCGCGCATCTTCCAGTTCAATCCAGACGGCACTGGAAAAAAAGTTTTTGCCTGGGGAATTCGGAATGCGGTGGGCATCAAGTTTCGGCCCGGGACTGAGGACCTCTGGATGAGCACGAACGAACGTGACGGACTCGGCGATGGCCTCGTGCCGGATTACATCAGCCGCGTGCAACCGGGCGGATTCTACGGCTGGCCCTGGTTCTACTTCGGTAATCACCAGGACCCGCGGCACAAAGGCAAACACCCGGAGTTGGCAGACAAGGTCCTCACTCCCGACGTCCTCGTGCAGAGCCACTCGGCGACGTTGAATCTGTGCTTCTACGACGGGCAACAATTTCCGGCCGACTACCAAGGCAACATCTTCGCGGCCTTCCACGGATCATGGAACAAGTCGCGGCGCACCGGTTACAAAATCGTACGCGTGCCGTTCGACAAATCGAGCGGAAAAGCGCGGGGCGATTACGAGGATTTCGTCACCGGTTTCGTCACTCCGGAAGGAAACGTCTGGGGTCGCCCGGTCGGCATTACCGTCGCAAAAGATGGCAGCCTTCTCTTCAGCGAGGACGGAAACGACACCATCTGGCGAGTTAGCTACGGAAAGTGAAGCGGACAGAACGCTGTTATCCCGAACCGCGCAGACAAGGGACCTCCCGGTCGCACGGCATGGGACTCAGACAGCGATGACGCCTCAGCCCTGCGCAGCTCGGGATGACAAGCATTGGATTGGCCCCTACACCAGCAATTCGTAGGAGAGAATGCTCAGGCAATAGATCGATGCGGTTTCAACGCGAAGGACTACCGGGCCGAGCGTGATCGGGCGGCAACCCTGGCTCCGGGCGAGCGAAAGCTCGGCGGGCGTAAAGTCGCCTTCGGGACCGACGAGCATCAACACGTTGCTGGGTCGATCCCCATGTTCGGTGGAGAATTGCGCGAGGATTTTCTTAAGATGCACGGCGTCGGATTGAAGCGAACCGATCAATTGCAGATCGAAACCCCGACGGTCCTTAAAGAACTGCGCGAGTGTTTGCGGGGTTTGCACTTGCGGCAGCCAGTTCTGGCCGCATTGCTTGGCGGCCTCGATCGCGACGGTCTGCCATTTGGCCTGCTTTGACGCGGCGCTCTCCTCATCGAGCCGGACAACCGTGCGATCGGAAAGAATTGGAGCGATTTCCGTCGCTCCGATCTCAACCGCTTTCTGCACGATCAGATCCATATTTTTTCCCTTTGGAATGGCCTGGCCGAGCGTGATGCGGCAACGAAGCGGCGGTGTCTGGGCGTCGTGCAATTTCCGGAGATGGATCTCCGCGGCATCGCCGGAAACGATCTCGGCCGTGATCTCGCGCCCCTGCCCGTTAAAGAGGACCACCTTGTCGGTTGTCTCGAGGCGCAGAACGTTGCGGCAATGATGCGCCTCGGGGCCCGTCAGGACCAGAGCGTCGGGATGCCAGTTTTCCGGCGCGATATAAAAGCGGTGCATGCGGAGAGCAAGAGATTCCTTCCCGCAACGGCGAGACTCGGAATGACAAAAAAGGAGCTACCGAAAAAATTCTTTCGCGCGATCAAAGAAGCTCTTGTGGAGCGGAGTGTTTTCGTCGCCGCAGAGCGCGGAAAATTCTTCGAGCTTCTGGCGCTGCTCGCTGTTCAAACGGCTCGGGACTTCGACCAGGAGCCGCGCGAGGAGATCGCCCCGATCGCGTCCGTTCACGTTGATAATGCCTTTGCCGCGCAGCTTGAATACCTGGCCGCTCTGAGTCCCGGCCGGCACCTTGAGATTCGCTTTGCCTTCGAGCGTCGGGACTGCGATTTCGCCGCCAAGCGCCGCCAGGGTGAAGGCGATGGGCAGTTCGCAGTAGAGATTGTCGTCTTCGCGCTGGAAGATGGCGTGCTCCTTGATGTGAATGACGACATACAGGTCGCCAGCCGGCCCGCCGCGGATTCCCGCTTCTCCGTTGCCGGAGGTGCGCAGGCGCGAGCCATCGGAAATGCCGGCGGGCACCTTTAATTTGATGCGACTCGTGTTCTCCACGCGCCCTTCTCCACTACATGTACGACACGGCTTTTCGATGATCTGGCCCACCCCCCGGCAGCGCGGGCAGGTTTGCGAAACCTGAAAGAATCCGCGGGAGCTAATGACCTGGCCGCGGCCGCCGCAGGTTGGACAATTGATCGCGCGTGAGCCCGGATCCGCGCCTTTTCCGTCGCACTTGGCACAGGTATCGAGCTTGCGAACTTCGATCTCCTTCTCCACGCCAAAAGCGGCCTCTTCGAGCGTGATCTGCATGTCGTAGCGCAAATCCGACCCGCGTTGGCGCCCCTCGCGATCAGTCGTCGCACCGCCGCCAAAAAACGTTTCGAAAATTCCCCCGGCTCCGGCGCCACCGCCGAACACCTCCCGGAAAATATCGAAAGGATCGTGAAAACCTCCGCCGCGTCCTGCGCTCCCTTGCGCGAAAGCGGCATGGCCGAAGCGATCGTAAGCCGCCCGCTTGTCGGCATCGATCAGCACGTCATAGGCTTCGCCCAACTCCTTGAATTTTTCCTCCGCGTGCGGATCGTTCGGATTCTTGTCGGGATGAAATTTGACCGCGAGCTTGCGATAAGCGCGCTTGATCTCTTCCCCAGAGGCACCTCGCTCCACCGTCAGGACTTCGTAGTAATCGCGCTTTGTGGTCATCGGACAAATGGTTCGCTGCTAGAAATTATGATCGCAGATTCCTCGATTTCGCTCGGAATGACAAAGAGGAGCGCTAGACAGCGGGGCCACTCGAAACCACAACGCTCGAAGGCCGAAGGAGACGATCCTTCATCCGATAGCCGCGGCGAGTTTGACGGATAACGACGCCTTCGGGATTTTGCTCGCTGGGCTCGTGGGCAATCGCTTCGTGAAGGTTCGGATCAAACTTCTGGCCGGTCGCGTCCATCGGTTGGAGTCCGTGCTCGGTCAAAAAATCCATCAACTGTTTCAAGACCATACTCATGCCGGAAAACACCGGAGATTTTTCGCCTTCGCCCCGCGCCGCTTCGAGACCAAGCTCGAAATTGTCCACGATGGCAATGAGCCGCTCCAGGAGCGCGCTGTTCGCATATTTGATCGCTTCTTCTTTCTCCCGCGCGGCGCGTTTCTTATAATTTTCGAAATCAGCCTGGCTCCGCAACGCGAGGTCGCGAAAGCGATCGAGGTCTGCCTGCAAAGTCTCATCTTCGTCTTGATCGGACGAGGGTGCAGCGTCAGATCCGGAGGGCTCCGATTTCGGTTCGGCCGGCGCGGGTGGGTGCGCGGATTTCTCATTTTCCGCGGGCGTTTCAGTCACAGGGATTCTTCTCATGTTTTGCGAATAGCGATCAAAGTGATGTCGTCATTTTGCGGCTGCGCTCCCACGAAGCTCCGCAGCTCGTCGATCAAGCCCGTAATGATGGCCGGAGCGCCATTGGGCGCGCTGGCGCGAACGCACTCGACCATGCGGTCAAAGCCAAACTCGTCTCCGTTTGCGTCGAGCGCCTCGGTCACTCCATCCGTGTAGAGGAGCAGGCAATCGTCCCGTTCCAACGGGAGAGCATAGTCACCAGTTATCCTATCGAACACGCTTCCGCTGTCAATTCCGACGGCCATGCCCGGAGGTTTCACCGGGGTCACGGATTCGGTTGCACGCTGGTAAAGAAGAGGGGCGTCATGCCCGGCGCGCGAGAGCGTCACCGACTTGTGCGCGAGATCGAGAATCACGTAGGCCATGCTGATAAACATGTCTTCCTTGATATCGGGATAAATCTGCCGGTTGACCTTTTGCAGCACGTCGGCAGGCGAGGAGTTCCCCGCGGCCTGACTGCGCAGGACACTGCGGCAAATCGCCATGATGATCGAGGCGGGCACGCCTTTCCCCGAGACATCGGCAATAGCCACGCCGAGCCGCTCATCATCCACTTTGATGTAATCGAAATAGTCGCCGCTGACGTGGCGCGCGGGAATGTTGATGCCGCTGATCTCGAATCCTTCGACGACCGGCGCTTCGCTCGGCAGCAGGATGCGCTGAATGTCCCGCGCAATCTCGAGGTCGTGGTCGAGACGCTTTTTCTCATTCGCTTCGGAATAGATAATGGCGTTGTAAAGCGCGAAGGCCGATTGCTCGGCGATCGATTTGAAAACGACGAAATCGCTCTGCGTAAAAGACGCGCTCCCCGGCCCGTTGCCCAGGGCCAGCACTCCCATGTTTTGCTTTCCGTAAAGCAGCGGCGTGACCATGATTGAGGTGGCGCCCAGGGAACTCCCGCGCAGTGCCGCCAGCTCGGGGGCATTTGCCAGATCGACCAGGTAAAGCGCTTCCCGGGTCTGCCAGGCCCGACCGATAATACCTTCACCGGGGGGGATGGGATGGAGCCGCAGATAGCTCTCCAAGGCCAGGGGCGTGGTCGCGGCCTTCTGCAGCACCTCCGCCGGCACCTCGACGAAGGGTGGACAGCCTTTTGAAATGTAAGCGGGCGCCAGTTTCCCTCCCGCGCGCTCCATCATGTAGAGCGCGCCCCCGTGGGCGTCGAGAATTCGCGACGCCCCTTCCACGATCAAGCGGTGCAAGTCCGCCGCGCGGATGGTTTCGGTGAACGCCTCGCCCAATCCATGCAGGAAATCGAAGACCAGCGTCTCTTCGATCTTGATCTCTTCGTTGGAGAGTTCGAGCTGGCGGAGACGGATCCGTTGCTGCTGCCAGGTCAGGAGCCAGCCCGCCAGACACGCAATCAACAGCCCAAGAAGAATGATTGGCCACATGCGCCGAGGGCTGAATTAATTCGGCGCCGTCCCGTGGTGGAGATCTTGTTTTAGATAATCGAGAACGTCCTTAAACCGGGAAAGATTTTGCGGCGCGGCATCGCACAACGCCTGGTGCGCGTCCAGCATCTGCCGGGCGTTCTCCTGCTTCTTTTCGTCGGGCGATTCGGCGTTCGATTCGCGCTGGAGCAATTCGCATTGCGGCGACGCCGCCCCATTGGCATGGATGCTAAAGATTTGGTCGAGACCGAGACCGTAAAGCAGGTCTCGACTGCGATCCCCGCAATGGACTACGTGGAGATGGCCGTGTCCCAGCTCTTTCAGACGGAGCGCGACACCCGCCAGTGTTCCCATGAAGGTGGAATCCATCATGACGCATTTTTCCAGGTCGATCACAAACTCGCGATAGCCGCGATTCACCATCTCTCGGGTAAATTCCTTGAGGTTGCCGCTATTGAGGAAACTGCCCTTGCCCTCAACCTTCACCCAAACGGCATCGCCGTTTACTCCGACTTGTATAGACGACTGCACTTCGTGAGAAAAATATAAGATCGCCCTACCTGGTGTCAAACCAACTGCGCCCCGCTTTGTCTATCCCGAACGCGCCCGAAATGGTTGACCGTTCTATCCGCTAACTTCGAACAGGCCCGTTTATTCCCACAAGTAGGAACGATTCTCGGCCACGATCCGCCCATTTTCGATCAACAGGCAACGCCACGAAATCACCCGGCCATCGTTGAAATAATCATCGCCGATCACGGCAAACTCGGTCTTGTGACTCCCCTTCGCGTTGGGGTAGGTCAATTCGCGGGCCTGGACGAAAGAACGCAGCTTTTCCTGCCGATACTCCAGTCGCACCGTCACATTCGCCGGTCGTTTTGCGCGCCAGAAGAAATCGAAGTAATTGCCAAACCGCTGGCGTTGATCGGCCGCCGTAATCGCACCGTGCATTCGATAGGTCCGCTCGAAATTCATCGACACCTCGGCAATTCCCGGGTTTTGGGAGGAAGAGAAGTTTGAGCGCCGCGCCTTGGGCGGAGCTTCGCTTAGCAGGAACAGTTTTGTTTTCCGAAACTGAAAATCATCACTCAAAGCGACGGGCAGAGGATTCACCTTCGGCAAGACCTTGGCCGTGTCCGCCGCCAGGGTGGGGCCGGCCGAGAGCGCGGCCAATAGGAAAATCATCGCAAACTTCATCGGCGTCACGGAAAGGGCTCTGTAATGCGCTGTCAATGCCATCGCGAGCTGAAGCATAATCGAATCCCAGTTTCGCCCGCGCCGTTTCGCGCGTAAAATTTTTCGTGATCGAAGTTCGCTACAACCGCGGCGTTTATCTCCCGCATGAAGACCTGTGGCTCGATCCTTGGGACCGAAAGCCCTTCGCGTTTGTCTCTCACGCCCACAGCGATCACATCGCGCCGCATGACGAAATCATCGTGTCCGAACGAACCGCGCGATTGATGCAGGCGCGTTTGCCCGGGGAGCGCAACGAACACGTGGTCGCCTTTGGCGAACGTAAGACGATACGCGGTCTCGATCTGATGCTCTTGCCCGCGGGCCATATCTTCGGCTCGGCCCAATTTTTTCTGGAAACCAATGATGGCTCCCTTCTCTACACCGGAGACTTCAAGTTGCGGCCCGGCCGTTCCGCCGAGCCTACGGAATGGCGACACGCTGAGACGTTGATCATGGAAACCACCTACGGTTTGCCGCGCTATCGGTTGCCGCCCACGGACGAAGTTATCGGACAAATCGTGGCCTTTTGCCGGGATGCGCTCGAGACCGGCGCCGTCCCCGTGCTCCTTGGATATTCGCTGGGCAAAGCGCAGGAAATTCTCTGTTCGCTTACGGGGGCCGGGCTCACGCCGATGCTGCATGGGTCCGTCCATGCCATGACGCGGATCTACGAACAATTTGGGCAATCCTTTTGCGAATACGAGCGCTACAAGGCGGATGAAGTCGCCGGCAAAGTGCTGATCTGTCCGCCGAGCGCCAATCGTTCGCGCATGCTGGAAAGGATTCGCGAGAAACGCGTCGCCATGATCAGTGGTTGGGCGGTCGATCCGAACGCTGTTTATCGCTACCAGGTCGATGCTGCCTTTCCTCTTTCCGACCATGCCGACTACACGGACCTGCTGCGTTACGTCGAACTGGTTCAGCCGCAACGGGTGCTCACCCTGCATGGGTTTGCCGCCGAGTTCGCGCGGGATTTGCGGGAGCGCGGGGTGGAAGCCTGGGCCTTGAGCGCACAGAACCAGCTCGAGCTGACGCTCGGGAAAAGTGTAGGGGCAGCTGGGCCGACCGCATTTCCAAAACCCGCGGCCGACACGGCCGCCTCTACACCTTCAGAATTCGCTGATTTCGCACGGGTCGGCGAGGCAATCGCCGCCACGCCGGCCAAGCTCGAGAAGATACGACTGCTTGCAGAATACCTACGGACCCTGGTGCCCGCGCAGCTGCCGATTGCGTCGGTTTATTTTACAGGCAAGCCGTTTCCTCAGAACGATCTGCGTACGATCCAGGCGGGCTGGGCTGTGATTCACCGGGCGCTGATGGCTGCGGCCAAACTCACCGAACCCGAGTTTCGGCGCATCGCCAGCTCCCACGGCGATGCCGGCAAGACCGCGTTGGAAGCCCTGGAGGGCCGCACCAAGCCCGAATCATTGGGCCTGACTGAATCACGCGAGTTTTTTGATTCGCTCCAAAAAACGCGGGGGCCGCTGGCCAAGACGAAGCTGCTGCAACAGCGCCTCGCGAAGGTCTCAGCTCGCGAAGGCCAGTACGTAGTCAAAATTTTGACCGGCGATCTCCGGATCGGCTTGCGTGAGGGTCTCGTCGAAGAAGCGATCGCGTCCGCTTTCGACGCTCCGCTCGATGACGTGAAAGAAGCGAACATGCTTCTCGGGGACATCGGCGCGACGGCTGTCCTTGCCCTGAGAGGTGAATTGCGAAGCGCGGAGCTGTCGCTCTTCCGCCCAATTAAGTGCATGCTCGCGAGCCCGGAACCGACAGCAGAAGCGATCTGGGCACGGTTCGCGATCCAGCCTGAGAAAAATCATGTAAATAACTCCACCGCAACTCTTTATGTGGAAGATAAATTTGACGGTATCCGCGCCCAGCTTCATAGAGGCACGGGCCGCGAGGAAATATTCTCGCGCGATCTGCGCCGGATGACAGATCAGTTCGCCGAGCTGGTCGAGCAGGCGCGCAAGTTCGAAGACGAATTGATCCTCGATGGCGAGATCATGGCATTCGAGCAAGGGAGGAAACTGACGTTTTTCGATCTTCAAAAACGTCTGGGCCGGAAAAGTGAAGGAGCAGATTTGTTTGCGACCGCCTCGGCGGATGTGCCAGTCGCTTTCGTCGCGTTCGATTTGCTCTGGAAAAATGGGCGGTCTTTCTTGAGAACGCCGCTTCGAGAGAGGCGCGAATTATTGCGCGGCTTGAAACTCCCGCCCCAATTTCAGATTGCGGAAACCTACGCGGCTCATTCGGCCGACGAGATCGAGGAGGCGTTTCAACTTTCACGCCGCCGCCTGAATGAAGGACTCATGGTGAAGGATCCCGAAAGCTTCTATTCGCCGGGCCGGCGCGGGATGTTCTGGTTCAAATTAAAGAAAGAATTGGCGACGCTCGATGTGGTCGTCGTGGCGGCGGAGCTCGGCCACGGCAAGCGCAATCATGTTTTGAGCGATTACACGTTCGCCGTGCGCGACGAATCCAGCGGCCAACTCTCTATCATCGGAAAAGCCTACAGCGGCTTGACCGACGTCGAGATCGCCGAGCTAACCGAACATTTTAAGAAACAAACGATCGCGACCCGCGGGCGATACCGCGAAGTGACACCGGACATCGTGTTGGAAATTGCGTTCGATTCGATCCAGCCGAGCACCCGACACGAGAGCGGTCTCGCTCTACGCTTTCCCCGCATCAAAGCCATTCGGCGGGACAAGGGCGTGGACGCGATCGACACGCTGGCCTACGCCCGCAACCTGGCCACACGGCACGGTTTGGACGCCGATCCGAGCGCCTAAAACGGTGAGGCTTATTTTGGTGTAGGCGAAGCCGAGGGAGCAGCCGGCGGTTTCAACCGAATGCCTGATGGAGCTTGCGGGACGACTGGTTTGGCTGCGTCAGGCGGGCGCGACAAGGCGTCGGCTGGCGCCGCAGGCGCGGGTGGAGCGACGACGGGGGATGGCTGCGGGACGCGCGGAGAAGCGACTGGTCTTGGCACGGGATTGTATCGTGGAGCGGGCTTCTCGGCGTTTTCCATGGGCTGAGTCGAACTTGGACGAGCGGCGGCTGGCGTATTCAGCGGAGTTGGCAGAATGCGGCGCGGCGTTGTCTGCGGCCCGCGATCGGGCGTTGAAGAAGCACTTGGGACCGCGGGGACCATTCGAGGCGGAGCGGTGGCTGGGGCTGATTCGGGAGGCGGAACTATCATGGCGGGCGACGGTTTCGCCGGAGGCGCGGGCTGCCGTGGACGAGCCGAAGGCGAAGCCTGGACAGACGGTGTCGATATCGGAGGAACTGTGGCTCGCGCCGTCGGAGCCGGCTTAGGCGCCGCGGTGACAGGCAGCGTCGGAGTCGAGGCTGCCACAGGGGTGGTTTTCGGGGGAGTCACTGTGGGCACCGGCTTAGGCGATACGGCGATCGATGGAGCCGGAGTCGAGACTACGGCGGGAGTCGTACGCGCTATCGGGGTGGATGTTGGCAGAGCCGAGACCGCAGGCTTTGGAGTCGGGATAGGGCCTGCGTCCGTCGGCGCCGCTGGTGTTGTCACTGGGGTGGATGTGCTCGAAGGGCGTGGAGGCGTCACAACTGTCTTCGATGGCGCATCGGGAGGGGGCGTCGATTCCGCTTTCATCTTCGCGCGCGCGCGGTCGGCGGCGGGGCGGTCGGCATCCGAGGCCCAGCTTTTCTCGACGGTAGCTTCAGTAAGATTCTCTTTTATCTTTTGCGGCCGGTTTATTCCCTGGTCGGTGGTGAGAGCGGGCGCCGACATCACCAGGACCTCGCCGCGCACGGTCGCTGGCGCGGTGGTTTCGGAATTCACCTGACGTTCGAGGCGATATCGCTCGATCGGCTGCCGGCTGCGCGAGCGCACTTCTTCGTAGTTCGGCCCATGGTTAACGATCGTGGTGTTGGCGTAGGTGATGTTGGTAACATTGGTCGTCTCAATCACAATCGTTACATTGCGCTCGACCGGCACGAGCGACTGTCGGAGGCGTCTCGCCCCGAATTCGTTGTTCGGAACGAAGGCATACTGGTCGGGACCGATATCGTAGTGATTATCCGCCCAATTGCGGATGCCGCTCCGCCGGTCGAAACGCGCTTCCGGCGGCAATGGCGCCCAACCGACGTAATCCTTGCTCGTTCGCCACGAAACCCAGGCCGGGGCCCATTCATCCCCCGGCACCCACACCCAGCCGACTCGCCGCAAGCGGACCCATCGCCCGTAGTGATAAGTGGCCCAGCCAAACGGCTCTTCAGACACCCATGTCCAACCCGCGTCGGTATAGACCCACCGGCCGTCGGTATACGGCCGCCAGGTGCGGTCCCCAGCCTCGCGTGGCTGCCAGACAAAGCCGTACTCGCGGGTTTCGCGCCAGTCGCCGTGCGGTTCCAGCTTGCGATAGAACATCCCGTAGGAAGCCGTGGAACGCGTCTCGATCTCCCGGGTTGCAGGCACGGTCTGCGGCGGCTCGACCAAAGCGTCATCTGGTGTTTCGACCGGCGCTTCGATCGTTTTCTCCGCCGGAACATTGGCGGCAGTGGCAGCAGCCTCTTTCTCCGCCAGCGCCCTTTCACGGGCCTCCAAATCGACCTGTTGCTGCGCCAGACGCTGTTTCTCGTCGGCCTGTCTCTCGACCGCAAGACGCTCCTGCACCTGGCGTTCTACTTCAACCCTCTTCTCTTCCTCGGTTTGCTGCTTTTGGCAGGACACAAAAAACGCGAGCGCTCCGACCAACGGCAAAATGCAAAGCCTTTTCATTGTGAGGTTAGACCCGAAAGGTCCTTCCTTATTCGAAGGAAACGACGTCGGAGGTCGCTTTGGCGACCGTTACACCTGTTAAGGCGCCGGTGACCCAGCGGGCGTGGCAGTTGTGACTGCCGGGGCATTCGCCGCGGCTTTTTCCGCCAGAGCCTCTTTTTCACGGGCCTCGAGGCGTTGTTTCTCCTCCGCCGTCAGGACCGGGCGTTCTTCGGTTTGTTTTTGGCAGGAAACAAAAAACGTAAGCGCCGCGATCAGCGGCAAGATGCAAAATTTTTTCATGGTGGTTGGTTTTTGGCTATTCGAAGCAAACTGCGTCGGAGGTCGCCTTCACGACCGTTAAATCAAGGCGCCGGTGACGCTGCCGGCGTGACACTTGAGACCGGGGTAATCACTACTCGTTCAATCTTATCCCGTCCTGCTTTTTGGACGTTGGCGTATAGCGCGACCAGCGCCAGGCCGGTGAAAATGGCCAGCATCAACATCAACCCAGTGCGGGGCGCGCGTGATTGGTCCGCCGAATTTTCTTCGTCGTTTGGAGGCTGCACTTCAAACACCGTCCCTGCTCCGCAGCTTCGCGCAAGGCGATCAGTCGATTGAAAGCGCCGCGATTGCGTCCATCACGCGTTGGCTGAGGCGGAGGTAAACATCCTTCCCGGGCGGCTGGAGATCGGCGGCGGTAAAATAGATTGGCTCGCCCACGACGACGGTGATGGGCCGGAAACGCACTCGGGAACTTCCGCGTGGCCACGCTTCGCGAGCGCCAAAAATCCGCATCGGAACAACGGGCGCGAGCGTCTTGGCAATCACAAACCCCAGTCCCGGCAACGCGGGCCGCAAGCGGCCGTCCTGTGTCCGCTCCCCTTCAGGAAAAACCAGCGTCCCCTCGCCTGCTTTCAGGATCCGGATTAATGCCTTTAGAGCGCTGCGGTCGTTCCCCTCTTGATCGACGGGAATGACGTTCAGTTTCGGCAGGAGCCATCCGAAAAAAGGCCCGGCCAAAAGACTCTTGCGCGCGAGAAAAAAAATCGCGCGATCGGCGACGCTGCCGACGAGCGGTGGATCGAGGTAGCTCTCGTGGTTCGACGCCATAATCACCGGGCCGTGATTGATCATGCGCTCGCGATGGACCACGCGAAGCCGGAAAAAAATCCGGCCGGCCAATTTGATGAGGTTGTAGCAGAACCAGTAGTAGGGGTTCAAAATACTTAACGAATTAACGATTTAGTGATTAGCGAATGATGATGGCAATCGTTAATTCGCTCAGTCGCTAATTCGTTAATCCAAGGCCATCCCTTTCCATTTCAATCGCTCAACGATTTCGCGGACCACCTCCTCGATCGTCATGTTGGAACTATCGATGACGTGCGCGTCTGCCGGGGTGACGAGCGGGGAAGCGCGGCGCGAAGAATCCGCATGATCGCGCGCCGCGATCTGGTCGCGCAGACCCTGCGCGATCCGCCGGCGCAAGCGGACCTCCGGCGAAGCATCGATGTAAAACTTGTAGGGTGTCTCGGGAAAAACGACCGAGCCGATATCGCGCCCTTCCATGACAACGTCGCGATGGTCCGCGTAGGCGCGCATTTTTGCGACAAGGATTTCGCGGACGCGCAGAACACTGCTGACGAGGGAAACCGCGCCGTTCACGCGATCATCCTGGAGATGTTCGGTGGGATCGACCCCATCAATCAAGATCCGTGACCCCTTCTCATCGAGCTCGCAATCGATCCGGGATTTCTCGAGCAGGCGCGCAATGGCATCGTCTTCGTCGAGAGGGATCGCATGCTGCAAGACATGCCAGGTCACCGCGCGATACATGGCCCCCGAATTCACATAATGAAAACCGATCTGTCTCGCGAGCTCGCGCGCGACACTGCTTTTACCGGACGCCGCAGGCCCATCAATCGCCACGACTCGATGATTAGTGGGAGCACTCACAGGGAAAACTCGGACACCGATCCCGCACCCTTGCCGGGAAGTCTCTTACCTTCGTGACGCAAGCGGAGTGCTTGCCCACCTTCATTCTTCAGATGCCTTGGAGGGGGTAATGGAGCTTATGACCGGAGTCGTCAGGCGCGGTCGTTTTGAGGAAACGAATTCATCCAGGGCCTTTTCAAACCCCGGATAGGACTCGCGCACACACTCCACGTCTTGGACGATGGTTTCACCATCCGCAAACATTCCGGCGACAGCGAAAGCCATCGCAATCCGATGATCGCCGAAGCTGGCCACGCGCGCCCCGCGGAGCTCCGCCCGCCCATGAATCTCGAGTCCGTCACTCTGTTCGATTACCTGCACGCCCATGGCGCGCAAATTGTGCGCGATCGCCGCGATGCGATCCGTCTCTTTCACTCTCAGCTCCTGCGCATGCCGAATGATGGTGGTGCCCGTGGCAAGAGCTGCCGCCACAGCGAGAATGGGCAATTCGTCAATGAGCTGAGGAATTTCCTTGCCCTGAATAACAGTTCCCTTAAGTGGCGCACCCGTCACTTCCACGGTTCCACGCGGCTCGATTTGATCGACATCCTCGATCGCCTCCCGCACTTGCGCCCCCATTCGAATGAGCACTCCAAGTAAGGCGGTCCGCGTGTCGTTCAAACCCGTGCGGCGCACAAGCAAATGACCGCCGGGCTGGGCCGCCGCGGCCACGAGCCAGAAGGCGGCCGATGAAATATCTCCCGGAATCAGAAAATCGCGCGATTCGGGCACTTGATCACCAAAAATGCTGGTCGCGCCATCGTCTTCACGAACAGTGCGGACCAAAAAATAATTTAGCATCAGCTCGGTGTGATTTCGGCTGACCGCCGGCTCAGCCACCGTGGTCTTCCCCTTGGAGAAAAGGCCCGCCAGGAGCAGCGCGCTTTTTACCTGAGCGCTGGCCACGGGCAGATCGTGCCGGATTCCCTTGAGCTTTACCCCGTGGATTTTCACCGGAGCCGTTTCGTTCGGGCCTTCGGCGACAATGTGCGCCCCCATCTTGCGAAGGGGAGCGATCACACGATCCATCGGACGACCGGAGAGGCTCGCGCCGCCCACCAAACGGCTGTCAAAGCTCTGGCCTGCCAGCAGTCCAGCGAGCAAACGCATGGTCGTTGCGGAGTTCCCGCAGTCGATTTCGCCGGACGGGGCGGTGAGAAGCCGCTTCTTTCCATGCACCACCAGCATATCCGGCTCGGGATGCTCGATTTTGATTCCGAGCATGCGGAGGGCCTGGACGGTTTTCATACAATCTTCGCTCGGGAGGAATCCGCGAAGAACACAAACACCATTTGAAAGCGCGGCAATAATCGCCGCACGGTGGGAGATGCTCTTGTCGCCCGGCACCGTCATTTCCGCCTCGATGCGGGGTGCCCGTTTAATGCGAAATTCCATACGACTCTGTTATTTGATTCGGCCTCACCCAGACGCTCTCACCAGGGCGGCCGCGCGCGACGGTCAGCATCGGGATAATCGACGAGCTTGTCCAGTTCCGCTGCCGACCGTCCGCGGCCCATCGGCGAGCCGCCATTCCCCGGGGCATCGCAAACCAAAATCGGCTTAGGGGACGAGAAAAATTTTCTGCGTGTACGGGTCTTTGACCTCGGTCCCAGGAGGAAACCCGCGGACGTCCACATAGCCTTGATTGGGCGCGTACGGACTCGTGACAAAGCCTGGCTTATTCGGGACGGGAATTCCGTAAGGAATATCGCCCTTGGGCTGCTTCGGCGGTGCGGTGGCGGCGGGCTGGGTCGGCGGCACTTCCACGTACTCGTTCGGCGGGGGGGTGGGGCCGTTCTCGTAAGGCTGGGGTTGCGGCGGGTATTCATTCGGGGGCGGCGCCGCCGGGTACCTGGAGGGGGGACGTCGCGTCGAGCGAACCGGTGGTTCGTCCTCGCAGGCGGAGAAAAAGAAAGCAGCTAACAGGACAAGCGAGAGCGACAGTTTCATAAGTTGTTTCGACGAGAGCTATCGTTGTAATTCATTGTTCGCTGGCTGACAATCGCTAATTACCCGGATCGCCGCAAGGGCGGACCGGAGACACGATCTTGTCCACCCCGCCGCCTAATTCACAAGAGGAAAAATACAGTTTCGCAGCTCACGGTTTCCGAATCAGAGAAGAACGATGAGCAAGAAACCGACCGAGCTAATCTTGGTGGCTGATGACGACGCCATGAGCCGCAAGCTCCTGGTCCGCATCCTTTCCAGCGCGGGCTTTGCCTGCATGCAGGCCTCGGACGGCATCGAAGCGTTGAAGTCGCTGCGGCTCGCCACGCCATCCCTTTTGCTGCTGGACTTCGATATGCCGGGAATGAACGGAGCCGAAGTCTTGAAACAGTTGCGAAAGGATAACGATGCGTCGATCGCTCAAATTCCCACGATCATGCTGACGGGGCACGGGGGCGAAGAGAGCGAGGTTTTGTGCCTGGAGGCAGGCGCGGACGACTTTGTCACCAAACCGATTAATCAAGCGGTGTTGCGCGCGCGGATCGAAACGCAACTTCGCCTTCGCTCGATGCGCAGCCAACTTCAGCAGCAAAACGACGAACTGGAGGCCTGGCGTCGCAATCTGGAGCGCGATCTCGCCGCAGCCCGGCTGACGCAGCAATCTCTCATTCCGCAAAAGCCGCCTGTGCTGCCTGGCTGGGATATTGCCGCCTGCTACCTGCCGGTCATTCAGGTCGGCGGCGATATCTACGGCTGGCTCCGCATGGCCGACGGCAGAACCTTGTTTTGGATTGCCGATGCCACCGGCCATGGGGCCTCCGCCGCCCTTCTCACGACACTGGCCAAGCTCCTGTTTCACCACGGCACGGCGGAACACAACGAGCCGGCGGAAATCATGGAAGCCGTGAATAAGGATTTCCGGAGTATCTTCGGCGCCCGCTCGTTCATGACTGCGATGTGTGTCGCCCTCGACCCGGGCACGGGCCGCGCCAGCGTGGTGGGCGCGGGCCATCCGCCCTTGCTCGTCGCCCGAAGTGGCGGGCGCACCGAAGAAATTGCCTCATCCGCGCCACCGCTCGGGCTGCTCGAACGCTCCGAATTCCTCGAAACAGAAATTGGCCTCGAGCGTGGTGACGCCTTTTTTCTCTACACCGACGGGCTTTATGGTTCGGGGCGCGACGAGAATCCGCGGCTTTCTTCCGAACGGCTGGGCGAGTTGTTGCACCCGATGGCGGCCAACGCGCAAGGGTTGCTCACCCGGGTCATAGAGCAGGCCTCGTTGAACGATGGAGGGAAACCGGCCGCGGACGACGTGGCCGCCGTGGCGGTCCGACGCTCGAACTGACGGACAAAATCTTTCCGTTTCGCTAAAATTAATATTGCCCTCCCACGGGCGAACGATTAATCAGCCTCTATGCCGAAACCCAAAAAGACTCCTTCAAAACGCAAACCGAACGCCGCCTTCATGAGACCGGTGCAGCCCGACGAGAAACTTTCCGCAATCGTTGGCTCCAAACCGCTCCCACGTTCCGAGCTCACCAAGAAGCTCTGGGATTACATCAAGAAGAACGGATGCCAGGATAAGAAAAAACGGACCATGATCAATGCGGACGATTCGCTCAAGCCGGTTTTCAACGGCAAGAGCCAGGTCAGCATGTTCGAGATGACCAAACTCGTCTCCGGACACATCAAGTAATAAATCTTTCCATCGGTTTTTAGCCCGGCGTCTCCCCGCCGGGCTAGTTTTGTACGGAGAGTCCCAGCCAGGCGGCACGACTGTAGCTCGCCCGAGCGCCAGCGGTGCTTGGTTGCGTAGCCAGGACATCTGCCGAAGTTGGGGCCTGTGAAAGTCTGTCAATTTACCTTCCTCCTTGTGACGACAAGCGCCGCATTTCTCGCCCTTGGAGGATGTGAGCGGCGCTTGGATCCGGTGGACTCTTCATCGACCGAAGTCACATCCTCGTCGCAAGCCAAGCCCGGCTGGATCACGAGTTACGAACAGGGACAACAGGAGGCCAAAGCCAATGATAAACTCGTGTTGCTAGATTTCACGGGCTCGGATTGGTGCGGATGGTGCAAATTGCTCGACAAGGAAATTTTCTCCCAGCCAAAGTTCAAAGAGTATGCGAGCAAGAATTTGGTGCTCGTGGAGGTAGATTTCCCGCGCCTGAAGGAGATCGCCAAGGCGACCAGGGTCCAGAACGAGCGGCTCGCCCTCAAATACAAGGTCCAGGGTTTCCCGACGATTATCGTTCTCAACGGGGAGGGGAAAAAAGTAGCCGAGTTCGGCTACATGCAGGGCGGCCCCGAGGCTTTCATCGCGCAACTCGAAAAGCTGCGCAAAGGCTAGAAACCGCTGGCCGCATCCCACGCGGCCGCCGCCACGAGATTAATTCGTGTGCGCTGCTTCAAACGTCCGCTGCAGTGCATCCGCCAGCTCCGAGCGGGTGAAGGGTTTCGGCAACGCTCCGCGAAATCCGTAAGCAAGAAATTCAGACAGGGCCGCTTCATCCGAGTACCCGCTGCAGATGATCGCATTGACCTTGGGATCCATCTGGCGCAACCGCTCGATCGCGGCCACGCCACCCATCCCCCCGCGAACGGTGGCATCGAGAATAACCACTTGGAATTGCTCGCCTCGGCGAAGAGCCCGCTCGTAGAGCCGCACCGCTTCAAGCCCGTCCGGAACCGTGGTCACTTCGTAACCGAGCGTGCCGAGAAGTTGTGAAGTCAATTCTCGAATCGCCGCCTCATCATCCATGACGAGGACGCGCTGATGATTAAAATGGAAAACGCGTTCCGGAACTCGCACTTCCGGCACCGCGACCTTGCGGTCGCTCGCCCGCAGAAAGAACGCGAAAGCGGAGCCTTCCGGCGACGAGCTTTCCAGATTGAGCAAACCGCCGTGCTTTTTTACAATTGAGTAGCTGATCGCAAGTCCCAGTCCTGTTCCGGTCGGCTTGGTCGTAAAATAGGGATCGAAAATTTTCGTCCGCGCTTCATCCGATATCCCGGCGCCGCGATCGGTGATCGTAACCTTGACGTAGTGGCCCGCGGGAAGCAGGGCGCCTGGTTTGTCATCGAGGACGACATTGCGCGCACGAACCCGGACCGTCCCGCCATGCGGCATCGCTTCCCGCGCGTTTAACATCAACGCATTTACCACCTGCTCGATCTGCCCGGCGTCCACTTCTGCTTTCCAAAGATCGACCGCGATGTCGAAGTCCGCCCGCAGGTTCGATCCGTAGAGCGAGAACTCGGCCGAATGCTCGAGCAGCTCTCCGAGCGAAACGACTTTCTTCAACGGAGCGCCGCCCTTCGAAAAAGTGAGGAGCTGGCTAGAGAGATGCGCCGCGTGTTGTGCCGCCTGTCCGGCTTTCGAGAGGAATCCAAGGAGGCTTCCCGACTGCGCGGGTGCTTCAATCTGGGCAAGACCAATGTTTCCGGAGATTACGGTAAGGATATTATTGAGATCGTGCGCGATGCCCCCCGCCAAGGTGCCGAGCGATTCCAGTTTGCTCGTCGTCAGGCGCTCAGATTCGGTTTTCTTCCGTTCGCTAATGTCCCGGAAGAAGACTGAAAGCCCGCCGTTGCTCGGATAAGCGTGCACTTCGTGCCAAACCTTGCCGGTGGCATTGCTCGCCTCGAAGGCCAATGGGACTTGCTCCGCCACGACCTTGCGGTAGTTGGCCGCGAGGACCGAGTCGGCCAGCTCGGGAAATTTTTCCCACAGTTCATTGCCAAACAACTCGTCGCGAGTGCGACCAAGCAACGTTTCAGCCTGCGCGTTTAAGTGCGTAAAATTCCAGGAAGAATCGACCGCGAAAAATCCGTCGGTCGTGTTCTCGAGAATGTTCGCCATCGTGCGGGCAGATTCCTGCAGAGCCGCCCGCGCCTGATTTCGTTCGCTCAGCTCTCGGATTTGCCGTTCCGCGACAGAAATGCGCACGTTCAAACGCGCAAAATCGAGCGGTTTGGTCAGGTAGTCGTTTGCCCCAGCCGCGAGCGCTTGCTCGAGATCCGCGGTGTCCGCGCGAGCCGTGACCAACAAAATAAACATCTCATCGCCATTGGGTTGCGCGCGTAACTGCCGGCAGAGATCGACCCCGCTTTTCCCGGGCAGCATCCAGTCTAGAATGAGAAAGGGGAAAGTCTCCCTGGCGAGGACCGGTTCTGCTTCCTCCGCGCTCCCGAGGGCCACTACTTCGTGTCCCCGCCGTTCGATCAGCCGCTGCAAATTTTTGCGACTTCCCGGGTGATCTTCGATAAGCAAAATTTTCATGTAAGGAGAAGCCTAATCTCGCGCGCCTGGTTTTCACCCTCGACGACGCGTCATCCCGCTCGAGCAGAATGTGCAATCGCATTATGCAGCAGGATAATTGCCACAAAATTCGATTTGTCGCACCAATGTCGAGGTCCGCGCGCGGTAATTCTCCTCGACGCGAGGGTTAGGAGCACGGCCCGGCGCGCTTGCGTTGCAGGTGCCCTCTGCTAGATACAGCGGAAGTTTTCCGCTCGCGCATTTGCCATCCATGTTTGTCCGACCACTGCTAGCGTTCTCCTTGTTTGGTCTTTTGGTTCTTCACACGGCCTCGGGACAAAATGCCTCGCCCACACCTGCTGTCGAGAGAAGCAGCAGTGCCTCCACCCCAGCCCCCGTCGCCACACCGGCTCTGCCTCAGGTGACCTACAATTCCGTCTACGTCGATGGGCCTTATATCGCGCTCACGTTCGATGATGGGCCGCATGCGACCCTTACTCCCAGACTGCTCGATCTCCTCGCGGCGCATCGCATGAAAGCGACATTTTTCGTGGTGGGACAATGCGTCGTGGACCATCCCGAGATCCTCCGGCGCGCCGTTCGTGAGGGACATGAAATCGCGAGTCATTCCTGGTCCCACCCGAACCTGGGCAAGATGTCCGACGAAGCGGTCCGCCGGGAACTGCAAAAAACAGATGATGCAATCGTCGCTGCGATCGGCAAACGTCCGACCCTGATGCGCCCACCGTACGGCTCCATCACGGCGCGCCAGAAACGCTGGATCCACGACGAGTTTGGTTATCGAATCATTATTTGGGACGTGGATCCGCTCGATTGGAAGAGGCCAGGACCCAGTGTCGTGTGTAATCGAATCGTGAAAGAAACTCGGTCCGGTTCGATTGTGCTCGCGCACGATATTCATCCTCCCACTCTGGAAGCAATGCCGGCAACGTTGGAGCAATTGGGCCGGAAGGGCTTCAAATCGGTGACGGTCTCGGATTTACTGGCGAGAGCGATTGCGCCGCCACCAAAGGCGGTGGCGATCCCCCGCGCGAGCGCGATTCCCGCCGCATCGCCGGGCGCCATTTACGCCCCGCCGGTCACCACCACGTCTCCAGCCCGTTAGCAGGTCGGCATGATCGCAGATAACTATCTGCAGCTTCGCACGGAGCTCGAAACTGCTCTCGCGGGCCTGCTCAAACTCAGCTCCGACATGCGCCGAGACTCGGGCACGCTCGATATCCTTCACGGCCTGATGACCGATATTCGGGAACCGTTGCTTTTTGTCGCAGTTGGCGAAGTCAAAGCGGGCAAGTCATCGTTGCTGAACGCGCTTTTCGGCCAGGAATTTGCGAAAGTGGATGTTCTCCCCGCGACCGATCGGGTTTACATTTTCCGCTACGGACCAGAGGAGAAATCGGTCGAGGTTTCGCCACAACTCGCCGAGCGCTATTTGCCAATCCCATTTCTGCGGGATTTCAACGTGGTGGACACGCCGGGGACGAACACGATGGTGCCGGAGCACCAGACTATCACGGAAAGCTTTATTCCCCGCGCGGATCTGGTGTTGTTCGTTTTCTCGGTCGTGAATCCTTGGTCTCAATCCGCGTGGGACCTGCTGGGCTTCGTCCAGCGGAAATGGCTTAAGAACGTGGTGTTCGTGCTCCAGCAGGCGGACCTGCGGGAGCCTTCCGAGATCGAAATCATCCACCGCCATCTTCGGGATACGGCCATGCAAAAACTGGGAATGGCGCCGCCCATCTTCCCGGTTTCCGCTCGAAAAGCGTTGCTGGCGCGCACCACGGGCCTGGACAAGGAAAAACTCTGGAAAGAGAGCCAGTTCGGCCCGCTGGAGGATCAGATTAATCACTTGGTCACGGAATCCGGCGTGCGCATCGTGAAACTGCAATCGACTGCCAGGACGGCCGGCGTGATTCTCGGAGAAGTAGCGGAGGAGATTCGGGGCTGTTTCGACACCATCCTGCGAGACGAAACCCAGCTCGGGCGGGTGGATGAATTTCTTCAGGCGCGCAGGGACCAAACCTTGCGACAAGTTGCCGGGTTTCTTAGGGGAGTCGAGCAAGCGTGCCGGGAGTGCGCGAACCAGGGAACCCGCATGCTCGAGCAAAAGCTTTCGTTCTGGCGAACGTGGCGACTCGTCTGGAGCCGTGAGCAATGGCAGCAGGAATTCCAGACGGACGTGGAAGCTAGACTGCGCCAGACGGTCCAGCCCCAAGTGGAGAATGCCGTCCAGCTACTGGAGAGCGATCTGCGCGGCCTCTGGCCGCAATTGCAAGACACCATCTTGGCGCAATTTGAATCGGAAGGCCCGAAGCGCATGCACAAGACTCTGCCCGACTTCGCCCGACAGCGCCGCGATCTCGTGCAATCGATTCAGCTCACCCTCGTCGAGCGCATCGCTGGCAAGGGCGTCGAGGAACAACTGGCCCGCATGTTTCGAGAGACTGCCGCACGACTCCGGTTGCCGGCAGGTATCGCGGCCGCCGGCGGCATCGTGACAGCCATTGTGGCTATGAGCAGCGCGGCCGTGGCTGATGTAACCGGTGTCCTCGCCGCTTCTGCCGCGGTCATTGGAACGATTGTCGCCTTCACTCAGCGACGAAAAATCTTGGCGGCTTACGAGAGAGAAATGGAAACGAAACGGTTGGAACTGGTCCACGCGATCGAGGAGCAAATGAACCACGCCATCGATCTTTTTTACCAGGAAATCTCCCTGGCCTTTGCCCCGTTGGCGGCTTTTTGCAGCAGCGAGCGCAAGCGATACGATCCGCTAATGGATCGAGCAGAAAGGCTGAAAGAAGTTTTTCGCGGCCTGACGGCGAGGCTTGGGTCGGGCGAGATCGACGCGGACTAAGCAACACTGCTTGTCTTCTTCCGTGGACCAGGGATGAGCGCCCTAAACCACCGTTTTCCTTTTCGACGGTTGGGAAACCGCGATTCCTTAAGGATGCCCTTCAAGCGCGAAGGACTGCACCCGTTTACTTCTTCTTCTCCGTCGCGTCCTTCGCGAGGCGCTGGTCCGTCTGGCGCTTGGCGACGACAAAATGGTTGTTGTCGCCATAGTTGCGCCACGGGCCCGGCGGCACATCGCGCACTTCGATAAATTGCCAGTCCGTCACATCAGTCGATCCGAGACCGAGATAATCTCGCACCGCGGGCGAAACGTCCAGGCCCGCGCCGCGGTTCAGATTTGGCTTCGGCCGCTCGTTTTGAAAGACGTATTGAAAATGGTCCGTCCGGAAGGGACCGCAGTCTTCCCATTGGGCGTAGCAGGTCTTGTTGCCCTTGCGAATTGCGAGCCAGCGGCCGCGGCAGACCGACTTTCCCTCCTCGGTGAACGCCTGCTTGAACCACGGAATCACCAGACGCGCCTCTGGCTTGAAACGACCCCGAGAAACGTCGTTATACGGCAAAGCGACGTAAAATGGATTCTGCTGGGGAACAAATGCGGCCGGGATGTAGTTTCGGCGCGTGGATGGGTCGGGATTGTCGTAGCCGCCAAAATTTTCCCGCCAGTTGGCGTCCCAGGAACTCTTCGTATTCGGCACCGGATTGTTCTGAGTTGGTTGCTCGCCGACCCAGAAGACGGTCGTAATGATGTTCGTTTTCCAGGGGAACCGCGTCATGCTCGTGCGCGAGGTCGTGGGGACGAAAACTTGTGGCTCGACTTTGAGGAGCGCCTGCTCACGCAACTTCATCGCGTACTTGGCAAAATCCGCGCTGCTCTCGTAGGGCGACTGGGCGTGCAGGCCGGGAGTGCTGGCCAGGAGGAGGGCGAAAAAGGCGAAAAATCTTCTCATCGAGACAGTTGGGAGTTGTTTCTATCCGAAAAAGCCCCGGTCGGCAAGCCCTTTCCCTGGTGGAACCGGCCAGCGCTTCCCGGGGGTAGCTGCTATTTAGCACTATCCATTCCAGTCAGGTCCGGCTGATCACGGTATCCCGCTTGAAGCGCCGGTCTGAGAGCTCGGGATAGTCGAGCGTAAAGTGCAACCCGCGGCTTTCTTTTCGGCTCAGCGCCGAGTCCACGATCAACGCCGCCACAGTCGCCAGGTTCCGGAGTTCGAGCAGGTCCACCGATATCTTGAAGTTCCAATAAAACTCGCGGATTTCGCGTTGCAGATTGCGCAGCCGCGCGCTGGCACGTTGCAGGCGTTTGGTCGATCGGACGATCCCGACGTAATCCCACATCAACCGCCGGATTTCGTCCCAGTTGTGATAGATCACCACTAGCTCATCCACGTTTTGCACGTCGCCCGACTCCCATTCAGGCAGCGAAATGGTGCGCGCGGCGTGCGAGGTGGGCCGTTCGCGCACTAATGCCTCGCAGGCCCGGTGCGCCACGACCAACCCTTCCAGCAGAGAATTGCTCGCCAGCCGATTCGCGCCATGCAGCCCGTTACAGGCCACTTCGCCGATGGCGTAAAGACCGGGCAAAGTCGTTGCTCCATTCACGTCGGTCTTAATGCCGCCACATTGATAATGCGCTGCGGGAACCACCGGGATTGGTTGCTTCGCCATATCGATCCCGAAACGGAGGCAAGTTTCATAAATGTGCGGGAAACGCTCCTTCAGGAACTCTGGCGCCCGTTCTGTGATATCGAGGAAAACACACTGTGCGCCCGATCGTTTGATCTCGGCGTCGATCGCCCGGGCCACGATATCCCGCGGGGCGAGTGAACGTTGCGGGTGATACCGGCTCATAAAATCCTCGCCCCGGCTATTGCGCAGGATTCCGCCCTCCCCGCGCACCGCTTCCGAGACGAGGAATGACTTCGCCTTCGGATGATAAAGACAGGTGGGATGGAATTGGATGAACTCCATGTTTGCGATCACGGCACCCGCCCGCCAGGCCATCGCCACGCCGTCGCCCGTCGCGATATCGGGATTAGTCGTATAAAGATAAACCTTCCCGCAGCCGCCCGTGGCCAAGACCAGCCGGTCGGTCCGAATTGTCTCCACCTCCCCCGTCCGCTCATCGAGCACGTAAACACCCAGGCAACGGTCTTCCGTGGCGAAGCCAAGTTTCCCTGCCGTGATCAGATCAACGGCCATGTGATTCTCCAGCAGCTCGACCTTCGGCGACCGATCGAGCTCGCGGAGTAGAGTTTTCTCTATCTCCAAACCGGTCACATCCTGCACATGAAGGACACGCCTCTTCGAATGCCCGCCCTCCCGCCCAAGGTCGGGCTCGCGATGCCCTAGGACTTCGCGGTCATCGAAGTGCAGGCCCAGCTCCACCAGCTCTCGCACCCGCTCGGGACCTTCCATCACGATCGTCCGGACAGCCCCTTCGTCGCACAGACCCGCGCCGGCTTCGAGTGTGTCGCGCACATGGAGCTCGAAAGAATCTTCCTCGCTCGTCACACAGGCAATGCCACCCTGGGCCCAGGCCGTGTTCGAATCAGCCCCCTTGCGCTTGGTAATCACCGCGACCGAACCGTGCTTCGACGCGCTCAAGGCAAAGGTCAGTCCGGCAATACCGCTGCCGATAACGACAAAGTCGTATTCCTTCATGGGAGCCGGATGTTGTCGATCAGCCGAGTCTGTCCAAAAAAGACAGCGAGCGCGATCAGCGAATTCGACTGAACGCTTTCGACCGGCTGCAAGGTGTCCGCAGCGACCAGCTCGAGATAGTCAATCCGCGCGAGCGCGGAGGTTGCGAGCACTTTGCGCGCAGTCGCGAGGATCGCTGCCCCCGAGCGCTCGCCGCCAGCCGCCAGCCGCGCTCCCTCAACCAGCGCGGCGCGCAATACGGGCGCCTGCTGGCGCTCGGTTGCGCTCAAGTATTGATTGCGCGAGCTGAGGGCCAGCCCGTCGGCTTCCCGGACCGTGGGCGCCCCGATGATCTCGATTGGGAAATTCAGGTCGCGCACCATTCGACGGATGATGGCGAGCTGCTGAAAATCTTTCTCGCCAAAGACAGCCGCATGGGGCGCGAGAACGTGAAAGAGCTTGGCCACCACCGTGCAAACTCCCCGAAAATGTCCGGGGCGCGACTTCCCGCACAACGTGGTCGACAGTAGAGTCTCCTCGATCGCCACTGAAAAATCAGCCGCATACATTTCGTCCGGAGTGGGGCGAAAAAGAACATCCACCCCGGCGTTTCGGCAAAACTCTTCGTCAACCGTCTCCGGCCGCGGATATTTTTCGTAATCTCCGCTCGGCCCAAACTGAAGAGGATTCACGAAGATACTGACCACGACCTCGCCCTCGTTCCCAGCGGCGTCGCGCGCGATCCGAATCAGTTCGAGATGGCCTTTATGCAGCGCGCCCATGGTCGGCACAAGAACTCTGCGCTCACCCCTCTCGCGAGAACCCGAACCCGCCTCTGATACCGAAGAAACAATCTGCACCTTGCGATAATCCGCTAACGGGGACCCCAAGCAACATCGCCGTAGCCGAGGCCCGTCACTCCCTGACAAAAGACCCACCATCCAGGCTTGTGTTTTTCCGGCATGCTGTGGTAATCATTTGGCGTGTTTCCTTCCCCGGCTCCCCTGCAGTGTTCCCCGAAATAGGCAGCTGAATGACGCCTTTTTTCCCGTCATTATGACGTCCAATTCTCGTTGGGCGGATTGAGAACTGAACAGAGCCACGACTGCTGACACCAGCACAAACCAAACAAAAGGCGCTCAATGAAATCTGAAATGACTCCAAACCTGCAAGAAAGACCAAATCACCTCACACTCGAAAAACACATGAAAGCCAATGCCGCCGATCTCTACAAGGATTGGACAGAAAATTTTGATCTACGGTTTGCTCAGCCAGGCGAGCTCATTATGGCCCCGGAAATCGACAAACCTTTCTTTTTTTACAACCGACACGACTGGGGACGGCATGCTCACTACGGAAGGTTTCTTGAATTAGAACAGGACCGACTCATCGGAATGACCTGGCTAACCGGCAAAGGAGGCACTTTCGGAGCCGAAACCGTCATTAGAATTGAACTCATTCCTCAAGACCAAGGTACAATGTTCCGCATGACTCATTCGGGATTCGATGACGAGAAAGCGGCGAAGG
>Ga0190272_10000259_pt1 | contig 31473 bp, 21 predicted proteins | sample Popmic504T_FD_133746 | JGI IMG/M metagenome (GOLD analysis project Ga0190272, IMG submission 133746) | Populus adjacent soil microbial communities from riparian zone of Shoshone River, Wyoming, USA - 504 T | ecosystem: Environmental > Terrestrial > Soil > Riparian zone | place: USA: Wyoming...
GTAAGGCAGCCCGAACTGCGCATAGGCAGCAACACTGTAATCAATCGTTGTCTTGCGGACGTTCGCGCCGTCCGAAACGATCATTTCCGTCACCCGCGGATTGGTTTTGTAGTTAACATTCGGATTATCCTGCGTCCAGGCGATCGTTGAGAGTTTCTGTTGGAAGCCACCCGACCAGACCTCGCTTTCCAGAGTCAGGCCCCTCTTCCAGGCGGGCGAGGCACCGGCGCTCCCATAACGTTCTTTGTAAACCGTGCCGTTCGGATCGCCGCCGACGCTGACTGTGTGCTTGTCTCCTTCAACGCCAAACTGCGTGGTGACTTCCGTCGGCACGCCGTTAAAGCCCGTCCAATTCTCGGTCCAAACGCGCGTCGCGTCCAGCCGCGGACAATCGTTGGTTGCTGAGTTGTAATCAAAGTCCGTGTAGCTGCGCGGGTGATTGTCAGTTAGTGGATTACTGTCCGATGCATACTGCGTCACTCGCTCAACCTGGCCATTCCCGTTATAGAGAAACTTTGTGTAAGTACCATCATCGAAGCCCACCATCTTGAGCACCGGAATGCTTTCGCCGCCGTAAGTGCTGACCACGCTTGCGAGCGTCGGCTGCATCGTCAGGTTCTCCCAGCCAAAGGTCGCCCAGACATGGGCCTGAGACTGGTCGCAGGTTGTTGACTCCGGCTGACCGTTCCACCCCTGCGTGATGCACTGGGGATTGTTGTTCGCATCGTAGACAAATTTGATAACCCTGCCGAGTGTGTCGGTGACGTTCTGAATGTCACCGCGCCAGTCGTAGTTGACCGTAATGTAGTTGCCGTTGCGATCCTTAATTTGCGTGCAGTGCCATCCGTCGTTAAAAGGCTGATAGCTTAAGTGCGTGCCATCGGTTGAGCGGACAAGGAGACTGCCGCCATTGTCAATCAACTGTAGGTAAGAAGAATCCGCCGATTCATAAACATTTGACGCACCCACCTGTCGCAACGCGGTCCGGCGACCGGCGGCGTTGAGGATGTAAACCTGGCGGCCCGCTTGCGCGTCGAACTTGCGAAACTGAATGGTCGGAAAGCCAATCGCGAAGCCGGGACTCAACGAGGCGTAATCCTGATCAAAGTACAGATACGGCCCGGAACGCGTGAACACCAGCGACGAGTAAAAGACACTCAACCCCAAGTCCAAGCCGGCGCGACCCGGGAGAGACAGCAAGTTGGCGCTCCACTCCGCATTGCGCGCCTGTAGCTGGTTGCCTGTTTGATTGAAGCTGTCGACCTGCGCCGTCGCGAGTGAAGAAACATTGCTGGACGGACTGCCGCTGGCGGTCAGCGTCGCCACAATGTTCGCGAACTCGCCGGATTCGTCGAAAGCCTTGCGCACCGCATCACGGCCATAGAGACTGCACGTGCCAGCCCAATAGTCCCAACCCCCCTGATCGGGTTCGCGCAGCATGTAAGTCTTGTAGAGGTCGTAAACATAATTGTGCGCATTCACGCTGTTCGAGCAGTCGCGACTGGGTCGGCTGGAATACTCGGCTGAGTCGAACACAGTCATTCCGAATTCGCGCATCGCCAGCATCATCGAGGTTTGCCCCTGCGGATAAGCGGCCCGCATGATGTCCCTCCAGTAGGCGCTTTCCTCACCATTAGGCCCACGTCCCAAGCCCCACTGCAGAAAGTTAGCGACAAACTGATCGCTGGAAGATGTGGAAATGTTGATGGTGGTTGACGCCGTACCCTGCGCGCCCAGATTGTCCGTCACGGTGAGCATCACGTTGTAGGTTCCGCTCGTGCTGTATGCATGCGTCGGATTCGCCCCTGCACCCGTCGCGCCATCACCAAACGCCCATGCGTAACTCACAATTGTGCCGTCGGGATCATTCGACCCGCCGCCGTTGAACGGAGCGTTCTGGCCGACAACGCCACTGTACGGGCCGCCCGGAACCGAAACCGGCGACTGATTCGCGCTGCCAGACGTCCAACTCGGACTGAAGTCGCCATCACCGCTGTTTGAAAGGTTTGTCTCACCCGATCCGTCCGCATTCATCGTCCAAACCTGCGGCGTCGGATCGAACAAATCTCTTTCACGCTCGCTACGGAAAACGATCTTTGACCCATCCGGAGACCAGGTGGGCGAGTCATCGTTGCCCAAACTGTTGCTCAGTCGGGCCTGCGCCGTTCCATCCGGATTCATCACATAGACTTCTTTGTTGATGTTCAGGCGCGATTTGGGGAAGGTCTGTCCATCGTCTTCAGGTATTTCGTAGTCATCCGTCTCAGTCCAATAGTTAGTGGTGCTGTCGCGCGTGCTGGTAAAGGCGATCTTCATTCCGTTCGGCGACCAGACTGGCTGTTCATCACGCAAGCCTGCGCCGCTGATTGTCAACCTTGTCTGATTCGTGCCATTGCTATTCATCACATAAACGCTCGGAAACCCGGGCTGGTCGCGCTCACTGGCGAACGCGATCTTTAGTCCATTGGGAGACCAGGCTGGGTGGGTGTCTGCTGCAATGCCATTACTAAGATTCAACTGGTTCGTGCCGTCAGCATTCATCACATAGACCTGGTAGTACTGGCCGTTGCGCAAACTCTGGAAAACGATCTTGCTGCCGTCGGGTGACCATACCGCCGCGCTGTCGTCTGCAGCGTCGTACGTCAGTCGAGTCTGGCCCGTTCCGTTTGCATTCATCACATAAACGTCCGCAGTGCCCGTTACGGGACTGTCGCGATCGCTCTGGAAGAGGATCTTTGTCCCGTCAGGCGACCAGCGCGGGCGGTCGTCATTGAAGTCGTTGGTGGTAAGACGAGTGAGACTGCTGCCATCGGCATTCATGGAATAGATTTCGGCGTTGCCATCCCGATTGCTGGTGAAGACTATCTTCGAGCTTCCCGCTTGCGGCACTGGAATCGCGAAGAAATCGAAGCCTGAGGTGAGGCCAATGTCTGTGCCGAAAGGAAGCGACGTAGGCAGTGGCAAATCAGAAACAACTCTACCTCGATCAAATGACTGATAACCAAATGTCTGGATTGGGGAGAAGTTCCAGGCGAGAAGATTACTCATCATGATCCGCTCCACGCCTTGGGTCGCGCCCAGTCGCGGCGACGGAAGAGGTGAAGGAAGGGGGGAGGTACGAGGCGATGGAACCGGCGACGGAAGCGGCAAGGGATCCCCGACTCGTCTTCCGTTCCTCGGCACGAGCGGTTTGCGCCGCGAGCGCGCCGTGGAAGGTATGGCCTGTGGTGCGCGCGGCCGTACAGACGGACGACTCTTTACTTCGTCGAGATTCGGAAATACTCCTTGCGGCGCTCCAGCCCTGGGTCTTGCTCCCTCCTGCACCGCTCTACGTGGTGGCAGAGATCGCCTTGCACCTGCCACGAGTGGCGAAAGAGAAACGGCTACCAGCGAACAGCTGAGCGTAAGCGCGATCAAACGGATAGATATTCGGGAAGCAGAGCGATTTGAGGAATTCATGTTGGTTCCTTCGGAAATCGATCCGGCGCGCGAGAGCTACAACGACTCGTGCTAAATGAACAGATCGGTTATGAGTAAACGACCGCGCGAGGCTTAAGCGGTGATCTCACGCGAACGACTGAAACAAGAAAGACTGCTGGAGAATAATCTCCGGCTCGGAATGGTTGACACTAAAAATGACTTGTAAGCGAAACACTGAGTCTATGCTGTGCATCACGGGTGACGAGAGAATGCTGACAATCGTTCCCACCCTGGCCAACCCTCACTACCTACGCCGATGCGACCAAGCCCTTGTCTCTGTGTTCAAGCATGAGGGCGAGACTCTCTGGAGTTAGAGTCAGCAAGGAGGCGGCTTCAACAATGCCTCCGTTCGTTTGCATCAGTGCTTGCTTGATCAGTTTTCCTTCATAACTCAATACCTGCTCTGTCAGGCTGGGGGGCTTGGCAAGAAGTATTTCCTGAGCCCGGTCGGGATTCATTTCTCCCCAGACCATCGCCATCACTTTCTTTGCTGCGTGAATTACTCGCCACTGGAACTCCAAGGTGACCATGTGAGGCGTAGTTGAACTGGCTAGCTCGTAGGCACGCAACAGAGTCTCACGAGAAAGTTCGTCGACCTCTTCAATCATTGTCAGCGCGGCCAAGCCCACTTTATCGGGCACACCAGCCTCCTGGGCTACTGCGATGGCGCGTTCCAACCTGGCCTGCGCTGCGTCAAACCTCTTCAGTCGGGCCAGCGTAATACCGTGCGCAATCAAAGCTTCAGCCAGGAGATTTAGCAGGCAGTTCATCACGGCCGTTTCGTTCTGCTCGTGCAGACCTGCACCACCGCTCTTCAAAACCAAGTTCTTTGACTGCACGGTTGTAAAGTTGTTCCCGAATGCGGCATTGTCCTTCTCCAAATCCGAAACTTTTTGCCGAGCAGCCGCTTCAGCTTCTACGAGCCTTCCTTCCGCGAGCAGCGCGTACGTCAGTGTACGCGGCGTAGGATCTGCATCCATTTCGATCTGCCCAGCTAAAATCTGCGGTAAGACTTCTTTGATCACAGCCACTTGGCGGTCCCCATTTCTTAGGGTTCTTTTCGCTGACCTCGCGTGCCTTTCCGCGGTGCGCGACGACGAACCGGCGATCGCTCCTTGAGCAGCTTCGGGTGCCGAGACTGAATGATGTAAGCGAGACCTTGATAAGTCATCCCCATCTGTTCGGCGGCGCGGGTAACGCTGCCATTCACCCTCGCCAGCGTATTTCGAATTAAAGCGTTCTCAAGCTTAAGGACTTCCTCATGAAGATCGAATGGCTTGTTTAGCAGAGCTTCTGTAGCCTCTTCGGAAGTCACTTCACCGTTCAGAGCGACATATACTTTGTTGGCAGCAGTAGTGAATCTCGCGACTAGGTCCATACTCTGAGCGTTAGCGAGCCACTCGCTGGCCCGCTCAAAGGAACACTGCAATGTCGTTCGCGACAAGTCATCCAACTCCTCAATCATTGTCAGGGCGGCGAGTCCCGCTTTGTTGAGCGCGTCAACTTGACGCGCCACTTCCATCGCACGTTGAAAGTTAAACTGGGCTTGGTCTGTCTTGCCCTGACGTGCAAGAGCAATTCCATAGGAGGTAAGCGCTTCGGCCAAAAGACATTGATGTCCGCTTTTTTCTAAGGCTCGAACAGCGCCACGAGCAACGAACTCCGCCTCCTTGAGCTTTCTTTGCGCAATCAACACTTGAGCTCGGCTCTCATCAATTTGGGCGATCATCGACCTATCTTTAACACTCACCGCGAGTCTTCGAGCTTCAGCCATATAGCCGTGCGCGTCCTTGAATCGAGACAGGTTGAAGAAGATGAGTCCAAGATTGTTTTTTACAGTAGCCTGAAAGACTTTGTTTTTGGCCAACCGAAAGTGGTGATCAGCAGCCTTAAATTCTCGGATTGCCTGTTGTAAGAGATCGTCTTTCCTTAATGGATCCGACTTGGCGAGATGTCTAAGCACGATCGCATGTTCATTGTGATAATTCCCTCTGGTCGTATGATTGGTAACCTTTTTGAAAAGGTAAGAATTGTCGGTAAGGATTGATAAGGCGACGTTATATCTTGAGGCTGACCACTCCACCGTTGTTAACTTCAGAAGGGCTCTAGCTCTCGTGTTACCTTCGATGGGCAGTTTTTGTAGCGCTTCGGTGAGCATGATCCGGGCTTCATTCAAAGCCCCTTCCCGAAAATAGCAATAAGCAATCTCTGCCCGTGAGGCGGCGACCTTATACATATCTCCTGCCGATTCGAAGAATGTGATTCCTCTACTGATTAGATTTTTTGCAACCTCCTGCGATTCCTCAATCCCTTCTCGACTTCCTAACCAGCTCGTCAATATTCCAACACACAAGAGGACCTCCGCCACAACTTGAGGCTCAAGGCCCTTGACCTGGGGATGCTCGCCCACACGCTTCCACAGGGGGTGCATCGTTTCGCGAACGCCTTCGTAGTCGCTCCTATCTCTAAGCTCGAGAGCAGTGTGACAACGGCGAAGTGCTTCGTCGTTCGTTATAAGTAAATCTGTGTCTACCTTCGGCGAGGCTGTCTTCATGGGAGGATTACCCTTCAAGATGAGTGCAAGGAACCTTGCAAATTACGCCCGAATATTATCCGTCTCCTATAGACCCTGCAAGAACTTCACGGTACTGCTGTATTCTTGTTTCATGTAAGAGCTCTTGCATCCCAAAATCTCTCAACCTAGGAGACAAACTCATGAAGCGATTTCTATCAGCCATGGCCTTGACGTGCATACTGGCCGTCTCAGCTTTTGCCGGCGACATACCAACCAGCGGCGCCCCGTCGTCGCCGCCGCCTCCGGCAACGAACCAAATGACAGGTGCGCCCCTACTAGGCGACATCCCGACTTCGGGTTTCGACGAGCAAGTCTTAGACGCAGCGTTGTCAGGCCTCCTGACAGTGCTTAGCTTGGTGGCTGCATAAGTAGCTAGGTTTTGATCGCTGGTTGGGTGGGCCAAGTTTTTAATGCGGCCACCCTTCGGCAGCTAGCTAACTCCACAATAGTTCTCACAATCGAAATAAAAAAGCTGCCTCACGGTAGGTAGGTGATTTGTGCTCAGAGAGGTTGCAACAAAAATCATGGCGGTGGGTTTGTGTCACCCCGAGAGTTCTTTGAACAGTTTGGTGCCTGCAGGAGTTAATCAGTAGACCCTGGCGGCGAGCTCTTATGACGGGCGATTCGGTTTCAGAGAAGTTCAGTTAGAACACTTCAATTCTCAGAGCGCGTTACCGCTGGCTGTTCACTGATCGCGCACAGTCAGCCTGGCGAAGCGCTCTTCACGCGCTGCCTGGCGCGTTCAACTCGTTGGTAAAGAGAAACCCTGTCAATGCGAAGTAGGCGCGCAGCTTTACTATGACTACCAGTCTGCGTTCTGAGCTGCTCATAAGCGCGTAGCAACATGCGGTCAAGGAAATCATCGAGCGAGTCATTTTCGCGAAAGATGATAGGAAGTTGTGTAGCCATCTCCGATATCAGGCTCGCCGGTAGAGCCCGAAAGATTGCTTCGGTTGTAATTAGCTGACTCTCGTACGCATGGGCAACGAGTCGTTCGATGACGTGACGAAGCTGCCGTACGTTACCCGGCCATGAATACGCAGATAACGCTGATAGACCCTCTTCCTCGATCTTATGTCGCTCTGGGCATTTCATCTTTTCATCGGCTTGTCGAAGAAAGTGTTCGACTAAAAGAGGAATGTCAGAGGAACGCTTGCGCAAAGGAGGTGTATCAATAGTAAGTACGGCGATTCTGTAGAATAGGTCCTCCCTGAACTTGCCCGCCCCAATTTCCTTATTCAGGTTGCGATTTGTCGCCGTGATGACGCGAGCATCTACGGGGATCTCAGAGTGGCCGCCCACAGGTCTTACTGCACCTTCTTGAAGGACGCGCAGAAGCTTGACTTGGCAAGCTGGAGACATTTCTCCAATCTCGTCTAGGAAAATGGTTCCGGTGTGCGCCGCCTGGAAAAGGCCTTTTTGTTTTTGATTAGCTCCGGTAAAAGCGCCTCGTTCGTAGCCGAAAAGTTCGGATTCCAAGAGCGTTTCGCTGAGCGCTCCGCAATTGATGGAAATGAACGGCAGCGCTGCGCGGCCACTTAGCTGATGTATGGCGCGTGCTACCAACTCTTTCCCGGTTCCCGATTCGCCGGTGATGAGGACAGTGAGATCGCACCGAGCAGTGGTCTCAATCTGACGACCCAGAGCCTTAATTGGCGAAGAGTTGCCGATGATGCCAATGTCCTTTAGCGAGAATTTCGACTTCACGACTGTTTACCCTGGTCCGTCCATCATCACTGAGGACGGGATTTGTTTTTACCCCTCACTTTGAAAGACGGGAGTATTGGACAAAAATTCCCGTTTGCGTGGGAATTATCAGCACTTTTATTGAATTTGATTTGCGCACCGAACTTCGAGCGCATCTTTTTTGATCAAGGCTGGAATTTCTGGCCGAGTCTCCCGTCTACAACAGATATAGGCCGAACTAAAACGAACCGAGATGAACTATCTCAGTATTCTGTCCGTGGCCAAGTAAATGAGATCGCGAGAGCACACCGAACTAATAGGCCATTACAAAAACCGCCCTAGGGTGAGGGAGGTAGCGTTAGTTCTGCTCCTCGGGTGCCTCCTTGGCGCGTCAGTGCTCGGGCAAAGTGTGCAATCCTCCCCTAGCAAGAATATTGAATCGTTAGGCGTCCCGCCTATCCCAGCATCTTTAGCTCGCGAAATTCAGCCCTACAACAGTATTTATGGATTGCCGCTAGCTGGATGGAACCCAGGCAGACGTGAGATTTGGCTAAAGGGACTCTCAAGCGTCACTTGGATATCGAAAGTCGTAAGTCCTGGAGCAAGTCCTGAGACCTCTTCTATCTACATTCAATCAAGCGGTATCTATGACCTTTACTTCCAACCGCAAGGCAAGTATTTGGCTTACACAAGAGACGCGAACGGCAACGAGTTGTTTCAACTCTACCTTTATGAGATCCGTGGCGGTAGTTCAACGCTGCTTTCAGATGGGAAGTCGAGAAACACTGAACCAGTATGGTCCAACGCCGGAGATAGAATCGTTTACAGTTCGACTCCTTCGGGTGCCGAAGGCGTAAACCTTCGTTTACTCAATCCTTTTGACCCGAAGACCGATCGCTTATTAGAAAAATCTTCCGGTAGCTATCTGAAAGCCTATGACTGGTCGCCAGACGACAAGGGCATAGTTTATTGCGATTTCACTTCGAACACTGCGAGCACTCTATGGGTGATTGATGTAACTACCGGGAAGAAGGTCCTTCTCTCGGAGAAATCGGATACGCCGGAACTCTATGACTTCCCGCAATTCAGCAAAGACGGCAAAAGAGTTTACGTCGTTACGGACCACGATTCTGACTTTCGACGATTGGCTTACATTGATCTGGCATCTCGAAAAATCGGTTATGTTCCGTCAGCCGGACAGTGGGATGTTGAGGAATTTCAGCTTGCACCGGATGGAAGGACTGTGGCGTTCATCACAAATGAGGATGGACCGTCTAAGCTGCACCTGGTCGACCTGCTCGACGGTAAGGAGCACGATGTGCCTCAACTTCCGGTCGGCATCATTTCGGACCCTAAATGGAATAGAGACTCGACAGACTTAGCTTTTAATCTGAAATCGCCGCGCTCACCTAACGATGTTTACTCGGTCAATGTCCGCACAGCAAAGGTCGAACACTGGGCTACGAGCGTCAAGAATGGACTGGATACGTCGAAGTTCTCACAACCCGAGCTAATTCACTGGCAGAGCTTTGATAAGCGAACGCTGTCAGGATTTCTTTATCGGCCCTCGGAAAAATTCAAAGGTAAGCGACCCGTCATTATTGACATTCACGGCGGCCCTGAAGAGCAGTATCGTCCCGGCTTCCTCTACGAATACAACTACCTTTTGAATGAGCTGGGCGTAGCGAAGATCTATCCCAATGTGCGGGGCTCCTCGGGCTACGGCAAGTCATTCTTGAGTCTCGACAACGGAGTGCGCCGTGATGATGCTGTGAAGGACATCGGTGCTTTGTTGGATTGGATCAAAACCCAACCTGACCTCGATGCCGAGCGCGTGTTGGTTGAGGGAGTAAGTTATGGGGGGTACCTTGCGCTTTCAACAGCATGTGCTTACGGGGATCGCATCAGAGCGACGATCTCCGAGAGCGGAATTTCTAATCTCGCCAGCTTCGTGGAGCACACCGAGGGTTGGAGGCGCGACCTCCAACGCGCAGAGTTCGGGGACGAGCGCGATCCTAAAGTCCGCGAGTTCATGGAGCGGACGGCGCCACTCAATAATGCGCAAAAGATCAAGAAACCATTACTGATCATTCAAGGTCAGAATGATCCACGCGTTCCTGCTGGAGATGCCGAGAGACTTGTGGCCGCTACCAAGGATCGAGTTCCGGTCTGGTACATCCTGGCTAAGGATGAGGGTCACGGTTTTGTCAAACAAGCCAATCGCGATTATCGAATGCACGCGAGCATCTTGTTCATCAAAGAGTTCTTGCTCAAGTGAATTGGGACTCTTAAATCAGCCGTAGCGTTATCGCGGCACTAACCAAGGAGAGGAGCGATCATGAAACTAAAGAGACTGTTACCTATGCTCTGTCTTGTCGGGATTCTTTGCCTGACCCTTGTGCCGACAGTTCTAGCGGATGGCGGTGGACCTCAAGGAGGTTCCAACTCAGGCACAAAAGCGCCGCCACCGCCACCACCGCCGAACGCCGGTTTGTTGGCGTACCTTATTTGGATAGTTTCCGTGATGTTGGGCATCTACTAAGCTTCCAAAATTCTACAAACGTCCAGTGCGGGGCGAAGCTCGTTGTGAATTCGCTCTGCGCTGGAGCTTGCGCGATCTTCCATTGGATTGAACATGGTACATAAGATTGCCGTTGTCTCACTCCTTCTTCTGTTGCCGCTCCTGGCGCTTGCTCAAACTGCCGAGCAACCAATCATGAGCGAGGCACAGTTAGCTGCGGCGCTTTGTCAAGTTCGAGAAGACGAGCAATCAAGAGATGCACTGCTGAAAACGTATCCACACCTAGTTGATAGTCCGCTATGGGAAGATGTAACGCGTCGAGCAGCGGCCGCCTACTACCAGGAATCTCCAGACCGCGCCTTAAAAATCTATGAGGTGTCCATACAAGTTGCTACAAAGCTGCGTGATCCAAAGCTATTGGCTAGAACCTACTACAATCTAGCTCGCACGTTTTCTGGCATGAACCAACCTGAAAAGGCGATTGAGTCTTACGAAAGAAGCAGACAGTATTTTGAGCAGGCAGGACTGAGGCGAGATCTCATATATGTCCTCGCAGATCTCGGCGCGATCTATTTCAATAAGGAACACTATCAAAGAGCGAAAGAGTATTCAGAGCAAAGTATCCTGATTGCTGATTCGGCCAAGTCCTCTGATGCTCCCGTCGGGTTTTGGCCGGATGATTTCGGTCGGGCGCGCGCATTACATACGCTCGGTGAAATCGATCTCCGTAACAGCGATCACGAAGATGCGATCGCGAAATTGCAAACATCGTTGGGCCTATACCAGGAATTGAATGGTAAGGGCTCGAATTACAACTTCTATATCGCCAGCGTTTACGCCGCATTAGGGAAGGTCTATCCCGAAAGCGGTGAATACACTAGGGCTCTCTTTTATCTAAACAAAGCGTTAGACATCGCTAGAGCCTCGTACGACCAAGACTCAATCGCATTGATCCTTAACAGCATCGGGTATTTGTATATGGAGCAGGAGGACTACGCTCAGGCTAAAGAACACTTCGACCGAAGTTTGAAGATCTATCTTGCGGTCAACAATCAGGTAGAGGCTTCCAAAGTGTTCTTGAACCTTGGCGTGATTGAGCAGCGGCAGGCTCATTACGACGAGGCATTGTCGCAATTTAGGCTCAGCTTGCAAGCAGCCAAAGCGACGCAGATTACGGACGTCCAGATCGCCGCCGGTGAAGGAGTAGGTGTTGTTCTGACAGCAAAGAAGGACTTAGTTGGCGCGTTGGAGATTTTGAATGAGAGCCTCACCCTGGCCAAAGAAACAAGGAACAAGCCACGACAAATAGAACTTCTGTGGCGGTCAGCAGAGACGTATCACGAGATTGGAAATTACCCCCAAGCCGTCACATGCGCCGAAAGCGCCATCGCACTTGCCCGCTCATTACATTTGCCAAAACTTGAATTTCTCGCGATGACAACTCTCGGTCAATCGTACGCAGCGCAAAAGAAACTCGACCTTGCTACCCAAACCCTACTGCAGGCTGTGGACCAACTCGAAGCGATGCGTGACCAAGTTGCAGGGAGTGAAGTCGAGTCGCAACTCTTCCTGGAAAACAAAGTCGCTGCTTACCATGCGCTTGTCGAACTTTTCATAAAGCAAGACAAACCTCTCGACGCGCTCCTCTTCGCTGAACGCGCTAAGGGCCGAGTCTTGCTCGACGCTTTGAGCGGCGGCAAATCCGACCTTGCGAAGGTCTTGACGCCGGCTGAAAAAGCGGAGACTCATCGCCTTAATCGGAAAATCTCGGAGGCCAACACTCGCATCAAGATTCGTGGTACTGCCGACTCTTCTCCCCTGGATTCTCTCTACCGGCAGTTGGATTCTGCTCGACTTCAATATCACGCATTTCAGGATGCACTTTACGTGGCGCATCCCGATCTGAGAGCCCGGACCGGTCGGACGGCGGTACTTAGCAGCGCAGACATCAACAATCTGACGCGGAATACTGACAGCGCCTACCTGGAGTATGTAGTCAGTAAAGAACAGATTTATGTATTTGTTTTGACGAGGAAGAGCGCAGCAGACGGTCCGGAGTTGAGGGTATATCCTCTCGCAATCAAGCCGGAGGATCTCGCTCGAAAGGTTGACCAGTTTCATCAGAGGCTTGCCAACCGGCATCCTGACTTTGCTAGTATTGCGCGTGAACTCTACGCAACGTTGATCGAACCGGCCAGCCAACAACTTCGCGGTATTAGCACTCTCTGTATCGTTCCCGATAGTTTTCTGTGGAACCTTCCATTTCAGGCACTGATGGCGGGGAGCAATCAATACCTTATCGAATATCATGCGCTGTACTATGCGCCCTCTTTGAGCGTGCTGCGTGAAATGACCAAAGAGAGAGCTGGAAAGGAAAAAGGGGATTCCCTGATCGCTTTTGGCAACCCAGTCATTGGCAAAGATGAACAGCGTAATGAAGAGCTGTGCCCACTGCCGGAAGCGGAGACAGAGGTAACTTCAGTCGCAAAGACTCTCGCTTCGGCGGGCACCAAGGTGTTCATTGGACGAGAGGCGAGGGAAACAACTTTCAAGGCACTGGCACCAACGTACGCGACGATTCATCTTGCAACCCATGGCGTTCTCGATAACCGACAGCCTCTTTACTCGCACTTGTTGCTGACGAAGACCGAAGGCGATCTGGAGAATGATGGATTACTCGAGGCGCGCGAGATCATGAACATGAATCTCCACGCTGATCTTGCAGTGCTCTCCGCTTGCGAAACCGCAAACGGCAAGATTGCTCCAGGCGAAGGAGTAATGGGCATGTCCTGGGCTTTCTTCGTCGCCGGCACTCGCTCGATGCTAGTAAGCCAATGGAAAGTCAACTCGGTGAGTACATCTCAATTGATGATGAACTTTTACCAAGCACTTAAGTCTGACCAAAACCGCTCAAACGCTCCGAGGGCGCGAGCGGTACAAAGTGCAGCCTTGAAGACCATGAAAGACACTCGATACCAACATCCATTCTATTGGGCTGGGTTTGTGTTAATCGGCAGTAACGAGTGAGTTCTCTTCCGAAGGACTTAGTCCAACACAGAATTGTGTGGCGGCTCGGCTTTCACCTGCGCCAAGTTGCGTCAAGATATGTAGCGCCTGTAAACCTCTATTTTCGCAAGCAGCTTGCCTGACAGCTGTTCATGCGCACCCTTCAGCCTCTCGTAAATCATCTTGCTAGATTCACGATACCTAAGGATCTTCTCGTTCGACCAAGTAGATGGCGGCCGATCCAAATTGCTTATCCTGTCTGCCAACTTCACGAGATGTACCTCTATCGGTTCCGGTCCAATACGGTTAAGGCTATCCTCGATCTGAGCCTCTTTGGGCAGGGAGTAATCCTTGCTCAGCGCTTTCACCGCAGACAAGACGCTCTCGCCGAATAACTCACGAATCTCCACCTCGGTTGTCTCAGTGTCTTCGAGCGTGTCATGCAGCGAGGTAACAACCAATAAAAACTCTGAATCGTACGACCTCAGATCTGGCAGCAGCAACAGTTCAAAGCACACCCGAGCGATATGTGAAATATATGGCAGCTCACTGCCCGGGAGTTTTTGGCCCTGATGTTTGTCGTTCGCAAAAACGAACGCTTCTTGATCGCGCCGTCAGCTGCACCGCTTTGTTATGCGCGTGTTTCATTCCGTTGGTCATCGGACCAACTTGCCTTTCTTATTGAGCACGCGATATTTGTCACTCAATAGCTCGGGATTCGCCAACACGTCAGCAAACACTCTGTCTCGGAGAGCCCTGGTCAAGAGATCTCTTACTGCCAGCCTTAACAAAACCACAGCGTCTGCTCTTCTTTGATCGCTTGGAGTCAATTGTCCCGAGGTGGTTCGTCGTTGTTCGAACAACATCGCCGCCGCGTGTTTGAAGTCGCAACATGCTAGATAAATATCTTGGGCCTGCTGAGGCGACAGCGAAAACGAAACAAGCTTCGGCAAGCGCTGGGTGACCTGAGAACTATTCTCCCGTGACGATGTACAAATCATCGACTCTAAGGCGGCATGGACAATAATATGGCTCAGTGGTGCAAGCCATATAGAGTATGCCCATTCATGGTATTTGATTGCATTAACGATTCTTCGATACTTGAGTTCATTAATCATCTTCGAGAAAGTACTGCAGGGAATCCCAAAGTTCGGCCATAACGAGCGTGTCCGCTTCGGTGATAGTGTTCCAAGCTTCAGCCTCTGGAATCACGAACGCCAGGTTCATCCCCGTGAGAACGGGCTCACTGTAATGAGCGACTGTTCCGGACGTCTGATAACTAGACCTCACCCACGCGCTGTCATATGCAATCGATGTGGGTTTGACTATTCTGGATAAAAGAATTGCTCGTAGAATGAGTTGTTTTTCATCCTCCGTTGGCAGATAGGAATAACCCGATTGTTCCTTTTCTAGGCTCAAGTCATAAAAAAACCGGTGTGTGTACGGACTCAGTGGTTCAATCTGTTCTCTTGCTTTGAGTTTCGGGCATTGATCCCTCACCTCGTCCAGCCAATTGGATTCCAGTTCCTGTAAGTAAACTCCACCGCCGACGTGAGCACTACCGAGAAGGAGATCATGCGTTGATTGCAGACCAAATAGAGCAGATATTTCCGTGTGCATGCCTATGGTCCGCTTTCATGGGCGGCGAAGTTGCGCAGAGTTGACAGCCTTTCAAGCGCGTCTTCATACGTTTTGCGTTTGATAGTGGTAACGAGGTAGTGGTTAGCGGGAACAAATCCTTTAAGAGTTTTGATAAGGCCGGGCCGGCCTTTGAAGTCGAAGTAGCCAGAGCCCGTAATAAGGAACTCACACACTTCATCAGTAAGATGTTTTGGAAAGTTAATGCCCGTCGTGCCAGAAACTGTGGCCGTATCGTTGTTAATTGCGCCCACGAGAGCATCGAGAACCATCGATTCGAATTCGCGGTAGAGCCGAATGATGCCGTAGTTATAAAGCCAAGAGACGTGTTGATCCGTCTGGCCAACTGAGGCGGTGGTCAGAAAATTTGTAATATCATCCGCAGCGGCGCGAAATACTTGGGCGGAATGCTTTACACTTTTCTTGCGTGGCATAAGTCTACGTCCGAGACGTCGAACATGTTGTAGATACCAAAGCGTCGTAGAAAACTACCACATTTCTGGTGTCTAAACCCGTTGTCGGACCAACAAACCAGATCGGAATGCCGATGAACTTCTAAGGGACGTGCGGGACTTGTCAAATTCCACGGAGCGAGCCGGTCATTAGGACATCAGCGTCTTTGCCAAGATTGAATTTGCCTGAGCAGCTTGTTTGTCTGTCGCGAGCCAGGATTATCGCGGACAAGAATCTCAAACTGATGTTGAGCTTCCGCTGACATTCCTTCGCGGGCGTAGAAAACTCCAAGAGCAAGATGCGAACGGGTCTTTAGTAGCTCGTTCAATTGCAGCAAGCTGCTAGTTGATAAGACTCGGAACTTCATTTCAGGTGAAGAAGCATCTGGCGAAACTATTTCCTTGTCACCGACTACCGCCACAACAGTCCATGCGTAGATTTCGCCTCGCTTGAGCGGCTTTGGTAAGGTCCAGCCTGCCCGATCCGGGGGTAACTGCTCGCTTCGCGCCACTTGGTTGCCGGCTCGATCGTTAACATAAACCTGATAGGAGCTTGCACCCACGGCCTTCGCCCATTTCAAGGTTGGTCGGTCGGTGACGATTACTCTTCTAGAAGGAGAGATGAGTTTGAAAGGTTGTGCGTTCGTGCTTCCTCTGAGAGCGCCTTCCTGACCACCGAGTTCCTTTAGAATGGCTGGTTGCTCGAGCCTTTCAGACAACAGCACCTTTGCGATCTCGTCACGCGTGGGGGCGGGCACGTCGTCAAGACCAGCGACATTGCCGCTTTTGTCAACGGTGATCGTCTCTCCTCGATCCCTTAAGACAACAATTGCTTGCGCGCTGTTTGGTTTCTCTATTGGCGATTCAATCGGCGCAGCAGGCGGAGGCGGAATGTTGGCTGCACGATTATCCGGAGTTGAAGCAGGACTGACTTGAAGGGTTGGTCCCTGTTGGGCTTGCTGCTTCTCAGTCCTATGATTGAGGAATTGTACGGCTCCAATAACCATCGCGATTCCTATTACGACTATGGCGGCTCCATAAACTGGTTTCCAAGCGAGACCTCGCCACCAAGACACCCAATACGAATGGTGTGTCCTGTTCCGCCCAAAAGGACGGTAAGTGGTTTCCATCTCTGGCTCGATTTGTTCTCGGAGAGCCAGGAAGCTTCGGACATCCTTCTTGCACGATCCACAAACCTTAAGGTGGATATCGATTATCTCTCGCTCGGCAGCTTGCAACGTCTTATCCGCCAGCCCAAGGAGTTGTTCGTAGTCGACATGCTCGTTCCTAAACCAGAATTCCGGTGCCAGTGTAAATTTCAGCGGTGCTGACCCGCGCCGGCTTTGAAGTGTCTCTGTGAATTGATCTAAACAGGTGGAACAGGTGCCCAGGTGTGCGGCGATGGTCGCCAATTCTTCGACAGGTAAAGCTCTAACACAGAAGCGTTTGTTTCTTGAATTCGATACGTGGTGAGACATTGGCTGCGCTGTTGTTCGGTTTTCGTCCTCTATCTATATAAGACGGGAGTATTGGCGCAAAATTCCTGGTGTAAAACATTTATTTCTGCCTCAGAAAAGGCCGCAATTCCTTCTCCAAATGGCGGAGGGCGTCAAAACGCCATTTCCATACTTGGGCTCGTGTCCCGTTCAGTTCAATTGCGATTGCTGCAACATCCATAGGCATCGCCGCCCACAAGCGCATCAGGTCCTCCAACGAGCGCCCCAATCGCGGCGCGAGCTGCGAGGGTGTGACAACATCTCTTTCAAATAAAAGAGTGAAGAAGTCCTCTCCGTGCTCGTCCTCGAATCCTAAACAAAACGTATCCCGCTGCTTCTCCTGCAGGTCTGCCGCCGCTTGCCACAAACCGCGCAATAGTTTTGTGAAGTCGAGACCTGGATCGCTCATCAAGGTTGTGTCTCTAACACGAGCCTCCAGATACGTCCTAGCTTCGTCGTCGAGTGATTCGGCTGGGCGATCTTTTATTTCAAGCAGAATGGCAGTCAGGTTAACTAACTCATCGATCTCAATTGGGTCGTTGGCCCACCTAAGTAATTCGGCGACGACTCTCGCGAGCTGTACATGTCTAGTATCGTCGCGGCCAAGTCTAGAAGCCCGAAAGATCGGCAACTGAGCCTCGACTTCAGCGAGCCGTTGGGATGAAATCGGCTCGCGCTGTTCCGACCAGGCCGCAAGACCGCAAAGAAACCTATCGCCGGATTTCCACAAAACGAACTCCGATCGCCGATTCAAGACTTCGCGGATACTGTATTTCAATCGAGTACGTGCGGGAGACTTTGCGCGCATATAGTCGAGACAGGCATTGGTAGCGATCCGCCCGACATACTGTTCAAAGTTTTCAATTTGAGTTTTCGGCGTGATCTGCAAGGTTGTCAACAATTCGATTATCTTGGCGATAGTCTCGTGATAGAGATCTTCTGCGTCTGGATTGTACGGATTGACTCCGAGTTGGTTGACGTGGAAAGAAAGCTTCTGCCGTAGGGTGTGACGGACGACTGGCGCTGCATACACGACTAGCAGCTCGTCGAGGTGCTCTTGCCTCTCCGACTCATGGGTTGCTGTCAGATATGGCAGCAGAAGGTTATCCATACAGGACGAACCGGTCGGGGAGACTTGTGATCTCAAGTTGTCAGAATCCCGCAGGGTCGTTGGCCTGGGTTTTTCGATACGCTCGATGCAAACTAGGGCGTATTTCTATCCTTCAGACCAGACTTGCGCTTAACGCTCCTGTACTTCACTGGGCCTGGCATCGTGGCAGGCAGGTCTAATCGATCATCGACAATCTCTTCCAAGTGCACGCCCGCAACGCGGGCATATTCAAGGAGAACCATGAGGGTGGGCTCATTCTTATCCAATTCGTAATCCGATATGCGTGTGTACGGGATTTCGTCTTGAACTCTTAACTGCCTAAGCAGCTCGCTTTGAGAAAGGCCGAGCATATTCCGAATCTGACTCAGTTTTTCCGCGAGTCGTCGCGGTCTTGGACGTGCAGCACCCATCAGAAGGGACCTCCTGATGGGAAAAAAATCTCGTCTCGGGATTTGTTTTTATCCGTTGCTGCGGATAGAGAGTGGCTGCGTTTGAGGGTCGCCGTGAGCATGAACCGGTCATGCTCACGGCGATGCTCATCTCTCAACTACTTCTGAGGGCGAGCAACGCATTAGGTGATTCGAATTCTCAAAGACTCAATCGGGCTTAGGATACCAGGCCAGCGCTCGTAATCACAATTCTCTCAGAAATGCTTTGCGATCAGCCGCACTACCGACGACGTGCGGCAGAGCAATGACATTGGCTTGGTTACGCCGGGTTGATTGCAGAAAACCCAGGCTTCAGCCGAAGAACGTGTCAAACGACCATCGCCACCTAAAATACTGGCAAATAGCTATCTCATTTAACTAACTGCATTAACTTGCCGTACGAATCAACCACGTCATATTTGACCTGATCAGAGGTGATGTTCTTGAAGAACTTGCGAGCGCAGTCAATCTTGGACTTCTCCATCTCACGGAGTTGCATGGAGGAGAGCGAACCTTTTGTTTCCGCAACGAAATAGACGTGTTTCACCTCACCTTCCTTAAACGAGATGGCCCAGTCCGGATTATAGTCGCCAACTGGAGTTGGAATCGCAAAGCCCTTTGGCAATTTGGCGTAAACGACAACTTCGTTGCTAACGTCAAGCTCGGTTACGAAATCGCGTTCAACCTTTGATTGAGTAAATGCATAGTCGTAAATATGGCGATTAAGTTTTGGGCCTGCCTTGGCAAAGTTCTCTCTGGGTTTTTCTTGCGTGAAAATATCAATGCTGTGAGTTTCTTCTACTGGGTCATAGCCCAGGTGCTCTACGATGACGGTTGCCTTTTGCTCATTGATAAGCTCTGCGGCCTTAGAAATGAAATCTTCCGGGTTGGTTTTGTATTGGCCGAATGTGGCTGAGCTTATCCCTCTGAGAATCGCTGCGACAGTGTTTCGCGTAAGCTTCGTTTCTTCGGCGATCTTGCCAATGAGATCATACTTGACGTTCGACTTTATAGAAGCCGTGATATTCAGTGTCGCCTGGTTCGTCTGAGCAAACCCAGTCCCTTGTTTCAGATTATCGGTGGTTGCCTGGTTGATCTGTTCGCCAGCGACGATCGTGTACTGCAAGGGACTCACTCTTAAGTGGGAGTCGAGTTCCCTAAGGCACTTTGAGATCAGCTCCGCGGAGTCAAAATGTACAGTGTATGCAGCTTTCCGGTTGATTCGATTCCACAGCTCCTTAAACTCTTTCTTTTCGAAGTTTGCATTCAGCGGATTTACATGCTTCTTGCGGTCGTCGTCAATCCCAGGCATTTGGGCATCGCAGAATACGCTGTCCACTAATTGAAAAACCTGCTCGGCGTTTGGCTCTAAGATGGACGGCAGTTTCGCTAGTGTCTGATTCTGCTTTGCCTCGTGATATTTTTCGGTAATCCTCTTCTCAATATCCACGTAGCCATTCTGAATCAGATAGAACTCCAGGTGCTTGGCCATTTCGGCCGTTACTGGGATTTCTTTATCGGCAGTACGCAGAATCTTGCCGGTGAAATACGCCTTGTCGGCTACTTTCGGTCGGCTGGAAAGCGACTCGCTAATATCTCTTTGAAGAGCTGTAACGAAGTCCTTATAACTCTCGCTAGCTACAACCGTTAAGACGTTAATATCGTGAACGGTCGCCGGGTTATCCATCCGGTCGCCGTGTTGATTCACAGCGATCCGCAACCCTCGGCCAACTTCCTGTCTTCGCGAGATGGTGTTGTCGCCGTGCTTTAGCGTACAGATAACAAAAACGTTCGGGTTGTCCCATCCTTCGCGAAGTGCCGAATGGGAAAATATGAAACGTGTTGGTTCCTCGAACGATAAGAGTTTCTCTTTATTCCTCAAAATCAAATCATAGGCGTCAACGTCATCGCTTTGTCCGGCGTTCTCACCACGGGAAGCTACGCTCGGATCAACGAGCCGTTTCGTCTTCTTATCGATCGAAAAATAACCATTGTGCGTCGCTTCGGGTGAGATGCCGTCAAGATACTTTCTATAAGAATCGTCTAGCAAAGTCGGAACGTCGTTTAATTGATTACGATATTCTTCTTCGAACATCTGCGCGTACTCGCCTGCAACTTCGCCAGTGTCGTCGTACATTCGGTACTTCGCGACTGAATCGATAAAGAATAACGAGAGAGTCTTGATCCCCTGATAAAAAAGCGATTGTTCTTTTTCAAAGTGAGACTTGATCGCCTCGCGAATCTGGATACGCCGATAGGCCGACTCATTAACGTCACCATTGACTTCGCCTGCATTTATGACTTTGCCGTTAGTGAAACTGACAGTATCGTCTCTCGCATCGATATCGGAAACAACAAACCCTTCGTACTGATTGAGGCCACCGGAAAAATCAAACAAATTGTCGCCTTTGATGAGTTTTCGCAGGACGAGTTTGATGCCGGTCGCTTGTTTGACTTCAAATTCGACTCGGGCCACCGGCGGCTTGGTTGCAGAAATCTCAATACCTTCCAGAAACAGATACGCGTTTGTTCCCGCCAACCCCTTAACGGCGATTCCACGTACGGCAATCTTTTTAACCAGCTTTTGGTTGTACGCGTCGAGAGCATCCAGGCGGTGGATCTTGTTGTATTCCGTTTTGTGCGTCGCTGAATAGCGCAACATCATGAGGGCGTTGAATTCCTTGAACGACTTCATCGTCGCGTCGCCACCCATCTTTTGCGGCTCATCCAGGATCAAAATCGGGCGATTACTCTTGATCACATCAATCGGCCGGCGTGATTGGAAGTCATCAAGCTCTTCATAGATACGGCGTGCGTCCTGGCCGCGTGCAGCAAAAGCCTGCACGTTGATAATCATCACGTTGATACCACCGTCCGACGAGAAACTTTCCAGATTGTGAAGTTGTTTTGAGTTGTAGATGAAAAATCTTGCTCGTTTGCCGTAGTCTTCAAGAAAATGCTCCGCAGTGATTTCAAAAGATTTGTGGACACCTTCGCGAATGGCGATGCCTGGCACGACAACAATGAACTTGCTCCACCCATACTGCCGATTCAACTCAAACATCGTCTTGATATAGCAATAAGTTTTGCCAGTGCCGGTCTCCATCTCGATTGTGAGGTTGATCGGGCACCCCGTTTTGCTATCGCCAACGAGGGCTTGCGAGATGGGCAAATTTTGACTGCGTTGGACTGCCTGCACGTTCTCAAGTATCTGGGAGGCAGTGATTCGAAGGTCTTCGTTTTTAAAGCCGGCAATTTCTTCGACCGATTGGCCTTCGAATAGAGGCTTCTCGACGACCCGACCGGGATCAATTCGATACTTGACGCCGCCCCCAACGGGTTGCCCTTTGAAGCAATCAGTTACAGCGATAACAGCCGCTGTCTGGTATTGCTGTTTTTTGAATTTGAACTTCATCTAAATGGACCTGACTTCAGTTTCCGGTGACAGGAGTTTGAATATCTGCTCCACGTTGATTTTCACATCGTCTGAGGCGAAGCCGGCGTCGCGAAATACTGCACGAAGGGGTTTTCGTTTCGCTAATTCTTTAACAAAATCTTCATTCAGGCCAACATCGAAACAGGCCTCAAGAGCGTTTTCGTCAACCGAGAAAACTTCTTTGCCCTGAATTGTTTCGCGCATTATCGGCAAAGCGAGATCGACTCCCCAGTCGAGGAGAACCTGAAAGAGTAGGTCTTCGGCAGTACGGTCTTCCTTGACGTTACCAATTTGGTCGAGGAGGTTGGCTTGCGCCTGTTCGTCAGGCGAGTAGTAAACGTCCTTCATGTTGGACGTATCGATCTTAAGAACGCGAAAGCCGATATCCAGGTTAAGTAGGTTCAGCCCCACTTCATTCCTGATCTTGCTACCCGAGAGGCGAATACGCTCTTTGGAAAGTTCGCTTACGTTTTGGGGGAGATTCTTTCTGTTGAGGTAGTCTATCGCATTCTTCGTGACCTTTTTTGTGGATCCCTTCGCCCTCTTGAAGGCTTCATTGAGATCTTCCGGCCATTGCGCGAGGATTGAACGACATCGACTTCCTTGCTCAACATTCAGTCGCATGACGGCTTCAATAGTCGTGGCTGACCCTGCAAAGAAATCCAAAACAATATCATCATCTTTTACGCCCATCGCCCTAAAGAAATCTTTCAACAGATATTCATCCTTAGGATTTGTGAAGACCTTCTCCCCAAATAGCGTCTTAAGTCTCTTTGACGCTGCACGACCATCTACGAATTTCATGGACGTCAGATTTTGATACTCGGTGTCTTTTAGATACACCTTGTTGTTGGGAACGGTCGTATGATCTGCGCCGAAATGAATCCGTTTATCACGTATTCTTTCCAACATGGTCGTTTGTGGGTAACGCCAGCCGCTCGCTGGCGGCTTGCAAACTTCTTTCGTTTTCGGATGTATTACGTCATATACGTATTGACCATCATTAGGGCCGGAGATGTCGGCCGGGAAATAAACGCCGCGCTCATCCATCCAGCTGTAGTGTTTACTGTCAACTATAGGATTTGAAGGTGGAAACTGATTGAACCATTCTAATGCGGCATCGTGAATTGCGGACCAATTGGTTCCGTATTTGTTCCTGAAACCGTCGAAGGCTTGATAAATCTCGGTCAGCCCTGTCTTACTCTCTAGCCATTCACCTTTGTTGATTTGCTTATCCTTTACGAAAACGACGAAATACTCATGTTGTATGGAAACATAGCTCTGATCGTTCTTGCTGCTGTTCTTCCAGACGATCTCTCCGCAAAAGTTCTGATCTCCAAAGACGAGTTCCCCGAGTTTGACGATGTTTGCGTGCTCGTTCTCGTCTATCGATATCACAGCAATTCCATCGTCCGATAAAAGATTTCGAGCCAACTTTAGTCGCGAATACATCATGCTTAACCAATCCGAATGAAAACGCCCATTCGAATCTGGATTCGCTACCAATCGATTTCCTTCTTCGTCAACCTGCATTGAACGATGGAAGTACTTGTCTTTGTCTTCGGCAAAATTGTCTTGGAACACAAAATCGTTTCCAGTGTTATACGGCGGATCCATATAGATCATCTTGACCTTACCGAGATAAGTTTCCTGGAGCAGTTTCAGCGCGTCGAGATTGTCACCCTCAATAAAAAGATTCTTTGTCGTATCAAAGTCGACACTCTGGTCACGGCGTGGCCTTAGAGTTTTTGCGATCGGTGCATTTGCAGTAAGGAGCGCTTCACGTTTGCCGGGCCAGTCGAGCTGATATCTCTCAACGGGACCATCAACAATCGATCCAAACAACTCCTGCTTTAGTTGATCGAAATCTATCGCGCGTTTGAGAACCCCGCTCTCATCACGCGATTCGGTAACGCAGTTGGGAAACAGCTCTGCAATTCGAGCGATGTTCTCATCCGTAAAATCGGGAGTGCGCATTTTTAGTTTTTGCATAGGGTATCAGAGGTTCCTGAGGACATTGTAAATCTCAACCATCGCCAGCGTGTCTAGTTTGCAGTATTCGAGGAGATCTTGATAAATCTGCTCACGCTCTTCTTGACTCCCGCGAGCCGTCGCCATGTGGTACCACTTAATCGAAGCGGTCAAACCATCCGCGATTGTCATTGCCTCATATGAAAGTTCAGGACAAAGCACCGGCAGTACTTTCTTGATTGAGTCTCGGCCGTGAAATTCCGGGTGCATATAGAGTTGGCGCGAAAATATCTTGCGCAAGTCGTAAACATAATCGTTGATTTCGGAAAGGAATTTGGCGTACTGCGGATACATCTTGCCGAGCTCATTGTTGCGGCTCGTCTCAAATCCTTCACTCCAGACAACGACGGTGCCGATGCGCCCCTCAAGGTCTTCATAAAGATGCTCGACCGCCTCTTCCGCCGGATGTCGTCCGTCATTACGCGAAAGATGATAAGAATGCCTTACCTCACCGCCCGGCTCATCGATGGTATGAAGGGAATACTGAAACGGCATCTGTTGATAGGCAAACGTCCCAGCAAATTTCGGCACAGCATAGCTAAACGTCTCGTAATCCAGAAAATTGAGTGGATATGTTAATCCGTCCAGTTCGCTGCGGATCGTCGCTGCATCAATGTGAAGCTTTCCACAGCGCACTAGGGCAATTATCTTTTCCTGCGATTCGGTCAACTCGAAATCGGTGGGAATCTCATGAACTTCCAGTATTGATTGTTGCAGCAGCTCATCGAGCTTCTTTGATCCGGCATTGAAGATATGTGAGACATTGTATGCTGGAATATTCGGAAATTTACGAACCAAAAAACGGCAAGCGAGCTTGTTGGTGTTGCAGTAGTCCACCAAGGTTGCCGGAGGTTCGTCCGCAAGCAGACAGGTTAAGGCGGCTTCGATCTGCTCGGCAATTGAGTCTTGAATTAATTCGACTGCCTCAGTTTGGTCAGTTACACGAAGAAGCTGTTCGGCGTCGCAATTACCGCAGAGAACATAGGACGTGTCGACCGTAACCAGGGAAGTTTTTTTGACAGTATAACCAGCTGATTTCGCAACGTGACACTGAAACGCGAGATCATCACGATATTCTTTTTTTGCCGACGCTCCGGACTTGACCTCGTATATTTCAATCTCACCTGTTCCGGTCTCGGTCATTACGATATCGGCTTTAGCATAGAGGCTTTCCGTTTGAAACACCTTTCCAAATTCAGTTCTATATCCCTCACGATCCGCAAACAGTCGGAGCGATCTTGCAAGTCTCTCGACCTCGTATCCCATTTCTCTGCCGTGAACCTGGTTAATCGAGAACTGTTTGGGCGGCTCTGGATGATGGATATCGAGCCAGAACTCATTTTTACATTCGAGAAACTTGCCAAATGCTGACTTGGTTAACATCCTAATTTTCCAGCTCGGCTATCTGCAGCCTAACTTTCCGTAGCTGGTTATTGAGTTCCACTTTTCGATTGAACTGCTTCTCTTTTTTGAGCCGCGCCTCAAGCTTTGTGATTTCACTTTGCTTACTGCGAATTATTCCGAGTCGCTCAACTTGATGCGCAATCGTTTCCGCGGGACGTGCTGCAACTGGCATAAGCTCTCGAAGCATTTGCTCATAAAGCGAGGCCAAGTTGACTGCAACCGGGAGCGGCTTGCGCCTGGCATCAATTTTTTGCCAATCGGACTCGAGATAAATATCAGTGACCCACTTTGATGAATCTGCCTCGCTCGGACGCTTGAACGCTGCCGCTACTTTGACTCGTCCGCCGAACATCAGCTCATAAATTATTGGGAAGGGTATTGCATTGTCGATAGCCCGTAAGACCTCGATGCCAATGTCACGGGTCCTGAGAGTGATCGTGAAAACTTCGATCTCAGGTGCGCCCTTCTTCGGGGGTAAGTTGACAGTCTCCGGCGCCAGTTTGTATTGCCAGACGATCTTTTCAATCTGCGTGATGAATTTGTTACGCATCGTCGCGGTGAGTCGCGTATGTTCATAAATCTTAGTCTTAGGCAGATTGCGTCCAAACGCTGCCTGCTTTGGGTAAGCAAACAAACCGACACTCATTTACATCTCCTGAACCACAATGAAAGCAATAAGCTCAAAATCATCAAGGCCAGAAATCTTACTTGTCAGCGCGGTAGTCTTTCCAACACTAAACAAGCTGTCAAGATCGCTATCTTCCTTGACGTCGATGATGGAGTTGATGGCCTTGCTCAACAGATCGGAATACACCTCCATATTTCGACCGTCATCGGTGGCTCCGTTGAATATTCGGCAGACATCAGGGATCGGCTCATCATGGCCAGCAGAGGCGCTGCGAACCAAATCCAGGAGCCGCTTCACTTCGGTGTGATTTGTGATTATTTCTCCATCAAGTCCGACATAAACGAGGTAATACGGATGTAGACGGTTGTGGCTGGCGATTAAGACTGCCTCGTTGCGATTGCGAAGCGCAAATATCACTCCCGGTGGAAGCCCTCTCTCACGCGAGGTTCTCACAATCGCATGTAGTCCATTCGGCAAGCCCGAAACTTCACCGTGTTCCTTAATGTAGTTAACCAAATCCATCCGAAAATCATTTAGCCCAAGATCGGTAATCGAGACTCCAGTCTTCAAGTCTTCCATCTCGATGACCTCATCCTGAAGCCGGCGAAGCTGTTCTTTGCGGTACGACAGATCGTTGGCTTTTGCGCTGAGGGGATTATCGTCTCCGGTTGCTGAAACATCGGCGATCACCATTCGATTTTCGACACGCTGTTTGAGATTGATGTATTCGTCCAGCGTGATATCCGGCCAGTAATTCACAAGTTGGATAGTCTCATTCTGAGAACCAATACGATCGATGCGACCAAAGCGCTGAATGATCCTCACCGGATTCCAATGAATGTCGTAATTGATCAGGTAATCGCAGTCTTGTAGGTTTTGCCCCTCGGAAATACAGTCAGTGCCGATCAGGAAATCAATTACTCGGGGCTCGTTTGGCATGACGAGCGCCTTTTCTTTTGATTTCGGAGAAAACAAAGTGAGCACTGACTGGAAGTCGAGTGGCTTTTCCAGCGTTGATTTGGGCCTATCGCTGCCAGTCACTTTGGCTGTGTGTATCGACTCGGTTAGTAAGAAATGACTTGCTATGTGTTCGTAGAGATAATTCGCGGTGTCCGCAAAAGCAGTGAAAATCAGGACCTTCTTATTTCCGGGATTAATGGGAGAACGAAGCTTGCCTTCAAGAACAGCTCTCAGATGCTGGAGCTTTGAATCATCAGTGGGGGTGACTTTTTGCATCTCTTCAAGCAGCAAGTCGATAACCACCAGGTCCGCTCTAAGATCATGATCCCAGGAATCCAAATCCATATCAGACAGCTTGATCTTTACCTTGCCCCCAATCTCGGCGTCGTCAGGATCCGGAAAGTCCTCTTCATCGGGCTCTGCATTTTCAAATGCGCCTGCAACATCCGTAAATTCCGAATCAAGGCCGGTGCTCTTAAATGACTCGATCGCCCCTAGCGTTGAGAGGTGCTTCTGCTTGAATTTCTGAAGCGTGATCCGAAACGCCTCGACCGAACTCTCCAGCCGCTTAAGCAGCAACACAGTCATCAATGCTTGCAAGCTTTGTTCGCGATCGGCTTGCTTCAGTTTGCCCCTGCCACCCTCGACCTCGGTATCGTACAAATCCTCATATTGGGCCATTCGACTCGGCAAGATGTAACTGACGGGCGCGTAGACTGCGAGTTTCAACAGGCTAAGTTGATCAAAAATCGCATGGAAGCCAATAACATCTTCACGCTGCGTTAGCTGGCAATGATACGAAATGGGCTTGCGACGTTCAGGAAAACTTCCGATGTCACTAGTGTCGTAAAACCTTTCGATGTGTTTTCGCGAACGAGCAATCGTTACGCTGTCGAGAAGTTCAAAGAAATCAAAATCAAGTGATTTAAGTATTGCTTCTGGTGTGCGCTCTTCGGGTGGCAGCTTTGACCACTGGTTAAAGGCCGACTGAGCGCGACGGAAAACTTCTTCTACGCTAAGTTCGGATTTAAGCCGGCTGCTCAAATTTTCTGAATTGCCCTCGTAGGCCAGGGCAAGCTGGTTTTTTAGATCGCTAAAACGATTGTTGACCGGTGTCGCCGAGAGCATGAGGACCTTAGTCTTGACACCTTGCCTAATGACTGAATTCATCAATTTCTGGTAACGCGTCTCTTTGTCTTTAAATGCGTCGTTGTTGCGGAAGTTGTGTGATTCGTCAATCACTACAAGGTCGTAGTTACCCCAGTTGACGCGGTCAAGAGGCATTCCCAATGAACTTCCCCGGGTGCGTTGAAGATCTGTATGACAGAGAACGTCATAATTGAAGCGATCCGTCGCGAAAATATTCGTCGTGAGGTTCTGATTATAATTCGTCCAATTCTCAGCAAGCTTTTTCGGGCACAGTACGAGGACGGAGCGATTCCTTAATTCGTAATACTTGATTACGGCAAGCGCGGAAAACGTCTTACCTAGTCCGACGCTGTCGGCCAAGATGCAACCGTTGTATGTCTCAAGCTTGTTGATGATCCCCGTCGCAGCGTCTTGCTGGAAATTAAACAGCTTCTTCCAGATCAGGGTATCTTTATAGCCCGTTAGGTCATTCGGCAAAACGTCTTCGTTAATATCTTCAAGAAACTCATTGAAGATGTTGTAGATCATTAGAAAATAGATGCGTTCGGGTGAATTCTCTTGATAAACCGATGCGATGTGATCACACAGACGTTCGGTGACGTCTTCAAGCTTTTCGCGGTCGTTCCAAATTTGATCAAAGAGCCCTAAGTACGTTGCCGTCATCGTTGGCTCATCGAACTTGTTAGTCATGTTCGAGACGGCGTCTCCTTGCTGGTAGCCGAGATCGACCGCGGTGAAGCCCTGGATTGGCATGTAAGCGAGGTCAGCCTCAGAGTTTCTGACACAAGCGAACTGCTGCATGGCCGACCTGCCCCGATTTGAGCGAAAAGATGCTTTGCGTCGTATCCAGTCAGCGCATTCTTTAGCAATGGCCCGCTGCGTGAGTTTGTTCTTCAGCTGTATCTCAAATTGGCTGCCATAAAAATCCCGTTCACGTTCCGTTTTCGGGATATGAAACTGCCGCCGTTCTTTGTTCAATTTGTCCGCTACTTCACCTGGCACGAATGTTGGAGACGTAAAAATGAATTCAAGGGCCTCGACTGTTTCCAGCTCTGCGCGCAAAGCCTCAAAGGCATATATCGAAAAGCTGGCAGCGGCGATTTTGAGGCTCGAACCCGGTCGAATGGTTCGCTTCAAGTCGTTGCCGAGCAGATTGTTGATGTTATCGATTATTTCCATTCAGGAGGACCCTCTCCGACTCTCTACGCGATGATGCGCCGAGGCGGTTGAGCTTGTCGAGCGCGCGGACCACGCCGTCGCGCTGAACCTAAAGAGCTGTCGCCCCCCCCCGTTTGGCTGGACGAAGAATGTCGATTACACGGTCGGCGCCTGTGTGCGATGAGCTGTGAATTCTACTCTTGTTGTGAAATGCATACTCCGTAGTGTTTCACAACATGTTACGGTCAATTCAAGCTCTAATCCATGCGAGGGTGCTTTCCTCATATCCCAAAACTTCACGATTGCTTTACCCGACTAAGGTAAGTGGGCCAACGTCGGCAACATGGCGCGATATGGCGCATCATGGCACGCGGTTTGAGAATGCTGAGAAATTGGTATGCGAGGAAAGACATTCATGCGAGCAACTCAAGAGCATCGGGCATTTAGATTACTGAGCGCCGTCGTCAATCTTAGTAATTTTGCCTCTTCGAATAACAGTGATTTCTTACCGCGAACCGCGTCTTTTCTCTGGCCGTTTCGTCTTTGCAGGCTTAGGAAAGGATCGCTCGATCGTCTCCATGGCCAGGACCACAACCTTCGGAACAGCGAGCACTCCATTTTCCCACCTGGCCACAGTGTTAGGCCGAACCCCAAGAATTTCGGCGATCTGCACCTGCGTAAAACCCAGTGCCTCTCGTTTAGTTTTCAGCGTTGTGCCTTTCACTGGACTTCGCATCCTACATTCTGGGGAACCAAAAGATCAATACGTAAAGTATATAGCGCTCTTGACGCAACTATACATTAAGTATAGAATCCCGACTGCCTCAGTCGAGCTAGAAATAGAAGTCATGACAGAGGATGAGGTTCTTACAAAGGAACAGCTAGCTGAATTGCTACACGTCAGCAAGCGGACAGTTGAAAGATGGATAGCCGAATGTTCCATTCCGTTCATCAAGTTACCGGAGCGAGGAAACAAAACGAACGTTCGATTTCTGAGAACGAACGTGATGCAGTGGCTACGTAAGAAAGAGAAGAAACCTCTCGGGAAATTTAGATATGAAGAAACCGAAGAAGCTGCCTAAAGGTTTGTTCTGGAGGAATGACATCCTCTGGATTCGTTACAGAAACAATCAGGGCCAGCTTGTGAGAGAAACCACGGGCCAGACTTCAATCAAGTTCGCTGAAGACTGTTACCGAAAGCGCAAGACCGAAGTCGCTGAGCGCAAGCACTTCCCCACACGAGAGTTCGACAGAGTCAGGTTCGGGGTTTTGCTGGACTATTGGTGGAACAACCATGCCAAGTATAAAGCGTCTAAATTCATCTATCTGTTACCCAGATTGGAGCGATTCAAAAAACTAAAAGCTAGAGCGATATCATCAGACATGATCCAGAGTTTCCTGTTCGAGCTAAGGGATACAGACGAACTCTCTGCGACCAGCGCCAACCATTACAGAACGATTCTCAATTCAACGTTCAATTTTGCTATAGCTCGCAAGAAGTTTGACTTCAATCCCGTTAAAGCCGTTCACCAGTTTCCAGAAAGCCCTGGAAGGGATCGCTTTACGACATCTGAGGAGCTGAATCAGGTCTTAACGGTCTGCGACAGCGAATCTGACCTGGAGTTGAAGGCTTTTATTCTGATCGCTGCTACTACGGGACTGCGAAAAGGCGCTATCCTGCCCCGCGCCTTTTCCGATCTGCATCTTGATGAGCAATTGCCTTATATCTATGTAGGGCGCACGAAGAACGGTGATCCGATCAAGCTCCCCTTGTCGCAGATTGTGATCGACGCCATTAGGAACCTGCCAAGCTTTGGGTGTGAGGAGTACCTTTTCCCGGCGAAGCCCAATGTACGTTATAAGGAGAATTTCTCGAAGCCCTACATGTGGGACATCGGCAAACGGTTTAGAAGAGTCTGTAAGCTGGCGAAGGTGTCAAACTTAAGAATTCACGATCTAAGGCATTACGCTACGACCGTTCTGTTCATAAAAGGTATTCCGGATTCGATCATCGCAAAGATGACAGGCCATAGAAGTAGGGAGCTGAAGCGCTATCAGCACCTCAGCCCCCTCTTCCGACAACAGACTGTCGAACTTATCGCCCAGGACTTGGAAGAAAAAGGAGTGACACAATTAGTGGCACACCCGCGATTAGCGTCTCGTCACAATGACGCTAAGTTATTGAAAAAAATGGCGGAGCCGACGGGACTCGAACCCGCGACCTCCGACGTGACAGGCCGGCGTTCTAACCAACTGAACTACGACTCCGCATCAGAACTGATTTTCAAGGTAGGACAGACGCTCTTATCTGTCA
>Ga0190272_10000260_pt1 | contig 31254 bp, 30 predicted proteins | sample Popmic504T_FD_133746 | JGI IMG/M metagenome (GOLD analysis project Ga0190272, IMG submission 133746) | Populus adjacent soil microbial communities from riparian zone of Shoshone River, Wyoming, USA - 504 T | ecosystem: Environmental > Terrestrial > Soil > Riparian zone | place: USA: Wyoming...
GAAGGCATTTTGAGTGAGGGAATCGCAGCCCGGGAGTTCCGCAGCGTCGAAGTATCGGAACTGGCGCTGCGAGCTCGGCTACTCATGGACGGAGTCGCCAGTGAAGTCGTTTTGGGCCTGCCGGGAAGAACGGCGGGGTGGGCCGTCGACTACATCCGGGCCTGGATGGCCGATGAGGTGGGCATGGATCGGCCCGTCATCCACCGAGGGTAAGGCCGGAGCACCACCGCCCGCCGGAAGTCTCTAGCCTGGTCGAGCCATGACCGATCCGCCAAACCTCGACGCGCTGCTTGCGGCTGCCGTTGCTGCGATCGGTGGCCAGCCGCGAGAGGGGCAGCAGGTGATGGCCACCGCTGTTGCCGATGCGCTCGAAACTGGCGAGCATCTGCTGGTTCAAGCGGGCACCGGTACGGGCAAGTCGTTGGCCTACCTGGTCCCCTTGCTGGCCCATCGCGATTCAGTAGTCGTGGCTACCGCCACCATCGCGCTGCAGCGCCAGCTTGTTGACCGCGACTTGCCGAACCTTGTTGAGGCCTTGGAGCCGATCCTCGGGGCTCGGCCCAGTTTCAGCATGCTTAAGGGTCGGAGCAACTACGTCTGTCTCCACCGCCTGAACGGGACCGACGAGGTGCCCGATGAACAGGAGGCTCTTTTCGATCCCGCACCTTCGTCGAAGGCCGGACGAGACGTCGTGCGCATTCGCCAGTGGGCCGAGGTTACTGAGATCGGCGACCGAGACGAGCTCGTACCAGCTCCCGACGAACGCGCCTGGCGATCGTTGTCGGTGACCCCTCACGAGTGTTTGGGCGCACAGCGATGTTCCTTCAGCGATGACTGCTTCGCTGAAGCAGCTCGCGAGCGTGCCCGCTCGGCTGATGTGGTCGTCACCAACCACGCAATGCTTGCGATCGATGCACTGTCCGAGGCCCGATTGCTGCCCGAGGTTGACGTCATCGTCGTGGATGAGGCCCATGAGCTGGCAGACCGAGCGACCAATGCTGTTACTGACGAGCTGACGGCGGGGATGGTCGAGCGAGCGGCTCGGCGCTGCCGAAAATTTGCCGGCGAAACCTCAGCGGACCTCATGTTGGACGCCGCCGCGGCGTTGGCGTCTGCCCTGGAACTTGCCAGCGCTGGCCGGATCGACACGCTCACCGGGGCCCTGTTCGACGCGTCGGTGGCCGTGCGCGATGCAGGTCATGACGCCCTGAGCACCATGAGTAACGCACCCGGTGGTGGCGCGGGTGATGAGCAAGAAGCAGCGGCTCGGGTGCGCGCGAAAGCCGCAGTCGACGAGGTTTACGAAGTCGCGGGACGGATCGTGGTCGCGGGTGAAAAGGACGTTCTCTGGGTGACCGAGTCCGACCGGCGGCCACCGGCGATTTGGCGCGCACCACTTTTTGTGGGTGGGCCCCTTCGGCAAGGACTGTTCGATGAGCGCACAGTCATCTTGACCAGTGCAACTCTTGAACTCGGTGGTGGATTTGAGCCGATAGCCCGCGGACTCGGTCTCACCGGCGAGGGCGCGCCGTCGTGGCGGGGGCTCGATGTGGGCTCGCCCTTCGACTACGAGCGCCAGGCAATTCTCTACGTCGCAGCCCACTTGCCGGCACCGGGACGTGACGGGCTATCGGTCGAGGCGTTCGACGAGATGCAAGAACTCATCGAAGCTGCTGGGGGGCGAACGCTCGGGCTGTTTTCCTCCATGCGGGCGGCGAAGGCTGCGGCGGAGGAGATGCGTGAGCGCCTTGACTTGACGATTCTCTGCCAAGGGGATGACGCGACCGGTGAGCTTGTTCGTCAGTTTGCTGCCGACGCCCCCACGTGTTTGTTTGGCACGTTGTCGCTGTGGCAAGGCGTTGACGTGCCAGGCTCAGCCTTGCAACTGGTCCTGATCGACCGCCTACCCTTCCCACGACCTGACGACCCACTGGCCTCCGCGCGGCAGCGATACGTCGAAGCGCACGGCGGGAATGGGTTCATGTCGGTAGCGGCCGCGCAGGCCTCCCTGCGGATTGCCCAAGGCGCGGGTCGGCTGATCCGTGATGCGACGGACCGGGGAGTGGTTGCGGTGTTGGACTCGCGTCTGGAGAAGGCGCGATACGGCGGTTACGTGCGGGCTTCGCTGCCGCCGATGTGGCCAACCACCGATAGCGCGCTCGTGCGCGCCTCGCTACGAAAGATTGACCAGACAGCACCCGACCCACTGCCAGTCGCAACCTCACCCTCACCCGTTGCTCCGGCGGCGGGGGGTGCCGGGACCCGCCACGGAAAGCGGTGGGTGAGTGAAGAGGAGGCGTCGCTTCGCGAGCGGTTCATCGCGGGGGCGCCGCTGGTCGTGGTTGCAGAGGAACTGGGTCGTACCAGGGGAGCGGTGGTCTCTCGGCTGCGTTCGCTGGAGCTGTTAGGGACGGTCGCCATCGTGGACGCCGACGCATTGGGCGAAGCCGATGAAAGCCTGGGCTACCTGCTCGCCCAGCTTCCACCATCAGCCTTTGCTGACCTCGCACTGGCCGCTGACGCGTTGACCCTAGAAGGTGCCGCTGATGGGTGGGACGTGGAACGAGAGGACGATGTCCTGCGTGCCGTTCGGGGCGCGGTGACTGCGCTCGTGGCGGCGGGAGACGGCGAATCTTTGGTGTTCGGCGAAGCCACCAGCCGTTGGTTGCTGGCGGTGCCTGGCGAACGGATCGCCACCCCGGCGGGGATCACTGGCGTGGTGACCCACGCTGCCTTCTCAGTTGACGCGGTTAACCCCGTTACCCCCGTTACTGCGTCAGAACCCTCGGAGGATCCCAAGCAGCCCTAGCTGCCACCGCTGCCGAAGCATCCCTCGCGATTGTCGGATCTCACGCGGTTTACCCCTCGCTACGTCCGAAAAACGCACGAAATCCACCACTGGCTGATTTCTGGAACCGCGGTCTGTTGCTTGGCGTCTCAGTACTGATCCTGCTGACGATCGAGATGGATGGCAATGGTGACAACTCGATGGCGTTGGTTTGCGCTTTGGGCCCTAGTGGTCAGCCTGGGCGCAGCCAGTGTTTATCTCGTGGTTGTCGCTCCGAACAACGCCACCTCTCGTGACGGCACACTCACACACTCCGAAGATGGCCTAACACCTACTTCTCCGGTGACTGTCGCAGCCGAAGAGCCACCCCTAGTCGGTACCTGGGTGGTGCGTCGAGGTGGGCTGGAGGGGTTTCCGATGTCCATCGATCGCAAAGGGTCGTTCCGGTTGCAGATACCGGGTTGCGATTTGAACGGAACCTGGGACGCCGCCGCTCCCCTATTGGCGATGTTCGTGGATGGGGGAGGTGGGCACCAGTGTGGTCGGTTCTGGTCTGAGGGTGAGGCTCTCAACCGTGTTCAGACTTTTCGCCAGGTTGGAACTGACTTGTTGCTGGTCAGCAGGCGCGGGGATGTTGTTGCCCGCTTGACTCCTGCGGGTGAACGAAGTCCGATCGAGCCAGTACAGCAAATCCCCTCGGCTGGCCCTGATGGCCACCTCGGAGGTCTAAACGCGGCTTCGATGAGCCCTGCATTTCCACGTGTCGTCGGATTGCGTTGGTTCCCCGTGTCGAGTGACAGGGTTGGTCATCGTTGGTACGACGCTCATGTGCAACTGCGCGTGAACGGCTCATGGAAGGGATCTGACGGCTGCAACCTATTCGCAGGAACATGGTCGGCAGAGCCGGCAACCGGAGAATTCGTGGCCACCGTGCAGCGGCACTCCACTCTGGTTGGATGCGACTTCCAGGATGCCTGGGGTCCCTTTATTGACGCGGAGTACGCGGCCCTCGACAGGGGACAACTAGTCGTGTTTGAAAGCGATGGCGGCGAGATTGGGAGGTACGAGTCGCCTATCGAGCGGGTGGCGCTAGACGCTGCGTAGTACGGCTGTGACCTTGCCCAAGATGACTGCTGCGTCACCGTCGATGGGGTCATAGCTCTCGTTGTGTGGCATCAGCCACACGTGACCGTCGCGCCTCTTGAAGGTTTTGACGGTGGCTTCGTTGTCGAGCATGGCCGCGACGATGTCCCCGTTGTCGGCGACCGCTTGTTGCCGCACTACCACCCAGTCGCCGTCGCAGATCGCCGCGTCCACCATGGAGTCGCCGACAACTTTGAGCATGAAGAGTTGGCCATCGCCCACGAGTTGCTTCGGGAGCGGGAAGACATCCTCGACGGCTTGTTCGGCCAGGATCGGCCCACCTGCCGCAATGCGTCCCACCAGCGGGACGTAAGTCGCGGCCGGCATCTGGTCGCCGCTGCCTGTGACATCAACGATTGATTCAGCCGCATCCGGCAAGCGCACTTCGATGGCACGCGGCCGATTCGGGTCGCGGCGGATGAAGCCCTTGCGCTCGAGGGAGGCGAGTTGGTGCTTCACGCTGCTGGGGCTGGCCAGCCCCACCGCTTCACCGATCTCGCGCATGCTGGGCGGATAACCCCGGGCCTGCACCGACTCGGCGATGTACTCCAACACCATGCGCTGGCGATTGGTGAGTCCATCGGCGGCTGGGGGCCCGTCGGGCATTTCGCTCACCTTGCTCATGATCGTGCTCCCTCTCCTGTCAGACCCCGGCTGTCAAACCCTGGCTGTCAGACCCTGATGACATGTTGGTTGGTGTTGATGTTGGTTGATCTGCTGGTCGGTCTCTCATATCGCTGTCAGGCACAGTAGCGCGAATCGAACGGATGTTTCAAACATGTGTTCCAAAACGGCTGAGCGTGTCGCGCGGCCTGCTTGGGCAGCACCCGTCACCGGGGGCTTGAACTGAGCCGGGAGCTGTGTCACTATCGCACAGACGTTCGATCGAACAACTGTATGACATACATCTGTATGACGTACACGTGTATCAGTTGAAATTGCAACTGCTGGTTGTAAACGCAAGGTTTGGCCACTTCCCTGGAGGTTCCGATGTCCCTGGTGATTACCGCTCCCCCCGCGCCGATAGCTCGCCGGGCGCCCCGTCAAGGAGTCGGCGAAGGTCCAGTTCGGCTCACCCTGCGCGGGCGTTTGGTGATCTTCGCTGGTCCGATCATTCTGCTTCTGCTGGTGCTGTCGGCGGGCTGGTTGGCCACGTCGGCGGCAGCCACCGACGCTGCGGCGGTTGGAACCACCACCGAGGTCGTCGTGGCGCCCGGGGAAACCTTGTGGCAGGTGGCCGAAACGGCCGCCCCAACCGTCGATCCCCGCGAGACCGTGGCAGTGATTATCGAGCTCAACGGACTGTCCTCCGCCAGTGTCCAGGCTGGTCAAAGCCTGTTGGTACCAGTCGTTTAATTGGATGGCAGCCCGGCGACCTGCCAGGCATTGGACGACGACGACACGCGGTCAGATTGATGAGCCAGAACACTTGCCTAAGTGGTCTCCGCGGCGTACGGTTCCCCTACATCTAGTAGTTACAGAGTTGTAAGTCATCCACAAATTGTGGTCGATTGCCCACAGGTTCTCCCCAGGAGATCCCCAGATTCATCCCCAGTTTCATTGCCAGGAGGGAGTCGTGTGCCATGCACTGTCCCTTCTGCCGGGCCACCGACACTCGAGTGGTCGACTCTCGGACCGCCGACGATGGTTTGGCGATCCGCCGCCGTCGTCAGTGCGCTGAATGTGGTCGCAGGTTCACCACCGCCGAGAACGCCATGCTTGTGGTGGTCAAGCGCAGCGGCGCCACCGAGCCTTTCAGTCGAGCGAAGGTGCTGGTGGGCGTCCGGAAGGCATGCCAAGGCCGGCCAGTCAGCGAAGACGATCTTGCCCTACTCGCGCAACGGGTGGAAGAGGCCGTGCGGGCGACCGGGGCTGCCGAGATCGACAGTCACGAGGTCGGGATGGCCATCTTGGGGCCGCTGCGAGAGCTCGACGAAGTGGCCTATCTACGGTTCGCGAGCGTCTACCGGTCTTTTGAGTCACTGGAAGATTTCGAAGCTGAGATCACCCTGCTCCGGGCTGAGCGAGAGCCCGTGGGTGAGGAACCAGTGGCACCGGTAGGCGAGCGGTAGACGAGGGGTAGACAACAAGGCACGAGAAGCAGACAGCACCACCATCAAGCAGTAGGGGATACCAGCAAGGCCGCCCAGAGGAGGGGCACATCAATGACAGAAATGGTGAACGGTTCCCACGGCGTGGGAGCCACCGGTGAAGGATCGCTCGACGACCGCCCGGAAGTCATTCGACGCGGCATGACGATCAATCGCATCTTCACCACACCAGGCGTGCACCCCTACGACGAGGTCACCTGGGACAGGCGCGACGTCATCCAGAACAACTGGAAGACCGGTGAGGTTGTCTTCGAGCAGCGCGGTGTGGAATTCCCCGACTTCTGGTCGGTCATCTCCTCCACCATCGTCACCAGCAAGTACTTCCGCGGCGCAGTGGGTTCCGATGTCCGCGAGTGGTCGCTGCGTCAACTGATCGACCGAGTCGTCAAGACCTACCGCAGTGCGGGCGAGCAGTACGGCTACTTCGCCAGCCCCGGAGACGCTGAGGTGTTCGAGCACGAACTCACCTATGCCTTGCTGCATCAGGTGTTCTCGTTCAACTCCCCAGTGTGGTTCAACGTCGGAACACCGGCACCGCAGCAGGTCAGTGCGTGCTTCATCCTCGCCGTCGACGACTCCATGACTTCGATCCTCAACTGGTACCGCGAAGAAGGCATGATTTTCAAAGGCGGTTCCGGTGCCGGGCTCAACCTCTCACGCATTCGGTCCAGCAAGGAGTTGCTTTCGTCCGGAGGTACAGCAAGCGGGCCCGTGTCGTTCATGCGTGGCGCAGACGCTAGCGCTGGCACCATCAAGTCCGGCGGGGCAACACGTCGGGCAGCCAAGATGGTGGTGCTCGACATCGACCACCCCGACATCGAAGAGTTCATTGAGACCAAGGCGCGCGAGGAAGACAAGATCCGCGCGTTGCGAGACGCCGGTTTCGACATGGACCTGGGTGGCCGCGACATTAACTCGGTGCAGTACCAGAACGCGAACAACTCCGTGCGCGTCAGTGACGAGTTCATGCGAGCGGTAGAAGAAGGCACAGAGTTCGGCTTGCGAGCCCGTACCGATGGCGCAGTCATTGAGACGGTCGACGCCAAGGGTCTGTTCGACAAGGTAGCTAAGGCAGCCTGGGATTGCGCCGATCCGGGAATGCAGTACGACGACACCATTAACGACTGGCACACCTGCCCCGAGTCGGGGCGCATCACTGCCTCCAACCCGTGCAGTGAGTACATGCACTTGGACAACTCGTCCTGCAACCTCGCATCGCTGAACTTGATGAAGTTCCTGCGCGACGACGACACCTTCGATGCGCAGACATTCAGCAAAGTGGTCGAACTCGTCATCACCGCGATGGATATTTCCATCAGCTTCGCCGACTTCCCGACCGAGGCGATCGGAGACACCACCCGCAAGTACCGCCAGTTGGGCATCGGGTACGCCAACCTCGGCGCGCTGCTCATGGCATCCGGGCTGGCCTACGACAGCGAGTCAGGTCGAGCGCTGGCAGCGTCCATCACGTCCTTGATGACGGGTACGGCGTACAAGCGCTCGGCTGAGCTTGCTTCCGTTGTCGGCCCGTACGACGGCTACCCACGTAACGCAGAGCCGCACAAGCGGGTGATGCGCAAGCACGCGGCTGCCAACGATGAAGTACGCACCTTCACCCCGCTCGACAAAGATGTGCATGCGGTCGCCACCAAAGTGTGGGCGGATGTCATCGCGCTGGGGGAGCAGAACGGTTTCCGCAACTCGCAGGCATCGGTGTTGGCGCCCACGGGCACGATCGGTTTGATGATGGACTGCGACACCACCGGCATCGAGCCCGACCTTGCCCTGGTGAAGTTCAAGAAGATGGTCGGCGGTGGGTCGCTGCAGATCGTCAATAACACCGTGCCGCGTGCGCTCCGCAAACTCGGCTACGCCGAAGAGACCGTCGAGGCGATCGTTGAGCACATTGCCCAACACGGCAACGTCGTCGATGCTCCCGGGCTTAGGCCCGAGCACGAGTCGGTGTTCGACTGCGCCATGGGCGCCCGCACCATCTCTCCGATGGGTCACGTGCGCATGATGGCCGCCGCTCAGCCGTTCTTGTCAGGGGCTATCTCCAAGACTGTGAACATGCCGGAGACGGCCACCGTTGAGGAGATCGAAGAGGTCTACTTCCAGGGATGGAAGTTGGGCCTTAAGGCGCTGGCCATCTACCGCGACAACTGCAAAGTGGGCCAACCGCTGTCCGATGCCAAGGGCACCAGCCGCGACAACGGCGTCAAGGCCGAGGTTGCTCCGACCATCGAGTACCGCCCGACGCGCAAGCGGCTACCGAAGAATCGGGCTGGCATCACCACCTCATTTGCGGTGGGTGGAGCCGAGGGCTACATGACGGCCTCGCGCTACGAAGACGACCAGCTCGGCGAGATCTTCCTGAAGATGAGCAAGCAGGGTTCCACGCTCGCCGGAATGATGGATGCCTTCTCGATCGCCGTCTCCATTGGTCTGCAGTACGGCGTGCCGCTGGAGACGTACGTGCAGAAGTTTGTGAACATGCGGTTCGACCCGGCCGGCCTCACCGACGACCAGGACGTCCGGATGGCGCAGTCAATCATGGACTACATCTTCCGTCGCTTGGCGCTCGACTACCTGCCCTACGAAACCCGTGCGGCAGTGGGTATCTACACCGCAGATGAGCGGGCGCGCTACCTCGAAACCGGTTCCTACGAAGAGGGCGCGGCGGAGGCGTCGATGGAGGCTGAGTTGGAGACACTCGCTCAGTCAGCGCCGACCACGGAAGCACCCACGGGGCTGGAAGCGGACGACGACGGCGAGGCGGCAACCGCTGCCGCGGACACGGTGCAAGCCGCGGCCAAGGTGAGCTCGGCTCACTCGTCGACTGAGTTGCTCGAGGCCATGCAAGGCACCGCGTCCGACGCACCCATGTGCTTTACCTGTGGCACCAAGATGCGTCCGGCCGGCTCCTGTTACGTCTGCGAAGGCTGCGGAGCTACCTCCGGCTGCAGTTAGCTGGGCTAGCCCCTTCCGTCGATCTTGAGGTTCCGGGCACGACACGCCGATGGGCCGGTCCGGAACCTCAAGCGGGTAGCGCCAGACTGGGCCGGTGACCACGCCCCAGGAGCCTGACAAACCTGACGAACCCGACGAACCTGACGAACCCGATTCATCTGATGAACCTGAGGTCGGGCCGGCCCGCGACACTTGGTTGACGTTGCGCTACCCAGGCCTCGTCGGGGCGCTCGTCCTTTTCGTGCTGGCCTTGACGCCCTCGCTGCTGCCGCGCCCCTGGCTGTACGAGGGGCTGGTTGCCGGGGTCGGCGCATCCGTCGGCTACGGGCTCGGGGTGTTGGTGTGGTGGGCGATCCGGCGAATCTGGAAGCCAGCGGTGAGTCCGGTCGTCGCGCGTTGGGGTTGGCGGGTCTTGGCGGTCGCCGGTCCGTTGCTCGTTATCGTTGGGCTGATTTTGGGCCGCCGCTGGCAGAACGAAGTGCGCGAACTCGTTGGTGAGCCACAAAGTACTGCGGGTCACTTCTTGCTGATTGCGCTGGTCAGCGCGGTCCTGTTTGCCATCATCTTGCTGATTTCGCGTGGCATTCGTGCGTTCAATCGCGGGGTCGCTCGCCTCTTTGGTCGTGTCATCCCGCTCGCGCTGGCACAGACGGCTGCCGTCGTGGTGGTGGCCTTCACGTTGTACTGGGTGTTGACCGGTGTCGCGTTTGACGCTGCGGTGAGGTTCGCCGACAAGACGTACTCGTCGCAGAACGAAGGAACCCCCGAGGGCGTCACGCCCACCACGTCGCAGCTGCGTTCAGGAGGGCCAGGTTCACTGGTCAGCTGGGAAAGCCTCGGTTACCAGGGTCGTGGTTTCATCGGCGCAGGTCCAACGGCCACAGACATCACCCAGGTCACCGGCGATCCCGCCGAGCAGCCCATTCGGGTGTACGCCGGGCTGGAAAGCGCCGACACGGCCGACGAGCGGGCCGCGCTGGCGGTCCAAGAACTGGAGCGCACGGGAGCGTTCGACCGGCAGATGCTGATCGTGGCGGCGGCCACCGGCACCGGTTGGCTTGAACCCGCGGGGGTTGATTCCGTTGAGTATCTGTGGGGCGGAAACACCGCCATCGCCAGCATTCAGTACTCCTACCTGCCGAGCTGGATCTCCTTCCTGGTCGACAAGGAAAGAGCCGCGGATGCTGGGCAAGCGCTGTTTGACGCTGTCTACGCGAAGTGGTCGACCCTCCCGGAGGATCAGCGCCCGCAGTTGATTGCGTACGGACTCAGCCTTGGTTCGTTCGCGGGACAGTCGGCCTTCGCCACCCCCGCCGATATCTCCTCGCGTACAGATGGTGCGTTGTTCCTTGGCTCGCCAAGTTTCAGCCAGCCGCACGGTGAGATCGAGGCAGAGCGGGATGACGAAAGTCCGCAGTGGCGTCCGGTCTATCGCGACGGCGTGACCATCCGGTTCGCGCCGTCCGGTGCGGAACTCGGTGGCAGCGATACAACATGGACGTTCCCGCGCGTTGCCTATTTGCAGCATGCAAACGATCCGGTCGTCTGGTGGAGTCCGTCGTTGATCCTGCAAAAGCCCGACTGGTTGGCCGAAGAGCCCGGACCCAACCGTTCACCAGTGATGCATTGGATCCCAGTAGTCACGTTCTTGCAGGTCACAGTCGACCAGTTCTTCGGGACGTCGGTCCCCGACCTGCAGGGCCACAACTACGGCGGCACGATGGTCAGCGCCTGGGACGCGGTGGTCCCTGCCGACGGATGGTCCGATGCCGATCTCGACCGGCTACAGCAACTGATCGACAGCCAGTCCGACAACTGACGATTCCACCCGCGTGGTCGCCGCTAGCCTGCACGTATGAGTAAGCGCGGTGGCGAGCGCAAGGACGGCGCCTCGCGAACTCGCTATCAGCGCCAGGACTACCTGCACGCACTCAGGCAAGCCTGGGCACTCGTCTCAGAAGAAGCCGAGGGGCTCACTGAGCAGGTCTACTCAGAACTGGTTGCTGCCGGCACCTTGGAGGGGCCGTCTTCGGTACGAGTCATTCAAGTGTTCAAGACGTGGAGCGGTGCATTGGCAGCTGCAGGTGTCCCGGCGCTCACGCCCAGCCGGGACTACCAGTCCAGTTGGACCGACGACGAGTTGCTGCAACTGATGGGGGAGTACTTGCTCGATCCGGAAACCACTGGATCATATGCCGGATGGGCAGAGTGGAGGCGCGTTGCTCGGCCCGACGCACCGTCAGCGCAGACGCTGCGCAACCGTCTGGGATCCTGGTCGAAGGCAAAGGGAGCGGCGCAGCAAGCGTTGGCACCAGGAGATGATTGACGCAACGACGGCGAACGGGGGAAATGCAGGTGCCCTCGCAACGCGTGCGTCGAACAGCGTGGGTGCTCGCTGGGTGCATCACTGTCGGGTTGATGGTTGTCGGTCTCCTGGCTTGGATCGCTGACACCGGAACCGATTCGGCCTCGCCCAGCTCAGATGTCACCGCGACTTCCCCTACGCCTTCAGAAGCCGTGCCGTCAGAATCTGCTGAGTCCTCGCCGAGCCCGAACGCTACGGGGACACCGTGCACCTTGTCACGACTCTTAGTGCCGACGTGCGGGGCTTGGTGGGGCAGTTCGCGGGCTCCAGGGGGCATGGCAGACATGCTCGCGCTTGAGAGAGTGCTGCAACGTCCGGTGCCGATCGCGCACTTCTTCCATCGTGATGGACGCACTTTCCCGGACGTCGACGAGCAGTTATTCGCCGGCCAGCAACAACCACCCGGCGTGCTCTTTGGCAACGTCAAACCCGGTTGGGTCGCGCCGGGTGAGTTCATCAGTTGGGCGGATGTTGCCAGCGGAGGTGCCGACGCTTATCTCGACGAGATTGCCACCAGCATCATCGCCTTCGACAAACCGGTATTCCTGGCCATTCATCACGAGCCAGAAGATGACGTCATCGCTAGCGCCGGCTCAGGTTTCACCGCCAATGACTACGTGGCTATGTACCAACACGTCGTCGACCGGGTGGATGCGACCATCGCGCGTGAAGGTTCGCCGTCGATGGGATATCCGATCTGGGTGTGGGACCTCACCGGCTACCCGCGTTGGGAGTCGTTGTGGCCACAGCTCTACCCAGGCGATCGATACGTAGATTGGGTTGGCTACAACCCATACCTGCAAGAGCCTGCTGGCTGCGACTTCAGCTGCGTGGCCAACCGCACTTATGACAACTACCCGGATTGGCCTGGCTTCTACGACTGGGCTGTCGAACAGTTTCCCGGGAAGCCACTCATGCTTGGTGAATGGGGGGTACGCGAGTCGACGCTAGAAGGTGAAGGGCGAGCGAAAGCCGAAGTCCTGCTCTCTGCACCCGAACTCCTGGCCCCTCGGTTCCCAGAGCTGAAGGCGCTCATCTACTTCAATGACGGCAAGGCACTGACTGACCCGACATCGAGCCGCATCGAGACGTCACAGGCCGCGCTCAATGCATTCAGAAAGATGGTCGACGACCCTTACCTGCGTCAGTGGCGGCTAGCGGAGCGTAGGAGTCCATGACGCGCCCAGCCCCCGCGATCCGGGCATGAGCACCCGGTAGACGAACCCATCTCGCGGGGCTAGCTCGAACACGTACCGGCCAACGTCGTTGGTGCGGGTCACGTGACGAGTGGCCGAGAAGCTAGCCGGGTCGGTTTCCGGCGCACGCTGCAGGACGAGGCGCACGTTTGCGAGACCTTCGCTATCAGCCACCACCCGTCCATGCAGGATGGTGCTGCGGCCCGCCTGAAGGTCTTGCTGACGCACCGTTGTTCGTGTTCCTTGGAGCACGGCTGTGATGCCCTTGGAAACCTGTCCCTCAGGGTCAACAGCAGAAACGGCGAACGTGTAGTCCCGACCTGGTTCCAACGCTGTGGCGTGGAAGTAAGTCTTTCGGGTCGTCCCTCCCAACCGCCATTGCGGCGACACGTTCACGACGTATCGTATTTCCTGATCAGTCTCGGGGGGAGTCCAACTCAGCCTGGCACCCGACACGTTTCCGATGACGGTGAGCGATCGTGCCCGTCCGATTGGTCGAGTGTCGAACGTCACCGGTTCGGACCACGGACTAAAGCCGAAGCGGTTAAGAACTCTAACTGACACAGTGTGCGAGCCGGGCTCCAAAGGACCTGGAAGGTTGAAGACTGTGTCGTACGCTTCATATGTATAGGGGAGATCGTCCAGCTGAACTAGGTATCCTCGCGCAAAGAAGTCGGTCATCGGTGTATGCCACGGTTCAGTCGTGCTGTCCCAGTCGACTGTCCACGCGTTGTTGGCCCATCTAACGCCCAGATCGGTTACTGGTTCAGGCGTGACCTGATTGGGAAGCGGCATGCCGACGGCGAATACCAACGGTGCAATGGAGAGCGCAGACGGAGCTCGTGTCTCATAATCGTCACCTCCGCCCGCCAGTCCGCAGTCGGGAGTTGAGGTCATCGGCTCATACCCCAGCCAATAGGCCCTTGCGTTGCACGCGTTGTCGGTCAACCAAACGCGGTGGATCTGATAGATGCCCACTGGCGCATTCACCGGGATCTCAATCTCAATTTGTCCAGAAGGCGGCGGCCGCTGCCCGCCGAAGTCGTGTTCTCCGTATGAGTAATCGTCCCAGGGATCGATGAGCTCGTAGCCGATTCCCCAAATACCAGTATGGTCGTCCATTCCCGCCCAGTTCAGGGTGATGGTGTCTCCCGGCTCAATCTCTTGGTCGCTCAGCGAGAGCTCGGTAAGTACCGGTGCCTCGGTGTCCTCGACGTTCTCCCGAATGGTGACGGCCAAGTTTTGAAAGAGTTGGAAGTCGTCGGACTCGTATCCGACGAACTGACCATCCGCATACACCTTCGTCGAGTACCAGGAGTAGATGCGTCCGTTGCCTAGTTCATCGAAGATTTCGACCGAATCTGGAACGGCCCTTCCGGAGGCCCATTCCTCGTCGACAGTTGCGCGCATCGTGCCAGTGGTCGGAGCGTCGCCTTCACCGTCGATGACGATGTGCGAGCCCCAGTCGAAGTCGTGGTAGGTCGCTTCCACCTTGAAAAGTTCCTGCCCGCCGGTGTCACCGGTCCAGGCGAGTTCAATGTTTTCGCCGTCCTGCACGACCGGCGTCAGCAGGGTGATATCGCTCAAGGTGGGCGTCGCCGGGTACTCCGGTTCGTCGGCTCCCGACGCCGACGGAAATAAGACCGGCAGGGCGATCGCGGAGGACAAGACAAGCAGGAGTCCAAGTCGCTTCACTCAGAGACTTTCGACCCCAGGACATCTGGTCTTGAGCCAGCAGCCGATTGACGTGCACCTACCGTTGATCTTGAGCCTTCGGACACTTTTATCGGCGTGTTGCTCCGATAAGCTCAAGATCAACGGGCGGTGACGAAAAATTCTTGAGATTTCTTTCGGTGATGTGTCGAATACGGCTCGCGCCGATCGACGCACGTGTGGAAGCGAGGGAATTCGGGTAGTCATCAGTGCTCGATAGAGTCCCGAAAGCCTTCGACGTATTGCCACACAGACTGAGGAGATCGACATGCGAGTCATGGTGCTAGTGAAGGCAGATGACCGAACTGAGGCTGGCCAGCTGCCCAATGAGGCAGAGCTCACTGCCATGGGTCAGTACAACGAGGAGCTGGTCAAGGCGGGCATCATGATCACCGGCGACGGACTCCACCCGTCAAGCAAGGGCGCGCGCGTCCGCTTCGGTGGCGGCAAGAGGGCAGTCATCGATGGTCCGTTTGCCGAGGCTAAGGAATTGGTGGCCGGCTACTGGATCTGGGAAGTGAAGTCGCTGGACGAGGCGGTGGAGTGGCTCAAGCGCGCACCGTTCCCCACTGACGGTGACTCATATGAGGTCGAGATACGCCAGGTGTTTGAGGCGGAAGACTTCGGCGAGGCGTACACCACCGAATTGCGCGACTCAGAAAATCGGATGCGCGAGACGATTGCGTCCCAGCACGGATAGTTCGCTGCCCCTCTGTGAACGACCGCGATGAAGTTGCGCGCACCCTCGATGCCATCTGGCGTATGGAGGGTGCGCGCATCATCGCCGCCGTCACGCGAATCGTCCGCGACATCGGCAAGGCCGAGGAGATTGCGGGGGACGCACTGGTCGCCGCAATGGAACAGTGGCCAAACGAAGGGACCCCGGACAATCCAGCTGCTTGGCTAACCAGCACAGCCAAACATCGGGCCATCGACCTGGTTCGTCGAGAAGTGAACTATGAATCCAAACAGGCCGAGCTGTCTCACCTCACCCCCAGCGCGACATCTGATCAGCCCGCATTGGATGAGATAGACGCCGAAGTCAGCGGCGAGGTGAGCGACGATCTCCTGCGCTTAATTTTCGTGGCCTGCCACCCCGTCCTCACCGAAGAAGGGCGAGTCGCGCTCACCCTGCGACTTCTTGGTGGGCTGACCACGGGCGAGATCGCGCAGGCGTATCTGGTAGCAGAAACGACGATCGCGCAACGCATCGTGCGAGCTAAGCGCAAACTTGCCTATGCGCAGGTTCCCTTCGAAATTCCTGCGCCGAGTGAGCTGGTGGAACGTTTGGACTCGGTGCTGGAGGTGCTGTACCTCATCTTCAACGAGGGCTATTCGGCCTCGACCGGTGTCGACTGGGTGCGTCCTACGCTTTGCGCTGAAGCGCTCCGTCTTGGTCGCATCCTGGCGGAACTGCAGCCAGGCCAATCAGAAGTGCATGGTTTGGTCGCGCTCATGGAGCTGCAGTCCTCCCGACTTCGAGCCCGGGTGAGTGCGGCCGGAAAGCCTGTCCGCTTGCTTGAGCAGAATCGAGCCACTTGGGATCAGTTGTTGATACGACGAGGCTTGACGGCCATCGAACGAGCAGAGGCCCTCGACGCTGCGCCTGGCCCTTACCTTCTGCAGGCGCGGATTGCTGCGTGTCATGCGGTTGCGATCGACCCGGACACGACGAACTGGGTCCGCATCGTCGCCCTCTACGAAGTGCTGCTTTACGTGCAGCCCTCACCGATCGTTGAGCTCAACCGGATCGTCGCTGTTGCTATGGCCTTTGGCGCCCAAGGCGCACTCCCGATGTGCGAAGAGTTGGTGCGCTCGGATGAGCTCACCGGCTACTACCTCCTCCACGCCGTACGCGGCGACTTGCTTGAGAAGCTAGATCGCAAAAGCGAGGCACACGACGAGTTTGTTCGCGCGGCCGAACTCACCGCCAACGCGCAAGAAAAGGAGATGCTGCAGGCTCGCGCGAAGGAACAGCGGAACTAGGCGGCACCGGTCAGTTGATCCCGGGCGCGATGGTGGATTCGAAAGTTTGCAGGACCTCCTGGTTTCCCTTGCGCCGGACCGGTCCTTGCGTTGGGCGATGCCACAACCAACAGTTCACATCTGCTGCGGAACCTTCGATGGTTGCGGAAGGTTCACTCCCTGGATCTGTATCAACAATGCCAATGTCTGGTTCGTCGTACGACTTTCCGCTTGGGTCGGTACCCGTGAAGGTCCCCAAGGTCACCAGCCAGGAAGCATCGGCGTCGGTGAGCGAGACGCGAATTGTCTGCTGCGCGCTTGGTGAGAACTTGCCCCACGGTGGCGTCCCGGCGTACATGATGCGAAAGGCTTCGTCGATCCCGTCGACACACAAATCGGCGTCCAGCGGGGAATGCTGATTGACGGCGACCTCGGCGTCCACACGATGAATGAGCGCTTCGTGAGCCTGTCGCCGACGAATGAACCCGACACTTTGCTCGTCGGACCATGTCCACGCGGGTTTCTCGGGTGGATGGGCACTCAGTACGCCCTGCAGATCTCTGGCAGCAGCCTCGAACAAGGAAATTAGCGCCTCATGTCCCTCCGGCCGGGGGAGCTCAAGGGCGTCAGCCTCGGCCTTATCGGTAATACCCCGCGCCACGACCTGTCCCCAGAACCACTGAACCTCCGCAAGATGCCACAGCAGGTCATCGGTGTCCCAGTCCGGACATGTCGGCACACTGGTCTCCGGTGGAGCATCGCGCAGGACAGACACGAAGCGTTCTGACTCGGAGTCGAGGTAGCCGAGGAAGTCGATGGGTTGCGTCATGCCTTGAACCTATCCACCTGTGCAACCCCGGGGCTGTCCACAGAGGGAGCGCCGTCCACAACCCGACGCTCGCTCATGGCCCTGCCCCGACGTTCGACCGTACGGTCACCTGACCTTGCTGAAACCAGCAGGGATTCGTGGTCAATCAGACCAGCTGATCAGGAGGCTGTATGCATCGCAAAGTTCTGGGACTTCTTGCCGCGCTAGCTCTTATTGGTGGAGGGGTGGTATCACTTCACGCCGGGACAGCCACCGCAGACACCACGCTGAATCTGCGGCTCAAAGAGAGTTTTTGTGGGGCCGAACGCAGTTACTGCAAGAGGCTGGATCATAACCCCGCCGGCACCTTTGGAGACTCCGTGGTGTTCTCGCTTCCCCTTGAGTACCGATCCGATGGCAGGCGGGCCGGGCGCGACGAAGGTGAGTGCGTGGCCCTTGCTAAAGACTCTGATCGTGCGTACTGCACGTTTGTCGCTCACCTGAGAAACGGCACCGTGGCGGTGCAAGGATCGGTCGCGCTCAGCAACACCGAGGAGTCGGTTCTGCCCATCACCAGTGGGACGGGTGCGTACGAAGGGGCCAGCGGCTACTGGAAGCAGGTCGGGCAAAAGGTGGTGTTGCACACCGAATCGCCGTAGTCCCCGCAGGCGCAGCTGTGGCAGAGTCGCCTTATGCGGCTCACTGAATTTGAGGCCCTCAGTTTCGACTGCTACGGCACGCTGATCGACTGGGAATCAGGAATCTTGTCGGTGTTGCGGCCGTGGGCCCTTGCCCACGGATTGTCTGAAACCGACGAAGAGTTACTGGGCGCCTATGGCGATCACGAATCCAGGGCAGAGTGGGAGCACCCCACGTTGCCTTACCCCGAGATCCTGGCGCGCAGTTTCTTGGGTTTGGGTGACCAGTTTGGCGTAGAAGTCAGCCTCAAGGACGGCCAGCGTCTTGGCAGATCGGTCGGGGAATGGCCGGCATTCCCCGACTCTGCTGAGTCGCTGCGCCAACTTGCAGCGCGCTATCAACTCATCATCTTGTCCAACGTCGATCGCGCATCGTTCCAGGCAAGCAATGAGAAGCTGGGAGTCGAATTCAGCCGCGTGCTGACCGCGCAAGACATCGGTTCGTACAAGCCATCTGGCCGAAACTTCAAGGCACTGCTCAGCGAGGCCGAGCGAATGGGGATCGCAGACGGAGCCTTGCTTCACGTTGCACAAAGTTTGTTCCACGACCATGTGCCCGCGCATGCGATTGGGCTGCCCTCTGTTTGGATCAACCGTCGATCCGGTCGAGGGGGTTGGGGAGCGACACCAGCACCAGACGCGTCCATCACTCCGGATTTTGAGTTCGACAGCATGGAAAGTTTTGCGAAGGCTGTCGATGACGCATTTGCCTGATGTTTCTCGACGGCAGGCACTGCTTGGCCTGATGGCGACCGTGAGCGCATTCAGCCTCGCGGGGTGCGAGTCACCAGAACCCGCAGCGCGTAGTACGCCCACGCCTTCTGAAAGCCCCCCGCCAGCCACGACAGCCACCCCCGAGCCAACGTCGGCCGCGGATGTCCTCCCCCAAACGAAGCCGTGGGTCGCCCACCCCGCTGAGATAACCCCGGCGGCGAAGTTGCGCGCCACCCGCCTTGTCGAGATTGCCTGCGCGTGGGAACCGGGGGAGTCAGGTCTCGCGGCAGCGCGGCGTCGACTCGCTGACCGCGGTTACGATCCCGCGCTCGCGCAAGGCCTATCCCCGCTTCTCTCAGACGGGTTGGCGGCCACTGTTGAGGTGGTGAACGCTCAGTACGGAGGAATTCTGCCGACGACGGCCAGTGTGCTTATGGTGGTGAACCAGTGGGTGCTCGGTGCAGACGAACGAGTCAAAGCAGGTGGAACGAGCCTCGACGTGCGGCTGGCGCTACGCAACACCGACGGCCGAAGTGTATGGACGGTGACCGACGTTCGACCGGCGCGGCCGTGGCGGCCAGTTGCTGACGTATCAAGCGTTGCCCGAAAAGTGCTCGGCGACGACCGGATCGGATTGCCGTATGCAGCCAGGCTCGACATTGAGTCTGGTGGAATCAGCGACTCCGTCCTCAGGGCCATGCGTGCTCTTGCGAGCGACTTTCGTTATGACGTGAGCGTTATTCAGTCAGGACACCCCATTCGGGTATTCGGTACTGATCGGCGTAGCAACCACACCGATGGCAATGCTGTTGATGTGTGGGGCATCGAAGGACGACCGGTAATCAAAGGAGGTTCGACAGTCACGCAGCTCATGGCGGCTGCCGCCGATGTTGGGCCCTATCAAATTGGCGGCCCTGTCAACCTTGATGGCAGCGGGGGCACTCTCTACTTCTCCGATGCCACGCACCAAGACCACATTCACTTAGGTTTCAATGCCTAGGTTTCAATGCCTAGGTGGACGTCGCCAGGGCTTCTTTGATTTGCACCACGCCCGGAAATGTCAGGTTCGTTGTCGAGACCCAGCGCCAGGCAACATAGCCTTCGGCGTTCACGATGAAGACTGACCGACGCAGACCAAATGCTCCGACGACGCCGTATTCCCGCGCTACCTTGTTGTCAAGGTCAGCCAGCAGCGGCATGCGCAGACGCCGACCTTCTGAGAATGCCCGGTGAGACTCCACACTTTGCGGTGCAATGCCCCACACCGCTGAGTCAAGGCGATGGAGATCGGCGATGTTGTCGGAGTACGCGCACATCTGCTTGGTACAGACCAGCCGGTCATCACCTGGGTAGAAGACCAGCACCACGCCCCGACCCCGCTGGCTGGCCAACGAGAACTCACCCTCTGCCTGGCTGTACCACCCCGGCAATGAGAAATCGGGGGCTCGCGCCCCTACGAGAATCGCCATCTGTTGGTCAAACCTTCCCTCGCCTGGCCCGCTGGCCCGGCTCATTCGTCTTTCGGCAGACAGAGTGCATGAGATTCGTGGCCGTGGGCAGCAAGGTTTGCCCACGCGGATGCTTTCACACATTCGGCGTAGCGGAAATCAGGATGCGCGCTGATGCCGGAGTGTGCGACCGTGCCTCTGTGGACAACTTTCTAGAGTTGAACCGGGCCAACTGGGACGAACGCGCAGCCGCCCATGCTGACTCACCCGACTACGCGTTTGAGAAATACGTCAAGGACCCCTCGTTCTTGAGTGACGTGATCCGATTCGACCTCCCACTGCTTGGAGATGTTGCTGGGCTTCGTGGCGTGCACCTGCAGTGCCACATCGGTACCGACACCCTGTCCTTGGCTCGTCTGGGGGCGACGATGAGTGGGCTCGACTTCTCGGGCGAGTCGCTGGCGCAGGCACGTCGCCTCGCGCAGCTCACCGGTACGTCGATCCAATACGTCCAGTCGGAGGTTTACAAAGCGAAGGAGGTATTGCCAGCGGGCGAGTTCGATTTTGTTTTTACCGGTGTCGGAGCCCTCTGCTGGCTCCCCAGCATCGAGCAGTGGGCCGAGGTCGTGAGCGAGCTTTTGGCCCCCGGTGGGCGTCTTTTCATCCGTGAGGGTCATCCGATGCTGTGGGCCGTCGATGAAGCTCGCACGGACGGAGTCTTTGTCGGCTATCCGTACTTCGAAACTGCCGAGCCCCTCGTCGACGAGGACGACGGAACATATGTAGCGACCGACTCGCAGTTCACGCAGAACGTGACAGCCAGCTGGAATCATGGAATCGGGGAAACCGTCACGGCGCTGATTCGCCATGGACTGCGAGTCACGGGGCTCGTCGAACACGATTCTGTGCCGTGGGAGGCCATGCCTGGGCAGATGACCAAAATCACTGACAGTGAGTGGCAGCTGAGCGATCGACCCCAGCGCCTAGCGCATACCTACACCCTGCAGGCAATCAAGGACTCTTGATGAGCCCGAGAGCGAACTCCAACTAGTTGACCCGGGCGATCAGAAAGCCGTCGTAGCCCTTGTTCCCAACAGTCTGGATAGCGGTCGCCGTGACACGCCGCTCGTTGCCGACCACCTCATAGAGCCGCCGCGTTCCTTGGATCGCTGCGTCTGGCGAGTTGGCATCGAGCACGCCTCCCCCCCGAACAACGTTGTCGACGACGATGACACTCCCGGGGTGAGAGAGGCGGACAGCCCAGTTGAAGTAGTCGGGGTTGTGTTCTTTGTCGGCATCGATGAAGAACAAGTCGAAGGACGGAGGAGCGCTTTCGGCAAGTCTCGCGAACGTGTCTAGAGCCGCGCCGCGGCGAACTTCGACGACGCCCGCGAGCCCAGCTGATGCGATGCTCTGGCTCGCGACGTCAGCATGATGCGAATCGGCCTCCATCGTCAGCAAGTGCCCGTCTGGGGGGAGTTCGCGGGCCATGGCGATCGTGCTGAATCCACCCAGAGTTCCGACCTCGAGCACGCGTTTGGCGCCCAGCATCCGAACGAGGAGTGAAAGAAACTCCGCTTGTGCGCGGGATACCTGAATGGCCGGAAGCCCACCAGCCTCGCTGGCGGTGACTGCTGCGGAAAGCCGCTCATCCGCGGGCACCACCGAATCGGTGATGAACTCGTCAACCTTGGCCCATTGCTCTTCCGACATACCTGCCCTCCACGTGTAGGTCCTCAGCCTAGTCGTCGGCGCTGGGCTTCCTCGTTTGCTTCAACTGCGAACGACGGCGCTTGTTCGTCAGGCGCTTCTCGATCGCGGATCGTGAGGGTTTCGTGGCCCGGCGTTTGCGTGGAGGCGGTGCCACAGCACCTGCCAACAAGTCAGTAAGGCGGCGTCGTGCGGCCTGCCGGTTGAGGTACTGCGAACGCTGCGAGTCCGCGGTCACGGTGATCACACCGTCGCGGAGTCGCCCAGCCAAGCGCTCGCTGATTCGGGCACGTTGGAGTTCGGTCACGGTCTTGCTGCGCCCTAGATCGAAACTCAGCGAAGCGCGCGTGTCTGACGTATTCACAGACTGTCCACCTGGTCCGCCGGAACGAGAGAACTGCCACGACAGCTCACTGGCTGGAATGGTGAGCGAGTGCGCCACCGACAAGTCTTCCTCGGACACAGGTCAAGAGTGCCGGGTCTGGGAACCAGACTCCACTGCATTCCTCCTTGTGCCTGATCTGATCGTGGGGTATGACTTCCCCTTGTGCAGGCAGCCGTGTTTTGGGACAAGCAAAACCCCGTAGACGTGTGTGAAGTCGACCTTGCCTCACCGCAGAAAGGCGAGGTGGAGGTCACCATTGCCGCGGCAGGGGTGTGCCACAGCGATCTACACATGGTCAAGGGGGAGTGGCGTCACCGCGCACCGGTGGTGCTTGGGCACGAAGGCTCGGGAATCGTCACCGCAGTCGGCGCGGGGGTGGGGGGGCTCAGCGAAGGTGACCACGTGGTGTTGTCGTGGGTACCTGATTGCGGGATGTGCCGCTATTGCCTAGCCGGAAGGCCTGCACAGTGCTCCACGTCAGCAAGGGTCATCGGTCGTGATGGCACGATGTTCGATGGCACATCGCGCTTGTCGGTCGATGGACGCGAGTGCTTTCACTACCTGGGTGTCTCGTCGTACGCCGAGCGCGCGGTCGTTCCCGCTTCCGGTGCCATCAAGGTTCGTAAGGACGCTCCCCTCGATGTGGTAGCGATTGTGGGCTGTGCAGTGGCCACCGGCGTCGGCGCCGTCCGCAATACCGCTCGCGTTCCGGCGGGATCCACTGTGGCAGTGATTGGCTGCGGCGGTGTGGGGCTCTCGTGTATTCAGGGAGCGCGCATGGCTGGCGCGTCGCAGATTGTTGCTGTCGACCTCATTGACGCCAAACTCGACGTCGCGATGAGACTGGGGGCTACCACGGCCGTTAACGTCAGCGGAGTTTCCGCGGTAGAGGCGTTGCGCGATGCTGTGCCCCAAGGTCTGGACTTTGTCTTCGACGCGATCGGAGCGATCGTCACCACTGAGCAAGCGATCCAGTCGTTGGGGATGGGCGGTGCCGCCGTGGTTGTCGGACTTCCGCCTAACGACGAAACGGCGACATTTGACCCAATGGTGCTGGCCGAGGCCGACCAGCGAATCCTCGGATCCAACTACGGCTCATGCGTACCGCGGCGTGATATTCCGATGCTGGTGGATTCGTTTATTGAGGGCGATCTGAAGCTGCACGAAATGGTGTCCGCGCGACGCCCGCTCGGCGAGGCTCGTGCTGCGTTGGATGACTTAGCGGAAGGGCACGCGCTTCGTCAACTCTTGCTGCCCAACCCAGACTTGCTGCCGCGGACTTCGATCTGACCCAGCAACGTCTCGGTCGCTGAAGCAATCGTCGCGACCGCTGCATCAAACGCCTGTTGGTTGTGCGCAGCTGGCTGGCGAAAGCCAGAAATCTTGCGGACGTACTGCAACGCAGCGGCATGGGTATCGGCTGAGGTGACAGCGTCGGTGTAAGGCGGACGTAAGGTTTTTATGCTTCGGCACATGCTCTGAGGTTACTACCATGGCGCCAAGGAACAGTTCGCCTGCTGTTGCCATGGCTCTCGTCAAAGGAGGCAGTGATGCCGAGCGATCGCTCTCCTGCCCGCGGGCTGCGGTGGGCCGCAGTTCCCCTTGTCGCTGTTGTGGTTGCGGCAGGTGTGTGGATCACCGGGGGAGTTGTCACCGACGACGAAACGATCGCCAAAGGCCTCACGGCCGTGTGGCTGCTCGCGGCTGGGTTGGTGGCACTTTTTGTCGCCTGGAGGTATCGCTCCTTGGCACTTCCCGTACTGGGCACCTTTGCTGTGGTTGCCGGGGCTCTGGGCGGTTTCCTTCTCTACACCTCCAGCGTCGACAAGGTCGTCAATGAAGATGTGTTGGTAGCCGAACCGCTCTCACCAACCAGTGAGCCAACAACCACTCGATCGGGAACCCCGAAGCCAAAAGCCTCTGAGCCACAAGCCTCTGAGCCGACGAGCGAACCGAGCGCCGAAGCGCGACCGGCAAACGTGCAGGTTGGCGCCGGGAACTTTGTCGACGGCGAACACCCGACCTCGGGTGTTGCCACACTCATTGACTCGGCCAACGGGGCGAGGGTGCTGACGCTCACCAATTTCGCGACGGACCCAGGCCCAGACTTGCGCGTCTATCTCGTTCCGGCGGGACAGGCGGGCGTTTCAGGCGGTGTCGATATCGGCGCACTCAAGGGCAACAAGGGTGACCAACAGTACGACGTTCCCCAATCAGCGCCCAAGGCTCAGGTCGTCATCTGGTGCCGGGCGTTCAGCGTGAACTTCGGTACCGCGCAGCTGGCCTAACGTGGACCGAACCAGCGCGCGACTCTGCTGGTGCCAAAGTTTGCCTTCTCTGCGGTGAGCTCCGGGGTTGGTTCCTGGAGTTCGCCCGTGGGTGTGCCATCGAGGAAGTGGACGTCGACCCGGGCGACGCCCTCTTCGCCGAACTCGATGTAGCACGTGCCCCAACCGTCGTACTGGACGGAAGGCTGCTCGCCTCGGAGTTCGGCGAGAATATTGAGAGCTACCGCCTTGGCTTGGCGTTCGGCAAACACACCGGCCTTGGGAGTGCCAACGGCCGCACAATCGCCGACGGCGTACACGTTGGGGAAGCTGGTGGCCATGGTTCGCGAATCGACAGGAATCCAACCGTCAGGGGAAAAGCCTGCCTCCTGGACGACATCTGGGGCCTTGTGCACCGGAACCCCGAGATAGAGGTCGAACGGTAGCGAGGAGCCGTCATCGAGCGCGGCGACGCCAGGCGAAAGAGCGTGAACGCGCCGGCCAGGTAAAAACTCAATATCCCTGTCGGCAAAACGACGCAGTATCTGTTGCGATGCTTCTGGTGACGGCGGGATCGGCACGGGCAGTGGAAGCACGACCTTGATTGAAGTACGCGAACGCAGGTCGAGGTTTCGCAGATGGCTGTCGAGCATGAGCGCGGCTTCGCTGGGAGCAGGCGGACATTTGAACGGAAATCCCGACACCCCGATGACAACGTTACCCCCGGCAAAAGAGGGAATCACTTCGCTCAAGCGTTCAACACCCTCAACAGAGTAGAACTCGTTGCCGTGTTCCAGCAGCCCAGGAGTGGCGGCGAAGTCGAGCTCGGCTCCCAAAGCGATGATGAGGTAGTCGGCGATGAACTCGCCATCGTCGGTCGACACGCGACGTTCTGAGGGATCGATAGCAGTAACTCGAGTGTTGATGAAACGAACGCCGGGGAGCCGGATCCGATCGTAGGTGTTGCGCACCGAGTGAGGTTCGACGCGGCCGAGCATGACGTCAAGTTTTGCGAACCCGAAAACAAAGTGCGCGCCGAAATCGATCAGCGTTATCTCGATCGCATCACCGAGAGCCTCAGACAATGTGGTCGCGGCTTCCAGACCGCCGAATCCCGCACCGAGGATGACAACGCGGGTCTTGGTCACAGGGACTGGTTAACTAGTCGACCCGAACGATGCCCTGGGAGGTGGCGAAGTGAGCGGCTATCAACCCGATCTCGCCATCGATGGGTTCTACCCACTCGACGTCAACGTCATCGAGCGGGTGGCCATTAGACGCGCCGACCCACTCATTCACCGTGCTGGCGTCTCCGGCTATTTCTAGTTTGACGATGCGTAGATCGCTGGTTGCCTGCTTGGCGGGGTGCTCGGCCGCATCTGATTCCCAGTGAATAAAGAAAGGTAGTTGTGGGTCTTCCATCAGGTCCTTCACGCCGATCTGACGCCACTTCAGGTCGAATCCGTCGGGCCGACGTCGGTGTCCTTCAACGGCGGAACGGCCTAGTCGCGCTTCCAATGTCGGCAGGTCGGTCACTTCCACTACCCAGCCGAGCCAGCCTCCGCCATCGGAACACCTTTGCTTCACGGCCCGCCCGAAAGGAGCACGATCTGCTGCCGGGTGGTCGAGCGCCGAAACAACCTCAAGATAACTTCCGCCGGCGAGCGGCAGGACAAAGTTGCGGGTGCCGAATCGAGGGTGAACGCCCCCGTCACTAAATGCTGCGCCAAGGCGGGAACCGAGCCGCTGCACCACGTCGGCGAGGTGGTCGGTCGGTGCCGCGTAGGAGAGATGATCCAGCCGCATGTAACGAATACTGCCTAACCCCAAAATCGGTCGTGACATCGGGGTCGGGTTCCTGCCGAATCTCGCGTGCGTTGAATACGTGATGCTCACGTGCGCTCGTGCATTACTCCTTGAACGCTCGAGCGTGGCCAGCGTTGGCTGGCAACACTGAGGCGTCTCCGGTGCGGTACTTCAGCGCAAAGTAGATGTGCCCTACCACGGCAATCGTCAGGCCGAAGGCGGTCCAGTCGTGCACCCATGTCGCGCCTGTTCGATAGTCGGTGGGCCACGACACAAGCACACTGCCCATCACCAACCCAGTACCGAAGAGCACCACGACGGCGCCAACGGTGAATGCTGCGTTGAGTTTTTGACCTGCATTGAATCGACTCACCGGAACTCGTCCACTCCGACGGTCCTTGGCGCGAATCCATTCCCAATCTTGCGAGGTCATCCGATTCAGCCGCGACGCATCGCGCCGAAAGGCGGGGGACAACACGCCAAGAGCTAGAGGAATGGGGAGCAGGAGCCCTACCACTAGGTGTATCTGAGTGACGAGGGCTCGTCGACCGAAAGTCTGAGCTAGTGGGTCGAACCAAAGGAAGGCGGCAGAACCTATGGCAAGGAGCACCAGTGCGCCGAAGGTCGCGTGGACCCAAATCTGCGCAGGTGAAAAGCGTGCGTCAGATCGCCTCATCGTTGCGTCCGTTCGACTCGCCGACGTACGCGTCGACGTCGTAGCCGCGCACCTCCCAGTATCCGGGCTCCACATCAGCGACGAGGTTGATGTCGCTGAGCCACTTCAGCGACTTGTAGCCATACATGGGTACGACGACTAGACGCGCGGGCCCGCCATGCTCTCGGCTGACGGTGGCCCCGTCGAGATGAGTGGCGACCATCACCTCTTCTGTGGTGGCTTGCTCAAGGGTTAGCGACTCGGTGTACGCGCCGTCGTACGACACGAAAGTCAGCGCTCCCGCCGATGACTGCACGCCACACACCGCCAAGATGTCGCGTAGTTGAACTCCCTGCCACATCACATCCTCAACTCGCCAGCCCGTCACACATTGAAAGTCTCGGGTCCATTGAGTGGTCGGCATGTCGAGCAGGTCTTGATACGACAAAGTCAAAGGAGAGTCGACCAATCCGCCGACGTTGAGTTCATAGTCGGCGGCGGTGATGTTTGGCTGCTTCGCGGTGACGGAGTAGTAGCGCCACCCGCCAGCTCCCGGTACGAGACCGGAAAGCCCGGTCGGGTCGGCTTGACGAAGTGGCGAGAGCAGGGTGTCGATGCCGCGTTGGACCGGTTCGCCAAAAGCAATCCCGGCCACACCGAGGGCAGCCATAGACAGGACGAGTCGACGTCCCACCGGGGCACCCGTGGGTTGTCCTTCGTCTTGGGGCTCAACTGCTTCTAGCCCCGGTTCGGTAGGCGCTGGCACCCTGCTAGGACAACACAAACCGCGTCATTCGGCCACGGCGCAAGCCGCGATTTCCACAGAAATCTGGATGGTAAGAACTGTCCACAGCAGGCGGCTGGTCGCACCCGCGCCAGCACGTTCGCGGCCAGGCTCACTGGCATGACAACAACCAACGAATCGCTCGGGGCGTCGGCGGGGCCTCGGATGCGTTTAAGTGGGCCGCCGCAGCTGCTTCAGATGGTTCCCTATTTGGTGGGATTTACACCGGAGCAGAGCGTGGTGCTGATCGGCAAGCAAGCTCCGCGCGGTGCGGTGATCGTGAGCGCGAGGTACGACATCGACGCTCCCGCGGAGGCGGCCAGACAGTGGTTTGCCGCCGCAAGTAACGCCGGCGCGGACAGCTTCCTGGTGGTGCTCTACGACGACACCATTACCGGGCCACCATTGCCTCATCGCGAAATGCTCGACGAACTCGTCGCCCTCGGCGCCGAACTGAAGATGGAAATGACCGATGCTCTCGCGGTAAACGAGTCGCGGTGGTGGTCGTATATCTGCAGCAGCGAAATGTGCTGTCCGTCGGTCGGGACCCCACTCGTCCGAGATGGGGAGGTCGCTGCTGAAGCGGTCCTCAACGGCCTTGTTGCTCGCCCTTCTCGCACGAGTTTGGTGCTCGAGCTCGAGCCCGATCCGAGCCGGGTCGCAGAGGCAGAAGGCCTGTTTGAACGCTTGTCAGACGACGAGTTGCTTGCTCGGGCGCTGCGTCCGGGGGTGGGATCCGTCCGGCTGCGTCGAGTCACTGCGCTCAAACGTGCGGACACCATTGAGCGTGCTTGTGTAGAAGAGCAGCGAGTACCGACACCTAAGGAGGTCATCGACCTCACGCTGCCCATGCTCGACCTCATGGTGCGTGACTGCATGATGGGCTCCCTTCCGAAAAAGGGCAGCGACACCATGCTCGCGTTCTGGCGTGATGTGTGTCGGGGCAGCCCGGAGGCTTTGGTAGCCGGTCCGGCCACGGTGTTCGCGTTGTGTGCGTACGCCGCCGGTGATGGCGCTCGAGCGAACGTTGGTATCGATCGAGCGCTAGCCGCCCGGCCCGACTACACGATGGCTTTGCTTTTGCTGCAAGCCATCAGCGGGGGCATGCAGCCGAAAGACTTGGTGCCCGACTTAGTAATGAAATGCGAACAAGTGAGAGCGAAAGTGACGCGTCGTGGGCAGCGGGCTCGGCGTCGATGACAGTGGGTCACTGGTCTGTGACGTGATGTGTGGCGGCTCGTCCGGATGGGGGACGGATGTGGACAACACCCCACCCGGCGGTCGCTCACCCCTAGTCTCGCGCGCTATGAGGGGGCGTTGCATGGCTGGGGCCGTTCATCATGGCCCGACGCGACGAATGGCTGTTCTTCTGCTCTGCCTCATGTGTGGGCTGGTGGCGAGCATCGTTCCCTTCTCCGAGCGCACAGCCAGAGCGGCCGATGAACCCTGCGCAGGGGCCGACTGCGACGTCGTCGGCGATCCCGACGACGCCGAGTATCTGGGGACAGGCGGACTGCTCTTGCCGAGCGACTCCTTCACCGGCAGCAGCGACGATCGTGCGACGGCTGCCACCTGCGAAGGGTGTCGTTGGGCGTTGTTGCCCATGTGTCGCGACGGCACAGGGGGTGGCGTCAACTGCACCCCCGCAGCAACGTCCTGCCCACCGGGTGAGTTTCGCCGCATCGTGCTGCTGCTTCGTCCCGATGCAACTGACTGGGAGGAGATTGGATTGGTCTGCCTGGCGCCCACTGACCCGCTCACCGTCGATGACATGGGGGCCGAGTTGTCCGACGTGGTGGTGGAAGCTGTGCCCAAACTTGAGCCGTCCTTCCAGCCGCGGGGTGGAACTTTGGTCCAACTGCCAGCGATCTTTGCCTCCGGGCAGCCGGCGACTCTGGGTCGTCGCGAGTTCTCGCTGGTCGGCTTCGACATCGTCCTACAGGGTCGGGCCAATTGGACGTGGACGTTCGGTGATGGCGATCAGATGACTACCGACGATCCCGGGGGAGCTTGGCCCAACGAGGCCGTTCCCCACACCTACGACGAAGAGGGCAGGTATCCGGTGGTGGTAACAACAGAGTGGCGCGCCTGGTTCACCGTGGACGGGTTGGGTCCGTTCGCGGTCGCAGGGCCGCCGGTAGTCCAGGTCGCTGATCCGCTGACGCTGGTGGTCAGTGAGGCACGCGCGGAGCTGATCGCCGGCTAGGTGCTTGCGTCCAGAAACGCATCGCCGTAAGCGTCGCGGCAGACCCTGATCTTGAGGTAGCGTCCGGGCGTTGGTGTGGCAAGGCCAACACGGCCAGCAAAGGCCGAAGAGGTCGAGGAGGTCCAGATGGCAGCCATCGTCGTTGGCTATGTTCCCAGCCCCGAGGGTGAGGCCGCGCTGGATCGAGCGGTCGCGGAGGCCCAGATGCGCAAGGCCACCCTGATCATCGTCAATAGCCAGCGCGGCGGACGCACCGCCGACCACGAAGAGTTGGCCCTGACTGACGAGCAGGTCCAGGGGATCCACGACCGTATGCACGCTGCGGGGGTGGAGCACGACGTCCGCGGGCTGGTGCGGGGAAATGAACCGGCCGAGGACGTTGTTGAGGTGGCGGAAGAAAACAACGCCGAGCTCATCGTGATTGGTCTGCGAAGACGTTCACCGGTCGGGAAACTGATCATGGGCAGCAACGCGCAGCGGATTCTGCTGGATGCGGAGTGTCCAGTGCTCGCCGTGAAGAAGCCCCACAACTAGTCGGGGGGCGACTCGCCGCGACGGGCGCCGATCACGCACGGGATTGTCCCGACTACAATGTAAATATCTGATCTGCGGCGGCCCGCCCCACCGAGGTATGGCCCCAAGGTTCTCCCCACCGGTACCGCTTGGCGGTCGATTCAACGCGCGAGGAGGCACTCGCTCTCATGAGCCGTGCTCGCACCACAACGGCAGCAGCCGCCACCCGTAAGTCCACTGTCACGACGAAGGCGAAGAAGGCCACCAAAGCCCCCGCCAAGAAGTCGACGGCGAAACCAATCGCCGCCAAGGCGAAGGCGAATGGAGCGAAGTCGACGAGCAAGGCCGCGCCGGCCAAGCCAGCGAAGAAGCCTGCTGCGAAGTCCGCCGCTAAGGCTCCTGCCACCAAAGCTCCCGCCACCAAAGCTCCCGCCAAGAAGGCGACAGCCAAGCAGGCCGCCAAGGCACCCGCGAAGAAGGAACCAGCGAAGAAGGTCGCGGCGAAAAAGGAACCCGCCAAGAAGCTAACGGCGAAGGAAACAGCCGCCGCGAAAAAGGCCGCCGAGACTGCGGCCAAGAAGGATGCCGCCAAGGCTGATGGCAAGGTCGCAGCTAAGGGCTCAGGCAAGGGGTCTGAAGAGATCGTCGAGATCGCGGTAGCCGACGACGGGCTGCCGGTCAGTGATGAGGAGTTGGCTGAGGAGCTTGCTAAGCCGGCGAGCGAGGCCGAAGGCTTCGTCATTTCGCACAAAGATGAGTCAGACGAGCCTGTTCAGCAGGTGATGGTCGCCGGAGCTACGGCTGACCCCGTCAAGGACTACTTGAAGCAGATCGGAAAGGTCGCACTGCTCAACGCTGAGCAAGAGGTTGATCTGGCGAAGCGGATCGAAGCGGGCCTGTTCGCCGAAGAGAAACTCAACGCGGGCAAGAAGATGTCCGACAAGGTGCGGCGCGAACTCGGCTGGATCGCCGAAGATGGCCGGCGTGCCAAGGACCACCTGCTCGAGGC
>Ga0190272_10000261_pt1 | contig 31246 bp, 21 predicted proteins | sample Popmic504T_FD_133746 | JGI IMG/M metagenome (GOLD analysis project Ga0190272, IMG submission 133746) | Populus adjacent soil microbial communities from riparian zone of Shoshone River, Wyoming, USA - 504 T | ecosystem: Environmental > Terrestrial > Soil > Riparian zone | place: USA: Wyoming...
TCTCCGGCCAGGAAGGCACGAAGATCTCCGGTCAGGAAGGTACGAAGATCTCCGGTCAGGAAGGCACCAAGATCTCCGGCCAGGAAGGTACGAAGATCTCCGGTCAGGAAGGCACCAAGATCTCCGGCCAGGAAGGCACGAAGATCTCCGGTCAGGAAGGTACGAAGATCTCCGGTCAGGAAGGCACGAAGTTGGGTGGTGGCGGTGCGAATGCATTCTTCAACAGCCTGCGCCTCTTCAAGAACATCGAGAGCCGATGGGACATTTCAGGGTTCACGAAGAAACCCGACGACACCGACACTGCCGACGAATAGGTTCCTCGCAACGTTGCCCAAAAACTACTTGACTCATCAGGGTCATAGTCAGTCCACTGACTTCATCATTCGAATAGGCCAAGTTATCCCCCTTCCCTGCTTGGCGGCCCGCGCTTAAGCTCATTTCACGTAGAATCGTTCTCCTTGCCAAATACGAACGTTCGTGCTATTACCCTCCTATCGATCCCATGGGCGCATAATACAGATGACCAGGAAAAGTGCAGCTGCTGACAGTGGTAACGCAAAAGGCGGACGCACGCGCCAAAATATTCTCGAGGTCGCGGTAGACATAGCCTCAGCCGAAGGACTTGAAGGCCTCACCATCGGCCGTCTTGCCACGCAACTCTCAATGAGCAAGAGCGGACTATTTGCTCACTTCGGTTCGAAAGAAGACTTACAGCTAGCGACGATCGCCACTGCCCGTTCTCGCTTTATTGCCGACGTCATTCGACCTGCCCTCGAATCTGAAGCCGGCATGTCACGCCTCTGGAATCTTTGCGATCGCTGGCTCGGGCATGTTCAGGGCGGAGTCTGTAGCGGTGGCTGTTTCTTCGCCGCTGCCGCCTCCGAGTTTGATAGTCGCCCTGGTCAGGTGCGTGATCGCATCGCCGAGATCATGAAGGAGTGGCTCAGCCTGCTGCGGCAAGCGATCATCGATTCACAGGAGGCCGGACAGATGAGCAAGGATGTCGATCCAATCCAACTCGCCTTCGAGTTTAACTCCTTCGAACTTGGAGCCAACTGGGCTTTCCAGCTCTATGGCGACAAAGCGGCGTTTGGGCGGGCCCGCGAGGCTATGCTGGAACGCTTGCGCCGCTATGCAACTCGGAGCGGCGCGGAGCAGTTACCACTGGTTGGCCCACCGCGTCGTCGGGTTCGCGCTAAACGATAGGATTCGAAAATGAATATTGCAGATACTAATCATGCGCCGCCTTTTCTAATGAAGCGGGATGCCGCCTGGGATGGCATCAAGCTGGCGCACTACCGTTTGCAGGCGGGAGACTTACCGGAACACAGTCATCAGGATCACTTGATCACAATCGCGCTGGGCGATGGTTGCGGTGGTGAGCTGCGCACTGCCGGCGGAATGCGCGCCCGCGGTCAGACCAGAGGTAGCGTGGCCGTGATCCCCTCCGGACAACCTTTCTCCGCCACCCTCGAAGCGCCTTCAGATCATCTGGCTATCTACCTCGATCCGTCGTTAGTCATGCGCGCAGCTGCTTCTGAATCTCGATCGCGCAGACCAGAGAGTATCGAGGTCGTCGAACGATGCGTGCCGGGCGATCCGGTCATCAACAGCGTGGGTCATGCGTTGTTGGCCGAACTCGAGTCGGAAGGCGTGGGCGTTCGGCTTTATGCCGAATCCCTGGCAAACGTTTTGGCCGTTCACCTTCTGAGACACTATACAACCCTGAGCGTGGGCCCACCGAAATTTGCGGGTGGCTTATCGGGGAAAAAACTCAACCAGGTGATGAGCCGCATCGCCGAGAGTTATGAGACAGATCTTAGCCTGGCTGATCTGGCGGAAGCAGCAGGGATGAGCACGTTTCATTTTGCGCGCGAGTTTAAGCGAACTACGGGCACCACTCCGCACCAGTACCTGATCAAGTTTCGTGTCGATCGTGCCAAGGCGATGTTGAGTGGAAGTGAAATGCCGCTCGTCGAGGTCAGCTCGCGGTCTGGGTTTAGTCATCAGAGCCACTTCACCCGGCTCTTCCGCCGGCTCACCGGCACAACCCCACAGTCTTATCGCCTCATGTTTCAGCCCTAGCTTTGCTTCGGTGAATGTCGGTGCTGCGCGCAGTAGCAAGATTAGTTAAGCGGAAGCAATAACGGGAAAGACGCGACGAGCCGCGGCCTCTATGCTCAGCCCATCACAGAAATTTCAAACGATGGGAGCAGAAAAGATGAGGCAGACGAGATTAGCGTTAATAACTTTGGTGATGGGACTATTGTTGGCGGCCTCTGGCGGAAGCGCTCTGGGCCAAACCGTTAACGAGAACGCCCACGATTTCGTGCGGCGTGGCAACCAGCTTTATGCAAGGGCACACTATAAGCTTGCGATTGAGGAGTATCGCCGGGTTCCTTCCAAAGCAGGCGACACTTATGCACAGGCGCTATACAACATTGGCGTTTGTCACTACGAGCTCTGGGAAACCGAAAAGGCAGTGGTCTATTACCGTAGCGCTGTGGCTGCCAGTCGGGGACGTTATCCGGTAGCGTTGCATGCTCTCGGCGTCGCACTCAACGATCTTGAGCGACTGCCGGAGGCGAAGGAAGCCTTCGAGCAATCGATTGACGCCGCGGAAGGCGACCATGCACCCGCACACTTCATGTTGGGTTTGCTTGCGATGGGCGAAGCAAATTACCAGGCCGCCGCGGCTTCATTCAAACAGGCGATAAGCCGTTTCAAGGATCACTTTCCTGCGGCCCACAATAATCTGGGCGTAGCGTTGGCGAGGATGGGCCGGTTAACGGAAGCGAAGCAGGAATTCGAGATAGCTCTGGTACAAGCGGGCGGAGAGTTGAGTGAAGCGACAAACAATCTCAAACTCTGCAGCTCTCTCTTAGCGCTGGCGCCCCATTCCGTGGCCACTCTTCAGTTACTTAATAACTCTCGCAAGGCCAACCGATAAAGCGTGGAGGAAAACACCGATGGAAACAAAAGCGCTGGACACACTCGCCGTTCTCAAACTCTACGAACTCCGCAGCGAAGCAGTGATGCGACAGGCTCGGGCGTGGTTCCTTTCCGAGTTTGCCCCCCAAAGCGGCAAGGAAATTGTCGCGCTTATGTTGCGCGGTGAAAGGGAGAGCGCCTTCTACCGCATGGTCGCATCACACTGGGAAGTTGCCGCTTCGCTGGTGAACAATGGCGGCATCGATGAAAAGTTGTTCCTGGATTCAAACTCGGAACACGTCGTGGTCTTCGCCAAACTCCAGCCGTTTGTTGCCGAAATCCGTGAGACTATTGGGGAGCCAGACTACCTGGCCCACCTTGAAAAGCTGGTGATGAAGATCCCAAACGTCGAACAGAAGCTGGAAAACCGGCGAAGACTGCTGGAGCGCTGGGCACAGTCCAAAGCTTCGGAACCAGCGTGACTAACGGTGGTGGGTCGGTTCCAAAATGTAGCACGGGCGTCCCGCCCGTGAATCACGCGCAAGATGCGCGTGCCACGCTGAAACTGACCCGCTAACCGACTACCCAACGATTGAAGGTGAAACAATGCAGACGAAACCTTTCAATGCCTCCGATGCACCGGCGCCTGGCGGAGGCTACTCTCAAGCCCTTCAAGTGAGTGGTCAAACACGAATGCTGTTTGTGAGCGGACAAATTCCGGAAACGAAGGAAGGACTTGTTCCGCCCGACTTTGAATCTCAGTGCCGCCTGGTCTGGCAAAACATTGAGGCGCAGCTACGAGCGGCGGAGATGTCATTTCAAAATCTGGTTAAGGTGACAACCTTTCTTTCGGATCGACGTCATGCTTTGGAGAACAGCCGCGTGCGCCAGGAAATGTTGGCCGGGTGTGCACCGGCTTTGACAGTCGTCATCACTGATATTTTTGACGAGAAGTGGCTGCTCGAGATCGAAGCGATTGCAATGGCTTAACGGGGTGATTTCTTCGCAGTTAGTCACTGCCTAACAGGAGTTAATGATTCTGTAGCCTTCCGCAGAACGGAGGCCGAATGCTCCAATTGAATGCGCTCATCAGCGTCGAGTTCCGGCTCAATCACTTGAGTTGCTCCCTCCAGACTGACAATTGTAGGTAACGACAGTGCAACATCCTTCAGGCCCAGCGCGCCACTCTGGACTCGCGAAACCGTCAGCACGCGACGTTCGCCTCGCACCATCCAGCGCAGCAACGCGGCCGTGACCAGACCAATGGCGTGATTGGTGGCGCCCTTTCGCTTAATGATCTCCTGAGCCGCAGTACGAACCTCGCGTGAGACGCTCAGCTCTCGCTCAGTATTCCAACCCGGCCAATCGCGCAACGGCATCCCGCCCACAGAAGCGCTGGACCACAAGGTCACCTCGGAATCGCCATGCTCCCCCACTACCTGTGCGTGAATCGAGCGCGGGTCCAGATTCAATTCTCTTCCCAATATCTGACGCAAGCGAGCAGTATCAAGCATGGTACCCGTCCCAATCACCCGCTCCGGCGCCAGGCCCGATGCTTTAGTGAAGACATAGGTCAATACATCCACCGGATTAGTAACGATCACCACTAGTCCCTTATACCCGCGCAGGCGTTGCGCCAGCTCGCGCAGAATGATCGCATTGTCCTGGAGCAGGTCCAGCCGGGTCTGACCCGGTGTTCCGCCCTTGCCCGCGGCAATCACTATCGCATCCGTGTCAGACATCTCGTCAACCGTGCTGTTGCGCACCTGGGCTGACGGATAGAACGAAGAGCCGTGCGCCAGATCCATAGCTTCACCTTCGGCAAGACCCTCTCGCACATCATGGACGAGAAGCTCATTGACCGACCCGGAATGCAGCAGCGAGATGGCAACACTTGATCCCACCCAGCCCAGTCCGATTACGCCGATGGAAGTACGTTGTGGCATGCCATTCTTTGGAGAAACTAATCAGTGCTATCGCTTTCGCTTGAACATGGCGGGTGATAGTCGCTTCAGCGATAAAGAAGATATGATTTCCGGCTCTCTCGAAACTCCTCCGCCTCTCGTTCCCACTCCTCGAGAAGCTGTTGGAGTCGCCCGCCCTCGATAGCTAGTCTGACCTTGTCTGACCCCGTCAGGCGATCGATGGTCGCCGTCCAGGCGAAATCGCGAGGGTGTTGCCGCCTGACCTCGTCGATCATGAGGAGCGACGTGCGGACGGGCCGGTAGGTTTGCCGGTCGGTAACAGCAAAACGAATTGCCGGAATGGTTAGCCCTTTGTGCTTTGCAGCCGTAGGCGACACTGTCATCGTAATAGCTTCGAACCGGATACCGGGGAGCTGTCGTTCATTCATCACCCGGGCGACTTCCTGCGCGTTTAACCAGGGAGCGCCAATCTGCTCAAATGGACGATCAGTACCTCTGCCCTCGGTCAGGGTAGTGCCTTCGAAATAGACCGACCCAGGATAGCTCGTCAACGCGGCGAGCGACCGAAGGTTGGGCGAAGGGTTAATCCAGGGTAGACCCGTCTGGTCCATCCACTGTGAGCGCCGCCAGTTAGCCACCCGAGCAATGATGAGATTCACGCCGATGCCGTACTTGCGGTTGAAGAGCGTGGCAAGCTCGCCTACCGTCATTCCGTGGCGCGCTGGTATCGGATACATTCCCACAAACGATTTGAACTTCGGATCGAGCAAAGCTCCCTCAACTATTTCCCCGCCGATTGGGTTGGGACGATCGAGGACCACGAACGGAATTCCTTTTCTCCTGGCTGCCTTCATTGAGAGAGCCATGGTGGAAACGTAAGTCCAGGTTCGTCCCCCAACCTCCTGGAGATCGTAAATGAGCACGTCGACGTTCTTCAGCATCTCCGCTGTGGGGCCACGATCCTCAGACTTGTACAAGGAGTAGATGGGAACGCCCGTTACTGGGTCAGTCTCGTCTACGATCTGCTCGCCGGCCTCCACAGTACCGCGAATGCCGTGCTCCGGAGCCAGCAGTGCAACCAGCTTCAGGTCCTTGTGCTTTGCGATCAGATCGATATCAGTGTTCCGCAAACGATCGATCCCAGAGTTATTCGTAATCAGGCCAACTCGCTTTCCCCTGAGCGCCCTTGGAACATTGGCGAGAAACGTTTCGATCCCAGGACGGACGGGCGGCGCGGTGGTGCGCGGTGTTACGCCCGCGCGCAGAGACTGGTTCGCCAGGGTTGCGGGGGTCGGCGCCGGCGTCACCGCACATGCAGCAACCAGTAAGAGAACACGAGAAAGGGTCTTCATTGATATTAGTATTAGCTTTCCTCGGCGCCATCTGCGGCGCTTTTGTGCTTGCGGTTAACCTATCCTACCGTTAGGCGCGGCGCGAGTATCGTGCAACGCGAGCACCGAACGTTTGGGAATAATACCCTACATACCGAAGTCGATGAGCTAACGAGCGACGATCCGCTTCAGCCATAGCCAACCACTTCTGTATGGCCCTTCTGCGCGAGCCGTCGTAAATAGACTCCAGATCTGTGAGGTTTTCATATCCACAATCTTAAAGGCGGTTCCTGATCTCTTTCTCACGGTGGCGTTGGGACGGTATTTTCCTCACGTCGAACGCAACTCCGAGAGACGTGATCTTACGATATTCGTTCGAGTCGAGCAGGTCTTCAATGATGTCGACCTCATAGCCGTGAGGTCTTGATAGAGTTCGGCAACGGGTTCAAAACAAAAGATTTTTTCAAATCCGTACTTACTGAAGACTCTAATCGAACCCATAGCTGGGCTCGAGTATCGCGTTAACGGTCTGCCCTTTATTACTCCCTACAATTAAAACCTTCATACTCCGCGTGTCACTCCGGGAGGCAGTTGCCAGTTTTCGGCAGCGAGATCACGGCCTCCCTGCGAAATCTCCCAATGATGCCCTTCGTGGTCCAATGCGCGATAGATCCGCCCGCCCCAAAATCCATCCTCCGGATCGGAAACAATCTTTGCTCCTTCAGACTTTGCGCGAGCGAAATGGCTGTCGACGTCATCAACGTAGACCTTCATTACCACCCCGGGGGCTGCACTTGAATCCTGACGCCACATCTCGTTCGGCGTAGCAATGTGAAAGAGTCCGTCCCCGACTTCGAACCACGTCATGCCTCCTCCCGGCCAGGATAGCCGAGCTTCCGCTCGCTCGCGAAAACCAAACACTCGCTCGAGCCATTCGACGGCCCGCGGCAGGTCGGCATATGTGATTGACGGGACGATATCCGGAGCCTTCCAAAGATCCGTCGATGCCATTTGTTACCTCCATGAGCAGGCGGTTCAGCCGCTACTTCATTGCCGAGTCCATCTCAACTCAATTTCTACCTCTTCTTCATCTCCCTCGCGCTCATACTCAAACTCCACCGTCGCATGAGAGGGAACATAAATGCGCTCCCCCGCGATCTGAATCTCAAAGGTGGTCCCTCCTTCCAGAGCATCAGCCAGACGCCGCAGCTTCGCGACCACTTCCCTGGTGGAATACGATTTCTCCACATCCTTTTCAAGTGCCATTACTAACCTCCCAGGATAAAAGCAACATTCAAGTTCAACCATTCTCACTCAAATCTCGCCATGTGCGCCACTTGTGCAAGACCTCTTAGCCCTCCCCTGGCGTAAGCATCGTTCCGGCTGCTTTCGGAAATTCTGTGACTGGGAGTGGCTCTTTGGATAGGCAAGACGCAGCAGGCGGGTCAAAACTCCTCACCTCATCGGGGATCAGCGTGGTAGCAGACCTCACCATTGCGCGCTTCTTCCAAGTGGGATGGCGTATACAAATCCGCAAGGACTCGTGGCACATCCGTTGCTCTTCGGCAAGCGGCCGCCTCCGGCAACCGCTCTCATTTTAGAGAAGCACTCGTCGCCCCATCTGTACACAATCACAAATCCACAGCGACGCAATCACATTCCTAGATGTTGAACTTTCCTCTTAGGGACCTCTTATGGAGAACAGACAGAATGAGCAAGTCAATTAGCCTAAAATCCTCTCCTCGCCTGCACGACAGACGCAGCTGGAGCCGGTCGCTTCTAACCACTGTTGCAATGACAGCCAGCCTCGCCCTCGCTTTGGCTTGCTTCGGCGGCACTGCGATCGCCCAGCAGACTCCGGAGGACCTCTCCACCAAGAGCATTGAAGACTTGATGAACATTGAGGTCGCCTCGGTTTATAGCGCTTCAAAATATTCCCAGAAGGTCACTGAAGCTCCGTCTTCCGTAAGCATCGTCACCTCGCAGCAGATCCAACGTTATGGGTATCGCACGCTGGGAGAAATTTTGAGCAGCGTTCGGGGCTTCTATGTCACCTCTGATCGAAATTACACCTACGTGGGTGTGCGCGGCTTTGCCCGGCCCGGCGATTACAACACCCGGATTCTTTTGCTGGTAGACGGTCATCGATTGAATGACAACGTTTATGACCAGGGGTTCCTCGGACGCGAGCTGCCCGTAGATGTCGACTTGATCGAACGAGTGGAAATTGTGCGCGGACCGAGTTCGTCTCTGTATGGCACGAACGCCTTCTTCGCCGTCGTGAACGTGATCACTAGACGCGGCCAGGATGTTAACGGCATTGAGGTCTCGACAGAGGTCGCGAGTTTTGGCAGTTATCAGGCGCGCGTTAGCTATGGCAAGAGACTGTCTGGCAATTCAGAGATACTTCTGTCGGGAACCCACTACAACAGTCGAGGTCCGAAGCAACTCTACATTAAGGAGTTTGATACTCCTTCCACCAACAATGGCGTTGCAGTGAACGCTGATGATGAGAAAGCCACCAACCTCATGGCCAACGTGTCTTTCGGAGACTTCACTCTGCAGGGCACTTATGGGGAACGAGAAAAAGGGATTCCCACCGGCGCCTTTGGTACGATCTTCAATGACCGGCGCACTCGCACCATTGATCGACGAGGCTACTTGGATCTCAAATACGATCACACATTCGGCAATCAGCTGAATCTCGTAGCGCGTGCCTCCTACGATTCCTATACCTACAACGGTGATTACATATACGACTATTCTGATACCGAAACGCCTCTGCTAGCGGTTAACAAAGATGCTCTTCAAGGCAGGTGGTGGACTGGCGACCTGCAGCTTACCAAAACCATTCGCAAGCACAGGCTAACCGTGGGAACGGAATACCGCGATAACATCAGGCAGAACCAAAACAATTTCGACCTCGGTTCAGAAGAAACTCCATACCTTGACCTCCAGCAAACGTCGAGGAACATCGCCGTATTCCTGCAAGACGAGTTCCGAATTGGAGAGAATTTAACTCTTACTGCGGGAGTTCGCTACGATCATCACAGCGACTTTCATGGCACCATCAAGCCGCGGCTGGCTTTGATTTATCACCCGGCTGCAACTGCCACAGTCAAACTTCTTTACGGTGAGGCTTTCCGCGCGCCGAATAACTACGAACTCTACTACGGTGCAATTGATCGATTTAATACCAATCCCACGCTGAAACCGGAAACCATCTCAACCACCGAACTGGTATTTGAAAAATACCTGGGGGATCATGTGCGCCTTGCCGCCTCCGGTTATGTCTACCGAATCAAAGGTTTGATCAGCCAGATTGCCGACTCTGACGGCAGGATTACTTTCAGCAATCAGGAGCAGATCGCGGCTCGTGGGCTGGAACTCGAGTTGGAGAGCAAACTACCAGGCGGCTTTGAGGGAAGTGTTGCCTACACGCTGCAGCAGACACGGGATCAGGAAGCGAGGCAGACGCTTAGCAATTCGCCAAAACATCTGGGCAAGTTTAATGTAATCGCTCCCCTTCTAAAGCGAAGACTGTTCGCCGCATTTCAATTTCAATATTCCAGTCCAAGAGGGACTCTGAATGGCAGCGCATTACCGGCGTCCTACGTTTCTAACTTCACGATCTCCAGCCCGAAACTCGCTAAAGGTCTTGGCGTTTCATTCGGGGCTTACAATCTCTTCGACCACAAATATGCTGACCCGGGTTCTGAAGAACACCTGCAGAACGCCATCGAACAAAACGGCCGAAACCTCCGCATGAAGTTTACCTATCACTTCTAGTCTGAGACTCCCGACCACCACGACTCTCAATGTAGTCGCCCCGAAGCCGGCCGGAAGTCTTGCGACTCAAGTCTGGAAAAATCTCTCGTTGATAAGCAAAAGCGACAATGTCGATTGTAAAAACAGGAAAACCCTATACCCTCATTGCCCGGATCGCGCTGCGGAATCTCTTACTAGTCTTCTTCATCGCTTTCCTTAGCGCCGCGAACGTTGCAGCCCAGGCCCACAATGAGTATCGAGTTAAAGCCGCTTTTATCCTTAACTTCGCCAGGTTTGTGGAATGGCCACCCAATGCCTACGGCGAGAGCGGAGTTTTGGTAGTTGGGATCATCGGTGACGATCCGTTTGGCGGATCGTTGGACCAACTCAGTGGCACCACAGTTAATGGCCGCCGCATTGCCATCAGACGATTCAAGTTTGGCGACTACCTGAGAGGCTGCCAGATCCTCTTCGTCAGCTCGTCTGAGAGAAATCGACTGGGAAAGATTCTCGAAAGCGTCAAGGGGGGTAGCGTGTTGACGATTGGCGAGCTGGCACCATTCAATCAAACCGGAGGAGTCATCAAGTTTGTAATCCAGGACTACAAAGTGCGTTTCGAAATAAACTCCGGAGCTGCCGGGCAGGCGCGTTTAAAGATCAGCTCGAAGCTCATGGCGCTATCGAAAGGCGGCAACTAGCATGCGAGCTTTTCGAGATCTATCGATCAAGCGCAAACTGACGACGATCATGATGGTCATCAGTGTAACGGCCCTGCTCCTTTCCTGCGCCTCATTTATCGTCTACGACCAGATCTTTTCCCGCCGCGCGATGGTCCAGGAACTACACAGTCTGGCCCAGATCATAGGCAGTAACAGCACGGCAGCGATTACCTTCAACGATCAAAGCTCAGCCAATGAGATACTGTCAGCCTTAAGGGCCAGACCACACATCATTTCGGCCTGCCTCTACTCAGCCGAAGGACAGCCCTTTGCTTTCTACAAACGGCCGGGAGTATCTGAAGCATCGTGGCCTGCGAAGCCTCCTGTCGATGGCAGCAATTTTGTCAAAGATCGGCTTGAGCTATCTCAGAGCGTCAGGCTGGACAATCAAATTGTCGGGACGCTCTTTTTACGGTCTGACCTCGAGGAACTCAACACCAGACTGTGGCGATACACCGGAATTGTTGGACTGATTCTTCTGGCTTCATCACTGCTCACCTTTCTGCTGGCTACTCGGCTTCAGCGTGTTATCTCGGAATCCATCGTCGGCCTCGCCATTACCGCCAGAATTGTTTCCGCGGAGAAGAACTACACATTGCGGGCAAGTAAATTGGGGAATGATGAAGTGGGTCTATTGATCGACGACTTCAATGACATGCTGGTCCAGATTGAGCTGCGCGATCAGGAACTCCTTCACCATCGCGGAAACCTGGAGCAGGAAGTGGCCCAGCGCACTGAGGAACTGCTGTCCCTTAATCACGAATTGACGGTGGCCAAGGAGACAGCCGAGCTGGGGAGCAGAGCCAAGAGCGAATTTCTCGCCAACATGAGTCATGAGATCCGCACGCCCATGAACGGAGTTATCGGCATGACCGAATTGACACTCGACACAGACATTACGCCAACCCAGCGGGAATATCTGACGATGGTCCAGTCCTCGGCCGAAGCGTTGATGGTGGTGATCAACGACATCCTCGACTTTTCGAAAATTGAGGCCGGCAAGTTAGAGCTAAGCGAATCGGCTTTCAATCTTCGCGACATGCTCGCCGACACCGTCAAGGCCCTGGCATTACGCGCCCATCAGAAGGGTCTTGAGTTGAACTGCCACGTTCTCCCCGACGTGCCAAACGCGGTGTCCGGAGACGCCGGTCGTCTGCGCCAAATAATGGTTAACCTGCTCGGAAACGCTATCAAATTCACCACTGCGGGCGAGGTTGTGGTGCGCGTCTCGCTGGAGACCGCGTCGGAGCATACCGCTCGTTTGCACTTCTCTGTAATTGATAGCGGTATCGGTATTCCGGTTGAAAAACAAGAGTTGATCTTTCAGGCATTCTCGCAGGCGGACGGCTCAACTACGCGACAGTACGGGGGTACCGGACTAGGCCTGACCATCTCTGCTCGCCTTGTTGAGTTGATGGGCGGAAGCATCTGGGTGGAGAGTGAACCAGAACTCGGAAGCACCTTCCACTTCACTGCCGACTTTGAGCTCCAGAGCGAAATGGCGAACGGCCCGTCATGGGACGGTTTGGAAGTACAAGATTTGAAAGTCCTGGTGGTGGACGACAACGCCACCAATCGCCTCATCCTGAAGGAAACTTTGGAAAGCTGGCGCATGGCGCCGACCCTGGTTTCCTCGGGCAAGGTGGTTCTCGAAACTATGATGAAGGCGCACCGGGCCGACTCTCCCTACGCACTGGTACTTCTGGATTGTCACATGCCGGAGCTCGACGGTTTCGGAGTTGCCCAGTCAATCAAGGAACACCCGGAACTTGGCAGCGCCTCAATCATGATGCTCACCTCAGACGCTCATCACAGCGATATTGCCCGCTGCAGCGAACTCGGTATTTCCGCACATCTGATTAAGCCTGTCAGACAATCCGAACTCCTCGATAAGATTCTTGTTGTGTTGAATGCTAACACGGTCCGACCCACCGTGGAGCTGCCCAGAGACGAGCCCGAATCAGTCCTCCGGCGTCCTCGAGGTATGAAGATCCTGGTCGCTGAAGACAACGTCATCAATCAGAAGGTAGCGTTAGGCACACTTGAGAAGCTGGGGCACACGGTGGTGTTGGCTGCCGACGGGCTCAAAGCTATTTCACTCTGGGAAAGCGAACGCTTTGACCTGATCTTGATGGACATGCAGATGCCCGAGATGGATGGGTTTGAAGCTACCGCGCTGATTAGGGAACGTGAAAAGCGCACGGGTCAACACATTCCGATCGTAGCCATGACGGCCCATGCGATGAAGGGAGATCGGGAACGCTGCCTGGAGGCTGGCATGGACAACTACATTCCCAAACCGATTCAGACACGAGAACTGCAGGAGGTGGTTAGCGCCGTGATGGGCGAGCGGGACAAATCCTCCGCAGTTTTCGATGAAGAAAGTCCCCGTCTTAAATCAGTCGATTCTGTGGGAGTGCTCGATCTCAAAAATGCATTGGCCCGACTCGATGGCAACCGGGAGCTGCTGAACGAGGTAGCAGAAATTTTTCTCGGCCAGTACCCTTCATTGATCGGAAATATTCGATCGGCGATTGCTAACCGGGACGCGCGGTCGCTGGAATATGCGTGTCACAGTCTCAGGGGTTCTATCGACAACTTTGGCGCCGTCGCAGCCTGCGAGCTCGCACTGACACTCGAAATGATTGGCAGAGCGGGGAATTTACCGGAAGGAATGTCGGCAATGACGGCTCTGGAAGCTGAACTCGAGCAGGTGAACGCAGCTATTGCGGGCCTGCTACAAGAGAACCCGGCAAAGGTTTACGTGGCTTAGCTCCGCTTCTTCAATCGTCCATAGCTATTGTTGTATTGCTTTCCTTCCTTTGGGAAGGTGAACTTGATTGCCGACCAGCTGGCATCAACACTTATCGTCTTGCTTTCGACCATGCCATGGTTGTATCCGATCTCGATGACAGTCCCCAGAGTAAGATCCGTTCCTAATCCCCTGCCCTTGGGCCACGAAACCCATAGCATCCCCGCTGACTTCAGATGGCCTCTCAGTTTCGGAAAAGTGACATCCAGCTGCTTACGGTTCTTTGCGAATAAGTGAATGTAGTCGAAGGATCCGTTGAGACGGTGGGAAACGTTCTCGTCTGCTAAGGCCAGAAGCTCGCGCGCTTCCACGGGAGCGTTAACGAGTATCGAGCGCATTCCCTGCTTGACGCCAATTTTCTTCAACAAGGGATTCATCCAGCCGTAGATAACGTCCTTATTTGAGATTCATCGAAAAATAATGCGCTTCGAGACTCATTCCCTTTCGGGTATAGAATCGGTGCGCGTCGAGCCTGCTGACACGCGAAACAAGCCGCACTTGATCACAGTTATTCTCGTTTGCATGTTCGACTAACCAGTCAAACAACGCACCGCCGTAGCCTTTCGACCGCTCGTTGCTCTTAGCCACCAGGTCTTCAATTTCAAGGTACTTGCCGCCAGCCAGCCATTCGGAGATTCGGAACCCTGCGACGGCTTTGATGTCGCCTTCACTTAAGTAAGCGAGCTGAAAGCCAGTCACTTCCGTCAGCCTTTTGACCAACGGTAGAAACTCGTCCGGCTTGATATGCGGACGCAGTTCAGCCATTACCGGATAGCAATCGAGAATTCGCTGGTCGCTCCGTGCGAGGTCAATTATGTTCATATGGAATTAAACGTAGTTAACGATGATATCGGCGCTGCGCGCAAGTTGCTCACTTCCCTCCGGAATATCCTTGCATACCGAACGCTCCAGCCCTTAGCATTCCAAAATGGGAACAGCCTTTAACCTTGTCGTAGTTGTTCTACTCGTATTAGCCAATGGATTCTTTGTTGCTTCTGAATTCTCTCTCGTGGGAGTTCGCCGGTCCCGCATTGCCGCACTCGCCGAGGCAGGCAATCAGCGGGCCCGGTTGTTGCTGAAACTGGTCGACAATCTCAACGCCTATATTTCGGCCACACAACTCGGAATCACCCTCTCTTCGCTCGCGCTCGGCTGGATCGGCGAACCAGCGGTGGCCCACTTGCTTGAGATCCCGCTCCGGGGCCGTATCTCTGAGACTCTGCTTCATACGATTGCCTTCACCATCGCCTTTAGCATCATCACCTTTCTTCATATTGTGCTGGGTGAACTCGCGCCAAAAACAATAGCCCTGGAACGAGCCGAAAAAACTGCACTCGCAATAGCGCTGCCACTGCAGATCTTCTACAAAACGTTTTCCTATCCAATCCGATTGCTCGATTGGGCAGGCACACGCACAGTTCGTCTGTTTGGACTCCACCCTTCGGGAGATCACGCGTCGATCTATACCGAAGATGAGCTGCGCCAACTAGTGGACCTTTCACGACAGAGCGGACATGTGGAAGCCGACGAACAAAAGTTAATCAACCGAGTTTTCGATTTTTCCGATGCTGAAGTGCGTGAAGCGATGATTCCGCGAATGTCAGTTGACGCCCTGCCGCTCGACGCTACGCTTGAGCAAGTGAAACAGGCTTTCCGCAACCTGGGCTATTCCCGATTGCCAGTTTACCGTGAGCGCATAGACGAGATTGTCGGTGTACTTTTCAGAAGGGATTTGGAACCTTTTCTCGAATCGCAACCGGTGGATTTCAGCCTGGAACGGCTGCTTCACGCGCCGCAGTTTATTCCCGCAACCTTGAAGCTGGGCGCTGCGCTCAAATTAATGCAATCGTCGCGCACGCATTTGGCGATTGTGATCGATGAACACGGTGGTCTCGAGGGCATCGTCACGCTGGAAGACCTGCTGGAAGAGATCGTGGGCGAGATCAACGATGAATACGACGAGGAGGTGCGCGCGCAAATTTCGAAGGAAGCCGACGGCAGTTACCTGCTGAGCGGTATGCTCACTGTGCGCGATGCTAACCGCCATCTGCATATGCGTCTCCCTGAAGAAGGCGGTTACATTACGCTGGCTGGATTTCTACTTGCGCGCGCGGGACGCTTGCTGGAGGAAGGTGATACTGTCAGCTATGAAGGCATGACCTTTAAAATTGAGCGCATAGAAAAGCGAAGGATCCGTCGGATTCATTTCATTCCGGCGCCGAAGAAGCAAGCCACCTCTGCCTTGGGGTTGCTCCCCGTCATCGGCACATCGCTGGTGGATCGGGGCGGAGAAGGTTTCCTCCTGGCGCTGATCCCATAAAGAGTTCCGCAAAATCGACGACTGAAAAATCGAGAGGCCGGGTTTTGGCCCGGCCTCAATCGATTGGTGGAGACATTCAGCCTCAATTGGTCACTGTCCTCACCCCAGCAACCAGCACCGTTACCCCGCATTCTAGCTGTGGTTTCGAATTCGTCAAACCCAACTCGGAAACCTGTTTCGCAAAAACCTAGCAAAAATTTTGCATGGTCGTCGACAAGGCGCTTATCGTCACTAGTATTGCGGCATATCAACCCGATTGTGGCCGCGTCTTTACCATGAAAACCAGGGTGCGGAGCGGACTAATTTCTGGCCGACCGGCTCTTGCATTACTGATTCCAGAGTTGTAAATTTTGCCCAATGGCGAGGGTTGCTGGGGTGAGGACAGTGACCCCTGAGGCTGAATGTCTCCGCCAACCGGAGGCTGGGGCCCCGGCCTCCGGCTTATATGATTGGACCTAATTCAACTCACTTGTGTCGTCCAATTGAATCTCTCCCGATTTTTCCGCACGACTCTACCAACCAGCCGGCTATATTTAGCAAATAAACAGGTGTTTTCTTCCTGCTTCATTTATTATCTCCGCCTCCATCTGGTTTCGATGCTAAGGAGATACGACGATGCGCTTGTTCTCGATGTGGTGTTTACACGTTGCTGGTCCAACCCGGCGAATCCTGTTCGGATTCATTTTCTTGAGTTTTGCCACGGTAGTCTCCGCCCAACCAGACGATAGGCGGGTAGAATCGATTAGACGGCTGTCGACGCAAATCAATGAACAGATCGCCGAGAGCGAGCGTGTTGAGGAAAGCAACGGAATTTATTGTAATGAGCTGGTCATAAACAAAGGAGACAAGTCGTGGCCGGCTGTGGGGATTTATCGCGTAGTGACCAAATTCCATTACACGTTTGGCGATCGCGAGAAAGACCCTTACCCGAATCGGTTGTTAAAGATAAGCGTAACGACGAACCGGTCTGACCGGCAGGAATATGAGGAATACTTCTTTAACGGTGCCGGGCAACTCGTCTTCTATTTCGAAAAGGAGAGCGAAGATGCTCAAAGCGAGCGACGATTTTACTTCGCATCCGGCAGACTGGTCAGACAGATGACGGGAGCACGAACGATAGACAGCAATAGCGGTCGCGCCTTGGCGAAACAAGTTGCTACCCGAACTCTCGCTCTCCGAAAAATGTTCTCCGCTTCATTGGAAAACTAAATTCCCAGGACGAAACTGACCGTGCTCTCAAAATGAATGAAGGCTAAAACAGTCCCGGCCGCTCGCGAGTATTCGGATTACTGGTCACTAGTTTCACCACTAGCAGTTGCCTGAACATTTCATAACGGCAAAGCTGCAAGTATTAGCCCTGAATTATTCCAGGCTCAGTGACCACACATCCGCTTCGACCTGTAAAAATCGAAAGTAGAGCGTCTTCTGATCCGATGCAATGGCGGGTTGTTGAATTACGTATGATGAAGGGGAAAAAATTGGTTGGGCTTTACTGCTTAGGGTGTCGCCTAAATAGATTGTCCCCTTCTGGATGAATATGAATTTGCGGTTGTCCTTGAGCCAGCTTGGAGAGCTGCCAGAATCCAGTACCTTTTGATAGGTCCTTGAGGTGAAAGAAAAGGTCCCGATCCCCTCATCATTTCCATCTTCATTAACAAACGTTCCAATGAGTTTGTCTCCGTCGGCAGACCAATCGCTCGGACTGAAATGCCCTCGAAAAGACGGAACTGGCGGAAACGACTCTGGACTTTGCTCTTGCCAACCGTAGTTCAGGTTAATAACACAGGTAGTTTGACCTTCGTTTCCGCGCTGCAGGTAAGCAAGACGTCCTCCGTCAGGAGAGATGACGGGGGTGCTCGCACCGTGGACAGCTGCGAATGTGAGCTGCCGCACTCCGGTGCCGTCTGCATTGATCGCCCAGATTTGATTTTCGCCGCTCCGGTCGGAACTAAACACCACCCGCTGTCCGTCTGGGAACCAACGCGGGCGGCGGTCCTGAAACTTGTCATCCGTCAAGGCCCGCATGTTTGAGCCGTCTTTGTTGAAGACAACGATGTCTTCCTGCGTAGGGTGTACCCAGCGGGCCACATAGCGTTCGCCGTCGGGAGAAAGTTCCGCGGTGCCCACCCCCGTGTAGCCTCGCGTCACCCAGGAAGGTTCTCCCGTCACTTTCCCGGAGAGTGGGTCGAAAGCTATTGACTGAATATTGGTTATGCTTTCGTAACGTACGTACACGAGCGATTTACCGTCACCAGAAAAGCTTAGGTTGAATGCATATCTCGCCGTGGTCTGGATCGCTTCGGGGGCGCCGGCTGCTTCCCCCGTTTGTTCACTCACAGCGACGCGCCACACATTCATGCTGCCACCGCGGTCGCTGGCGAAATAGAGAAACTTCCCATCGGGCGACCAGACTGGATTCCAATCGATCGAATCACCCTGGACTATGCTGACAGGCGAACCTCCCTCAGCCGAAATGGTCGCGATGTCGCCGTGGCCTTCCGGGGACCAGTGCCAAAAAGCGATACGTTTGCCACCTGGCGACCAGCTCGGTTGCGCGGCGTCTCCTTTGGTCAGCAAGCGTTTTTCCCCGGAACCCACACTGATAATCCACAAGGAGCTCGGAGTACTACTCTTATTCGAGTGCACACCGATCCATTCGTCACCAACTACGATCTCTTTTCCATCTGGTGACCACGAAGGGTGAAATCCGACATCGGATATGCGGCGTGGGTTCTCTCCCGTTGCTTCCATGAGGTAGAGGCCGGCCGGTTCGCGCCGGGAATGAAAAGCAATCAGATTGCCGTCGGGAGAGAAGGCGGGAGTTGTGTCATCCCGGTCAGAGTCCTTGGTGAGATTGGTGGGGTTCTTGCCCCCGACGCGCTGTGAGTAGATGTCATGGTTACCAGCATCATCACTAACATAAAGGAAAGATTTGCCGTCAGGTCCAAGACTGGGGAACAGCTCTGAGCCTTCTTTGGTTGTTAGGTGGCCGTTTTGGGCGTGCGCCCAGTTTGGACCGATAGGCACCTCCTTACGAAACAACGGAGTCACTAGAAACCAGGCACCGAGCAACAATCCGATTGCCACCAGCGCCATCACTAGATATGCGCGTCGAGGCCTCGACCGTGGTAAGGGAGTAACTCTTCCCGCTGAGGTCGCTACGCTGGCCGGCCGCGAAGGCGAGGAGTCAATTTCGCGTTTCAAACGTTTCAAATCGGCGCGAAAATCGGACGCAGTTTGATACCGAAGCTCCGGATCCTTTTCCAGGGCTTTACTCAGTATGTGGTCGAGTTCCATCGGGAGTGCGGGATTCGAATCCTTCGGGGCCAGAGGATCCTTGGACAGAATCGCGCGAAGAGTTTCCACGCGATTCGCGCGCTTGGTTGGCGAAGAGCCGGTCATCATCTCGTAGAGCACGATCCCAAGGCTCCAGATGTCGGCCCGCTGATCCACCGGTTCGCCAGCTGCCTGCTCGGGCGACATGTACGCGAGAGTCCCCATCAGGAGGCCGGGCTCTGTCTGCGAAGAGGGCCTCGAAGGGTCCGTGGCCACCTGCTCGCCAAGCTTTGCGAGACCAAAGTCCAACACCTTCACATAACCGTCGGGTCGAACCATTATGTTCTCGGGCTTTATGTCGCGATGGAGAATGCCCGCATTGTGGGCGGCGCCCAACCCCTCCGCTACTTGCGTGGCAATGGCAAGAGCGTTTTTCATCTTCAAGCCATCATCAATCAAATCTCTCACGGTCTTGCCGAGGACAAACTCCGTGGCGATGAAATGCACTCCGCTTGAAACTCCAATATCGTAGATAGTGATCAGGTTAGGATGATTAAGAGCAGAAACTGCCCGAGCCTCGCGTTCGAAGCGCCGGACGCGCTCAGGGTCAGAAACAAAGTGAGATGGCAGGACTTTGAGAGCGACCTGTCTTTTTAGCTTGGAATCATGCGCCAAATAGACCTGGCCCATTCCACCTGCGCCCAAAAGATGTTCGATTGTGTAAGGACCAAGTTTGCGACCAATTAGATGGGACGGCGTGACCGCGGATTCGTCCTGAGCAATTCCCTTTGCGGCTACTTCGAGCGCCGGCGACTCCATAAAGTCACCGACATTCTGCTCGGCACTCAGCAACCCCATGAGGTCTCGGCGCAATTCCTCGTCCCCTGCGCAGGCATCGTGGGCGAATTCTGCGCGCTCTGCTACGGGCAACTCCATGGCCGCGTCGTATAGCCCCTCGAGTTGTTGCCATCGATTAGCCTTCATCGTCTTCCTTGAGACTGAGTTCATGGAAAAGCCAGACCTTCGCTTTATTCCAATCACGAATGATAGTGATTTTCGACAGGTTCATGACTTCTGCCGCCTCCTCGAAAGTTAGACCGCCGAAGAAACGAAGTTCGACAATCCGGGCTTTACGTTCGTCAATCTCTGCAAGGGCAGTAAGCGCTTCGTCGAGTGCAACTAAGTCCGCATCACGTTGCGCGGGAACGATGAGGGCTTCGTCCATGGCGACATGTCTGATCTCGATGTTCTTCAAGCGTGGGCGCCGGCGCGCGAAATCGACCAGAATCCGGCGCATCAGCTGCGCGGACACTCCGAAAAAATGCGCGCGATTCTCCCAGCGCACATTCTTCCAGTCTATTAACCGCACATAGGCTTCATTGACCAGCGCGCTGGTTTGTAAGGTGTGACCTGGACGTTCCCGGCGAAGGTAGCGACTGGCGATGCGGCGCAGCTCTGCCTGAACAATGGGCGTGAGACGTTCGAGAGCTTCCCGTTCGCCCGCGCTCCAGGCTTGCAACAGCTCAGTTACCTCGTGCGCTGACGGTGTGGCCATCCTTCTGATCCTGATTATCGCCGTTAATCTATCACGCGGAACCGAGAAATATCTTGAGTCGATGATAACTTTCGCCCCCGCACTTGCGCTTTAGTCTCTGAAGTCATTTAGAGGTAAAGCACGTAGCGAAAGGAAAGTATCATGAAAGTCAGATCACTGGTCAGTTTGCTCGTATTAATCGGGATTATGATTAATTTCACCGGCGTCTCGGCCCAACAGCGCGTCAACAATACCAAAGATGGGCCAAAACCCCTGAGGTTCGACAAGCAGAAGTTCATCGACACAATTAAAGGCAACCGGCTCGGAGCCGCAAGCAATTTGGATGGTTTCGCCGCAGTTATCATTAAGGATGGCAATCTCGTCACCGAAGTCGCGGGCGGCCAGGCTATTCGCTCCGGCGCCGGACTCGAAAAGGTTGATATGACGACCTCCATCCCGGCCGATGTTGGCAGCGTTTTCAAATTCATATCGTTTGTCACCCTGCTCTCTTTGTTCGAAAAGCGAGCCGCCATGAATCCAGCGCTAACGATCGACAAGCAGCTTGACGAAAGTATTCGTCCTTATCTCCCGGAAGCCTGGAGAGAATTTGTAGACATGCCCCCTGACGACAAACTCGAGGAGTCGAAAGCCACTTTGCGGATTTCCAAAACTACCTTCCGCCAGTTGCTGAGCCACAAGAGTGGATTCCGCTCAGTGAACAACAAGTCATCCCCTTTCAATTACATTGATCTGGGCATCCAGCAGCACCACATAGGCGTGCGCGAGTATTCAAACTTCAACGCAGCAGTCCTGACGTACCTTTGGCCCAGGCTGGTGAATCCGGAGAAGGCCAAAGAATTCGACAAGCAGCTCGACAAAGTGGCCCATAACAATCACGCAGTTTACGGCAAGCTTTACGGCGACTTCTTTGAAAACTGGATGCAGCAGAATGTGTTCAACGTGATCGAGGGCGGTAGCTTTCGCCCATCCTGCGATCCGGCAATTGATTTTCCAAAACGAAATCCTCCCGTCGCGTTTGCGCGCTATTACTCAGACCCGCTAAGCGGCGCCAAGCCGGTGTTCTGGTCCGAGAAAGCTAACAACCACGGTTGCCATGCGCAGGGAGGTTATTTCATTAGCATGCGCCAACTCGCGACTTATATGGCAAATTTCCAGAAAAATAAACTCGTCTCGGCCAAGGTCCGGAGCATGATGTATGACGACAGTACCGCAACGACGCGGGACGCTCGCCTCGGCTGGAACAAAACCCTGGAGAGCGCGTTCATCACCAAGTATTTCGACGTCAATATGATTCCCACCCACGGAGGGTCAACCACCGGATACTCGGGAATCGTCTATCTGCCCGGGGGCTATATCGCCGTCGGCACCATGACCGGTCCCGGCACTTCGGATGCCGTCCGAGACCTCCTCAAAAACGGCTGGGCCGAAGCGGTAAGAGCAAACTTTGAATAATTCCGAAGGGACCAAGGAAAACAAAAGACCGGCGCGGATTATTCCACGCCGGTCTTGTTTTTGTAGGACAGACATTCCTGTCTATCCATTCTCCTTCGAAGTCGCGAATGTTACAGAGAGATGGGACAGACCGGAAAGTCTGCCCTACCGCGCTACTCCGGTACTTCTTCGACTTCGCTGTCAGCCGGTGATACCACCAGCGGCGGCCGACCGGTTGTCACCGGCACATCCTGGCCACCGACGATATCCGGGAAGTCGTCGAGGTCGCGCTCGCGCGCCTGTTCGATCGTTTCATCGCGAGCGATATCCACGTTACGGTAATACTCCATGCCGGTTCCGGCCGGAATCAACCGTCCCATGATTACGTTTTCCTTCAAGCCGCGCAGGTAATCGATGCGACCGGAGATGGCCGCTTCAGTTAGCACGCGGGTCGTCTCCTGGAACGATGCTGCGGAGATGAAGGAGTCTGTTGAAAGTGACGCCTTGGTAATTCCCAGCAACAGCGGTTCGGCCTGGGCCACTTCGCCATCTGTGAGCACCACGCGTTCGTTTTCGTCAGTGAAACGGAAACGATCTACCTGCTCCTCGAGCAGGAAGTCTGTATCGCCGACTTCCTTGATCTTCACCCAGCGAAGCATCTGACGCACGATAACTTCAATGTGCTTGTCGTTGATGTTCACGCCCTGCAGACGATAGACCTCCTGGATCTCGTTGACGAGATACTCCTGGAGTCGCTGCATTCCCAGCACGCGCAAAATGTCGTGGGGATTGAGCGGGCCGTCCATCAATGCTTCGCCGGCGCGGACTCGATCGCCTTCCTGCACGTTGATGTGCGTACCGCGCGGAATGTCATAGTCTCGCTCCTCGGCGTCGTCACCCGTGACAATCAACTTGCGTTTACCCTTGGAAATCTCACCAAGTTTAACGATGCCGTCGATTTCAGACATGATTGCCGTTTCGGCCGGCCGTCGCGCTTCGAAGAGTTCCACGATGCGCGGCAAACCGCCGGTGATGTCTTTGGTCTTGGTGGTCTCCCGCGGAATCTTGGCAATGATGTCGCCCGGCTCGACCATCTCGCCGTCGGCGATCATCAGGTTCGCCCGCACCGGCATCTGATAGGTCTTCAGCATCTTGTTGCTGGCGTTGCGAATCTCGATTCGTGGCTGCTTTTTCTCGTCAGGCGAGTCTTTCACAACCATGCGCGACTGACCGGTCACTTCGTCTACTTCTTCATCAAAGGTGACGCCTTCCTTGAGGTCCTGATACTTAATGTGGCCGGCAACCTCCGTCAGGATGGCGAAGGTAAACGGATCCCAGGTCGCCAACAGTTGATCCTGGGTAACCCGAGCGCCGTCTTCCACCAGGATGTGAGCGCCGTAAACGATTTGATACCGCGCTGCTTCGCGACCGCGATCGTCGACAATCGTGATCGAGCCATTGCGGTTCATAGCAATGCGCTCGCCCTTGCGGCTTTTCACGGTCTGGAGTTCTAAATATTTTATTGTCCCGTCCTGTCGTGCTTCGTGTTTGGACGATTCTTCCAAACGCGCTGTACCACCGATGTGGAACGTACGCATCGTCAGCTGCGTGCCTGGTTCGCCGATTGATTGAGCGGCAATAACACCGACCGCTTCGCCAATCTCCACCGGTCGGCCGGTGGCCAGGTTTCGGCCATAACACTTGATGCAGCAACCGCGGCGCGACTCGCAAGTCAGCACCGAGCGAATGCGTACGCGCTGCACACCCGAACGCTGAATCTCTGACGACAGATCTTCATCAATCTCAGAATTGCCCTCAACGATGACGCGTCCCTCGACGGGATCGATCACCTCTTCGAGAGCAATACGACCGACGATGCGGTCACGCAGCGATTCGATTTCCTCGCCGCCTTCAACGATGGCGCTGGCGGAGATACCGCGCACCGTCCCGCAATCGGGTTCGCTGATGATCACGTCCTGGGCCACGTCAACCAGTCGGCGAGTCAGGTAACCCGAATCGGCCGTCTTCAGTGCGGTATCGGCCAAACCTTTACGCGCGCCGTGAGTTGAAATGAAGTACTGCAACACGTCGAGACCTTCGCGGAAGTTTGCCTTGATGGGCGTCTCGATGATTTCGCCGGAAGGCTTGGCCATCAGTCCGCGCATACCGGCGAGCTGGCGGATTTGTTGGGCACTGCCTCGCGCCCCGGAATCGCTCATCACAAGGATTGGATTCAGTTCGCCCGAAGATTTCTCCTGCTCGTCCATCGCCTTGAACATTTCCTTGGCGACTTTGTCAGTCACTTCAGACCAGATGGCGATAACTTTGTTGTAACGTTCACCCGAAGTAATCACACCGTCGAGGTATTGCTGCTCAACGGCAATCACATCCTTCTCAGCCTTGTTCACCAAAGGTTTCTTGGTCGCTGGCGTAACGAGGTCGTCAATGCCGATGGAAATACCGGCGCGGGTCGCGTAAAGGAAGCCCAGGTTCTTGAGATCGTCAAGCATCTTGACCGTCATCTCGTGGCCCAGTCGAATGTGCGAATAATTAACCAGCGAAGTCAGGCCCTTTTTCCTCAAGGTGCCGTTGAAATAAGGCAGTCCAGCCGGGATTGAATCGTTGAAGATCACGCGGCCGACAGTAGTGTTTACCACCCGGCGCACGTTTTCCTGAACTGCGGCGCGCAGAATATCCTGCGTGTCATGTTCCTGAGTTAAATCAATCAGGTCACCCGAGATGCGCAGCTTGATTGGTGTCTGCGTAGTGACTTCCTTGGCATCAAGCGCTAACAGCACTTCTTCGAGGGAGGCGAAAACACGCCCCTCGCCTTTCGCGCCGGGCTTGTCGCGAGTCAGGTAATAAATTCCCAGCACGATGTCCTGCGAAGGAACTGCGATGGGCTGACCACTCGCCGGGCTCAGGATGTTGTTGCTCGAAAGCATCAGCACCGCGGCCTCAATCTGCGCTTCAGGCGAAAGCGGAATGTGCACTGCCATCTGATCGCCGTCGAAGTCCGCGTTGAAAGCGGTACAAACGAGCGGGTGAATCTTGATGGCCTTGCCTTCCACCAACACCGGCTCAAACGCCTGGATACCCAAACGATGCAGCGTTGGAGCGCGATTCAACAGAACCGGATGTTCACGAATCACTTCTTCAAGGATGTCCCAAACCACGGGCTCCTGGCGTTCGACCATCTCGCGTGCCTGCTTGATCGTCGCCGCGTGTCCCTGCTTCTCGAGCTGGTTATAAATGAACGGCTTGAACAGCTCCAGCGCCATCTTCTTCGGAAGACCACACTGGTGCAGCTTCAACTCCGGCCCAACCACGATCACTGAACGCCCAGAGTAGTCAACACGCTTGCCCAACAGGTTCTGACGGAAACGACCCTGCTTACCTTTGAGCGTTCCGCTCAAAGACTTGAGCGGACGATTATTAACGCCACGCAAAACGCGGCCGCGACGTCCGTTGTCGAACAAAGCGTCAACCGCTTCCTGCAGCATGCGCTTTTCGTTGCGGACAATAACTTCCGGCGCGCGCAACTCCATCAGCTTCTTCAGACGGTTGTTGCGGTTGATAACGCGACGATAAAGATCGTTAAGATCAGAGGTGGCAAAACGTCCACCATCGAGTGGCACGAGGGGACGCAACTCAGGTGGAATGACTGGAATGACATCGAGAATCATCCATTCCGGCTTGTTGCCCGACTTGAGAAAACTGGTCGCTACTTTCAGGCGTTTTGAATATTTAAGTTTCTTCTGCTGCGAAGTCTCTTCCTTCATCCGCTTACGCAGCTCGATCGCCAGCTCTTCGATCTTGACCATCCCAAGCAGTTCCTTGATGGCTTCGGCGCCCATCTTGGCGACAAACTGCGCCGGGTAGTCGCGTACGAGCTCACGATAGCGCTCGTCGGAGAGCAGCTCACGTTCCTTGATGGTGGTAACGTCGCCGGGATCGATCACGATGTAGGATTCAAAATAGAGGACCTTCTCCAGCTCGCGCAGAGGAATATCGAGCAGGTGGCCGATGCGCGAAGGCAGTCCCTTAAAAAACCAGACGTGCGAACAAGGGCTGGCCAGGTCGATGTGGCCCAAACGCTCGCGGCGCACTTTTGCCTGAGTGACTTCCACGCCGCACTTGTCGCAGATCACTCCACGATGCTTCATGCGTTTGTACTTTCCGCAGAGGCATTCCCAATCAGCTACCGGGCCAAAGATGCGCGCGCAGAACAGACCATCGCGCTCAGGCTTGAAGGTGCGGTAGTTGATCGTCTCGGGCTTCGTTACTTCGCCATGTGACCAGTGCCGGATCTTTTCCGGCGAAGCCAGCGAAATTCGAATTGCCTCAAAATCAGGAGCTAAAGGCTGCTTTTCTTGTTGAAATCGAAACACGTCGTTCTCCATTTCGGATTTCGAATCTCGGATTTCGAATTTCGCGGAACTCAAATCCGCAATTCGAAATCCGCCATCCGAAATTCTGTTACCCTTCTACGGCGCTGGTAATCAATGCTTCTCCAACGCCTTCTTCGGTTCCGTCGCCATTGGCGCCCGGGACCTTCTTATTGATCAGTTCCACGTCGAGGCAGAGCGATTGAAGTTCGCGCACCAGGACATTGAACGACTCGGGCAAGCCTGGATCGAAATCCGCCTCGCCCTTAACGATCGCTTCATAAATCTTGGAACGCCCTGCCACATCGTCTGACTTCGCCGTCAGGAGCTCCTGAAGAATGTAGGCGGCGCCGTAGGCTTCGAGCGCCCAAACTTCCATCTCTCCAAATCGCTGGCCGCCGAATTGCGCCTTGCCGCCGAGCGGTTGTTGCGTAATCAGGCTGTATGGCCCAATTGAGCGGGCGTGGATCTTGTCGTCAACCAGGTGGGAAAGTTTCAGCATGTAGATGTAGCCAACCGTGACCTTTTGTTCAAACGGTTCCCCCGACAAGCCATCGTAAAGAATTGCCTTGCCCGACTCGTTAACGATTTCCGGCAAACCAAGCTCGGTTGCGCGGGCGCCGGCTTCTCGAAGCTTCGCTTTAATCTCTTTCTCAGTCGCGCCATCAAATACCGGCGTGGCAAAGTGAAGACCAAGCACGCGCGCAGCCCAACCAAGGTGCGTTTCGAGAATCTGCCCCACGTTCATACGTGAAGGCACGCCGAGCGGGTTAAGCACGATCTCAACCGGAGTGCCGTCGGGCAGATAAGGCATATCCTCTTCCGGAAGAATCCGGGCGATGACACCCTTGTTGCCGTGGCGGCCGGCCATCTTGTCTCCCACCGAAAGCTTTCGCTTCATGGCGATGAAGACCTTGACCATTTTGATCACGCCCGGCGCCAGCTCGTCACCCTGTCGCAGCTTGGCAATCTTCTCTTCGTAAATGTCAGAGAGGATCTTTATCTGACGCTCGGTGCGATCTTCGTATTCCTTGATCTCAGCGCCGACGTCTCCTCGGTCCGCTGCTACCTGCACCTTCCTGAGCACTTTCGACTCGATGCCCGCGAGCATTTCACGAGTAATCTTCTCACCCTTGGGCAGGACCACTTCGCGATTCACCGTCAGGTCAGCTGAAAGCTTTCGACCTTCCAGTAGTTCGCTGATGCGCTGATCGCGCTGCTCACGCAGAATGCGGATTTCGTCTTCGAGGTCTCGCCGCAGACGATCTTCCTCATCCTGCTCGATGGCCAGGGAACGCGAATCCTTCTCCTGTCCCTTACGCGTAAACACCTGAACATTGACCACGGTGCCGTCAATTCCCGGAGGTGAAACAAGTGAAGCGTCTTTTACGTCGCCTGCCTTCTCACCGAAAATTGCGCGCAACAGTTTCTCTTCCGCCGTCAGTTGCGTTTCACCTTTTGGCGTAACCTTACCGACCAGGATCGATCCCGGCTTCACCTGGGCGCCAATGCGGATGATGCCGCTGTCATCCAAATCACGCAGCATGTTCTCGCCGACGTTGGGAATGTCGCGGGTAATCTCTTCGGGCCCGAGCTTGGTATCGCGGGCCTCGATTTCTAGCTCTTCGATATGAATCGAGGTGTAGTAATCGTCCTTAACCAACCGCTCGGAAACGAGAATCGCATCCTCGAAGTTGTAACCGCGCCACGGCATGAAGGCCACCAGCACGTTTCGACCGAGAGCCAACTCGCCGCGATCCGTACACGGGCCGTCCGCAATCACCTGGCCTTTTTGCACTCGTTCGCCCACGTGGACGATGAGACGCTGGTTAATACATGTGTTCTGGTTCGAACGCTTAAACTTGATCAGCGTGTAAATATCCGCTGTCACTTCGCGCGAAATCGTGCCGTCAACATTATGATCGGCCTTGATGATCGCGCGCTCTGAGTCAACGTAATCCACTACCCCGTCGCGTTTCGCCACCACCACCGCGCCGGAATCTCGCGCCGTAGTCTGTTCCATCCCTGTGCCGATATACGGCGCCTCAGCCCGGAGCAGCGGCACCGACTGGCGCTGCATGTTTGAACCCATCAACGCGCGGTTGGCATCGTCGTTTTCGAGGAACGGAATCAGCGAGGCAGCCACTGAAACAAGCTGCTTCGGCGAAACGTCAACGTATTCGATGTCCTTGCGCAGGGCCAGAATAAACTCGCCGGCTTTGCGGGATGCATTGCGTTCGTTGACGATGTAGCCGGTTTCGTCCAACTCAATGTTGGCCTGACCGACAACGTGCTTGTCTTCTTCCCACGCAGTCAGGTAAAACGGCCATGGCTCCGACTCGGCTTTCTTGCCGCCGGCGCCCACCTTGCGGTTGGCTTTTTCAACTTCTTCCAGGGCAATGTGCTCGCCCGGCTTCAGCTTGGTGTCGCCGCCGTTGAGAATGCGAACGTACTCGACAACCTTTCCGTCGATGACCTTCCGATAAGGCGCCTCGATAAATCCAAACTCGTTGATTCGTGCAAAACAGGAAAGACTTGAAATCAAACCGATGTTTGGACCTTCAGGAGTTTCAATCGGGCAGATGCGGCCATAGTGAGTCGGGTGAACGTCGCGGACTTCAAATCCGGCGCGCTCGCGCGACAGTCCGCCTGGTCCAAGGGCCGAAAGACGGCGCTTGTGCGTGATCTCAGAGAGCGGGTTCGTCTGGTCCATGAACTGCGAAAGCTGACTGGAGCCAAAGAACTCGCGCACGGCCGCAGTAACCGGCTTCGCATTAATCAGATCACGCGGCATCGTGGTCTGCATTTCCTGGTGGATCGACATCTTTTCCTTGATGGCACGTTCCATGCGCTCAAGGCCGATGCGAAACTGGTTTTCCAGCAGTTCACCAACAGCGCGTACGCGCCGGTTGCCAAGGTGATCGATATCATCCGCCTGATACTCGGAAGGGTTCTTACGCATCTTCAACACGTAAGCCACCACCTCGTAAAAATCTTTTGCCGAAAGCAACGAATCATTGATTCGTTCGCGCTCCGGTTTAGCCATCTTGATGTTGAACTTCAGCCGCCCGACGCGTGAGAAATCAAACTTGCGCGGATCGAAAAACATGGCTTCCAACAACTTGTAGGCAGTTTGGACCGTCGGTGGATCACCAGGACGCATCTTGCGATAAATTTCCAGCAATGCATCGACCGGCTTGGTGATGACATCCTTCTTCAACGTCTGCGAAAGTATCGAACCGATGTCGTCGCGCTCTGGGAAGAAGACCGCGAAGGTATCGATTCCGCCGCCGACAATTTCCTGGAGCTTCGCGGGGTTGATTTCGTTGTTCGCTTCGAGGATGACCTCGCCGCTCTCCTTATTGACTATGTCTGAGACCGCATAGGCGCCTTCAAACTGAGAAGCCTCCATCTCAACTTCGCCAATACCCGCCTTGCGCAAGGCTTCGAGCGATGTACCGGTGACCTTCTTGCCCGCCTTAACAATTGGATCCGGACCGCGGCCTTTGATGTCAAAGTCCACTTTCATCCCGACCAGGCTCGTCGAACCTGCGTCCGGAACTTGAATCATCAACCGCCCGTCCTCAACCCGAATTTCATCCGTTTGGTAAAGGGCCCGCAGGATGTCTTCGTCGGTGAACGGCGCATTCTTAACCCGCTCCTCGAGGTGGGAATCACTCTTGACCAGCTTGCCGTCAATCTCCTTACCAAACCAGAGACCGAGAGCGCGCAGGAAGATCGACGCCAGAAACTTTCGCTTTCCGACGCGAACGTAAAGCAGGTTCTTCTGATCGTATTCAAACTCGACCCACGAACCACGATAAGGAATGATCTTGGCAATATAGATCAGGCCCTTCTTGAAAAAGACCCCCGGGGAACGATGAAGCTGGGACACGATCACGCGTTCGGTACCGTTGATGATGAAGGTGCCGTTATCGGTCATCAACGGAATTTCGCCGAAGAAAACTTCTTCTTCTTTGATGTCGCGAATTGAGAGAACTTCGGTTTCCGGATCCTTGTCGTAAACGGTCAGCCGAATCTTCACTTTGAGCGGAACGCTGTAGCTCATGCCACGTTCCTGGCACTCCTGCTGATCGTGTTTGTGCTTCAAACCAACCGGCTCGCCGCAGTTTTCGCAAAGTTGCGGCCGCACCTGGTTAAAAGTGCCGCACTTGTGGCAGAGAGTTTCGCCAGCCGCCAACGGGTTGACCTTGATGGTCGAACCGCAGCTCTTACAATTTGCGCGCAGGTAGTTCAGACCTTCCAGGCGTCCGCACTTACACTGCCAGTTACCGATTTGATACTCGACGAAATCGAGAGTGGCAGTGCCGCGAAAGTCTGAAATGGGGAATACAGACTCGAACACGGCTTGCAGACCCGTGTTCTCGCGCTCTTCCGGCAGAAAATCCATCTGCAAAAATCGGTTATACGATTCGCGCTGAATCTCGATCAGATTCGGAATTCGCACCGCCGTGGAAATCTTCGAAAAGTCAACGCGCACGGGCGCCTGGCTCAATCGTTTTCCCAATCCTGTATTTATTGTTTGAAGCAGATTTGCAGACATGAGAGGTCCTCGTTCGATTGCTGAATGCGGATTTCAGATTGCAGATTTCGCAGCCACCGTAGTGACCATTCCGAAATCTGAAATCCGCACTCCAAAATGCGTTGACGCGGTCAGAGCGCACAATGCCCCGACCGCTTGATCACCAAAAAAGCGGCTGAATCTTCGTCAAATTTTTGGGAGTAAATGCCAGCGCCTCAATACTCCCCTAACTTAACCACTACGATCA
>Ga0190272_10000262_pt1 | contig 31235 bp, 33 predicted proteins | sample Popmic504T_FD_133746 | JGI IMG/M metagenome (GOLD analysis project Ga0190272, IMG submission 133746) | Populus adjacent soil microbial communities from riparian zone of Shoshone River, Wyoming, USA - 504 T | ecosystem: Environmental > Terrestrial > Soil > Riparian zone | place: USA: Wyoming...
GACGTGCTCGCGCAGCTCGGCGATCAGGTCGTCGTCGCCGTCCTGGTCGCCCTCGAGCGTGACGAAGGCGCAGATCGACTGGCCGGTGTCCTCGTCGGCCTGGCCGATCACCGCCGCCTCGGCGACCCGCGGGTGCGAGACCAGCGCCGACTCGACCTCTGCCGTCGAGAGGCGGTGGCCGGAGACGTTGATCACGTCGTCGACGCGGCCGATCACCCAGATGCAGCCATCGGGATCCTTGCGTGCGGCGTCGCCGACGAAGTAGGTCGTCGGGCCGAACTTCGAGAAGTAGGTCTCCTTGAAGCGCTCGGGGTCCTTGTAGAGCGTGCGCAGCATCCCGGGCCACGGGCGGCGCAGGATCAGCAGGCCCTGGGCGTCGTCGACCTCGTTGCCGTCCTGGTCGACGACAGCCGCGTCGATCCCCGGCAGCGGTCGCGTCGCCGAGCCCGGCTTGGCCGACGTGATGCCCGGCAGCGGGCTGATCAGCGTGTGGCCGGTCTCGGTCTGCCACCAGGTGTCGATGATCGGACAGCGCTCGCCGCCGATCACGACGTGGTACCAGACCCAGGCCTTCGGGTTGATCGGCTCGCCGACGGTCCCGAGCAGGCGCAGCTTCGACAGGTCGTGGCGCTGCGGGTACTCGGCGCCCCACTTCATGCAGGCGCGGATCGCCGTCGGCGCGGTGTAGAAGAGCGTGACTCCGTAGCGGGCGCAGAGCTCCCACCAGATGTCCTTGTCGGGGTAGTCGGGCGCCCCCTCGTACATCACCGACGTCGCGCCATTGGCCAGCGGCCCGTAGACGATGTAGGAGTGGCCGGTGACCCAACCGACGTCGGCCGAGCACCAGTAGACGTCCTGCTCCGGCTTGAGGTCGAACAGGTTCTTGTGGGTCCACGCCGTGCCGGTGAGGTAACCGCCGGTGGTGTGGAGGATGCCTTTCGGCTTCGCGGTCGAGCCAGAGGTGTAGAGGACGAACAGCGGGTGCTCGGCGTCGAGCGGCTCTGCCGGGCACTCCGGGTCGGCCTGCTCGAGCGCCTCGTGGAACCAGACGTCGCGGCCGTCGCGCATCTCGACCTCGTCGCCGGTGTTCTTGACGACCACGACCGTCTCGATCGCCGGCAGGTCGTCGAGGAAGGCGTCGACGCCGGGCTTGACGGCGGCGGTCTTGCCCTTGCGGCGCGCGCCGTCGGCGGTGATCAGCGCCTTCGCCTCGGAGAACTCCATCCGCTCGCGCACCGACTCGGGCGCGAAGCCGCCGAAGACGACGTTGTGCGGCGCGCCGATCCGCGCGCAGGCGAGCATCGCGACGACGACCTCGGGGATCATCGGCAGGTAGATCCCGACGACGTCGCCCGGCTTCACGCCGTGGTCCTTGAGCGCGTTGGCGAGCCGCTGGGTGTCGCGCAGCAGGTCGGCGTAGGCGAGGTCGCGCTCCTCGCCCTCCTCCCCGCGCCAGTGGAACGCGACGCGATCGCCGTTGCCGGCCTCGACGTGGCGGTCGAGGCAGTTGTAGGAGACGTTCAGCTTGCCACCGGTGAACCACTTGTAGAACGGCGCCTCGGAATCGTCGAGCACCGTGTCCCAGCGCTCGAACCAGTGCAGGTCCTCGGCCTGCTTCGCCCACCAGCCCTGCGGATCCCGCTCCGCCTCCTCGTAGATCGCGGGATCGCTCAGCAGCGCCTTGTCGGCGAATTCGGCCGGCGGGTCGAAGGTCTCCTGGTCCAGCAGCTCGGCGATTCGCTGCTCCAACTCCGTCGTCCCGACGCTGGCGTCCATCTACCGCTCCTCCTCCTGGTGGCTCCCGGGGGTTCTACCGGACGGGGCAACCCCACTGGGAGTTGCTGCCACGCAACCTTTCACACTCATGAGACCTTTTAAAGATTATGAGCTAACCTTACAAATCTCGCGTAACTCCGAAAGGAACGCACCGTGGACCGCGACCGCGTGCCGCTGAGCACAGCCATTGAACCACTCGGCCACGCCGAGACGCGAATCTGGCCGGCCGATCCGACTGCATATGGCGGGCGACGAACCCGCCGCGGGGGAAAGTACGCGGTCTTCATCCCCGCGCCAATCGCCCGTCGCGGCTTCTCATTCGACGCAGATGCGGTAGCGGCGGTAGCTCACGCAACCAGAGCCCTAGGAGCTTTGAGGGAGACGCCCAAGGCGAGCGGTGTCGTCGGTCTCGCCGGTGCCCTACTTCGCTCCGAGAGCATGGCTTCGTCGCGCATCGAGGGAGTGAAGATCTCTCACAAACGACTGGCCCGCGCCGCATATGAGAACGATCGTCTAGGAGGAGATCGACAGGCTGCCGAGGTACTTGGCAACGTCAAGGCAATGCAACGCGCGATCGAGCTTGGCGGCGGCCCAGATCCGATCACCGTCGCCGATATCGAGGACATCCACCGGACACTGCTCCGATTCACGGAGGACGAGGAGATCGCCGGAGCTATTCGCGACCAGCAGAACTGGATCGGCGGCAACGACTACAACCCGATTGGCGCCGACTACGTGTCCCCTCCCTTCGAGCACGTGCCCGACTTGCTCGAGGATCTATGCGCGTTCATCGCACGCGACGACATGGCACCTATCGCGCAAGCCGCTATCGCTCACGCGCAGTTCGAGAACGTGCACCCGTTCGTCGATGGAAACGGGCGAACTGGGCGAGCCCTTGTCTACGCCGTCTTGCGACGGCGGAACGAGATCGAGAACCTCGTACCCCCGATCAGCTTAGTGCTGGGCTCAGAACCGCGGAACTACATCAACGGCCTTGGCGCCTACAGCTCTGGAAAGGCAGCCAGCTGGTGCACGACGTTCGCCGACGCGACGACGAACGCGACACAGGCCGCGGGCAGCCTGACGACTGCGATCGAGGAGCTTCAAGCAGTCTGGATCGAACGCCTGGGCCGGCCGCGCGCAGACGCCACCGTGCGACGGCTCGTCGGGGCGCTGCCAGCTCAGCCCGTCATCGATGTGGCAGCCGGACAGCAGCTCACCGGCAGATCGCACGTCGCCGTGGGCAATGCGCTACAGCAGCTCGAGGAAAACGGCGTGATCCAGAAGCTCAACGAGAGGCGGTGGGGACGTCTCTGGGAGTGCGGCGAGCTTCTCGACCTGCTCGGACGCACCGAGAAGAAGCTGGCAACTGGCCAGAAGGTTCCCGGAGACGTCTCCCAACCATATATAGAGGCGACGACCGGAATCGAACCGGTGTAAACGGCTTTGCAGGCCGCTGCGTAGCCACTCCGCCACGTCGCCAGGAGATGCGGGCTGAAGCCTACCGGCGCGCGCAAGGCGCGCCGGTAGCTGAGATGTCGTTCCCCTCTCTGGCTAGGCGCCGAGGCGCTGCTCGAGGTCGTCGAGCTGGGCGCGGATCGGTGCGGGGAGCTGGTCGCCGAACTTGGCGAGGTGCTCCTTGACCTGCGGAAGCTGGGCCTTCAGCGCGTCCGGGTCGACGCGCAGCAGCTCCTCGAGGTCGGCCGCGGCGATGTCGAGGCCGTCGGTGTCGAGGTCGGAGGCCGCGGGGACCAGGCCGAACGGGGTGTCCTCAGCGGCGCCCTCGCCGTTGGTGCGGCGGAAGACCCACTCGAGCACGCGGCTGTTCTCGCCGAAGCCCGGCCAGAGGAAGCGGCCGCCCTCGTCCTTGCGGAACCAGTTGACGTAGAAGATCTTCGGCAGGACAGCTCCGTCGCGCTCGCCGATCTTCAGCCAGTGGCCCATGTAGTCGGCCATGTTGTAGCCGCAGAACGGCAGCATCGCGAACGGGTCGAAGCGCAGCTGCCCGACCTGGCCGGCGGCGGCGGCGGTCGTCTCAGACGACATCGTCGCGCCCAGGAAGACGCCGTGCTCCCAGTCGCGCGCCTCGGTGACGAGCGGCACAACGGTCGAGCGGCGACCGCCGAACAGCATCGCGTCGATCGGCACGCCGGCGGGGTCCTCCCACTCCGGGGCGATCGCCGGGTCCTGGGCGGCCGGAGCCGCGAAGCGGGCGTTCGGATGGGCGGACGGGGTCTCGGACTCCGGCGTCCAGTCGTTGCCGTGCCAGTCGATCAGGTGGGCGGGCGCCTCGTCGGTCATTCCCTCCCACCAGATGTCGCCGTCGTCGGTCTTGGCACAGTTGGTGAAGACCGTGTTGCGCTCGATCGTCGCCATCGCGTTCGGGTTCGTCTTCTCCCCCGTGCCCGGCGCGACGCCGAAGAAGCCGGCCTCCGGGTTGATCGCGTAGAGGCGGCCGTCGGAGCCGAACTTCATCCAGGCGATGTCGTCGCCGACCGTCTCGACGGTCCAGCCCTCGAGCGTCGGGATCAGCATCGCGAGGTTCGTCTTGCCGCAGGCCGACGGGAAGGCCGCGGCGATGTACTTGCTCTCCCCCGCCGGCGAGGTCAGCTTGAGGATCAGCATGTGCTCGGCCATCCAGCCCTCGTCGCGCGCCATCACCGAGGCGATCCGCAGCGCGAAGCACTTCTTGCCGAGCAGCGCGTTGCCGCCGTAGCCCGACCCGAACGACCAGATCTCGCGCGTCTCCGGGTAGTGGACGATGTACTTGTTGTCCGCGTTGCACGGCCACGACACGTCCTCGACGCCATCGGTCAGCGGCATGCCGACCGAGTGGACGCACGGGACGAACTCGCCGGTCTCACCGAGCGCGTCGAGCGCACCCTGGCCCATGCGGGTCATTACGCGCATCGAGACGGCGACGTAGGGCGAGTCGGTCAGCTCGATGCCGATGTGGGCGATCGGCGACCCGAGCGGCCCCATCGAGAACGGCACGACGTACATCGTGCGCCCCACCATGCAGCCGTCGAAGAGATCGTTGAGGCTCTCGCGCATCTCCGCGGGGGCGCGCCAGTTGTTGGTCGGACCGGCGTCGGCCTCGTCCTCGGAGCAGATGAAGGTGCGGTCCTCGACGCGTGCCACGTCGCCCGGATCGGAGAGGGCGAGATAGGAGTTCGGGCGCTTGGCCTCGGAGAGGCGCTCGAAGGTCCCCGCGTCGACGAGCGTCTGACAGAGCGAGTCGTACTCCTCGGCGCTGCCGTCGCACCAGTGGATCGCGTCCGGCTTGGTGAGGGCGGCGATCTCCTCCACCCAGGCGACGAGCTTCTTGTTCTGAGTGGGGGGCGCGGTCATCTCGCTCATGGGGCTCACGACGGGGGTCTGCTCCTCGGTGGCTGGCATTCCAGGCGCTGCGGGCGCTGCGGGGGACCGAAGACGGTACCGGACCGCCAGGCGGCTATGATTCCCGCTCGCGCGGATGTAGCTCAGCTGGCTAGAGCGTCTGCTTGCCATGCAGAAGGTCGTGGGTTCGAATCCCATCATCCGCTCCTCGGAAAGCCCCGCTCCGGCGGGGTTTTCTCGTTCTAGGCCGAGTTCTCGCCGACCCGGCCGTCGGCGTTCAAACGCACCGGTCGGCGAAGATCACGACCGTCGAGTCGCGGTCGGGCCCATGTTCAACCTCCCGCCCCCGGGGTAATCGCCCGACAGGCGACCATGGGAGCGAAGACATGACTGAGGAGCGCGACCGCTACGACCCGCTGGTGGACGACGAGGAAGAGGCTGCCGCCGAGGAGGCGGCGGAGATCGGTGGGCCCGATCCGCAGCCGGGAGTCGATCCAGCCGACCGCGCGGTCGTCGAGGGCGGCGAGGGCTGGGCAGAGGGGTTCGAGGGCGCCGAGGAGCAGCTCGAGCGCAACGCGTCGCACGAGGATCGCGGGGCGAACCCGATGCGCGACGCCGGCGAGGACGAGGAGGACGCGGGCAGCACCTATGGCGAGGCAGATCACTCCGGGGCGCAGGGCGACGACTCCTGAGTCGCGGGCGGGGCCTATTGTCCGCCGTATGGCCTACACGACCGCCGAGGGACGACAGGAGCTGCTGGAGTCGCTCGCGGACGCGATCGACGAGCTGGGGTTTGCGCTGGCGGCGCTGGGAGCCGCCTACGAGCAGCTCGACGTGATGTCGGCGGACAAGCTCGAGGAGGAGCTGTTCGGACCCGTTCAGCGGGCCTATGGCCGGGCGAAGCGCACCTATGCCGCGTTCGCCCAGCGGGCGGGACTGGACGCCGAGTCGTTCGAGCCTCAGGAGGCCGGGCTCCCGTCGACCGGCGCGATCGGGTTCATCGGCGAGGCGGTCAACGGGGTCGCCGCGGCCGGCGGCAAGCTCACGACGCTGCAGGACTCACCGGCGCTGCTCGAGGTCGGCGATGTCGAGCTGCGCCGGGGCGTCGCCGAGGTAAGGGAGCTGATCGACCCGCTCGCCCACGTCGCCCGCGATCTGCTTCGCCGCCTGGGTCGCTAGACCAGCTCCGGCAGCGTCACGATCAGCGCCAACTTGTCGGCCCGCGGCAGCCGCTTGATCCGCGCCTCCTCGCGCAAGGCGGCCGAACGGTCGGCCGCCTCGAACACCGCCGCCAGCTCGACCGGACGCCGACTGCGCGTATAGCGGCTCGCCGTACCGGCGCCGTGCTCGGCCACCCTGCGCTCGACGTCGGTCGTCCAGCCGCAGTAGAGGCTGTCGTCGGCGCAGCGCAGCAGGTAGACGAATGCCATGCTGCGGACTTCGATGCCACGCATCATCGACCTCTCCGCCCCGATTCGCCAGGACCCGGCGAGGGCTGGACGGTCGAGACGTTCACGAACTTCGGCACCCACAGCTCGACCCACGTCGACGCACCGTGGCACTACAACTCGACGATCGACGGCAAGCGCGCGCAGTCGATCGACGAGCTGCCGCTCGACTGGTTCTACCGACCGGGGGTCGTGCTCGACATGACCGCCAAGGTCGACGGCGACGCGGTCACGGCGGATGAGGTCGAGGCGGAGCTGGAGCGCTTCGGCCACGAGCTGCAGCCGTTCGACATCGTGCTGGTGCGCACCGGTCGCGACGCCTTCTACGACGAGCCCGGCTACATGGCGCTCGGCCCCGGCGTGACTGCCGAGGCAACGCACTGGCTCTATGAGCGTGGCGTGCGCGTGATGGGAATCGACGCCTGGGGCTGGGACGCGCCGCTCTGGATGCAGGCCGAGGAGGCGAAGCAGCGCGGCGAGCCGGGGATCTTCTGGGCCGCGCACCAGGCCGGGCTCGCCTACTCGCAGATCGAGCGCCTGTTCAACCTCGGCGAGCTGCCGCCGACCGGTTTCACGGTCGCCTGCTTCCCGCTCAAGGTCGTCGGCGGCAGCGCCGGGCCGACGCGCGCCGTCGCGATCCTCGACGATTGAATGCGCGCCCGGACGACGATCTATCCGTGATCGCCGAGCGACTCACCGCCCAACTGCTGGCCGGCGAGCCGGCCAGCGATCCCGTGGCGGTCGTCGAACGACTGCTGGCGATCCAGGGCCAGGACCTGCGCGGGGCGCGGCTGGCGGTGCGGGCGCGGACGAGCGGGCAGTCAGTGAGCGACGTCGACGGCGCACTGGCCGATCGCGCGCTGCTGATTACCTGGGTCAACCGCGGCACGCTGCACCTGATGCGGTCCGAGGACTATCCGTGGTTGCACGTCTTGACGGCACCTACGCTGCTGACCGCCAACGCGAGGCGGCTCGAGCAGGAGGGCGTGAGCCCGGCAGCGGCGGAACGCGGTGTGGCGGCGATCGAAGGTGCGCTGGCCGAGCACGGCCCGCAGACACGCGATCAGCTGCGCGTGCACGTCACGGCGGCAGCCGGCGCGACTGCCGGCCAGGCACTGCTCCACGTGCTGCTGCTCGCCAGTCTGCGCGGGCTGACGGTGCGCGGGCCGATGGTCGGCAAGCAGCAGGCGCACGTGCTCGTGCGCGACTGGCTCGGAGAGCCGCCGCCGGTCGACCGCAACGACGCGCTCGCAGAGCTGGCGCGACGCTACCTCGCCGGCCACGGCCCGGCGAACGACCGCGACCTCGCCCGCTGGGCCGGCCTGCCGCTGCGCGACGTACGCGCCGGGCTGGAGGCGATCGCGCCGGAGCTGGAGCAGCGGGAAGACGGTCTGGTCGACCTCGCCAAGCGGCCGCCACCCGCCAGCGAGCTGCCTCCTCCACGCCTGCTCGGCCCATTCGAGCCGCTGCTGCTCGGCTGGACCTCGCGCGAGCCGATCCTCGGTGACAACGTCTCGGTCGTCACGATCAACGGCATCTTCAAGCCGATCGCGCTGGTCCGCGGCCGTGCGGTGGCGACCTGGACGATGCCGAAGGGCAAGGTAGAGCTGGCGCCATTCGGCCGGTTGCGAGCCGCCGACCGCGCCGCGCTCGAAGCCGACGCCGCCAATGTGGAACGGTTCCTCTCGTCATGACTCGCTACGTCGCCTTCCTGCGCGGGATGAACGTCGGCGGCCACCGCATCACCAATGCCGAGCTGTGCGCCGCCTTCGACAAGATCGGTCTGCCCGACGCCGCGACCTTCCGTGCCAGCGGCAACGTGATCTTCGACGCGCACCACGGCGATCCACGGGCGGACATCGCCGCGAGGATCGAGCAGGGCCTCGAGGAGACGCTCGGCTACGCCGTCCCGGTCTTCCTCCGCGACGCCGACGAGACGCGCGCGATCGCCGCCCAGAATCCGTTTCCCGCCAAGCAGGTTCAGGCGTCGAAGGGCAAGCTCCAGGTCATCCTGCTGGCCTCGAAGCCGAAGGCAAAGACGGTCAGGGAGATCCTCGCCCACGCCAGCGACAAGGACCGGCTCGTCGTCGAGGGCAGCGAGCTCTACTGGCTGCCGAGCGGTGGCACGATCGACTCCGAGCTCGACCTCAAGACGATCGCCAAGCTGATCGACGGCCTATCGACGATGCGCACCAAGGGGACCGTAGACCTGATCGCCGCCAAGCACTGCGCTGAGTAGGGCGCTGCTCAGGCGACAACACGCAGGTGGCGAAACGGCCGCCCCCGCAGTTCCCGCACGACGGCGTCGACCAGGCGCTCCTCGTTCTGGACACGGCCGTCGGTGACGGCGTCGATCAGGCTGCGCTTGCGCTGCAGCAACTCGGCCATCGTCTCGTCGATGGTGTTTGGAGCGAGCAGGTACCAGGCCGTGACGGCGCTGTCCTGACCGATGCGGTGGAGACGGTCCTCGGCTTGGTCGTGGCGAGCCGGGGTCCAGTCGAGCTCGAGGAAGGCGACGTTCGAGGCGCGGGTGAGCGTGATGCCCTGTGAGGCGGCGCGCATCGAGCAGACGATCAGTTGTGGGCCGTCCTCCTCCTGGAAGGCGTCGACAGCGCGCTGGCGGGCCCGGGTCGAGTCGGCTCCGAGGATGTGGGCGGCGTCGGGGAAGCGCTCGAGCACCGCCTTCTGGGTGGCGATGTGCTCGGCGAAGACGACCAGCGGCTCACCCGACTCGAGGAAGTCGCCGATCCAGGCGAGCGCGGTCGGCAGCTTGCCGCGCGCCGCGAGCTGGCGCAGGTTGTTCAGCCGCACGAGCTGCTCGGCGCGCAGCGCCGCCGCGATCTTCGCGTCGAGCGTGCCGAGGTCGAGTGGCAGCGTCTGCAGCCAGGCGATCACGTCCTCCTCGGCGAGCCGGTACTCGTGCTCGTTGGAGAGCAGCACCGGCACGGTGTCCTGGCGCTTGGAAGGCAGCTGCGGCAGCACCTGCTGCTTGGTTCGGCGGACGTAGCAGACGGCGCGCAGGTTCCAGTGCAGGCGGTCGTCGGCGCCGGCGGCGCGGAAGCGGCGAGACAGCCGGGCGCCGCTGCCGAACTCGCGCAGCCGGCCGAGCACGCGCAGCTGGGCGATCAGCTCGTCGGGACGGTTGAGGATCGGCGTTCCGGTGAGCGCCAGCCGCAGCGCGTCGTCGGGCAGGCCGGCGGCCAGCTCGAGCGCCGCCTTGGTGCGCCCGGCGCGCGGGTTCTTGACGTAGTGGGACTCGTCGAGGATCAGCGCGCGCGGCGCGTGGTCGAGCAGCCGGCGCAGGTGGGCCTCGAGGATGTCGTAGTTGAGCACGAGGATCTCGGCCCGCTCGGTGGCCGCGGTCCAGGTCACCTCCGTACGGCCGTCGAGCACCGCGACGCGGCGATTCGGCAGCCAGATGCCGGCCTCGCGCTCCCACGTCAGCTTCATGCTCGCGGGGCAGACGACGATCGCTGGGAAGGCGTCGTCGGCCTCGAGCGCCGCGAGCGCCTGCACGGTCTTGCCGAGCCCCTGCTCGTCCGCGATGAACGTCCGGCGACGGGCGAGCGCGTAGCGGACGCCAGCGCGCTGGAAGGGATGCAGCTCGCCGCCGAGCGCCAGGTCCCGCAGCTCGGCATCCTCCGCGTAGGAGAGCGCGACGGTCTCGGACGCGCGCTCGTGCTCCTCGACGATCTCGTCGAGCATGTCGCGCGCACGCTCGTCGAGCTGGACGGCGGGATGAGCGGCGACGAACTCGGCGAGGTTCTGGGCGAGCGCCGGGTCTGCCGGCACGGCGACGCCCCAAGCCGAGTCGCGGTTGAAGACGCGCGCGCTGCGCGGCACGGGCTTTGCCTCGGGCAGCTGCTTGAAGTCGCGCGCGACCGCCGGGTCCCAGATCGTGAAGAGCGTCAGCTCGGGCTCGCCGTCGTCGCCGATCTCCACCCCCAGCTCGGCTGGAGCGGGCGTGCCGTCGGCGGTGAGCTGGCGGATGCAGGCCTGCGCGAGATCGTCGATCCGGGTGCCCTCCAGCCGCGCCAGACGGGATGCCGTCACAGGATCGAACGGGAAGACGACGCGGTCCTCGCCGGTCACGATGCCGCCCTCGAGGCCCGTCGACGGCGGATCGCCAGCGACCGTGCGGACGACGAACGCGCCTGCTCCTTCGTGGATCACCACCGACACGAGCGCCTGCCAGCGGTCCGAATCGGTCAGCCAGGCGACGACGTCGGGCTCGACCACCAGCTCCGGGAACTGATCGAGCAGCTCCCCCACGGCCTTTGCCGAACCGGTCTCCGCCGGCGCGCGCCAGTGCTTGCGACGCCAGTCGAACCAGCGGCCCGGAAGCTCCTTGACGGCCTCGTTGAGATCCTCGTCGAACGGGGAGTCGAAGACCAGCTCGCGCTTCGACCGATCCTCGACCAGCAGCCAAACTCTGCCCTGCGCAGGTCCCGGGTTGCTGTCGACAGGTGACTGCATCAACCCAACGAGACTAGTGAGACGAGCGGGCGGGGTGCTTCAGCGTGCCTGCAGCTCGGCGTCGAGCGCCGCGTTGACGAGCGCGTCGGCGCGTGTGTTCGACTCGCGGCGGACGCTGCGAACCTGCGAGCGATCGAACCCGCGCAACGCCTCCATCGCCTCGAGGTAGAGCGGCTTCAGACCGGCGTGCTTGACGCGGTACGCGCCCGAGATCTGCTTGGCGACCAGCTCTGAGTCGTTGATCACCTCGACGTCGTCGGCACCGAGCTCACGCGCCAGCTCGAGCCCGAGCAGCAGCGCGCGGTACTCGGCGACGTTGTTCGTCGTCTCGCCGATGTAGGCGCCGCGCTCGGCGAGCAGGTTGCCGTCGGGATCGGCCGCGACGGCGCCGACGGCAGCCGGCCCGGGATTGCCGCGGGCGCCCCCGTCGACGTTGACGACGACCTTCATCGACCGCTGGCGGGCGTGTCGATCGCCGGGAAGCTGCCCTTGGCGCGCACGCGGCGACGATCGGTCATCGGATCGTGGGTGCCGGGCACACCGCCCTGGGCACGCCGATCGACGATCACCTCGACGTTGGGCTCGTCGCGGTAGTGCTCGACGAGCTTGTCGTAGAGCTCGTCCTCGAGCGCCCTTGGGACAACGCAATAGATCATGAGACAGCTCCTCCTTCCACCACCAGCCGGCCCTCCTCGTCGAGCCCGGCGTTCCAGCGCCGCAGCGCCTCGTCGATGTCGTTCAGCTCGTCGCCCTTCTCCTGCAGCGCGACCGGGTCGGCTGTGTCGCCGAGATCGATCCGGTAGCGGTACCAGGACAGCTCCCAGGCGACGACCAGCGTCACGGCGCTCGGCGCGGAGCTGTCGGGAACCGCCGTCGCCCACGGGAAGCCGAGCGTCCGCGTCAGGCCGGCGACCGTGCGCTGGTGCTCGGAGCCGTTGAACAGCTCGAGCGCGCGCTCGACCTTGACCTCGGCCGTGGTCGGCACGGCGCAGACGTGGCGCGGGTCCTGCGGCGGCTCGCGGCGGCGTGGCGGCGCGACGGGCTCGTCGGGGACGTCGAACGGAGTGGCGGCCGGGTACTCCTGGAGCGGCGCGGTCGAGGGATCCTCGTAGCCACCGTCCGACCCCGGCTCGACTCGCTGCCCGTTGAGCGGCGCATCGCGGCGGCGGCGCAGCCGGCCGAAGATCTGGCGGCGCTCCTGGGGGCGCCCGGCACGTGTCGGGATCTGGTCGGCGGATGACTCGCGGATCCAGCCGGCGTGCTCGGCGCGCACGAAGCAGAGCTCGCAGACGAGGTTGCGGTGCCCGCCCGGCGCGAGGTAGTTCTCCGTGCGCTCGCCTTTGAGAATGGTCCGACCGCAGACGTCGCAGGAGACGTTGTCGTGGAACGGACGGAGCTCCTTCTTCACCAGCCCGATGCTACTGGCCGCGAGCGCGACAGCCGCGGCTTGCAGTCAGACGACCGCGGCTTCGACGGTCGGATGGACCGGCGCCACCGCGCGCACGTCGGTCAGCTCCAGCACGCGCCGCAGCGGCGAATCGCCGGGCATCACGATGCGCAGGTCCTGGCGCCGCCGCCCCAGCCGGCGCGCCAGCTCGAACAGCAGCTCGATCGCCGCCGAGTCGAGGTAGACCGTCTCGCTCAGATCCACGACCAGGCCGCTGACCTCACCAGGGATCGAGCGCGTGAGCTCGTCGCGGACATAGCTGCAGTTGCTCATGTCCAGCTCGCCCCCGATCCGCGCGACCGTCCACTCGCCGAGCCGCTCGATCGCGATGTCCGCTGTCGTGCTCACGCGAGCAGCCGCTAGTCCATCACCTCGGCGAGCGTGTCTCCCTGGAGCTTCGACTTCAGGCGCAGCACGGCCTTGGTGTGAAGCTGGGAGACGCGCGACTCGGTCACTCCGAGGACCTCGCCGATCTCGCGCAGGGTCAGGTTCTCGTAGTAGTAGAGCGCGATCACGAGCTTCTCTCGCTCGGGCAGCCGCGTGATCGCGTCGGCGAGGCTGTCCTTCATGTCGGTCAGGTCGAGCTCGCGCGACGGGTCGGCGGCGTGGGGATCGGGGATCGTGTCGAGCAGCGATACCTGGTCCCCCGAGGAGTCCGACACCGTCCAGAGCTCGTCGAGCGCGACGACCGACGAGTTGGCGATCTTGACCAGCGACGCCTGGAACTCGTCTTCGGTCACCCCCATCGCACTCGACATCTCGGCGTCGGTCGGAGCGCGCTGGAGCTTGTTCTCGAGCTTCGCGTTGGTCTGCTCGATCTCGCGCGCCTTCGCTCGTACCGAGCGCGGCACCCAGTCGAGCGAGCGCAGCTCGTCGATGATCGACCCCTTGATGCGCGTCACGGCGAAGGTCTCGAAGCGGATCTCGCGCTCGAGGTCGAACCGCTCGATCGCCGAGATCAGGCCGAGCAGGCCGTAGGAGATGAGGTCGGCCTCCTCGACGTGGGCCGGCAGGCCGCTCGACATCCGGCCCGCGACGTACTTGACGAGCGGCGAGTACGCGAGAACGAGGCGCTCACGCGCCTGCTGGTCGCCGTCCTGCTTGTAACGGCTCCATAGGTCCTTCAGCTCGATCGCCTTGAGGTTTGTCTCCACCTCGTCCTAGTACCCCTCACGCGCGCGGATGGGCCTGCGCATATGCCTTCCTGAGACGTTTCGACTCTACCCGAGTGTACGTTTGGGTCGTGCTCAGAGAGCTGTGTCCGAGCAGCTCCTGGATCGTCCGGAGATCGGCGCCGCCGTCCAGCAGGTGCGTGGCGAACGAGTGCCGGAGGGCGTGCGGCGACGCCGCCGCCTGCACTCCGGCATGGCGCAGCGCGGTCCTCAGACGGCGCCGGACGTCGGTGGTGGCGAGTCGCCGGCCGGTGCGCGAGAGGAACAGCGCGGGGTCACGGCGCTCGTCGCCGGCGACGAGCTCGGGACGTCCGCGCTCTACATAGGCGTCGATCGCGCGCCAGGCGTGCTCTCCGGCCGGCACGATCCGCGTCTTGCCGCCCTTGCCCTCGACGCGCAGCTGCTCGCCGTCGCGGTCGAGGCTCTCGACGTCGAGATCGACGAGCTCGGCGGCGCGCAGCCCGGCGGCGTAGGCAAGCTCGAACAGCGCGCGGTCGCGCAGCTGCAGCGGCGTCGCCGCGGGCAGCGAGTCGAGCAGCTGGTCGATCTCGCCGCGGCTCAGCACCGTCGGCAGGTTGCTGTCGCGCTTCGGGCTGGCGACGAGATCGGCCGGGCTGGCCTCGAGATCGCCGCGCTCGACGAGCACGCGGTAGAAGGCGCGGAAGGCCGCCAGCTTGCGCGCGACGGTCGAGCGCGAGTTGCCGCGCTCCGACAGCACAGCGGCGAAGCGCCGCAGCGCACGGGCGTCGACGGCCCGCGGCTCGATCTCCTGGGCGCTCGCCCATTCGGCGAGCTGGCCGAGGTCGACGCCGTAGGCGCGGCGGGTCTGCTCGCCGAGGCCGCGCGTGCGCAGCGCCGTGTCGAACGCGCTCAGGGCGCGAGCCCAACTAGGGTTGGGCGCCGTGTCGAGGTTCTTCGTCAACACTCAGGACGGGCGGGTCGCTGCCCGCTCCCAGCTCATCGATGCCGACCTGACCGACGACGACGGCAAGCCGCTCGCCCCCTGGCACCCGATCCAGGGGCCGGGCGAGGAGTCGACCCTCTGGTACGCGGTGCTGCGCAAGCGTGAGCGTGGCGTCTTCATCGGCACTCTGTGCATTCGGCATTCAGAGCGCCAAGCCTCTTTGGAGGCGGCCGGCTGGAGCGAGGTTCCAGTAGACCAGATACGCCCTGACGCGACCGGGGGCGTTGTGGGCGAGGACGCAGGGAGGCCATAGGACGTCAGTCCATGGCCGACCGAGGACGTCGCCTACGGCGTCCCCGGGCCGTCAGCCGATGTAGATCGGGTCTCCGACCTCTACACGGTCGTAGAGGTCGATCACGTCGGAGATGCCCATCCGGATGCAGCCGTGCGAAGCGGCGCTGCCAAGCGAGCCGACGTCGTCGGTGCCGTGGAGGCCAGCGCCGTCGGAGATTCCCATCCAGCGCGCCTTGAGCGGGTTCTCCGGCGTCCCTCCGGGCACGACGGTGCCAGCGAGGTCGCCGGCCCAGTCACTGTTCGGCACGCTCCAGACCGGGTCTACCTGCTTGTTCTGGATGCTGAACAGGCCGCGCGGCGTGTCGTAGCCGGCCGCGCCGAAAGCGACGGTGTAGGTCTTCGACAGCTTGAGGTTCTTGTAGAGGCGAAGCTGGAAGCTGGCGTGGTCGGCCACGAGGACAGTCGGGTACTCCTTGGCGAGCTCGGCGCGGGTGACCTTCGGCTTCGTCGTCTTGACCGGCGCCTCGACGGTGCGGTCGCTCGGTGAGAGCAGAGCGGCGCCGACGGCCTGGCGCAGCTGGCCGCGCTTGACCGCGATCCCGTCCTGCTCCTCGACGGCGTCGAGCGACGGGAAGTCGAGGGTCGCATCCTTGGGCTCGCGATCGAGCTTGTCGCCGACGCGCGCGACGAGCTGCTTCGCGGCCCGCGGCGAGTAGGTCGCGCTGACGCTGACCTCGACGTGCTCCTCCCCGCCGCGCAGATCGCGCGAGACACGGGCGAAGACGTTGCCGTCGCGGCTGGCGGCGACGGCGTCGTCGACCATCCCACCGACGTCGGCCTGGACGCCGGCGTCCTCAGCGGAGAGCGTGAAACGGGTCTTGCCGTAGGTGACGGCGATCGGCTGCTCGAGCCCACTGGCGACCTGGCGACGGACCTTCACGCGTGCCTCGTCGGCGTTCAACCCGCCGACCGGGATGCCGCCGATCGTCACTCCCTCGGCGATCCGGTCGCTGCGCGACGAGTCGTAGGCATAGACAGCCACCGACCCGGCGATCAGGAAGACCACCAGGACAGCGATGAACGTGAATGCCTTGCTTCTCAAGATATGGGGCTCCCCTCCGGCCCACCCGGGGCCGACTCACTGAGTGTAAGCAGGGTGTCGGCCCTCGCATAGGGCTTCGCACGTCCTGCAACCTCCGTTGCGTCGCGAGAACACCGATGGTTCACTCGTGAGGACGTCGGATACGGTTGTGTCTGAGATGGCGCACCTGCACATCCCGCCCCCACCCGCCCGCCGGCGCGACGCCGCTCGCGCCGAGCAGGACTACGGGGTCAGCGACCAGCCGAACTGGCGCGACGTCGATTGGCCCGCGCATCTGAAGACGATGGAGATCGGCGGCACGCCGGTCAACTACGTCGACATCGGCGAGCAGGGCGATCGCCGCCCGATCGTCTTCGTCCACGGGCTCAGCGGTCAGTGGCAGAACTGGCTCGAGAACATTCCGCGCTTCGCCCGGGAACGGCGCGTGGTCGCGCTCGACCTGCCCGGCTTCGGCGTCTCGCCGATGCCGAGCGAGCAGATCACGATCGACTGCTACGGCCGCGTCGTCGCCGAGCTGTGCGACCGCCTCGACCTCGCCCCCGCGGTCCTCGTCGGCAACTCGATGGGCGGCTACGTCGCCGCCGAGGCGGCGATCGACGCCCCTGAGGCGGTCGAGCGGCTGATGCTGGTCTCAGCCGCGGGCATCTCGCAGAGCGATCTGTCGGTCGACCAGGTGCTGCGCGTCGGCAGGATCGTCGCGCTGGCGACCCGCGCCTCGACCGCGCAGCGACGCCGCCACATGGCGCGGCCGGCGCTGCGCCACTGGATCCTCAGCCTGATCGTCCGCCACCCCACCCGCCTGCGACCCGACATCGCGTTCGAGGGGCTCGTCAAGGGCGCCAACAAGCCCGGCTTCGTCGATGCGCTCGGCGCCTGCATCGACTACGACTTCCGCGACCGGCTGCCGGAGATCGCGTGTCCGACGCTGGTCGTCTGGGGCGAGGACGACGCGATCATCCCCGTCGGCGACGCCGACAAGTACGTCGAGCTGATCCCCGGCGCGCACAAGCTGATCTTCGAGGACACCGGCCACGTCGCGATGGTCGAGCGACCGGTGGCGTTCAACGACGGGCTCGAGAAGTTCCTTGCGTACGAGGTTGGCCCGGGCGAGCTCGAGCCCGACTCCGCGACCGCTGCCTGAGCGGAGATTCCTAGCTGGTCAGCGCGCCCTGGGCGGCTGAGCCGACGTGGCGGGCGTACTTGCCGAGCACGCCGGTCGTGTACTTCGGCGCCGGGGCCTCGTAGGCGGCGACGCGCCGGGCGATCTCGTCGGCGGGCAGGTCGACGTTGAGCTCGCGCGCGTCGACGTCGAAGATCACCGTGTCGCCGTCCTGGACGGCGGCGATCGGACCGCCGCGCGGCGCCTCGGGCGCGACGTGGCCAGCCATGAAGCCATGGGTGGCGCCGGAGAAGCGGCCGTCGGTCAGCAGCGCGACCGAGTCGCCGAGGCCCTCGCCCTGGAGCGCCGCCGTGACGGCGAGCATCTCGCGCATCCCGGGACCGCCGGAGGGGCCCTCGTTGCGGATCACGACGACGTCGCCGGGCTGGATCGAGCTGGCCTTGACGGCCGCGAAGGCGTCCTCCTCGCACTCGAAGACGCGCGCTGGGCCGCGGTGCTCGCGGCGGCCGTGGCCGGCGAGCTTGACGACGCAGCCGTCGGGCGCGAGGTTGCCGCGCAGGATCGCGAAGCCGCCGCTGGTCGCGAGCGGATTCGACAGCGGCCGCACGACTGGCTGGCCGTCGGCCTCCTCGGCGGCGTCGACCTCCTCGCCGATCGTCAGGCCGGTCACGTTGAGCGCCTCGCGGTGCAGCAGGCCGGCCTCATCGAGCCGCTTGGCGACGAGCGGCATCCCGCCGGCGCGCCAGAGATCCGGCGCGACGTAGCGGCCGAACGGCTTCAGGTCGGCGAGCAGCGGCGTCTTGGACGCGATGCGATCGAAGTCGTCGATGTCCAGCTCGACGCCGGCCTCGTTGGCGACCGCCAGCAGGTGCAGGACGGCGTTCGTCGAGCCACCGGTCATCGCCACGGCGGCGATCGCGTTCTCGAGCGACTTCGGCGTGATGATCCTGCTCGGGCGCAGGTCGCGCTCGAGCACGTCCATGATCAAACGGCCGACGTCCTCGGCGACCTGACCCTTCTTGCCCTCCTCGGCCGGGACCATCGAGCTGCCCATCGGCGAGATGCCGAGCGTCTCGAAGGCGAGCGCCATCGTGTTGGCGGTGAACTGGCCGCCGCAGGCGCCGGCGCCGGGCGACGCGACGCCCTCGAGCTCGTGCAGATCGGCGTCGGAGATCCTGCCGGCGGCGTGCGCCCCGACGGCCTCGAAGACCTCCTGGATCGTCACGTCCTCGCCGCGGAACCTGCCGGGCTTGATCGATCCGCCGTAGAGCATGATGCTCGGCAGGTCGAGCCGCGCCAGCGCCATCACGCAGCCGGGAATCGTCTTGTCGCAGCCCGACAGCGCGATCACGCCGTCGAAGAGGTGGCCGCGCGCGACGAGCTCGATCGAGTCGGCGATCACCTCGCGGCTGACGAGCGAGGTCTTCATCCCCTCCGTGCCCATCGTGATCCCGTCCGAGACCGCGACGGTGTTGAACTCCATCGGCGTCCCGCCGGCGGCGCGAACGCCGTCCTTGACCTTCTCGGCGAGCCGGCGCAGGTGGAAGTTGCACGGCATCACCTCGGTCCAGGTGTTGGCAATGCCGATGATCGGGCGGCGCAGCGACTCGTCGTCGTGGCCGATGCCCTTCAGGTAGGCGCGCGCGGCGGCCCGGTCCGGGCCGTCGAGCTGGGCCCGGCTGCGCTCGCGGAGGTCTCTGCTCACGCGGCTCGCGCCCCGATGTCGCCGGCGCCGAGCCGCTCCCACTCGGACAGCCGCCAGATGTCGCGCCGGACGTGGCCGGGATCGTGCTGGCGGCCGACGAGGTGCATGTTCGCGCGGCCGATCACGCGCGCCTCGTCGGAGGTGATCGCCATCCACTTGGCGAGCACGTCGTCGGAGGCCGGCAGCCGGGTGCGTCCGCCGGTCAGGTCGGGGAACTCGACGCAGTACTCGCTCAGCAGCCGTCCGCTCTCTGGAACGTAGGCGACGATCGGCTTGTGCGGGTAGATCAGATAGGCGTAGGGCGCTGGCGCGTCCTCGTCAGCGGGCGAGTCCGGCAGTCGCCTGCCGTCGACCCGGATGAAGCCGAGGTCGCGGTACATCGCCCACTCGGCGTCGTTGACGCAGGAGCGCAGAAGCTGGCGGGCGCGCTGCTCGGCGCGCCGCTCGCGGCCCGGATCGAAAGCCTGCGGCGAGCTCGTCACGCGGCGCTCGCGACGCGACCGGAGTCGGACGAGCAGCGGCGAGCCGAGCAGGAAGGCGGCGAGCGCGGTCGCCATCAGGCCGGTGGTCAGCAGCGCGAGCATCGCCGGCTCAGCCCCCGGACGCCCGCGGGAAGAAGATGACTCGCTGCGCTTCCGGCGGGATGTCGGCGTAGTCGCGCACCATCTGCGCCTCGCGGCGGCCGCTGCCAGGGCGCTCGGTCGGGACCGCCGCCCACATGCCGTCGTCGAGCTGGCGGCGGAACTCCTCGATCAGCGCCTGCTCGTCCTCACGCACGTCGGGATCGCCCTCGGCCAAGAGGACCTCACCATGACCGGGCTTCATGCGCAGGAACTTGATGGGTCAATCCTAATGGGCCGACGCCTTGGCGAGGCCGAACACGTCGACCGGCCCGGCGCCGGCGCCGATCCCGCGCAAACCGTCGCGGACCGCGGCCGCCGCGACGATCCGCGCCGCGCGAGCCGCCTCGAGCGGCGTGTCGCCGAAGGCAAGCCGAGCGGCGAGCGCCGAGGAATGGGTGCAGCCAGAGCCGTGCGCGGCGCCGTCCGGGTGACGCTCGCCGGCGATCGCGACCGGCTCGCCACCGTCGAAGAAGACGTCTGCGATCTCCTTCGCGTGGCCGCCGGTCACGACGACGGCGCGTGGGCCGAGCGCGTGGACGGCCCGCGCCAGATCCCGCGCCGTGGCGTCCTGCCCCATCCCGGTCAGGACGCGCGCCTCCGGCAGGTTGGGCGTGACGACAGCGGCGCGCGGCAGGATCAGCCGGCGCAGCGCCTCGAGGGCCGCTGGATCGAGCAGCGTCGCGCCGCTCTCGGCGACCATCACCGGGTCGACGACGATCGGCGCTTCGCCGACCAGGTCGAACGCCTCGGCGACGGCGTCGATCGTCTCGCTGGAACCGAGCATGCCGACCTTGACCGCATCGACGCCGATGTCGGCGGCGACGGCGCGAACCTGCGCGACGATCGCCTCCGGCGCGACCGGGTAGACGGCCTCGACGGCGACGGTGCTCTGTGCGGTTATCGCGGTGATCGCGGTCATGCCGTGGGCGCCACAGCGCGCAAACGCCTTCAGGTCCGCCTGGACGCCAGCACCGCCACCGGAGTCCGAGCCGGCGATCGACAGCAGGCGAGGTGGCGTCGAGACAGACATCGAGCGCGCAGCATAGGCAGGCGGAGCTCAACGAGACGGCCGCGCGCGCTCCCAGCCGAACAGTCCGTCGCGACGGATCAGCCCGCGCGTCTCGAGCTGTGCCAGCGCGGCGCGTGTCTCGTTGACCGGTAGTCCGGCGAACGTCGAGATCCCGTCGATGTCGAGACGCGACTCGACGCCGTCGAGCAGGCGCCGCTCAACCGGATCGAGCTCGGGCTCCACGAGTCGCACCGGAGCCGACCCCGCGGCGCCGATGCCGAAAAGCTCGTCCAGGACGTCGGACGCGTCACGGACCACCGCGGCGCCGTCGCGCAGCAGCCGGTTGCTGCCAGCGGCGGCGCGCGTCGAGACGCGCCCCGGCACGGCGCCGAGCGTGCGGCCGAGGTCCTGGGCGAAGTCCGCGGTGATCAGCGTGCCCGACGCCTCGCCCGCCTCGACGACGACGGTCATCCGGGCGAGCGCGGCCATCAGCCGGTTGCGCGCGGGAAAGCTCCAGCGGTAGGGCCGCTGCCCTGGCGGCAGCTCGGCGACGACGAGGCCGCTTGCCGCGATCTGGCGGTGAAGATCGGCGTGTCGGCGTGGATAGGCGACATCGGGACCGCCGGCGAGCACGGCGATAGTCGCCCCGCGGGCGCCGAGCGCGCCGCGATGCGCCGCGCCGTCGACGCCGAGCGCCATGCCGCTGATCGTCGTGATCCCGGCGACGCCGAGCCCACGGCCGATGTCGTGCGCGACATCGATCGCATACGGCGTCGCGTCGCGCGTGCCGACCACGGTGACCGCCGGCTCCGCCTCGACCGCCGAGAGCAGCTCTACCCGCCCGCGGCAGAACAGGACGGCCGGCTGGTCGTTGAGGTCCTCGAGCGCCGTTGGGTAGGCCTCGTGGTGCTGGCAGATCGCGGTCACACCCGCATGACGGAGATCGGCGCGAGCGCGGCGCGGTTCGAAGCGGCCGAGGAAGGCGAGCGCCTCCTGCTCGCCCTTGCCGCCGACCGCCGACGCCAGCGAGACGTCGTCGAGCGCCAACAGCGCGGAGGGGGCGAAGGGACGGCCGACCAGTCCGGCGATTCGTGCGGACAGCAACCCGATCAGATACCCCCGCCTGAGGCAGCTGTCGCAGCTCCCGCTCATGCCGCGGCCGTCCGTCCCGGCGCTACCGCCCGGTAGCCGAGCGCCTCGGCGACGTCGCCACGCTCGACCCTCTGCCTGCCCGCAAGGTCGGCGATCGTCCGCGCGACCCTCAGCACGCGATCGTGGCCGCGTCCCGTCAGCACGCCGGCGTCGAGCGCGGCGGCCAGTGGCTGCGACGCCTTGGCGGTGAGTGGCACGAGCAGGCGTGTCGCGCCGGTGCTCAACTCGGCGTTGCACGTCGCCGAGGAGGCGGCCAGCCGTGTCGCCTGCCGCTCGCGCGCGGCGACGACTCGCGCCCGCACCGCCGCCGAGCGCTCGCCCGCCGCGCTGTCCGAGGCGAGCGCGAGCGCGGGCAGCGGCGCGAGCTGGCAGACGAGATCGATCCGGTCGATGAGCGGCCCGCTGAGCCGGGCGCGGTAGCGCTCGCGTGTCAGCACGCCACACTCGCAGCGCTCGCCACCGATTCCGCACGGACATGGATTCGCCGCGGCGGCGAGCAGCACACGGGCGGGAAACCGCAACCCGACCTGCCCACGCACGATGTCGACGCTCCCGTGCTCGAGCGGTTGACGGAGAGCCTCCAGCGCCGGTCGCGCGAACTCGGCCAGCTCGTCGAGGAACAGCACGCCGCGGTGCGCGAGCGTGACCTCGCCCGGCCGTGGCCGTGCGCCACCGCCGACCAGACCCGGCGCGGAGATCGTGTGGTGCGGCGCGCGGAATGGGCGCTCGCTCGCCAATCCACCATCGCCGTTGCCGGTGACGCTCCGTACACGCGTGATGTCGAGCGCCTCGTCGATGGTCGGCGGCGGCAGGATGCCCGGCAGCCGGCGCGCGAGCATCGTCTTCCCGGCGCCAGGCGGGCCGATCATCAGCAGGCTGTGACCCCCGGCGGCGGCGATCTCCAGCGCGCGTCGCGCGTCTGCCTGACCGCGCACGTCGGCGAGATCGGGGACCTCGATCGATGCGGCCGCTGGGCTTGGCGGGCGCGCGGCTGGCGGATCGGGCAGCCAGCGGCCGTGGAGCAGATCGACCAGCCGCGCGAGGCTGGGGACCGCACAGACGTCGAGCTCGTCGACCAGCGCCGCCTCTGAGGCGATCTCGGGTGACACCACGAGCCTGCGCAACCCCGCCGCACGACAGCCGAGGGCGATCGGAAGCGCTCCGCGCACCGGGCGCAGCGCGCCGCCGAGCGACAGCTCGCCCGAGACGGCGATCCCCTGGAGCGCCTCGGCCGGCACCTGCCCGCTCGCCGCGAGCACGCCGACGGCGATCGCGAGGTCGAAGCTCGCCCCTGCCTTGCGTACCCAGGCCGGCGCGAGGTTGACCGTCAGACGCTGGAGCGGGAACTCCAACTCACTGTTCAGCAACGCCGACCGCACCCGCTCGCGGGCCTCGCGGACCGCGGTGTCGGGCAGTCCGACGACCGTGAACGCCGGCAGCCCGCGACGGGCGTCGACCTCGACGGTCACCTCACGGGCATCGACGCCCTCGAGGGCGAACGTGGGAACGCTGGCAAGCACGGACAGCACGCTAGGCGGGCTTTGCGCACCGGTGACAGCGCTCCAGCGACGACTCTGGCAACGCCGTCCCGGCTTGCCGGTGCAGATCCGTCACACAGGTCAGCCCGCCGTTGCCGAGCGCCGCCTAGCGTCCCGCGGGTGACCACCGGCAACGCCCGCATCCGGCTCGGCGCCCATGGCGAGGACATCGCCTGCGCCCATCTCGAGCGGGCGGGCTACACGCTGATCGAGCGCAACGGCCGCTGCGGCCGGACCGGCGAGATCGACGTCGTCGCGCGTGACCGCCGCTGCCTCATCTTCTGCGAGGTCAAGACGCGCATCGCCGGCGGCTCAGCCGGGCCTGCCGGCCCGCTCGACGCGATCGGCCCGATCAAGCGCAACCGCATCCGCAAGCTGGCAGCCGAGTGGCTGCGTACCCGGCCCAAGCTCTCCCCCTCTCCCGCCTGGATCCGCTTCGACGCGATCGGCATCGTCGTCGACCGCCAAGGAGCCCTCATTTCGCTCGACCACGTAGAGGATGCCTTCTAGAGAGCCGGCTAGCCGAGCGTCAGCTGTTGATAGGCAGTCGAGTTGAACGACATGCGGTGCAGCGGCGAGACGCCGTGGGCCGCGATCGCGGCCCGGTGGTCGGGCGTCGAGTAGCCGACGTGGGACGCGAAGTCCCACTCGGGGTGACGCTCGGCGGCGCGACGCATGTAGCGGTCGCGGGTGACCTTGGCGAGGACCGAGGCGGCGGCGATCGCCGCGCTGCGGGCGTCGCCGTCGACCACCGCCTGCTGCTCGTGCTCGAACGGCGGCACGCGGAAGCCGTCTACGAGACAGATCGTGCCCGGCACCGCCACCCGGCGCAGCGCCGCCCGCAGCGCGTCTAGATTGCTGACGTGCAGCCCGCGCGAGTCGATTGCGCGCACCGACCTCGAGACGACCGCCGTCCGCGCGCAGGCGCGCATCACCAGCGGATACAGCTCCTCGCGCGCCTCCTCGCTGTGCTGCTTGGAGTCGTTGAGCGTCGTCAGCGCACGACGATCGGCAAGCGTCAGCCGCTCCAAGTCGAACAGCACCGCCGCCGCGACCAGCGGGCCCGCCAGGCAGCCACGCCCAGCCTCGTCGGCACCCGCCACGAACCGCGAGCCAAGCTCCCGATCGAAGACGAACAGCCGTCGCCCGCTGTGGGCGGCTTTCCTCCTTCGCCGTCGCGCGGCCTTGCTCTGCGGCCCCGCTGTGCTCGCCTCACTCACGTCCGCGCCGATCATAGGTGCCGGACCGGAGTGTTAGAGGCCGCCCCACTTACCGGGGGGCCAATACGTGGCGAAGGCGTTGCCGATCATGTTGTCCTTCGGCACCGGGCCCCACTCGCGGCTGTCCGCGCTTGCGCCGCGGTTGTCGCCCATCATGTAGTACTGACCCGCCGGGATCGTGATCGGGTCGGGCATGTTGCAGAGCGCGCATTGCGCGTCGGGCCGGATGAAGGGCTCCTTCTGCAGCTTGCCGTCGATGTAGACACGGCCTGCCCTGACCGACAGGCGCTCGCCGGGCAGTCCGACGACGCGCTTGATGAAGTTGGTGTCGGACTTGCCCGGCGTCGAGCGCGGGCATGGCTGCTCGGCCGGGTGGCTGACGCCGCACATGTTGTCGTCGGCGCCCTTCGGCGGCTTGAAGACCACCACGTCGCCGCGCTCGGGGTCGCCGAAATGCTCGCCGATGCGGTTGACGAGCACGCGCTGGCCGATCTCGAGCGTCGGCACCATCGACTCGCTCGGGATGCGGAACGGCTTGACGAGGAAGGCTTGGATGCCGAGCGCGACGCCAAGTGCTACAGCGACGATCACGACGAGCTCGATCAGCGAGCCGCCGGCGCTCTGCTTTCCGTCCCGAGCCACTGACCCTCTGGCCCTTCGCCCGTCAGGAGTCCGACTTGGCGCCGGACTCGCCGGCGTCGACCTCGGCGGAGGCCTCTGCCTCCGGCGCCTGCTCTTCGACGGCCTCTGGAGCCTCGGGCTCCGGCGCGTCGACGACGGCGTCTGTCTCGGGCGGCGGCATGACGCCCTCGAGCTCGTCGTCGTCACGGCCGAAGCGGCGCTCACGAACGCGGGCGCTGCGACCGACGCGATCGCGCAGGTAGTAGAGCTTGGCGCGCCGGACGTCGCCGCGGCCGGCGACCTCGATCTGCTCGATCTTCGGCGAGTGGACGGGGAACGTCCGCTCGACGCCGACGCCGAACGACTGCTTGCGCACGGTGAAGGTCTCGCGTGCGCCGCTGCCCTGGCGCTTGATGACGACGCCCTCGAAGACCTGGGTGCGCTTGCGGGTGCCCTCGACGACCTGGAAGTGGACGCGCAGGCGGTCGCCCGCCTGGAACTTGGGCACACGCCGCAACTGCGACCGCTCGATGGTTTCGATGACTCCGCTCATGACATGAAAAGGCGCGAGCACCACGGGGTGCCTCGCGCGACGGCGAATCCTAGCGGAGCCGTAGCCGGCTCTGCTCTGCGCGCCACTCTCGGACCTTCCCGTGGTCGCCGGAACGCAGCACCTCAGGAACGTCGTGGCCGCGCCACCGCGCGGGTCGCGTGTAGTGCGGATACTCCGGCGCGCCGCCGAGCGCCGCCGAGAACGACTCCTCGAGCGCGCTGTCGGAGTGGCCGAGCGTCCCGGGAAGCTTGCGCAGGATCGTGTCGCAGACGACCATCGCCGCCAGCTCGCCGCCGGCGAGCACGTAGGGCCCGATCGACACGACGTCGGTCGCGAGGTGCTCGTTGACGCGCTCGTCGAAGCCCTCGTAGCGGCCACAGAGCAGCGCGACCTCCTTTTCGGCGGCCAGCTCGTTGACGAGCTGCTCGTCGAGCTGGCGACCGCCGGCGGCGAGGGCGATCACGCGGCGGCCGGCGCGACCATCGACCGGGTCGGCGTCCCAGCGCGCGGCCAGCGCCGCCTCGACGACATCGACGCGGATGACCATCCCGGCGCCGCCGCCGTAGGGCGTGTCGTCGACCTGTCCGGCGTTCAGCGGCGTCGTCGCGCGCAGATCGACCGTCTCGAGGCGGTGTCCGAGGTCGAGCGCGTTGCGCACGTGGCGCTGCTCGAGGAACCAGTCGAACCAGGCGGGGAAGAGCGTGAAGACATCGATGTTCACTCGCCCACCTCCGTCTCCAGGCGCAGGAAGCGGCGATCGATCTCGATCGTCCGGCCTTCCAGATCGACGCTGAGGACCGCGTCTGAGATCAGCGGCACCAGCTCGCCGCCCTCGAGCTCGAGCAGGTCGCAGGACGGCGCGTCGATCACCTGGACGACGGCGCCGAGCCCTTCGACGCGGCAGCCGACGAGGTCCTCGGCGAGCCACTCCCCCTCGGTGAGCGACGCTTCTACGAGCATGAGCTGGCCGCGCAGCGCTCTTGCCGCTTCGCGGGTGCCTATGCCGGCAAGCCTCACGAGCGGCTTGTCGTCCGTGCCAGCGCGACGATCGACCGCGTGCTCGCGACCGTCGATTCGGACAACCGTGTCACGATCGAACGGATGGTCTGGGCGCTCGACGTAGAAGCTGCCATCGAGGCTGTGCGTCCGGCCGACGACTCCGGCCGTCACCAGGCGCGTCTCGGTCGCCACGGGGATCAGACGGCGTCGACGACGTCGATCAGCACGCGCTTCTCACGGCGCGTGGCACTCGCCTTGAGTACGGTGCGCAGCGCAGAGATCGTCCGCCCGCGGCGGCCGATCAGCCGGCCGGCCTCGTCGGGCGGGGCGTGCAGCTCGAGAACGATCGTACCGTCCTCCTCTTCGAACGAGTCGACCGACACCGAGTCGGGGTCGTCGACGAGAGCGCGAGCCAGATAGGCGAGCAGCTCCTCCACGAGCGGCTAGGAGTCGTCGCTGGAGTCGCCCTCGGCGGGCGCGTCTGCCTCGGCGGCCACATCGGCGTCAACCTCGGCGTCCGCGGCCGCATCGGGAGCCGGCTGCTCGGAAGCGTCCTGCTCGGCGGCGACCTCCTCGGCTGCCGCCTCGGCGTCGGCGGGAGCCTCTGCCTCGGGCGCGGGGGCCTCGGCAACCTCGACCTCGGCTGCCTCTGCCTCGGCCGGTGGGGCCTGGGCGGCCGGCTCGGCCTTCGGCTTGGGCGGCGTCGCGACCGGAGCCGGTACCTCGCGGGCGGGCATCTCGTGGCCGGTGTTCTCGGCGCGCATCAGCTTCTTGACCGTGTTGCTCGGCTGGGCGCCGCGATCGAGCCAGTGCTGCAGGCGCTCGCGATCGATCTCGATCCGCGACGGCTGCGTCTGCGGGTTGTAGTGCCCGATCGTCTCGATCGAGCGGCCGTCACGCGGCGAGCGGCCGTCGGCGACGACTACTCGCCAGATCGGATTCTTCTTGGAGCCGACGCGGGTCAGCCTGACTTTTACGGCCAAGGTCTCTTCTCTGATCGGGGTTGCTGCTGCTGCGGCCCGGGAACGTTAGCGGCCCGAGGCGATCTGCGCCAGCGAGGGCATCTTGCCGCGTGCCATCTGGCGCATCAGCTTCTGCATCTGGGCGAACTGCTTGACGAGATTCGAGACCGCCTGGACGTTGGTTCCCGACCCCTGGGCGATCCGCCGGCGGCGCGATCCGTCGATGATCTTCGGGTTCGCCCGCTCGGCCGGCGTCATCGAGGTGATGATCGCCTGGAGGCGGTCGAGCTCCCTGTCGTCGACCTTCAACCCGTTGAGCTGCTGCCCCACCCCCGGCAGCATCTTGAGGATGCTCTGCAGCGGCCCCATGCCGCGGACCTGCTGCATCTGCTCGAGGAAGTCGTCGAGCGTGAACTGGTTCTTGCGGATCTTGCGCTCGAGATCCTGGGCCTGGCGCTCGTCGATCCGCGCCTCGGCCTTCTCGATCAGCGTCATCACGTCGCCCATGCCGAGGATCCGCTGGGCCATCCTGTCGGGGTGGAAGCGCTCGAAGGCGTCGAGCTTCTCGCCAGTCGAGGCGTAGAGGATCGGCTTGCCGGTGATCGCCTTGACCGACAGCGCCGCGCCGCCGCGCGCGTCGCCGTCGAGCTTGCTGAGGATCACGCCGTCGAAGGCGGTCGCGTCGGCGAACGCCTCGGCGACGTTGACGGCGTCCTGGCCGGTCATCGCGTCGACGACCAGCAGCACGTCGTGCGGCTTGGTGCGCTTCTTGATCTGGGCGAGCTGGTCCATCAGCTCGGCGTCGACGTGCAGGCGGCCGGCGGTGTCGACGATCAGCACGTCGCGCTTGTCGGCGCGTGCCTGGCCGAGCGCCCACTCGGCGACGTCGACCGGATCTCGACCGGTCCCCTGCTCGTAGACGGTCGCCCCGGCGCGCTCGCCGACCTTGATCAGCTGGTCGACCGCGGCCGGCCGCTGGAGGTCGCAGGCCGCGAGCGCGACGTCGAGGCCCTTCTCCTCCCTCAGCTGGCGCGCGAGCTTGCCGCAGGCGGTCGTCTTGCCGGAGCCCTGCAGGCCGGCCATCAGGATCACCGTCGGCCCGCTCTTCGAGAAGACGAGCTCGCGGCCGGAGCCGCCCATCAGCTCGGTCAGCTCCTCGGCGACGACCTTGACGACCTGCTGGCCGGGGTTCAGCGAGTCGAGCACGTCGGAGCCGGTCGCCCGCTCCTTGACCGCGTTGGTGAACTGCTTGACGACCTTGAAGTTGACATCGGCCTCGAGCAGCGCCAGGCGCACCTGGCGCATCGCCTTGGCGACGTCGTCCTCGGTCAGCGCGCCGCGCGAGCGGACGTCGCCGAGAGCGCCCTGGAGTCGGTCGGCCAGCGTGTCGAACACGCTAGTCAGGCTAGCCGGGCGGCGAGGGCGGACGCGTTCATATGCGCGATCGCCTCGATCGAGACCATCGGGTTGACGCCCGAGGCGCTCGGAAAGGCGGAGGCGTCGCAGACGACGAGGTCGCGCACGTCCCAGGTCTCGCCGGCCGGCGTGCAGGCCGAGGTCGAGGGCGTGCCGCCCATCCGCGCCGTCCCCATGATGTGGAACGAGGCCATCGAGACCTGCCCCGCTCCCCAGCCGCAGCGGTCGGCGTCGCGCATGAAGCGGTGCCGATCGCCGTCGGCGCCGGGGTCGTAGGAGACCCAGGCCGAGTGCGAGCTGAAGATCCGCTTCGCGCCGGCGGCCTCGAGGATCTGGGCGGCGCCGTCGAGCCCGGTGCGCAGGTTGTCGCGGTCGAAGCTCGACAGCCGGTAGCGGACGACCGGATCGCCGTCGCGACCGACGCGCACCTCACCGGCGTCGCGGTCGCGCAGCAGCGCCCCGACGCCGGCGGCGTTCGGCAGCGCCTGCATCAGCTCACGGTGGGCGCGGCCCCCGCGCCACGGCCAGAAGCCGTTGACGACGTGCGGGTGCATCGCCGCCGTCTCGTACTTGACGCCGAAGCCGTCCTCGAGATCGGCGTGCTGGTCGGAGTAGAGCGCCTGCATCGCGCCCTCCCAGGGCCGCAGCTCCTCGTCGAAGACCCCCCAGGCGACGGTCACCGGATGGAGATGGAGGTGCTGGCCGATGTTGCGGTTGCGCAGCGCCGAGCGGCGCAGCAGCGCCGGGGTCTGGATCGCGCCGCAGGCCGCCACGACCGCTCGCGCGCGGACGGTGACGCGATGGCCGGCGTCGGTGACGGCCTCCACCCCGCGTGCCGCCCCGCTCTCGACGATCGCGTTGCGGGCCTTGGTCCCGACGAGGATCCGCGTACCGGCGGCGTGGGCATCGGCGAGCCAGGTCTTGACCGTCGACTGCTTCGCGCCCAGGCGGCAGCCGAACGGGCAATAGCCGCAGATCTCGCCCTGATCGCAGTCGCGGACGTCGCGCGGCATCGCGTCGATGTGCCAGCCGAGCGCCATGCAGCCGTCGCGCATCGTGCGGTCGCGCGAGGACGGCGAGGAGTGCTCGTGGTTGACGCCGAGCCGGTCGCAGACGGCGTCGAGGCTGGCGTCGAACTCGCGGTCGGCGAAGGCGTGGACGCCGTGGCCGGCCCACTCCTCGCGGATCGCCTCGGGCGTCCGGAACGACGTCGTGTAGTTGATGACGGTGCCGCCGCCGAGACAGGCGCCGGCGAGCAGCGACAGGCTCTGGTCGGCGCTCGCCGTCGGGGCGCCGGCGTACATCGTGCGGATCGCGGTCAGCTCGGAGCCGTCGAAGTCGGCGTCGTCGTAGTAGCCGCCCGCCTCGAGCACGACGACGTCGAGCCCGGCCGCGGCCAGCACGCCGGCCGCCGTCCCGCCGCCAGCGCCCGACCCGACGACGACCACGTCGCACTCCAGGTCCGTGTCGCCGTCGATCGCCAACGGCGCGATCGCCTTCGGCGGCGCCTGCTCGTTCGGACCGAGCGGCCCCGGGTAGCCGATGTCGGCCCAGGCCGGGCTCCGGCTCCCGTCCGGCGCGGGGAGCATCCAGTAGAAGAGGCGCGTCCCCTTGCAGAGCGCCTGGAAGGCCGCGCGTCGCCGCGGCAGCCGCGAGTCGCACCAGGACAGCAGGACGCGCTCACGAGCCTCCTGGGAGAGCTCGGAGAACCGCTTCCAGCCACCGCCGCCGATCGCGGTCAGCGGCTGGCTGTCCCAGAGCGAGAGCAACTGGGCGAGCTGGCGCCGCTCGGACGCGCGCGGGTTACGGTCGATCGCCTCGAGCAGCGCCTCCGGGACGCCCAGCTCGCTCGCCGACGGCAGGCCGTCGCCGCCGGGACAGACCGTGTCGCAGATCGCCCCCAGTGCGCGGCGCTGTCCCTCCGTCAGCTCCATCGCGCTATGCCGTCCGCGGCGGCTCCGGTGGCGGAGGAGACTTTGGTGGGTCCGTCAGCCCGCTCTCCGGGCCGAGCACGTTGCCCAGCCTCCCGAGCGCGTTGGTCAGCTCGCTCGGGATGATCCACAGCTTGCTCGCGTCGCCCTCCGCGATCAGCGGCAGCTTCTGCAGGTACTGGTAGGCGAGCACCTTCTGGTCGGCGTCGCCGCGATGGACCGCGTCGAAGACGGTCTCGATCGCCTGCGCCTCGCCCTGGGCCTCGAGGATCTGCGCCTCGCGGCGGCCCTCGGCGCGCAGGATCGCGCTCTGCTTCTCGCCCTCCGCGGTCAGGATCTGCGACTGCTTGACGCCCTCGGCGGTCAGGATCGCGGCGCGGCGGTCGCGCTCGGCGCGCATCTGCTTCTCCATCGCCTCCTGGATCGAC
>Ga0190272_10000263_pt1 | contig 31200 bp, 29 predicted proteins | sample Popmic504T_FD_133746 | JGI IMG/M metagenome (GOLD analysis project Ga0190272, IMG submission 133746) | Populus adjacent soil microbial communities from riparian zone of Shoshone River, Wyoming, USA - 504 T | ecosystem: Environmental > Terrestrial > Soil > Riparian zone | place: USA: Wyoming...
GGCCGCCTCACCGACCCACTCCGCCTTCCCTACAACTTCGTCAAGGGCCCGATCATCGGCTGGGACGCACCAAAGGCCTTCGTCAGCGACATGGGCTTCCTGACCATGCCGCAGCTGGTCCTGGCGGCCGCGATCGGCGGCGACTCGCCCGCCGACGTGCTCTGCGCCGCCGACAACGCCGGCTGCGAGATCAGATCCGATGGCTCGATCGAAGTACCGGAGTCGGCCCGGCGCCAGGCCGTCAACCGCTTCCTCGGCGACTGATCAGTCGCTGCTGGCCGCGGCGGCCTTGTCGCTCGACTTCGACTCGCTCTTCTTCGAGTCGGAGGAGCCGGAGTCGGATGGCTTCGACTCGCCGCCATCCGAGGAGGCGGCCGAAGCGCCGCCCTTCTTCTTGCCGTAGTCGGTGTTGTAGAAGCCGGATCCCTTGAAATGGACCGCCGGCGAGTGCAGGACGCGGACCGCCGGGGCGCCACACTCCTGGCACTCGGTGAGCGGCTCGTCGACCATTCTCTGGATCACGTCAAAGACGTGGCCGTTGTCGCATTTGTACTCGTAGATAGGCACGGGCTGCGGGATTATCGCAGCCGATACGGTTCAGGCATGGCCACCGCTGAGCAGGGAGAGCGCCCGACCGACGTCTCGATGGAGGAGATCGTGGCGCTCTGCAAACGGCGCGGCTTCGTCTTCCCCTCCTCGGAGATCTACGGCGGGCTGGGCTCGACCTACGACTACGGCCACTACGGCGTCCTGCTCAAGAACAACGTCAAAGCCGAGTGGTGGCGGGCGATGCTGCAGGACCGCGACGACATCGTCGCGCTCGACTCGGCGATCCTCCAGCACCCACGGGTCTGGGAGGCGTCGGGGCATCTGGAAGGGTTCACCGACCCGCTCGTGCAGTGCCTCGGCAAGTGCAAGCGGCGCTGGCGCGAGGATCACCTGCGCGAGGCGGTCGAGGCGGAAGGCGGCGACCCGAGCGCCGAACTGCGCTGCCCGGAGTGCGGCGGCGAGCTATCCGAGCCGCGCCAGTTCAACCTGATGTTCGAGACCCACGTCGGCCCGGTCGCCGGTGAGGGCTCCGAGGTCTACTTGCGGCCGGAGACGGCGCAGGGCATCTTCATCAACTTCAAGAACGTGCTCGGCTTCGCCCGCAAGAAGCCGCCTTTCGGGATCGCCCAGATCGGAAAGTCGTTCCGCAACGAGATCACCCCCGGCAACTTCATCTTCCGGACCCGCGAGTTCGAGCAGATGGAGATGGAGTTCTTCGTGCCGCCGGCGGAGGCGGAGAAGTGGCACCAGCACTGGATGGACGAGCGCGAGAACTGGTACACCGAACTCGGCCTTCGTCCGGGCTACCTGCGGGTCCGCGCCCACGGTACCGACGAGCTTTCCCACTACTCCTCGGCCACCAGCGACATCGAGTACCTCTTCCCGATCGGCTGGTCGGAGCTGGAGGGAATCGCCAACCGCGGCGACTTCGACCTCACCCAGCACGCCAAGTTCAGCAGCGAGAAGCTCGAGTACTTCGACCAGCAGACCAAAGAACGCTACGTCCCCCACGTGATCGAGCCGGCCGCCGGCGCCGACCGTGCCACCCTCGCCTTCCTGGTCGACTCCTACGACGTCGAGGAGGTCGAGGGGCGCCAGCGCACCGTGCTGCGCCTCCACCCTCGCCTCGCCCCGGTCAAGGTCGCCGTCCTCCCCCTGGTCTCCAAGGAGGGCATGCCCGAGAAGGCCCGCGAGATCTTCGCCGCCCTCCGCAAGCGCGTCCCCGCCGAGTTCGACGAGGGCGGCTCGATTGGCAAGCGCTACCGCCGCCAGGACGAGATCGGCACCCCCTGGGGCATCACCGTCGACCATCAGACGATGGAAGACGACACCGTCACCCTCCGCGATCGCGACTCCCTCGAGCAGGTCCGCGTCCCGATCGAGGGCCTGGTCGAGGATCTGGCGGCGCGGCTCGAGCAGCCCTGGCGCAGCCCGAAGCTGGGCTGACACCGCGCCGAGGACCACCAATTGGGCGGCCCCCGGCGCAGGTACCGTCTATTCCAGCGTCACCTGTTCCGACACCTCAAACAGCAGCCCATCGACGAATGTCGGGCCAAATTCCGTTTGCAGATCGCCAGCTGCCTGGAAGTTGAAGCCGGGGAGGATGTTGTTGTAGGTCCCTGTCAGGGTGCCCGCAACCTGCACGTTTTTTTCGATCCCTTCGCAGCCTTCGTAGCTGAGTTCGAAGAAGATTTCTTCGATATCCACCGTGCCACCCGCTGTGACGTTCAGTTGCCAGGGGAGCCCGCCCGTTTCGGCCCCTACGAGAACGCACCCGGGCACATTCGTTTCGCACGGGAACCCCGGGCCGATCGTGGCCGCGGTAACTTCGCCGCCCGCCGCCCCGCCTTCGTTCCAGAGGTTGACAACGAGGTTGTATTCGCAGAGGCCGACGCGAAAGGTGCCACCCGTGGTTGTCAGCGAGAGTTTGCCTCCCCATTTGAACACTTCCCCTCCTACCCCCAGCGCTTTCCCTCCTTTCATCCACTGTTTCGCGCTGGCCGTCCCGGGCTGCGCGAAGGCAGCCAGGGCCAGCACCACACTGCCGAGCAGCATCATCTTCTTGAGCTTCATCGTGCACCCTCCTGAGGTACGCCGGCAGACCTCTCCCGAAATCCGACACCGGCGGTTGTAGAGTTAGTCACTTGTAACCAACTCATCAGGAAATGCCAAAAGAACGAGCGCACATCAGCGCGCGTGTCAAGGCGTGCGCGCTTGGGATCGACTTAGGAGTACTGGGTCAACGGGATTGCATGCCCATGAAGTCGAGCACCGCCTCGGCATCGGCCTCCAGCGCCGCACCTGCCTTTTTCGTCACCCGCCCGAACGGCTTGATCTCGACCTTCTTGTTGGCCAGTCCCCAGACCGCGACGGCGCGACCGTCAACGAGGGCGAAGGGGCGAAAGATGCCGTTGATGGTGACGATCCCGGTGTTGCCGTCGAGGATGTCATCGCGCGAGGTCCAGCCCAGCAGGAGCGGGTCGAAGGCGCCGAGCAGGCGCGGGGGCGGGATCTCGGCGGCCTTCGGCTGGCGCTTCAGTTCGACCAGGCCGTCCTCGCGCTCGACCAACTGCTTGGCGATCGCCGCCAGTCCGGCGCGGGCGTCGCGCAGCGGCAGGCCCGCCCAGCGGGCCAGGTCGCGGTCGTCGGCGGGTGCGTGGCCGACGAGATAGCGCCGGGCCAGTTCGGCGAGGGCGGCGTCGCGGTCGACGGGCTTCTCCTTGCCGAGCCAATCGCGGACGAGGATGTAAGCGTGCTGCTTGCCGACCATCGGCCCGCGCACGGTGTGGCCGCGCAGGGTCGCCAGGAAGAGCAGGTGGATCAGGGCCTGGCCCGCTGTCGGCACCCCGGCCGAGTCGAGCCGGTCCCTCAACTGCACCCGGGTCAGCGGGCCCTCCTCGGCCAGTGCCCGCTCGATCGTCTCCACCCCCCGCTCGGCATCGCTCTCGGAGAGCCCCTCCTGCCTTAGCCGGCGAGCGGCGCTGGTCAGCAGCGGCGGCGTGGTCAGCGCGTGCAGCCACGGGTAGTCCTCACTGCGGACCAGGTGCAGGGTGCCGCGGTTGAGCCAGGTGATCAGCAGGGAGCGGTCCTCGGTCAGCGCCCGGTCTACGTCCGCCGCGCTCACCCCCTCGGTCCGCGCCCGAACCGCCAGCCGCGCGCCGCGCGGGTCCTGCCCCTGTACCGCCAGCAGCCGCTCCGCCACCGCCACCGGGTCGCGCAGCGGCGGACCGGCAAGGGCCTGGGCGGTAAGCCTCTCGGCGATCGGCGAGTTCTTCACGCCGGGATGATCGCGGCTACCGCCAACAGGAGTCAGCCACCGCGCAAGAAGGTCGCCGCAAGGACGGCAATCAGCAGCCCGGCATTCATTCGGAACATCAGTCCTCGCAGAGAGTTGATCTCGCCGCGGACGTCTGCGAACCCGGCCCGCATCTCGGTGCGGAGGTCCCGAATGTCCCTGTCAACCCGCTCGAATCCGGTATCCATGCGTCGCGACAGGTCGTCCAGCCGCTCATCGGTCCAGGCCACTCGCTCCATGACTCGAGCATAGCCTGCCCGGGATCACGAAATGCACGTCGTTTGTAGAAACTTCTTGTCTTCTTTCACCCGCAAAGCGCGTAGAGCTCAGGGAGCAGGGCAGCGAGATTGGTGTACTCCTCGGCGCAGTGGGTGGCGAGGGATACCGGGAGGTCGCGGGGCAGGGCCAGGCGGCGGACCAAGCGGTTGTTGAGAGCGAAGCCGACCGGCGCGGCGAGCGGCGCCGGCAGGTGGGGCCGGATGGCGGCGCCAAGCCAGAAGTGACTGCGCAGGACGAGCCCGTCGCCGGCGACGAGGAAGACGTGGGCCATCACCGAGTGGCGCAGGCGTTTGCGGTCGTCGCCGACCCAGCCGCAAACCACCGTCCCCACCGCCGGGTCGCCGAGCGCATCGGTCGAGAAGCCGAGCGCGGTCGGGGCGACGAAGGCGATCCGGGCGTGGACGAGGCCGGTGCCGACGTCCTCGACCGGGTGATGAACGGTCCCCCAGTGCGCCTTCGCGGCCGGCGCTCTCCCTCCGTTCCCCGCTGCCGGCTCGACCGAGTTGCCGCGGTGGGCGAGCGGGTGCCAGGCGCGGTAGCGGTCGGGGTCGCGCGGGTGCCAGTCGAACCACCAGTCGACCATCTCGGCGCTGACCCCCGGCATCTCGGTCCGCACGGCGACATAGCCGACGCCTTCGGGGAGGAAGCAGCGGCCGGTCTCGGTCGGCAGCGGCGCCGGATCGAGTAGGCGGTCGAGTTCGGTCCGCGCCAACGCCTCGGAGGGGTCGATCGGCGCAGCCTCGATCGAGGCCAGCACCTGCGGCGCGGCCGGCGTCAGCGGGCGCGAGAGATACCGCTCCAGGCCAGGGTCCCTCGCCACGCTCACAGCCGCCCCATCCAGGGATGGAAGAGGCCGCCCGGGTCATACCGCTCCCTGACCTCGTCCAGTCGCGCCATATTGGCATCGCTGGCAAAGCGGGCGGGGCGGCGACCGAGGTTCTCGTCGGCGAGCTGGATGCCGCTGGCAAGGCCCTCCATCTCCCGCATCCGCTCGGTCGCCCAGGCCACGTTCGCCTCGTCGTCGGCAGGCTCCTTCCAGACCCCGTAGAGAGCGATGTAGGTGTCGTCCTCGACGCTGTAGGCCATCTCCGGCCGCTCCGGGCTCGGCCCCCAGTTCATCCAGAGCATGTGCGAGGGCGCCGCCGGCAGCGTCTCGGCGATCCGGCGGATGCCCGGCAGCAGATCCTCCACCGGCGCGTGGGTCCACATGTTGTCAACCGCGTAGCGGTGGTCGTCCGGATAAGACTCGTGGACCGCGGCGTAGAGATCGGCGAACCTGACCTCGGCGTTGGGCACGGCCAGCTTCGCCCGCCCCCGCGCCGGGCAGCTCTCGAGCAGGGCCAGCGCCTCGGCCGCCTGCTCGGCGCTATCGGCCAGGACCGGGGCGGTCAACGCGATCTCCGGCTCGCCCTCGGGATCGCGGTGGACGATCAGCATCAACTCCATCTCTCGCGGCACCCGCGGGCCTACCTCCCAGGCCCACCGGAAGACTTCCTCGAGTGCGTCGAGCGGGTAGAGGTGGACGCCGTTGGCGACGTGGCCCGGCATCGGGTAGAGCCGCAGGTGGAAGCGGGAGACAGCGCCGAAGAAGCCGGGACCGGAGCCGCGCGCCGCCCAGAACAGGTCTGGGTGGCTCTCGGCGTCGGCGCGGACCGCCTCGCCCTCGGCGGTGACCACGTCGATCGCCTCGACGCTCATGCAGGCCGGACCGTGGACGCGGCCGTTCCAGCCGAATCCGCCTTGCAGCAGGTATCCACCCAGCGCCACCCCTTCGCAGTGGCCGGCGGGGAAGAACAGGCCCTCCCGCTCGAGCGCCGCCAGCGCCTCGTTGCCGCGACAGCCGGGGCCCACCGTCGCCCGCATCGCCCCGGCGTCGACCTCGATCCCGTCGAGCCGCGAGACGTCGAGCAGCAGGCCGCCGTCACGGACGTGGTTGCCGGCCCAGCTGTGGCCGCCGGAGCGGACCCCGACCTTCCACCCCTGCCGGCGCGCCAGCCGGATCGCGGCGACCAGGTCGTCCTCCCCCTCGGCCTGCACGATCAGATCGGGGAAGCGGTCCGGCGTGCGGGCGTTCCAGACGGTCGCCCGCCGTGCCTCCTCGTAGCCGTCCTCGCCGCGCCGGAAGGCACGGCCTCGAAACTCGCCGTTCATCAGGCGTCCCACTATACAGGCTATCCTTTCCACAATGCGGAACGTACAGACCGAGCCCAGGCATGGCGTGCAGGCGATCGCCCGTGCCGCGGCGATCCTGCGAGCGCTGGAGACCGCGCCCGCCGGTCTCTCCCTGGGCGAGATCGCCGCCGCCACCGAGCTTCCGAAGTCGACCGTCCATCGAATCGCCGGCGCCCTCGCCGAGGAGGACCTGCTGGTTCAGTGGGGCGACGGTCGGATCGGCCTCGGCAGCGCCGTCGCCAGGCTCGCCGCCGCCGGCCGCGAAGCGTTGTCCGAGCGACTGCGGCCTCTGCTCGCCGAGTTGCGACGCCAGCTGGACGAGACCGTCGACCTCGCCGTCCTCGACGGCAAGGCGGTCCGCTTCGTCGACCAGGTGCCGGCCCCGCGGCGGCTGCGCACGGTCTCAGCGGTCGGCGAATCCTTCCCGCTGCACTGCACGGCCAACGGCAAGGCGCTACTGGCCACGATGTCCACGGAGCGGGTGGAGTCGCTACTGCCGCCGAGACTGCCCCGCCTCACCCCGCGCACCCTCGCCTCCAGGGCGGAGCTGCTGCGTGAACTCGAAGCCGTCCGCCACGACGGGGTCGCCTTCGACCGCGAGGAGCACACCGAGGGCATCTGCGCGATCGGGGCAGCGGTCCACGACCCGGCCGGCCCGGCGGCCGCGATCTCAGTGCCGGTGCCGACCCAGCGCTTCGCCGGCCGCGAGAGCGAGCTCAGCGAGGCCGTCCGGGCGACCGCCGCTGCCGCAACCGTGCTGCTCAGCGGTGAGTGAGACCCGCGCCGACCCGGCTATTTGGATTCGGCCGAGACCAGGTCGACTACGAAGATCAGGGTTTCGTTCTTGCCGATGATCCCCGGGTACCCTTTGGCACCGTAGCCGAGGTCGGGGGGAACGGTCATTTCACGCCGACCGCCGGGCTTCATCCCGACGATCCCCTGATCCCAGCCTTTGATCACCTGCCCTTCGCCGAGGGTGAAGGTGAGCGGTTCGGCGCCCCATGAGGCGTCGAATTCTTTCTGGCTCTCATAGCCGACCCCGAGGTAGTTGACCGTGACGGAGTCACCGTCCTTGACGGGCGAGCCGCTGCCTTCGGTCAGATCCACGATCTCGAGTTCCTCCGGCGGCGGGCCGTCCGGGACCGTCACCTTTGGCTTATCCCCTGCGTCGGCCTCATCGCCCGAGTCGGCGGATTCCTCGCCGGAATCTTCTTCTTCACCGGTGGCGGCTTCGTCGCCGGAGTCTTCGGTCGTCGTCGCTTCCGATTCGCTCGCCGCCGTGGTCGTCTCGGCAGGCGAGGAGTCGTCGTCGCTGCCGCAGCCGGCAATCGCCAGCGTGGCGCAGAGCGCAATCAGGATCAGCAGCAGTCTCCCTCTCATCGCCGGCAATATTAGCCCAACCGCAATAAATCGGCTGATCAGTCAGCCGCGGCCCGAGAGCCGGTCCCAGAAACGCCGCAGGCCGCCGCCCCCGCCAGGGCCGAGATCGTCCGCCCCGACCGAGATCGAGCCCGGGTTGGCGCTCGGCGGCGGCAGTTGCTCCGCTTCGGCCGCATCGATCTTCAGCACGATCCCACGCTCGTAGATGCGCTCCACCTCGGGGCCGTCGACGAAGCGGTGGCCCCCCGGCCCGACGGTGGTGTCGAAGACGACCCCGTCGAAGACGCCGGCATTGGGGTCGGAGAGGACACGGACCACTTTCCCCAGACGCTCGCCGTCGCTGGAGTAGACAGCGACGCCCTTCTGCAGGGTCAGGTAGGAGCTCGCCTCGCCCAGATCATCCATGGCCCCAGCCTACCCATCCACCTAGACTGCTTGCGAGGAGATGGGACTGAACCTGGCATCGATCGTCAGCGAGAGCGCCGAGCGCTCTCCCGATCAGGCCGCGGTCAGGCTCAGCGAGGCCGAGCTCACCTACTCCCAACTCGACGAGGGCAGCGCCCGGCTGGCGGCGCTGCTCGGCGCGAAGGGCCTGGGGTTGGGAGACCGGGTCGGCGTGATGCTGCCCAACGTGCCCGAGTTCCCCACCGCCTACTACGGCGTTCTGCGGGCCGGCGGCGTCGTCGTGCCGATGAACGTGCTGCTGAAGCGGCGTGAGATCGCCTTCTACCTGGAGGACTCCGGCGCTGAACTGCTGCTCGCCTGGCACGGCTTCAGCGAGGAGGCGCGGCTCGGCGCCACGGACGCCGGCGCCGAGTTGATCGAGGTCGAGCCCGAGTCGTTCGCGGCGCTGCTCGCCGAGCATGAGCCATCGCCGGGGCTGGCCAACACCGACGAGCGGGACACCGCGGTGATCCTCTACACCTCGGGCACCACCGGCAAGCCGAAGGGCGCCGAGTTGACCCACGACAACCTCTTCCGCAACGCCGAGATCTCCAGCCGCACCACCTGCGAGATCGGCGAGGGCGACATCGTGCTCGGCGCCCTGCCGCTCTTCCACTCCTTCGGCCAGACGGTCAGCATGAACTCCTCGCTGATGGTCAGCGCCTGCCTGACCCTGGTGCCCCGCTTCGACCCCGGCGAGGCGCTGGCGACCATGCAGCGCGACGGCGTCACCCACTTCTACGGCGTGCCGACGATGTACGGGGCGCTGCTGCACCACCCCGAGCGGGAGGGCTTCGACACCTCGACCCTCCGCAACTGCATCACCGGCGGCGCCTCGATGCCGGTCGAGGTCCTGCACGGCTTCGAGGAGGCCTTCGGCTGCGTCGTCCTGGAGGGCTACGGGCTCTCGGAGACCTCGCCGGTCTCCTGCTCCAACCACCCCGACCGCGAGCGCAAGGCGGGCTCGATCGGCACCCCGATCGAGGGCGTCGAGATGCGCCTGGTCGACGAGGACGACAACCCGGTCGGACCGGGCGAGGTCGGCGAGGTGACGATCCGCGGCCACAACATCATGAAGGGCTACTGGCGGAACCCGGAGGCGACCGCAGAGGCGATGCGCGGCGGCTGGTTCCACAGCGGCGACATGGCCCGCACCGACGAGGACGGCTACTTCTACATCGTCGACCGCAAGAAGGACCTGATCATCCGCGGCGGCTACAACGTCTTCCCGCGCGAAGTCGAGGAGGTGCTCTACGAGCACCCGAAGATCCGCGAAGCCGCCGTCGTCGGCATCCCCCACCCCGAGCTGGGCGAGGAGGTCGGCGCCGCGGTCGTCGTCCACGATGGCGAGCAGCTGCTGCCCGAGGAGGTCGGCGGCTACGTCAAGGAGCGGCTCGCCGCCTACAAGTACCCGCGCCTGGTCTGGTTCGTCGACGAGCTGCCGAAGGGACCGACGGGCAAGATCCTGAAGCGGGAGATCGAGCGTCCGGCCCACGCCTGAGCGCTTCCCGCCCCTTAACTGGCTGTTCAGCCAGGATCGCGCTAGGCTCACCCTCGAGCGAATGCAACACCAAAAGGAGAAGAGATGAGCGTCGCAGCGCAGAGCCTGGTTTCGGACGTCACTTACGAGGACCTCTACCGCCGCTGGGAGCAGGGCAACTGGAGCGCCTACGACATCGACTTCTCCGAGGACCGCAAGGGCTGGCAGTCGCTGAGCGACATCCAGCGCCGTTCGGCGATGTGGATCTACTCGATGTTCTTCTACGGCGAGGACCGAGTCGCCGACACCCTCGCCCCCTACATAACCGCCGCCCCGACCGAGGAGCAGGCCTACTTCCTCGCCACCCAGCAGGTCGACGAGGTCCGCCACTCGGTCTTCTTCCATCGCTTCTTCAAAGAGGTGATCGGGGTCGGCGGCGACTCGATCCAGGCGACCCTGGCCTCGACCCTTCCGGAGCTGAACTGGGGCTACCGCGGCGTCTTCGACCGCCTTGACGTGATGGCCGAGGAACTGCGCAAGGACCGCTCGCTGCCCAAGTACGCGCAGGCGATCACGCTCTACCACCTGATCGTCGAGGGCAGTCTGGCCCAGCCCGGCCAGCACTTCATCGAGGACTTCTTCGCCTCCGAGGAGACCATGCCCGGCTTCATCTCGGGGATGGGGAACGTCTCCAAAGACGAGCAGCGCCACATCGGCTTCGGCGTCAAAGTCCTTTCCGAACTACTGGGCGAAGGCAGCCCGGGCTGGGAGGAGAACCGGGCCGCGGTGGTCGAACTGCTGCGCGAAACCCTGCCCTACGGACCGGCCGTCTTCTCGCCCCCCAACCTCGACCGCTCCTACACCGAGTGCTACGGCTTCTCGCTCGAGGACATCTTCGCCTTCGGGCTCAAACTGATCCGCCAGCGCTGGCGCACGATCGGGTTCCCGACCGAGGAGATGCCCCCGGGCGTCTTCCCCTTCGACCCCGAGCTCTCGGCGGAGCAGGTCGCCGCCAACCAGGTGAAGCTGATGATGGCCGGCATCCTCGGGCCACCCGACGGCCCCCCGCCCGACTCCTCGCCGGAGCTGCAGCGCCTCTACTTCAACGTGATCGAGCGGGTCGCCGACCCGGCCGCCGCCAACGGCTCGCCGCTGGTCTACCAGTGGCGCTTCAGCGACGCCGACCCCTGGCACCTCGTGATCGACAACGGCTCGACCCGGGCCGAGCCCGGCGAGGCACCCGACCCGACCATCGTGATCGAGTCGAGCTGGGCCGACTGGGTTGCTTCCGGCAAACCGGATGCGAGCCCGCTGAAGTTCATGCTGCAGCGGCGGATCCGGCCCCGGGGGTCGATCAGGGAGCTGGCACGGATGCGCAAGGTGTTCCCGGGGTAATCACGGGGCATCCGCGGAGGGGTGTCGGTCCGCCCACCGGGAATTGAGCACCCGCTGCGCGGGTGCAACGAGGAGCGCGGCTATCGCCGCGCTCTCCATTGCACCTGCCGGAGGCGGGTGCTCAATTCCCCGGAGGACCGACCGGCTCCCTACGCCTCGCGCTCAGGAAATCAGCGGGCGCTTGTCGGCCCAGGGGCGCTCGGCCTCGAGCTGGGCCGCGAGGGAAAGCAGAGTCGACTCGTCTCCGGGGCGGCCGATGATTTGGACGGAGAGGGGCATGCCGTCGGCGGCGAAGCCGGCGGGGACAGCCATCGCCGGGTTGCCGAGGTGGTTCCAGGGGACGGCGTAAGGGTAGAAGCGGCTCATCCCGAGCAGGGTCCAGATCGCGCCGCGCCCCTCCCAGCGGCGGACCGGCAGCGCCGTGCCGCCCATCACCGGGGTCATCAGGACGTCGTGGGTGTCGAAGATCGCGTTGACGCGGGCGGCGTCGGTCGCTTCCGCTCGCCTGGCTCGCTCGAAGACGGCATCGGGGATCAGGTCGCCGAGCAGGCCGAAGCGGCGGGTGCGGCGTTCGAGTCGCTCCGGATGCGGCACCTTGGCGACGTCTTCGGCGGCGCCGCGCAGGTAGCGCGGAATGATGTTGTTGCCGATCCCGCCCCAGACCGGGTCGCGCTCGAGGGTCTCGTGACCGAGCGAGCGCAGCAGCTCGGCGGTCTCGGCGACCGCGCCTTTGGCCACGTCGGAGACGGTCGGCGGCGCGGCGGCCCGCGGCGGCAGGGTCGAGACGGCGACCCGGAGCTTGCCGGGCGCGGTCCGGGCCGACTCGACGAAGGGACGCTCGGGCGGGGGCGGCGCTCCGGGCTCCTGCGAGCCGCCGCTGACCACGTCGAGCCAGAGCGCCGTGTCGAGCACGGTGCGGCTCAGGCAGCCGCTGGCCGAGAGGCCGTTCCAGTGATCGAGTTCGGGCGCCAGCGAGACCCGGCCGCGCTGGGGTTTGAGGCCGAAGAGGCCGCAGGAGGCGGCCGGGAAGCGGATCGACCCGGCGCCGTCTGAGGCATGGGCAATCGGGACCATCCCCGAGGCCACGGCCGCGGCGCTGCCGCCGCTGGAGCCGGCCGGGGTGCGCTGCGGGTCCCACGGGTTGCGGGTGACGCCCCAGGTGGCCGACTCGGTGAAGCCGCAGATCGCCAGCTCGGGCAGCAGGGTCTGGCCGACGACGATCGCGCCGGCCTCGCGCAGCCGCCGCACCACCTCGGCGTCGGCCCTGGCCGGCTCCGAGTAGCCGTCGGTGCCCATCGTCTTCAGCTCGCCGGCGATGTCGACCTCGTCCTTGATCGCGATCGGCACGCCCAGCAGGGGGCGCTGGTCGCCGCCCTTCAGCCGCGCCTCGGCCTGCTCGGCCTCGAGCCGGGCCCGCTCGGCAAAGACCGTGCGGAAGGCGTTCAGCCGCGGGTTGAGCCGCTCGATCCGCTCCAGGTGCAGCCGCACCAACTCGCTCGGCGAGACCTCACCGGCGCGCACCATCTCGGCCTGTCGGTAAGCACCCGCGAATGCGACATCGTCAGCCATGCGGCAATCCTATGGGCCGACGGGCCGAAAACGTCCCCCATAAGGACGTTTTCGGCCCGTCGGCCCTGCGGTGCGTCAGTCCTCGGCGAGCACGATCACGCGGTCGTCGACGCCGAGCGCGAGCGGCGCGGACTTCGGCGGGTTGATGCAGACGCCGAACTCGCTCTCGGGATCGTCGGCCTCGGCCTGCAGCCGGTAGCCGATCGCACATTCGCCGCGCCGCCGCGCCGCCTCCACCACGGTCGCGTATGTGGTCTCGCGGCCCGCCACCACGTAATCGCCGGCGGGACGCAGGTAGATCTCGCTGCCGCCCGCCGAGAACAGCTCCCGGAAGACCTGGGAGAGCTCGCGGTTCTCGGAGATCTGGGTCAGCATCAGGCTGATGATCTTGTCGCTGACGATCACGTCGTCAACGCGGGTCACCTCAGCGAGCTGGCGGTTGCGCTCGTCGATCATCTCGCTGACGATCGAGAACTCGGCGCCGCGGCGTTCGGCGAGGTCGCGCAGATGCAGGAGCGTGATCAAGGTGCGGGCGTCGGCGCGCTGGGCGTCGAGCCGTTCGGCGGAGAGCACGATCACGTGATCGAAGCGCTCCAGCTCGATCGAGTCGAGCGTCGCCAGGTCGGTGTGACTGCCCTCGCGCAGCTCGATCGCCGTGTTGGAGACGGCGGCGCAGTTGCGCCCGATGCACTCCTCGGCCTCCTCCTCGTCGCAGAGCAGCAGCAACTCCGAGCCCGGTAGCAGGAACTCGTCGAACTCGCGGATCACCGCCGGCGCCCCCTGGTTCCAGCCCAGCACGAGGATCCGCTCGGGCCGGCTCGGCGAGGGTGGCGCGGAGACGATCGCCTCCGGGTCGGGCACGGCCTCGCAGCCCGGCGCCCGGGCGAGGTGGGCGTCGTCGGCGGCGATCGCGATCAGCCTCTCCCCTGCCGCTATCGGCCGCCCGGAGTCGGGATTGAGCCGCACCGTGCCGCCGGCGTCGATCACCCCGATCGGCGAGCAGTCCTCGTAGGTGAGCAGCGCCTCGGCGAAGGGCCGGCCGACCAGGGCCGGCTCCTCGCGGAAGTAGATCTCGTCGCCTTTGAAGTCGAGCAACTCGATGAAGGCGACCGAGGCGCCGGACTGGCGCGCCGCGTGGACGACCAGCTTGGCGATCACCTCGCGCTTGTCGATCAGCTCGGTTTCCTCGCCGGCGACGAGCTTGGCTGCATGCAGGTTGGCGGGGTCCTGAATCTCGACGACGATGTGGTAGCGGTGATCGCGATGGCCCCGGCCTTTGGTCAACGCCAGCACGGTCTTGATCACCTGGGCATCGGGGTCGGGATCGTCCTCGGGCGAGAGCACGACGATCGAGCGGGCCATCTCGGGCCTGACCAGCGCCAGGTGGGCGAGATCGATCGGCGAGCCGCTGCGGGTCACCACCCGGGTCCGCCGCGGCCCCACCTTCTCGCGGATCAGGTCGTCCATTTCGACCTTGTCGCGATCCGCGAGCACCACCGCCGAGGGCCGCTTCTGGCTTTCGTTGGCGATCTCCAGCTCGGCGAGGACGGTGAAGATCGTGTCCGACCAGCCCAGGATCAGGGTGTGGTTTTCCTCCAACACCACCGAGCGCCCCTTGCGCATCTCCTCGATCCGGGTGTCGAGCCCGGTCGCGATCACGCCGATCAGGGCGCTGACCACGAACAGGCCGCCGAGGGTGACGAGCAGCATCGCGACCAGGAAGGGCCAGTGGCCGCCGTCGCCGGCGATCGTGCCGGGGTCGAGCGCGTGCAGGAGGCTGTTGAAGGCCTGGCCGATGACGCCGTCGCGGCTGCCGTCCTGATCGTCCGGGGCAATGTCGGCGATCAGCACCACCGCGGTGAAGACCCCGATCAGGGCCAGCGTGACCAGCGCCAGCCAGCCGACCAGGGCCGGGGTGCCGCGCGCCATCGTGTTGTCGAAGGCGTAGCGGAGGCGCTGGTGGACGGTCGGCCTCGAGGCCACCGGACGCGCCACCTTGCCCTCCACACTCGAGCGCTGCGCGCTCTTCATCTCTGGCACCGTTCGGCGCCCCACCCGTCGGCTCACCGGCGGAAGGATATGCGGAGGGCGCTAGACCTCGACCGGCTCGGGCTCGGGCTGCTCGACCTCGACCGGCTCGGCGACCTGCTCGCGCTTACTGCCGCTCTCGAAGCTGAGGTCGGGCAGGATCCGGTCCAGCCAGGAGGGCATCCACCAGTTCCAGGAGCCCATCAGCTTCATCGCGGCCGGGACCAGGATCAGGCGGACCAGGGTCGCGTCGAGCGCGATCGCGACGGCGCAGCCGATCCCGAGCTCCTTGATCGAGGGGACCCCGGTGAGCACGAAGACGGCGAACACGCAGGTCATGATCAGCGCCGCCGAGGAGATCGTGCGGGCGCTCGAGGAGAGGCCCTCGGCGACGGCCCGTTCGTTGTCGCCGTGCAGCATGTAGCGCTCGCGGATCCGCGACATCAGGAAGACCTCGTAGTCCATCGAGAGGCCAAAGACGATCGCGAAGATCAGCGGCACGTTGATCGTGTCCAGCGCCCCCTGGCTTTCGAAGCCGAGCACGCCCTCGAACCAGCCCCACTGGAAGATCGCGACCAGGACCCCGAAGGCCGCCCCGATCGAGAGCAGGTTCATCAGCACCGCCTTCAGCGGCAGGATCAGCGAGCGCAGCATCACCATCAGCACCAGGAAGCTGAGCGCCAGGACGAAGAGCACGATTTTCCACATCGAGCCGCTGATCTGGACCCTGACGTCGCGGACCCGAGCGGTTTCGCCGCCGACGCTGACCGTCGCCACTTCGCCGAGCGCGGTCGCCGGGACCACCGTGTCGCGCAGGCGCTCGACCAGGGCGGTCGCCGCGTCGGACTCGCTGGGCGCGCTCGGCGTGACCTGGACCAGGGCGCTGTCCTCGGCATAGGCGGGCGGAGCGACCGTGGCGATGCCGGGCGTCTCCCTCAGTTCGCGGACGAAGACGGCGGTCTCGATCCGCTGCGCTGCCGGCGAGCCCTCGCCGAACTCGGCGACGATCTGGATCGGGTCGGTGCCGCCACCCAGCTGGTCGGAAGCGAGTTCGTTGCCAACCCGGACGTCGCTCTCCTTCGGGAACTGCTTGAGCGCCTCGGTCCCGGTCTGCAGGCCGAGGATCGGGCTGGCGAGCAGGAGCAGCACCGCGGAGACGCCGATCACGGCGGTCCAGGGCCGGGCCATCACCCGAGCCGTCCAGCGCGTCCAGAAGGGGCTGGCGCCGACGCCGGCGGGGGTGTCAAGACCGGCCGCGGGGGCGGCCTTCTCGGGCCGGCGGAAAACCTTGTGGACGATGAACCCCTCGACCCGGCCGAGTAGGCCGCCTGGCATAACGCGGTCGCCCAACATCGTGATCAGCGCCGGCAGCAGGGTGGTCGCGGTCAGGATCGAGACCGCCACGACGGTCATCGCGCCCAGCGCCATCGAGCGCAGCGCCTGGTTGTCGACCATCCAGAGCCCGGCCAGGGAGACGATCACGGCGAGGCCGGAGAAGGTGACCGCCAGCCCGGAGGTGGAGAGTGCCTCGGCACGGGCGTCGTCTGTCGAGCGCCCTGCCTCGCGCTCCTCCCGGTAGCGGGCGAGGATGAAGAGCGAGTAGTCGATCGCGACGCCGATCCCGATCATCGACGCCATGTTGGTGACGAAGACCGAGGTGGTCATCTGCAGCGAGATGAAGTAGATCAGGGCGCCGGTCACCAGCACGCTGACGAGGCCCAGCGCCAATGGCAGCATCGCCGCGGCGAGCGAGCCGAAGACGACCAGCAGGATCAAGGCGACGATCGGGAACCCGGTCGCCTCCGCCTTGGCGAGGTCTTCCTTGGAGATCTCCTGCATCCCAGCCCAGATCGTCGGCTGGCCGACCAGGTAGGGGGTAACGCCCCCGTCGGCCGTGCCCGGCTCGAGGTCGACGCGCAGGTCGCTGGCCGAGTCGATCAGCTCGTCGGAGGAGAGCTCGCTGCGCAGCGGCAGCAGCGCAATACCGTTGCGCTGCAACTGGCGCTCCGCCTGGCGCGCGGTGGCCGGCGGCAGCGTCACTTCGTCGAGGCCGGCGACTTCCTCACGGACCCGGTCGACCGCGGCACTGCGCTCGGTCGGGGTTGCGCCCGCTTCCGCCTTGAGCAGGACGGCGATCCCGTCGGCCTTGGCCCCGAAGTCTTCCTGCAGCGCCTCGTTGACCGCCATCGACTGGCTGCCGGGGACGTCGAAGCCGCCGCCAGTGAGGTGCTCGGTCTGTTTCGCGGCGAAGGGCAGTGCCAGCACCACGACCGCGATCCAGGCGCCCAGCACCCAACGGCGTCGGCGGCCCAGGAACCCTGCAAGTCTCGTCATCGTGTCGCGCATTGGCCGGGCAGCCAGTCTTTCGCATCGGGCGGGTCCGGTCTGTGACGCGGGTCACTCCGGGGGTTGTCGATGGAGGGGTCTGGTCGCCCTCTGGGGAATTCGTTCGCCCGCTACGCGGGCTCCGGATGGACCAGCCGCGTGCTTAGTCCAGCTTCCGTGAGACAGAGGCGCGCAGCTCTCGCTACTTCACCCGAATCCGGAAAGGACTACTCAGCGACCAGCAGATATCTGGCCGAGGCGGCACCGGCAGCGAGGGCGCCGCGGTTGTCGCGCTCGGGGTCGGAGAGGGCCTGCAAGGCGAAGCCGTCGGCTACCGCGAACAGGTAGGAGACGATCGACTCGGCGTCGAAGCGCAGGCTGATCACGCCCTCGCGCTGCTTCGCGTCCAGCACCTCAGCGACGTGGGAGCGGGTGCGCTCGAAGAGTTGGCCGACCTCGCGCTGGATGTCGGGGTTGCGGCGACCGGCGCTGAACAGCTCGTAGAGCAGCAGGAAGAAGCCGGGTTCGTTCTCGATCATGTCGGTGAGGCTGGCGACCAAGACGTCGAGCACGTCGTCGGCCGACTTCGCCTTGGCGAGGCGCTCGTCGAGCCGGGTGATGCGGATCTCAGCGTCGCGGCGGACCACCTCGACCAGCAGCCGCTCCTTGGTCCCGAAGTAGTAGTGGAGCAGGCCGCGACTGACCCCCGCCTCGCGGGCGACGTGCTCGAAGGTCGATCCGGCGGCGCCGCGGCGGGCGACACTGTCGCGCATCGAGTCGACGATGCGCTGCGCCTTATCGCCGCTCAGCTCGCGCTCTTTGGTGGCCGCCTCCATGAGATCAGTCTAGGCGAGAGGACGGGCGACAGAGCCACCCAGCCCGACATAAGACGTATCCCGGCAGGGATGGAACGTCTTGCACTTTTTCGCCGCTTCGTTCGGGGCGACAGCCTGGGGCGTCACTCGAAAAAGTTAAGTGGAATCCCTGCCGGGATACGTCCTACGACCCGTTGATGCTCGTCGTCGACGTGTACTCGAACTCCTCTTCGGCGCCGAAGAGGGCGTCGAGCACGGTCTTGCGGGCGTCCTCGCTCAGTACCAAAGCGATGCCGGCACCGATCAGGGCGATCAGCAGCAGCTTGCCGAGGCCACCCTTGCGCTTCTTCTTCGGCTCGCGCAGCCGGTCGGCCGCCTCGCGCAGGTTCTCGGCCGCCTCGCGCAGATCCTTCTGGACCTTCTTGTCGCTGGTCACGGCCTTGACCGCGCCCTTGCCGTTACCGGTCGCGCGCCCGTAGGCACCCTTCGCGGCCTCAAAGGCATCGCGCAGGCTGTCGCGCAACTCGTCGTCCTCGATCAGGCGCTGCACGTACTGGTTCTCGCGCGCCGACTCGTAGAGGTCGGCGGCCTTGTCCGCGGTCTGCACCTTCTTGGTCTTGGACATGTCCCTCTCCTCGCTGGAATTCCTCAGGTTGCTGAGCATAACTACCCCGTGTGAGCGTGGCTGAACAGAGTCACCCAGGGCCAATGCCATCCAGTAAGACGCCGTTGCTGCGGAAGTTCAGCTCCGCGTCCTTCAGCCGGCGCAGCCGCAGGGGCGCCAGGCCCGGCCCCGCCACCGCGTAGCGCCTCACCTGGAGCCGGCCGGTGTCGATCATGCCGGTCTGGCGGAAGGCGGGGCCGAGCGCCTGGGCGGGGGGCGGTGGCGCTGCCCCATCGGAGATCAGGTCGATTTCGTGGACCAGCCAGCGGTGGTCTTCGGCCGGCACCACCTGGATCGCCCCGGTCGAGAGGTAATAGCGCAGCGAGGCCTCCCCCAGCGCCCAGGTGACCATCGCCCGCGGCGCCTGCGGTTCGCCGATCCGCTCGGCGACCGCCTCCCAGTCGGGTCGGTGCAGAGCCGGCGAGGCGCTCGCCACGATCGAGAAGCCGAGCGAGTAGGCGGCCAGCGCCCCGACCAGCAGGGCCCCGCCGCGGCGCGCCCGGCGCAGGCTCGCCGCCAGGGCCACCGCGGTCAGCAGCGGCACCAGGGCGGCGATCAGGTTGCGGCCCAGCACGAAGTCCTTTCCTCCCGGGACGACCGCCAGCAGCAACGGTATCCCGAGCGCGGCGGCCGCCACACCGAGCGGCAGCGCCGCGGCCCGGCGCTCGTCGCGCTCGCCACGGAAGGCGAGCAGGGCCAGGGCCGCCAGAGTCAGGGCCAGTGGCACGAAGGCGAGCGCGGGCTGCTCGGGGCGGGCGATGATGTCGGTCGCCTCGCCGGTCAGGAAGGCCGCCGTCATCTCCCAGAGCCGGTGGCCGAGCGTGAAGTTGCTGATCCATTCGGCGTGGCCGTAGGACATCTGGTGGATCGCCAGCGGCGCCAGTGCCAGCCCGAACAGGGCGACGATCCCGAGCCCGGGCAGGCTGCCCCTCCCCCGCCTCCAGAGCAGCCAGAGCGCCTCGGCCGCGACCGGGAAGAGGGCGAAGTAGTGGGTCGCCAGGGCCAGCCCGGAGGCCAGGCCCCAGAGCAGGAAGTCGCGTCGCCGGCCACCGTCGAGAGCGCGCACGAAGTAGAGCAGCGAGAGCGTGCAGAGCAGGACCAGCAGTGCGTAGGCGCGGGCCTCCTGCGAGTACCAGAGCAGCATCGGGTTGACGGCGACCAGCGCCGCGGCGGCGATCCCGGCGCGGCGGTCGCGCAGCTCGCGGCCGAGCAGGAAGGCGACCGGCACCGTCGCCACCCCCGCCAGGGCCGAGAACGAGCGCAGCCCGACCTCGCCGGTACCGGTCAGCTGCGTCCAGAACCAGGCCAGCGCGTAGTAGAGGGGCGGCGCCGACTCGCTGAAGCCGACCGCGTCCATCGCGTGCCAGAAGCTGCCCCGCAGGACGCGGCTGGCGGTGACGATCTCGTCGTGGTGATAGGCCTGCAGGCCGAGGGTGGCGAAGCGCAGCAGCGCCGCCAGCACGGTCAGCCCGACGACGATCCAGAAGACGCGCGAGCGGGCACGGGCGGCTTCGCGCAGCGATTGCGCGTAGGCGGCGAGGCCGGAACGCTCGAAGGTGGCTGCCTCCATACCTAGACGGTCGATCCCACGGGTCCGGCCATCTTTTAGGAGAGACCGGCGGCGAGCGCCTTGGAGACCTCGTCGACAAAGACGAACTCGAGCGCGCTGCGCTCCTGCTCGGGGATTTCCTCGACGTCGCCTTCGTTGCGCTCCGGCACGATCACCCGCTTGATCCCGGCCCGCTGGGCGGCCAGCGACTTCTCCTTGAGGCCGCCGATCGGCAGCACCTGGCCGGTCAGGGTCACCTCGCCGGTCATCGCCACGTCGTTGCGGACCGGCCGGCCGCTGATCAGCGAGGAGAGCGCCATCGTCATCGCCACCCCGGCCGAGGGCCCGTCCTTGGGCACGGCGCCGGCCGGCACGTGGATGTGGATGTCGTGCTTGGCGAACCAGTCCTCGTCGAGCTTCGGAGCGATCTCGCGCCAGTGGCCGCGCACCCAGGAGAGCGCCGCCTGCGCCGACTCCTTCATCACGTCGCCGAGCTGGCCGGTGATGGTCAGCTTGGCGGAACCGGGCATCGCAGTCGCCTCGATGAAGAGGACGTCGCCGCCGGTCGGGGTCCAGGCGAGGCCGGTGGCGACGCCCGGGTCCTTGGTGCGGCGGCGCTGCTCGGCGAAGACGCGGCGGCGGCCGAGCAGTTGCCGCGCCCGCTTGCCGGAGACCTTGACCTTGCCGTCGGCCTTGCCTTCGGCCACCTCGCGGGCGACTTTGCGGCAGATCGTGCCGATCTGGCGCTCGAGATTGCGGACCCCCGCCTCGCGGGTGTACTCCTCGACGATCGCGGTCAGGGCGGCGTCGGAGAACTCGATCTGGGAGGGCTTGAGGCCGTTGGCGGCGACCTGGCGCGGGACTAGGTAACGGCGGGCGATATGGCGCTTCTCCTCGACCGTGTAGCCGGAGAGTTCGATCGTCTCGAGCCGGTCCTGGAGCGGTCCCGGGATCGTGTCCATCACGTTGGCGGTGGCGATGAAGAGGACGTCGGAGAGGTCGAACTCGAGGTCGAGGTAGTGGTCGCGGAAGGAGTCGTTCTGAGCCGGGTCGAGCACCTCCAACATCGCTGAGGCAGGGTCGCCGCGGAAGTCGGAGCCCATCTTGTCGATCTCGTCGATCATGAAAACCGGGTTGCGGGAGCCGGCGTCGCGCAGGGCGCGGATGATCGTCCCCGGCAGGGCGCCGATGTAGGTGCGGCGGTGGCCGCGGATCTCCGCCTCGTCGCGGACGCCACCGACCGAGATCCGCTCGAACTCGCGGCCCAGCGCCCGCGCGATCGAGCGACCAAGGCTGGTCTTGCCGACACCGGGCGGACCGACGAAGCAGAGGATCGGCCCCGGCGAGTCGGGGTTGAGCTTGCGCACCGCCAGGTACTCGAGGATCCGGTCCTTGATTTTCTCGAGGTCGTAGTGGTCGGCGTCGAGCACCTCGCGGGCGTGGCCGATGTCAAGGTTGTCCTCGGTCTGCTTCGACCATGGCAGCTCGACCAGCCACTCCAGGTAGGTACGGATGACGCCGTGCTCGGCCGCCGCGGGCGGCAGTTTCTCCAGTCGGGCCAGCTCGCGATCGGCGGCTTTGCGGGCCTGCTCGGGAAGCCCGGCGGCCTCGATCTGCTCGCGCAACTCGTTGACCTCGGCCTGCTGCTCGTCCCCCTCCCCCAGCTCGTCCTGGATCGCTTTGAGCTGCTGGCGCAGGAAGAACTCGCGCTGCCCTTTGTCGACTTCGGACTGGACCTGGGACTGGATCTGGGTACCGAGCTGGACCACCTCGAGCTCGCGGGCGAGAATCGTCGAGAGGTGGCGCAGCCGTTTGGCGACGTCGACCTCCTCCAGCAGCGCCTGCTTCTCCTCGGTGCCGATCCGCAGAGCGCCGACGATCAGGTGGGCCAGCGCCGAGGGGTCGTCGATGTTGGCGACGGCGAGCTGCAGCTCCTCCGGCAGGTAGGGAATCTGCTCGATGATCTCCGAGAAGGTGCGCTGGACGTTGCGGGTCAGCGCCTCCAGCTCGGCGGTCTGCTCGCTGACGTCGGGCAGCTCGGAGATCCGCGCCACCAGGTAGGGCTCCTCGGCTACATATGGGCCGAGCAGGACCCGCTGGGTGCCCTGGACCAGGATCCGCAACGAGCCGTCGGGGATCTTCATCATCCGGGCGACGATTCCGACTACGCCGACCTCGTAGAGCTGCTCGGGGCCGGGCTCGTCGAGCTCGGGGTCGCGGGAGGCGACCATGACCAGCATCCGGTTGGCGCCAAGCACATCGTTGACGAGTTGGACCGAGCGCTCCTGGCCGACCGCGAGAGGGGTCAGCGTGTCCGGGAAGGTGACGGTGTCGCGCAGCGGCAACACCGGCAGCGCGTCGGGCAGCGGCTGGTTGGCGCGGAGTGCGTCCTCGGCGTCGAGCGGCGAGTCGACCACCTCGAGGACCGGCGAGCCCTCCATCAGCTGCGTCCGATCGGGACCTGACGCGTCGTCTCGGAGGGGTCGCGCAACGGCAGTTCGATTCGCAGCACCCCGTCCTCATAGGTGGCGCTGGCGCGCTCGGCGTCGACCTCGACCTGCAGCTCGACGATGCGGCGGAAGGGGCCGGAGGGGATCTCGACCTGCTGGTAGACGCGGCCCTCGGTCTCCTGCAGGGGGCGCTCGCCGACGATCGCCACATGGCGACCGCTTACCTCGATCCCGACCTCGCTCAACTCCACCCCGGAGAGGTCGACCTTGACCACGGCGCGCTGCGGCTCGCCGCAGTAGTAGACGTCGACGTTGGGTGAGAAGCCGCTGCTGCGGCGGGTCACGTAGCGGGTGCGGCTCCAACTGTCGCCGAGCATCTGATCCATCTCACGGCGCATGCGGGCGAAATCGGCGAATAGGTCGCGTTGGGGCATCGCAAAAACATAACCGCCCCGGCGCGCGGGGCCTGTCATGAGAGGGGGTCCTAGGGCCGCCTTGGCTAGGCGGGACGGGAGGCCCAGCGGGGGGAGCGCATCAGGAGGACGGGCTGGCGCGGGGGGACGAGGCCCTCGGGGCGGTTGGGGCGAAAGGTGGCGCAGGGCTCGTTCAACTCGAGGGCGCAGAGGAGGTTCTTGTGGAAGTAGCAGTCCTCGCAGGTGGGCGGTTTCGGCTTGCGCGGCATCCGGTAGGCACTGTGCCAGTCGCATGACGATCTCGTGCGGCCCAATTCCGCAAATCGCTACCTCTTTGAAACAGCTCTGTCACATCTTTCCTGCGTCTTGCGGGCACGGCAGTCCGCGTCGCTAGGATTTCCATTGATGGCCACCCCCGATCGTTCCGAGAAGCTGGCTGCCTCACCGCCCCTTTTCGAGAGCGAGTTCCTCAACTTCTTCTCCCGCGTCCACCCCTCGATCCCGGCGATTGTCTTCGTGCCGGTGATCGTCGCGATGGAGTGGCTGGGCGCCGCCCGCGGCTACGCGGCCTGGGAGTTGGCCCTCTTCTCGCTGGCCGGGGTCGGGATCTGGACGCTGACCGAGTACTGGCTGCACCGGCTGTTCTTCCACTGGGAGCCCGACAACGCCTTCGGCCACCGTATGCACTTCATCATCCACGGCATCCATCACGACCATCCCAACGACAAGCTGCGGTTGGTCATGCCCCCAGCGGTCTCGATTCCCCTGGCGGCGCTCTTTCTCGGCCTCTTCGTGCTGGTCTTCGGCACGCCGCTCGCCTTCCCGATCTTCGGTGGGTTCATCCTCGGCTACCTGGCCTACGACTACACGCACTACTACGTCCACCATGCGGTGCCGAAGTCGAAGTTTGGCAAGCGGCTGCGCGAACACCACATGCGCCACCACTTCCAGGACCACCGCTTCGGCTACGGCGTCTCCTCGCCGGCCTGGGACGTCGTCTTCCGCACCCTGCCGCGCCGCCGCAAGTAGCAGCGCGACAAGTTCGGTAGCACTCGCCAAGTCGCGCTCGCGCGACTTACATCCCCTACCGTCACCGCGAAGTATCGGCGCGTACCCCAAAAGCTCCCGTCCAAACAAAGGGCCGGCTGCAAACATGAGTTTTGACCAATCCTGCAATACAGGTGGTCAGATTCACTGTGACTGTGTCACACTGCGGCCAGCCATTAACGACTGTTTGAAAGGGAAACCTCCATGCCCAATACCAACGTACTCGACGAGGCTCGTGACCTAGTCCAGAAGCGCCTCGCGGATCTCGACGAGGAGCGCAAGCGCCTCGAGCGGGCCCTGGCCGAGCTCGGCGGTAAAGCGCCGGCCGCCCGTCGCGGCCCCGGTCGCCCGCGCGGTAGCGCCAGCTCTCGCGCGACCACCAGCGCAGCAGCACCGGCCGCTGCCCCCACCAAACGGCGTCGTCGTCGCAAAGGCGGCACCCGCGCCGACCAGGCCGTCGACCTGATCACCAAGAACCCGGGGATCAGCGCCTCGGACGTCGCCAAGACGATGAAGATCAAGCCGAACTACCTCTACCGGGTGCTCGGCGACCTCGAGAAAGAAGGACGGGTCAAGAAGGACGGCCGCAACTACCACCCTGGTAGCTGACCCAGTAAGCAGCTAGAAACGGGCCCGGTGTGGGTCCTCAAGACGCGCTTCGCGCTGAGTGTCTTGAGGACCCACACCGGGCCCGTTTTGCATTCGCGTAGGTCAGCCGGCGGGGCAGAGGCGCACCCGCCAGCTGTTTAGATCAGCCCGAGACGGCTGACCGCGTCGCGCTCCTCCTGAAGCTCCATGACGCTGGCGTCGATCCGCTCGCGTGAGAAGGCGGGAACGTCGAGGCCCTGCACGACCGACCACTCGCCGCCGGTGCATTCGCAGGGAACTCCGCAGATGATGCCCTCGCCGATCCCGTAGGAGCCGTCGGCGGGAACGCCCATCGAGACCCAGTCGCCCTCGGGGGTGCCCAGCACCCAGTCGTGGACGTGGTCGATTGCCGCGTTGGCGGCGGAGGCGGCGCTGGAGGCACCCCGCGCCCCGATGATCTCGGCACCGCGTTTGGCGACCCGGGGGATGAAGGCGTCGGCGATCCAGGCCTCGTCGTCGACCGCGTCCCAGGCGCTGCCACCGTCCACCTTGGCATTGACCACGTCCGGGTACTGGGTGACCGAGTGGTTGCCCCAGGTGGTCATGTTGGTGACCGCCGAGACCGGCTTGCCGAGCTTGGCGGCGAGCTGGGAGATCGCCCGGTTGTGGTCGAGCCGCATCATCGCCGTGAAGCGCTCGCGCGGTACGTCGGGTGCATTGGACATCGCGATCAGAGCGTTGGTGTTGGCGGGGTTGCCGACTACCAGCACCCTGATGTCGTCGGCGGCGCCAGCGTTGATCGCTTCGCCCTGCGGCTTGAAGATGCCACCGTTGGCCTCGAGCAGGTCAGAGCGCTCCATGCCCGGTCCGCGCGGCCGGGCGCCGACCAGCAGCCCGACGCTGCAGCCGTCGAAGGCCTGCTTCGGGTCATCGGAGATTTCGATCCGCCTGAGCAACGGGAGGGCACAGTCGTCGAGCTCCATCGCCGTGCCCTCGGCGGCCTTGATCGCGTCGGGGATCTCGAGCAGGCTGAGCTCGACCGGGGTGTCGGGGCCGAGCATCTGGCCGCTGGCGATCCGGAACAACAGTGCGTAACCGATCTGGCCGGCGGCGCCGGTAACGGTGACCTTCACAGGGGTACTCACAGGTCTCTCCTAGGTGTCGGGGGTTTGGGGACCTAAGCCATCGCCTGCTGCAGGTTCTCGTCGATCGAGGCCAGGAAGTCCTGAGTCGTCTGGAACTCCTGGCCGCCGCCGACGAGCAGCGCGAGGTCTTTGGTCATCTTGCCGCTCTCGACCGTCTCGATGCAGACCCTCTCCAGGGTCTCGGCGAACCGGGAGACCTCAGGGGTCTCGTCCATCCGCCCCCGGGCCGCGAGAGCGCGGGTCCAGGCGAAGATCGAGGCGATCGGGTTGGTAGAAGTCGGCTTGCCCTGCTCGTGCTGGCGGTAGTGACGAGTGACGGTGCCGTGCGCGGCCTCCGCCTCGAACGTCTTGCCGTCGGCGCTCATCAGGACGCTGGTCATCAGCCCGAGCGAGCCGAAGCCCTGGGCGACGGTGTCGGACTGGACGTCGCCGTCGTAGTTCTTGCAGGCCCACACGTAACCGCCCTCCCACTTCAAGGCGGCGGCGACCATGTCGTCGATCAGGCGGTGTTCGTAGCTGATACCGGCGGCCTCGAAGTCGGCCCTGAACTCATCCTCGTAAACCTCGGCGAAGATGTCCTTGAAGCGGCCGTCGTAGCGCTTCATGATCGTGTTCTTGGTCGAGAGGTAGACCGGGTAGCTACGGTTCAACCCGTACCGCATCGAGGCGCGGGCGAAGTCGCGGATCGAGTCGTCGAGGTTGTACATCGCCATCGCGATGCCACCGCTCGGGAAGTCGTAGACGTCGAGCTCGACCGGCTCGGAGCCGTCCTTCGGGGTGTAGGTAAGGGTCAGCGAGCCCGCGCCGGGGACGACCATATCGGTGGCGCGGTACTGGTCGCCGAAAGCGTGACGGCCAATCACGATCGGCTTGGTCCAACCGGGAACCAGGCGGGGCACGTTGGAGATCACGATCGGCTCGCGGAAGATGACGCCGCCGAGGATGTTGCGGATCGTCCCGTTCGGAGAGCGGTACATCTCCTTCAAGCCGAACTCCTCGACCCGGGCCTCGTCGGGGGTGATCGTCGCGCACTTGACGCCGACGCCGTGCGCTTTGATCGCGTTGGCGGCGTCGACCGTGATCTGGTCTTCGGTCGCGTCGCGGCTCTCGATCCCGAGGTCGAAATAGATCAGGTCGACGTCGAGGTAGGGCAGGATCAGCTGCTCTTTGATGAACGACCAGATGATCCGCGTCATCTCGTCGCCGTCGAGCTCCACCACCGGGTTCTTGACCTGGATCTTCGCCACCGGCGCGCGATGCTATCTACATGGCACAATCGGAGCCGATGGCAACCGTCGAGCGCTCAGCGGGCATCACGCACGAGGTCGTCAACCAGCCGCCGCCGCTGGTCGACTACAACGTCTTCGAGGCCGACACCGTGCTGGTCGAGGCCGCCCGTCGCGAGGGCGCCGAGTGGGCGGAGGAACGGATCGCGGCGCTCGGCGCGATCGCCGGCTCGGAGCGGATCCAGGCGCTCGGCGCCGTCGCCAACGAGAACCCGCCGAAGCTGCGCACCCACGACCGCTACGGCCACCGCGTCGACACGGTCGACTTCCACCCCGCCTGGCACGAGCTGCTCGGGATCGCGGTCGAGCACGAGCTACACGCGCTGCCCTGGAAAGAGCCGGGCAGCGGCGCCCACGTCGCCCGTGCCGCCGCCTTCATCTGCATGTCGCAGGCCGAGGCCGGGATCGGCTGTCCGATCTCGATGACCTACTCGGTGATCCCCGCCCTGCGGGTCCAGCCGGAGCTGGCGGCCGAGTGGGAGCCGCGCCTGCTCTCCCCCAACTACGACCCGCGCAACGCGCCGGCACCCGAGAAGAGCGGCGCGTTGGCCGGGATGGGGATGACCGAGAAGCAGGGCGGCTCCGACGTGCGCGCCAACACCACCGTCGCCCGCCCCGTCAACGGCGGCGGCCCCGGCGCCGAGTACGAGCTGACCGGCCACAAGTGGTTCATGTCGGCGCCGCAGTGCGATGCCTTCCTCGTCCTCGCCCAGGCCGACGGCGGCATCTCCTGCTTCCTCTTCCCGCGCTGGACGCCGGACGGCGAGCGCAACCGCTTCCGCCTGCAGCGGCTCAAGGACAAGCTCGGCAACCGCTCCAACGCCTCCAGCGAGATCGAGTTCGACGCCGCCTCCGCCTGGCTGGTCGGCGAGGAGGGCGACGGGGTGCGGACGATCATCGAGATGGTCAACCACACCCGGCTCGACTGCACGATCGGCGGCGCCGCCGGGATGCGGGCCGGGGTCGCCCAGGCGATCCACCACACCTCCCACCGCGCCGCCTTCGGCAACGAGCTGATCGACCAGCCGCTGATGCGCAACGTGCTCGCCGACCTCTGCATCGAGTCCGAGGCAGCGACGATCTCGGCGCTGCGGCTAGCCCGCGCCTACGACGAGGCGATCGCCGGCGACGGCGAGGCGCAGAGCCTCAAACGGATCGCCAACGCCGTCCTCAAGTACTGGATCTGCAAACGCGCCCCCGCCCACGCCGGCGAGGCGCTGGAGTGCTTCGGTGGCAACGGCTACGTGGAGGAGTCGGGGATGCCGCGCCTCTACCGCGAGAGCCCGCTCAACTCGATCTGGGAGGGCTCCGGCAACGTGCAGTGCCTCGACGTTCTCAGGGCGATGGTGAAGAGCCCCGCCTCGGTCGACGCCTTCTTCGCCGAGGTCGACGAGGGGGCCGCCGCCGAGCCCCGGCTGGCGGCGTTCAGCAAGAAGCTGCGCGAGGGCTTCCCCGGCGACGTCGAGACGATCCAGGTCCGGGCCCGCCGGGTGGTCGAGCAGATGGCCCTCGCGATCCAGGCCTCGCTCCTGGTCCGCTACGGCGACCCGGCCATCGCCGACGCCTTCTGCGCCTCCCGTCTCGACGGCGACTGGGGCCGCGCCTTCGGCACCCTCCCCCCCGGCACCGACTTCACCCGCATCATCGAGCGCCACCGCGTCGCGGTCTGAGCGGGAGACCGAGCTCCCGACGGCGGCGCTCCAGCAGCACCGCGACGCGCCCGACGACCTCGTTCGGCTCCCGGTCCAGCCGCGGGCCGGTGACGCGGATCATCTCGATCCCGGCCAGCTTCAGGTCCTCGTGGCGGAGGCGGTCGCGCTCGAAGGCCGCACGGCTGCCGTGGGTCTCGTAGACGTCGAGTTCGGCCACGAAGCGCTCCTCTTCCTAATAGGCGTCGAGCTCGAAGCCCTCGGTGACGTAGTTCATCACCGGAACCGGCAGGCCGGAGCGCCTGACCAGGGCGAGGAAGCGGCGCTCCAGGCCGGAGCGAGTGAAGGCGGGGTCGGGGCGGTAGATCGCGAGAGCCCGACGGAGCTTCCCGGCGCCGGGGTGGTGGGTTACCCGGCCGAGCAGCTCCTCGACCGCGGTCAGATCGAAGATCTCGAGTTCCTCCGCTCGCTCCAGGACGCGGCTCAGTCGCGCCAGTGCAAGCGTCGCGGCGAGGTCGAGCTGAGTGCGGGCAAGCGAGGTGACGGGGATGCCCTCGCGTTCGTCCACGTCCTGGGCGAGCAGCGGCGCGTAGTGCAACCGAATCGCCGCCTTGGGATGACGGCGCGTAGGTGCCGTGACATCGATCGTCCCCGGTTCGTAGCGCAGTAGTCCCCATAGCCAGCCGGCAGCGGTGTGGCTGGCGAAGGCGGGAGCGCAGGCAAGAACCGCGGCCAGGCAGCGACTGTGCCAATCGAGATCCTGGTGACCAACCGCGTAGACGCCGCGATGGAGGCGGTGTAGGCGACCAGCTTTCGCCGCTTCTGTGACGGCGGCGCGCGAGTAGCCGAGGCGCTTCAACTGCTTTGCCGAGACGACCCCGTGCTGATCGGTCGCGAGCTCCCCGAGGCGACCGTCCTTGCCTCCCTCCATTCGTCCCTTGTTCGGCATAGCCATACAAGGAGCGAACGGAGCCGGATTCTCCCCCTTGAACTAGTTGGTGCCGGCGTCTCTTAGCGCCCGCCCGACCTGCTCGGCGGTGACCACTCCGGAGAGGCGGCCGTCGGCGTCGACGGCCATCAGGGCGCCGACCCGGCGCAGGTTCTGGTTGGTCAGCAGCGAGTCCAGGGGGGCGTCGTCCCTGACCTGGAAGGCGCCGTGGTCGGCTTCGAGCAGGTCACCGATCAGCGAGGTCGCCCGAGATGTCTCGGGGACATCGTCGGCGCGGTCGCGCTCGACCAGGCCGAGGAAGCGGTGGGCCGCGTCGACGACCGGGAACCAGGGCCAGCGGTAGCGCAAGAAGTACTCGTCGAGGGCGCGCTCGACGCTGAGGTCGGCGGGGATCGTGACCGGTTCTCGGTCCATCACGTCGGCGACGCGGATGTCGCCGATCCGGCCGGCGATCGCGGTCTGCATCGCGGCGCCGCGGGCGGAGCCGTTGATCACCATCCCGATCAGGACCAGCCAGACGCCGCCGAAGATGTCGCCGGTGAAGACAAGCGCCAAGCCGCCGGCCATGATCACGTAGGCGAAGAAACGGCCCAGGTTGGCGGCGAACCGGGTCGCCGCATTGCGGTCGCCGGTCCGCTTCCAGGCGATCGCGCGGGCGACGCGGCCGCCGTCCATCGGGAAGGCGGGGATCAGGTTGAAGACCAGGATCAGGAGGTTGATGAAGGCCAGCCAGGCGACCATCGCCAGCACCCCGGTGGCCTCGGAGCGGCTTTCCACCAGGGCGGCCTCGCGGAAGGCGGTCCAACCCGCGAAGGCGGTGCCGACCGCGGTCAGGACGACGACGATCGCCAGCGTCACCGCCGGCCCGGCCAGCGCCACCTTGGCCTCGGTGCCGGGGCTGTCGGACTCGCGGTCCATGCGCGCCATCCCGCCGAAGATCCAGAGCTGGATGCTGGAGATGCCGATCCCGTGGCGCCGGGCGACGAAGGCGTGACCGAGCTCGTGGAGGAGGATCGCAGCGAAGAAGCCAAGGGCACTGGCGACCGCGAGCAGGAACGGCTCGGTCGCGTAGCTCGACGTGCCGAGCAACTCGCCGTAGAAGTCCGACATCCAGAAGATCACGATGAAGAGGACCAGAAACCACGACCAATCGACGGCGATCCTGATCCCGCGAACGTGGAAAAGCGTGATTGAGCCGCCACCGAGCATCGGCCAATGGTAAGCGGCGAGCGCGAGAGGCACGAACCGAAATCCGACTGCGGGGTCGGATTTCGGCGCTATAGAGTGCGCGCTCGTGCCATCCCATGACGTTCTCGTAATCGGCGCCGGGCTCGCCGGACAGCGTGCCGCCCTCGCCGCCGCCGAGCAGGGCGTGTCGGTGGGCATCATCAGCAAGGTCCACCCGGTCCGCTCGCACTCCAACGCGGCCCAGGGCGGGATCAACGCGGCGCTCAACCCGGGCGACTCCTGGGAGTCGCACGCCTTCGACACGATCAAGGGCTCCGACTACCTCGGCGACCAGGACGCGATCGAAGTGATGACCCGCGAGGCGCCGGAGGAAATCCTCCACCTCGAGCACCTCGGCGTCACCTTCCACCGCAACGAGGAAGGCAAGCTCGGCACCCGCGCCTTCGGCGGCGCCTCCGCCGCCCGCACCTACTACGTCGCCGACATCACCGGCCAGGCGATCATGCACGTGCTCTACGAGCAGCTGATGAAGCACTCCGAC
>Ga0190272_10000264_pt1 | contig 31112 bp, 26 predicted proteins | sample Popmic504T_FD_133746 | JGI IMG/M metagenome (GOLD analysis project Ga0190272, IMG submission 133746) | Populus adjacent soil microbial communities from riparian zone of Shoshone River, Wyoming, USA - 504 T | ecosystem: Environmental > Terrestrial > Soil > Riparian zone | place: USA: Wyoming...
AGGCAGGAGGTTTCCCTCCTGCCTCATTGCAACTGGCTGGTTAACTGTGGCCTAAGCCTTTGATCGTTTATTGCGTCGGGCCGGATAACTCAAAACTGTGAGCTTTACGGTGCGACGTCCGAACCGCATGGCTTCCCTTGTGCTTGGTATCCAGATATCGATGCGGCGACCGCGGATCAACCCACCGGTATCGGCCACCAAATATTCGCCATGATAGCCAGGCACTTCCAGTCGCACGCGAGAGCCTAACGGTAATATTCTGGGATCAGCAGCAATAAGGCCCTTGGCCACCATGCGCCCACTCGCGGTTTTGCCGCGCAGGCTGTAGGCGGTAGCGACGTAGCTTACTGGTGCAGCAACTGCCGTTTCAGTGTCTTCCCCGGACTTGCCACTTGTGGGCAATTCGGGTGAGACCAGGGAAGCGACTGCGGACTTCAATGCGTCTTCGGCTTCAGCCCTGCGCAATACCTCGCGGGAGGCAACGGGCACTTTAGGCGAATCCTGTGAGACCGTGTTTTTCTGCTGGAATGGCGACAGTAAAGTTTCTGCTATGGAAGGCTGGGCGGAAAAAACCATCAAACCAAAAAGAAGTACAACTGCAATCACTGCACTCCTATTCAAAAATGCTCTCATTCTTTCGGGGCTCCTGTCCGATTGGGTATTTATCTCTCAGCGCTAGCGAGAGTCGGCGGTGCTGGCCGACTCGGCCTCCGGCTCAAGGAGTTGAAAACAACGTCAGCCGGAGTTTGGGGTTTGCATCGCGAAGGCATGCACTGAACCCAAAATGCGTGAATTAAAATGAAAACAGCGGGCAATAGGTCCCGCTTGATGACAAGGGAAACTAGCATAGGGGGTTATGGCTGTCCACCCGCTAATCCTTCTAAAAAGGCTGTAAAAGGGCCATAATTTACGTAACTTAGGGAATACCAAGAGTTACAAGGAACCCGCCAATTTGCCCTAGGCGTCCGCCTTAAATTCGTCCACGTTGACCGATTAGGACTGTACGCGTTCTTCGGTCTTTGGTTCCTTTTCAGTGCACTTTTAAGGGAATGCGGGGTCCTTGATTTGGGATGCCCGGGTAAAAGGAGACTAACGCCGATTCGTTGGGGGGGGGAAGTCAGAAGGCCTCGCGGTTTAGAGAGCGAGGAAGTTTTTCAGGATCTGCCGGCCCTCTGGGTGTTCATCAGTGAAGAGTTCGGGATGAAACTGCACTCCGAAAAGCGGGCGTTCCACATGCTGCATCGCCTGGATTGCGCACGTTTCGTTGAAGGCGGTACGCCGGAAACTTTCCGGTAGTTCCTTCACTTCGTCAAAGTGAGAATGCCAAACGGTGAACCGCTGAGGGAGACCCCGGAAGAGATGGGCTCCCGGATTTTCACGTAGTGCTTCTACCTCGAAAAAGCCGCGTTCACGTTTCGCGCCATCGTAACCTTCGCCGGGTTCCAATCGGCCCATCAAGTCTACTTTTGCTCCGAATGCTGCCGCGATTAGCTGATGACCACCACACACACCGAGCGATGGCTGCGGCGCTTCTTTAATCACGGCGATTACCCCGGCCAGCGCGTCAGGAGCGTAGTTATTCCACGGATGACTCTGGCCACTCAGCACGATATGCGATGGACCAACTTCCCGAACACGCTCCGGTGAAACCGCCTGATATGGCTCGGTGAGTATTTCCAAATCCTTACGCACACGTTCAAGGCCGGCGCGCAGTTCGCGCGGACTCGCCCCCTGCCCGTCAATTGTATTGTCGATGAGATAAACGAGGGATGCCGCCATAAGCTCAGGTTAAGGGCTAGCGACTGATAGCGCAAAGGAGAACCGGCAACACTGGACCGCTGGGGTGCTCATCCCGCCCGCAGTGAGGGCGCAGCGCGAAACCGACGGATCGATCAGTGTATAAACCGATCGCCTCGAATTGAGGGTTTTGCGGGCGGGACGCCCGCGGTCCCAGTAATGAGTTGACCGTTGATTTATCGAGTTAATGGGGTTGACGTTGAAACCGGTGGGCGTTCTTTTGGGCCGAGTGCGAAGAGCTTTCCGTTAAACGCGCCGATGTAAATGCGTCCATCCAAAACCGCGGGAGTCGAGTTTATGTTGTCGCCGATCTTGAGTTCCCAAAGTCGTTCGCCATCTTTGGCGGAGAGCATGTACATCCATCCTGACTTGTCACCAAAAACCACGCGGCCATCAACCACGGGCGACGTACCCCAGATGGGCGCACGGACCAGGTGTTTCCAAATCTCTTCTCCTTTGTCGGCGCTAAGGCAATACATAAATCCATTGTTTGAGCCGATGTAAATCCTGTCTTTCACGACAATGGGACTGGCCCAGAAACCGCTGCGCTCTTTAAAGTTCCGGCTCAAGCCTCCATCAGCTTTAAACTTCCATACCAGTTCGCCATTCGACTGGCGAAAAGCATAAACGTTGCCGTCTTCGGCGGCGGTATAAACAAGACCATTCGCGACCGCAGGAGTGGAATCTGAATCAGCCCCAATGCGCGCTTTCCAGACTATCGAGCCATCCTCGCGCTTGAGACGAAAAAGATCGCCTTGCTCAGTGCCGATGAAGAAATTATCTTGAGCGACGGCCAGGCTTCCTTCCATCGAGCCAAGCCGTTCAGTTTTGTAAATCAGCGAGCCGTCTTCAAAGTTGAGGCAGTAAAAGAATCCGTCTTCACAACCGAAATAGACGCGGCCGTCGATCACTACTGCTGTACCATCAATTTCAAACCCTGCTTTGTATTTCCAAACGAGCGTTCCATCTTTCGCGTTAATGCAGTAAAGATGATTGTCCAGCCCACTCGCCAACAGTCGATCGCCAACGATTGCCGGCGTTGACTTCAAGCTGTCGCCGGTTTTGAAACTCCAGATCAAACTGCCGTCGCGTTTGTCTAAAGCATAAAGATTGCCGTCAGCTGAGCCGAAGTGAACGCGTTCTTCACCCACCGAAGGCTGGCCCGGCCAACTAGTCCCACCCCAGGGATCTTTGTGCAGTCGTCCAGAGGTAAACTTCGTCTCAAATTCCCACAAGACTTCGGTGGGGCGATCCGACCACGGGCCGGTGCCGTAAAAATTTCGTTCAGGATTGCCCAGCCACGTCGGCACACTGCTCGGCGGCGGCTTAACCGGTTCTTTGGTCTCTGCCACTGTTTCTTTCACGAGTTTGCTGCCGCAGCCGGCAAGCGTGAACAAATAGGCGGGCAAAACCAGCAGGCAGAGTGCTGGCGCGAGGAATCGAATGCGCGAACCAAACGACTTTACTAAAGGAGAGTTCATCGGGGGATTTCTACCTGCAAACCTGTAGTTTCCGTAATTGCTTCAGCAAAACTCGCAAACTAACAGTTTGCGCTACCACGGCGACCTGCTTACGGGGCTAGCCACTCGCCGCCATAAATTACTTCAGCTGCCCCGGTGATGACAACCTCGCCGTCTTCGCGCCAGTGGATTTTCGCTTCGCCGCCCTGCATCAGCACCTTGACGAGACGTTCGGTCCGTTCATTGACCATGGCGGAAACGGCGGCCGCGCATGAACAGGTGCCCGAGGCTTCAGTCTCCCCTACGCCTCGTTCCCAAATTCGCAGGCTAATCGTGTTGCGGTCGTCCACGCGAATGAAGGTTACGTTTGTGCGATCTGGAAACAGCGGGTGACGTTCCAAAGACTTGCCTACTGTGCGCCAGTCGAGCTCGTCAAAGTCGTCCACGAAGATGCAGCAGTTTGGGTTTCCCATCTGTAGGGCGGTCACCTTGAATGTTGCGCCACCGACGATCAATTCATAGCCCACTACTTTTTCGAGCGGTGGTTCAATCAGCATCGGGATTGACCGCGAGTCAAATTTCGGTTGGCCGAGTTCTGACTCAAATACGTAACGTCCTGGTTCAGGATTTTCCAACAACGTATAAAGTTTGACGCCCGAACGCGTGCTGAGGCGAAGCTGCTTCGCGTCCCAGAGTTTTTGGTAATAGACGTAGGAGGCGGCGCAACGCGTGCCGTTGCCGGACAAACCGGCTTCGCTGCCGTCGGGATTAAAGATGCGGACGTGGAAATTCGCCGCTTCATTTTCTGGCTGACTGATCACGGCGATGCCGTCGGCGCCCGCGCCGTAGTGGCGATTGCAAATGCGCTGGGCAAACTCACCCAGGGCTGACGCGTCAGCGGTTGGCGCGATGTGGCTGAGATCTTTTTGCTCGATAACGATGTAGTCGTTACCAAACCCATGGAATTTTATGAAACGTGGCGGCATTCTTTTTAATTTGGCGGTTCAGCTTGAGGCCGGTAGTTTCAGAGTTCAGCCTTCAGGCTGCTGACAAAACAAGCTAAAGCTTGAACTCTGAACTACCAACTTCTTACGGTCGGGCTTCGGTTCTTCCGGCGAATGACGCGAGCAATACCGCTATTGGATCGATGCAGACAGCCGGTGGATTTGTGCCTTCCGGATAGTTGTTGACCATGATTGAGAAAACCACCCGCTCTCCTGACGCGGTGGTCAAATAACCTGACAGGCTTGATGCCGAACTCAACGTGCCGGTCTTGGCGCGAACATTATTTTCGGCGACCGTTCCTTTCATCCGATTTCTGAGCGTCCCATCCACGCCTGCAATCGGCAAGGCTTCGCGAAACGCGTTTGCGAAGCGATGTTTACTCATATAGGTGAGCATCTCGAGCGTTGCTTCCGCAGTGATCATGTCGTTGCGCGAAAGTCCGGAGCCGTCGGTTAATGATAGTGACGCGGGATCGACACCTGCTTCTTTGAGAAATGTTTTGACCACTTCAAGCCCGCGGCCTTCGCTGGTCCGGGGTTGATTCGTGGCCGCCGTGGATGCGACGCCTAGCTCACCCAGGGTGCGCAGTATCAACTCGGTATAAAGATTCTGGCTGGGCTTCAGAGTTTGCGCGGCAATCAAACTAAACGGTACCGAATCTTTGCGGGCAATTTCAAAAGGCTGTGAATTGAAGTCCGGTGCAAGGTTGGCGCCTGCGTTCATCGGTGGTTTACGAATAACGCTGCCGCCCAAGTAAGCATCGATACTGCGCGTCTTGCCTTTTATCGTCACGCCCTTCTGAGCAAGAGCGGCCCTCAGCAAGTATGCAAACAACAAAGCGGGCCGTGATATAGCCAGTCGCCCCGTGTAGCCACGATCATCGAGTGCTATCGACCCTTTGAATTCCACCACATCGGAATTAAGTGGCCGATATATTTCGAGATCTCGTTTGGTCCCGTTTGCTGCGGTCAACACGCGATTGGTGATTCGCAATAACGGATCGGGAGGGCCCGTGGTGATTACCGCGGGCGCTCCAATCTTGTTGCCTGGTTTCACTGAGGTGTCCAGAAAATTATCGTTGACTGTGAGCGCGCTGACTTCCGCGCCATACCACCACTGCAAGTCTTCCCACTCCCATCCCGTGCCATACGGCGGACCAGTAAAATGAGACTCGTCGCCGACCAAATCGCCGTCAACGCGTTTCACACCGGCGGCAGCGATTCGGCCGGCAAGATCGTCGATTCCTTTGAAATAGTTTCCTTCGTCAAAGCGAAAACCGATTGATGGATCGCCTCTGCCGTAGATGATCAGGTCACCTTTGACCACTCCCTTCGCGTCAGGCTTAGGAATCGAATAGACGGAAGTGACAAAACGATAGTCAGGAGTTAGACGATCAATAGCGGCCGCCACTGTGTAAAGCTTCATGTTAGACGCCGGACGCAGGAGCTTATTGGAGTTTGATTCAAAAAGGATCTGGCCCGAGTCGAGTGAGGCGACTTTGATCCCTACCATTGCCTGGGCCAGCTCCGGTTTTCGCAAAACTTCCGAAATGCGAGATTGCAACTCCGGGAGCGTGCGTGTGATTTGCGCCGGAGACGGCGTGCGGACCACTGTCGGGGTCGGCGACGCCACGGGAACGGGACTCGCGAGCGCAGTCGGACTGGGGCTTGGCGATGGGGCGGCGTAAAGATTTGCCGGCGGCGCCGCACGCCGCACGCGCTGTTGCTGTGCGTGCGCAACCGGCAGGGCGGTGTGTAGCAACGAGAACAGCAGAAGTGAAACCAGGAATGGAAATCCAGCTTTGTGTTTATACATTTCTTGGTGGTTGAACGAGATTAGTTTGGTAGTACAGTCAACTTCTACTTGGACCGCTGGCGTCCCGCCCGCAAAGGCGCACAGCGCGAAGAATACGTTAAATCATCCAACGCACAAAACGACCGTTGATTGTGCCGCCGGGTTGCGGGCGGGGCCCGGGTTCCCAGCGGATGAAGAAAGGCCAGCTGGTGAATTGTTTAGGGATGTTAGGGCATGTGCGAGCTGGCGGCGAGATGGTTGCGGCTGGCGTTGAAATATGTATTGACAGATTTAATGGACAGGCGTAAAAAGTTTTCTCTACCGCTTGAACTGGACGGCTACCCCGCCTCCGAGATATCAGGTTGAGCAAGTGATCCTCGGTGCTTATTCGTCATCGAGAGAACCCTAAGGACCACTAGAGAACCTCTTCGCTAGGTTTTCAACCTCATTCCCGTGTCTGTCAATGGCACGGCTCCCGAAAGAAAGGCAAATCCCATGCGTTTGATTTCTAGGTTCCTGGCGCTTGCTGTTTTGGTCGTAGTCGCAGCTTTTACCAATGTAGTTTCTCCCGTTAGTAAATGCTTCGATTGCGACAGTGATTGTTTAGCGGTACTGCAAAAGTGCAATGAAGACTGTAAAGGGAATCAGTCCTGCAGAGAGGCGTGTATCAGAGAGGACGTGAAATGCAAGAAGAAGTGCGGGCCAGCTATGGAGGAAGGGGAAAACTAAAGGTTGGTTGGGCACGTTGAAAGGTTGAACTATTTTGGCGTGCCCCTCAGCCATCTCAGAGGTTAATAGTGAAGAGACACAGGATCCTAAGAATCGCGCAGACTCTCGTTCTGGTTACCATACTAATTTCGCCTGAATTTCTGGGGCAACTGGCAGAAGTTGAAGGCCAGAATAGGATAGGTTCAGAAGAGTACGACTACTATTCTCTGGCGCTTGCGTCCGTTTTGAACAGTGCCAGAGAGGCGTCCAAACTGCCGGACATACCCCAGCGAATCAACCTCATGCTTAAGGCCGTCAAGCTCTTGCCGCTCTCTCAGCGCGCCGAAAGACTTCAGCTGCTGGAAGTTGCCCTGCGCGACTTGAAAGAGTGGGGATCGGTCGAGAAGGCCAGCTGGTCCCAGCACCAAACCGCGGCGGAATTGCGTACCCAAGTTCTGGCTGTTTATGCGACCGTCGATCAGGAACGAACTATGAGCTTGCACAAGGAATTGCAGGCGGAAGCGAAATCTTCGAGTGCTAACAACACCAACAGATCGCTCAAGAGCCGCAACTGGTTTTCTAAGTTCAGCGAAAACAGTGCGCTTTCCGACCAATCGGCGAAGATCGCTCTCTCCCTAGTCGATAGTGATCCTGAGAAAGCATTGGGCCTGATCGTTCAGAGTGTCCAGTTCGGGACTGTATCCGACGTGTTGCTTGAAATCGTTCACAAACTGATTCAAAACGGAAACCGGCCATTGCTTGATAAAGTCGAAACCGCTATCGGTGGATCCCTGGCAGGAAATGTAACGCTTGACCCCTATGGTGTCAGTTTTGCCGCTTTGCTCGTCCTTACCGATAAGGATATGTCGTCAGTCACTAAGAGCGCATTTGTCGGCTTCTTGATGCGTTCTCTTGAGACGTGGGCCATTGTAGTTAAAGAACCGGGAATCGATCCTGCATATATAACTCGAACATTCTATGCTTTTTCACAAACCGTCCGTCCGGCTATTTCACAGTATTCACCAAGCCAGCTGATTGTTTTTGATTTGGTTTTGGATCAAGTGCTCCCGTTAGTCCCGGAAAAAATGAAGTCGGTAGTCAAGGCGGACGAGCCCGAAACATTTTCTGACCCAAGGGACCGGTTGGCTGACATCATGAGGGATCCCGCGCCCGCGAAGCGCGACCTCCGCCTCATCGGTTTGGTTTCTGAGCTTCTGGGGAAACAATCGGGCGACGTTGAAAAGAATCTTGAACTGGCTTCTGACGCGATCAGCGGCTTCACCGACCCGGAAGCCAAAACAACTTACACAGATCGTTTAGCGATTACTCGCATTGACCTGTTCGTAAAACAAAAGAAGTTCATCGAGGCTCAGCAACTCGCCGGCTCGATTTCTTCAGAAGAAACACGAGCGTGGGCTTTGTTAGCTTTGTCATCGGTAGCAGCGAAGTCCGATCCGGTTCTGGGGTTCGAGTTAATCAGCAACGCGCAGAAAGCATTGGATAAAGCATCACCAAGCCCACATAAGGTTGAGCTGGCACTCACCGCCACTGCGATGTTGGCGAAAACGGATCCTCAGCGAGCGTTTGAAACATTCTCGACAGCTGCAAGGTACGCCAACTCATCTCCTTCAAAGGTCGAAGTGAAGCGAGCTTTTGCTTTTGGACTCGATGCCAAGATCGGGGAAGCGCACATAAAGCTTGGGGTTTCTCCAGAAAACTTGGGTGAATTAAAAAACGACCCGGCCCTATCAGCCCTGGCGACAACGGATTGGTTTCGCGCGATCCAAGTAGCGAGCGACATCCGCGAGCCTGCGCTGCGGCTCCAACTAAAGCTTCAGTTCGCTGGAAGTATGCTGGCGCAAGAGTCGAAACGAAGGCGAGAGAAAGCGCGAAAGCCAAGTTGATCTAACAACCGAGCGACTATTCCGCGAGCGAGGATTTGGTAGCGGGTGGCGCATGACTCGCACGGACGTGGGCCATCAAATTCTGGAAGCGCTGGTCATCTTTCAACACCGCCCAGTTTGGATCGTTTTCGAAACAAAGCAAATTCTCGTTACCCAAAGCAATGGCGCGACTGAGCCACTGAAACGCTTCATCCCTCATTCCTTCGAGCGCATAGACTGACGCAACTGAGTAAGCGATATCGGGATCAACCTCGGCATTTCTAATCACCGACGGTGAAAGTTGTGCCAGCGCCTCACCATGTTTTCCCTGCGCGCTCAAAAACATTGCCATGAAAGGACGGATGCCATGCATGTTCGGATGACTGGCAACGGCTTGTTGCATAAGGCTGGCGGCCGCATCGGTTTGTCCGGTGTAATAAAGCGACAACGCGCGGAAAGTTTTTACTAACGGATTGTCCGGATCGCCTGCATGGTCCAATTGCCGGGAAACCTCATCGAAGTTTCCCATGTACATGTAAACGAGCGCGCGATTGTAGCTGGCGACGACGTGAGCCGCCGGATCCAAACGCATCAAGCGTTCATAACTACGCAACGCGCGTCCATACTCACCATCGAGCCGGTGCAGCGTGGCCTTCACAAAATGCACCACCGGCTCATCGGGTGCTTCGCGTCGCGCCTGCGCCACTTCTGCGCGCGCCTTCTCCTTTTGCCCGCGCCATAGATAGACGAAGACCATCAACATGCGCGCCTCAATCAGTTTTGGATCTATCGTCAGGGCTTTGTTGAAGGCAACTTCCGCGCGTTCGTAGTCTTCGGCGCCGCCAAATCCTTTGAAGACCCGGTTAACAAAACAAGCGCCGAGGCCATCGAGAGCGAGCGCGAAATTCGGGTCGAGTTCAATTGCTCGCTGAAAATGTTCGATCGCGGCATCGCAGTCCTGTTGGGCCACGGTGCGAAAAATGAAACGGGCAAAGAGATCGCGCCCGCGTAGGTACTGTTCGTAGGCTGCGGCATTTTGCGTCGACGGTTTCGCAATTCCCACCTGCTCGGTTGGGCTCAGCTCAAGCCGGAGCCCTTCAACAATGCGCTGGGCGATAGTGTCCTGGACCACGATGATGTCCGCGGCGGAAGTGTCGATGCGATCGCTCCAAATGATATCGCCCGAACCGACGTCGAGCAGCTGGGCAGTTACGCGAAACCGCTCGGCGACATGCATAAAACCAGCAGTCAAAACCGCGGTGACTTTCAATTCCTGGCCCACGCCGCGGGCGTCAACCTGTTGACCCTGATACTTTGCAATCACTGACGACGGACGCACCACGAGGGAACGCACCCGGGCCAGCTCCGTGATCACTGCGTCTGCCAGAGAAAACTCGTAGAAGTTCGAGGCCGGATCATTGTTCAAATTTCTAAAGGGCAAAATGGCGAGACTCTTCTTTTCCTGGTCCGCGATAGTTGTAAAAGGCGTCTCATGAATCGTCGGCTTGGTGGGAGTCGTCATTCCGGGAGCTGCAGTCGCCGAGTCCCTGGTCCTGGATTTCAACCATCGCATGGCCCTCGATACTGGATTTGCTCCTGCCATGTGGCGCGCCGGCTCCGGCGTGATGCTCGCAAAAGGCTGTCCAGTAGTTTCCGAGGTCGTCACTTCCTGGAGCACGGCTCGCAGTTCATCGCGTACCTCTTCCATCTTCTGAAATCGCTGGCGTGGCTCTTTCGCCATACAACGATCCAGCACTTGCTGCAGCCGGTCGGGAATCCCCTGCTTTCTAAGTTCAGCGACCGGGCGCGGTGCATCGTGCAGCACTGCATGACGAACGTCGATAGTTGTCTTGCCGCGAAATGGCCAGGTGCCGGTAAGCATTTCGTAAAGCAATACGCCGGTGGAAAAGATGTCGGCCCGCTTGTCCACGCGATCGCCACGCGCTTGTTCCGGAGCTGCATAGGTAGCCGTGCCGTACGGGACTCCAACCTCAGTCAAATCGGTCCGATGCAGCGCTGCTTTTGACCCCTCTTCTTCGTCGTCAAGCAACTTAGCTAATCCAAAATCCAACACCTTCACCTGTCCTGAAGGAGTGACCATTACGTTCCCGGATTTTATGTCGCGATGGATTATCCCTCTCGCGTGAGCAGCGGCGAGTGCATCGGCAACCTGCAAACCAATCAGCAGCGCGCTCTTCAACTCGAGTGGATGTCCGTCTACCAGTTGCCGGACGTTCCGACCTTCAACGTGTTGCATGGCGATGAAGTGGTGTCCTTCAGCCTCATCGAGATCGAAGATGGTGCAGATGTTTGGATGGTCGAGAGAGGAAGCGAGACGAGCTTCGCGTTCGAAACGCTTGAGATTTGCTTCGCGCGCAGTCAATTCCGAAGGTAAAACCTTGACGACCACTGTCCTTCCGAGTTTGGCATCGGTCGCTTTATAAACCGTGCCCTGCCCGCCAACGCCGAGCTTTTCAAGGATCTTGTAATGTCCGAGAGTCTTTCCAATCATGGAAAGTTTGACGAATGCTATTCGGGAATCGAAGCCTGGAGTTTACTGCCTGGGAATCATGGCGAGCATCGCTCACACCACCGCCTCCGGTCAACTCAGAAGCGTGTGTTTTTTGAGAATATTGAAAACAGACTGAATCTATTCTGGCCGGGCGGGAAACTACTCTTGCCGCTACAAACCAAAACGGCTGCGATACTCACTGGAAACGAGGAACGACTTGACCATCTCAGCTCGTCGAAAGTCGCCGCCAAACTCGTTGAGCTTGGAGAGCCAGAAGTTGTAGCCCTCGAGGCTACTGTCAGGAGGATCACTCGGATTGCGTTGCAGGTAGCCGAAGTATTGCATTAGTACGAAGGCAGGGCTGATTTCGCGTTGAGTGAAAGTCGGGTTCTCGGCTGTTAGACGAAGAACGCTTGCGCGGGCCGATGGGTCTTCGCTCGTTGCCGCTCCATTAAACCTGGCAATCGCCGCGGAGATTTCCTGTGCTCCGAGCGGATGGCCGGCTGTCTGGTTAAGCAGGCTCACAAATTCCGTGGGCGTCAGGCTCAGGGGATACTGATTTTCGAAATCGGGCCGTCCGACAAAATTCATCAGGAAATCCGTCTTGTTATTCTCGATCAGCTGCTGCCAACCGGGGGCATCAACTACAACGCCTTGCGAGATCGTCCGGGCGTCCAGAAGAAATTGATTGAGAAATTGGGGTGTCTGCGCCGATGAAGCTTTGTAGACGCGATGGACCAGAAAGCCGGTTTCCTGAAATTCGATTGAAAGAAAGAAAGCCGCGGAAACATTTATCCGCCGGTCTTCCAGGCAGGCGGCATTGGCGCCGCAAGCCACGATCTGGTTTGACCAGAAGGCCAGACCCGCAGCATCTGGTTCACGATTGAGGAAATCGCGGTAATGCTGGCGAACAAAAAACTGCGCGTTGTCGACGGGATTTGGATTTGTGCCAGTGTCGTTGTCAGTGATGTGCAGAGTAGTCGACGAGATCGTTCCGAGAAGTCCACCGTGTGGATCGCTCAAAAAAACTGTCAATTGCTCCCCGCTCTCGACGAACGCATCGTCAGTTATAAAAATTGTAATCGAGCGGTTGGATTCGCCGGGAGCAAAGTAAATCTGACCAATGATAGCCCCCAGATCCTTGCCCTGAATTCCAGTGCCGTTGATACCTGAATAGGTGACTGTCGCTTCCTCGGATGTGTCGCCGCTTCGGGTGACGGTCAACAAAACCGTAGTGGTTCCTTCAGCGGCGTTGTATGTGGCCGCACTGAATTGGATGAGATTGGGTGTAGACGTAAAGTCTGCCGTTTGATTTGAGTCCAAAGGCCCAAACGAACGGCTGGCCGGACTAAGGACGTGATTCGGCTTCGAGACACTAACCGTATAAGGGCTACCCGCCGCCAGTGAATTAAACGAATAGCCACCGTCGACGCCTGTCGTGGATGATGTGATGGAACCGAGCGGGCCTGAGAGCGTCGCCGTCACACCTGCAACCGGAGCGCCCGCGGCGTTTGTCACCCGACCGCTGATCGTATGAGTCTTGAGCGAAATGCTGAAAGAATTCGCCTGGTTTGACAAAATATTTGTGTACGTTTGACTAGCCGGGCTGAAGGAGTGGTACTTAAGCGTGGGCACTACGGAGTAGTCGCCTCCGGCCGGCACATCTGCGAATAAATAATCTCCGGTTGAATCTGTCGTCGCCGTCGCCGCTTGTGAACCGGAGAGCGAAATCGCAACTCCTGCCACGCCCGTGTTGTTAATGTTGACGACGCGACCGCTTATCGTCACGCGATTACGGGTGGCGATAAAGTTAGCAACCTGATTGGACGCCAGGTTGTTGAAGGTAAGCGGCGCAGAAAAAGTGTAGTGCTGTTTTGTGGCTGTCAGCGTGTAGTTGCCTTCCGATGGCACCGTGAAGGAATAATTGCCGCCCGCGTCAGTGGTTGCCGCGCCGCTTTGCGAGCCCGAGAGGGAGATGGAAACGCCGCTAAGTCCGGCACCGTCTTCAGTGACTCGGCCGCTAAGTGTGTAGGTAACAAAAACGCCTGTGAAATTTGCGGTCTGGTTTGCGCCGAGATCAATAAACGTCAAACTTGCCGGTGTCCAGGCGTAGCTGGTCTTTGACACCGTAATGCTGTAGCTGCCGCCGCCCGCAAGGTTCGAAAATGAATACGCGCCGGTCGAGTCGGTAACCGAGCTCGAGGTTTGAGAGCCGGTCAGGTTCACGCTAACGCCCGCCAGAGCACTACCGTCTGCCGCTTTGGCTTGCCCGGCAATGCTGTGGCGATTCACTGTGCCGGAGAAATTCGCCGTTTGGTCCGCGGAAATGTTGCCAAACGTATAGCTTGATTGTGTGAACGTGTAATGTGGCTTCGCGATGGTCACGAGATATGAACCGCCGTGCGGCAGATTCAAACTGTAGTCACCGTTTGCCTCCGTGACGGTTGCGCCGTTTGTTTCGCCAGAAAATGAAACTACCGCACCGCTCATTGGCGCGCCACTCGCAGCATCAGTGGCTCGCCCGCTAACTTTATGCGTGGTGAAAACTGCCTGATAGTTGTGGAACTGATTTGCGGAAAGGTCATTGAACGTTCGGGAGGGCGGGTTAAAAGTGTGCCCGAAAAGCGAAGGCGTGACGATGTAGTTGCCCTCTGAAGGCAGATCGTTGAACGAAAACTCACCTGCACTGTTGGTTTGGGTCGTGGCGCTTACCGATCCGGACAGTGTCAAATTCACTCCTGCGAGGGGATTGTTGTTCGCGCCGACAATGATCCCGCCGACTGAATAAGTGACGAACGTAGCCTGGAAATCGAGAGTGTGGTTTCCATCGAGATTGAGGAACGTTTGACTGCCTGGAGAGAAGATATAACTAGTTTTTTGCGGTGTTACCGAGTAGTTGCCATTGGCCGGAAGATTTGCGAATGAGTAGCTACCGCCTGGGCCGGTCACGGCGTTGGCGGTTTCAGTGCCCGAGAGAATTACCGTCACACCCTCGATCGCCGCGCCCTGAGCGTTGGTCACGCGACCTGCTATTTCGTGGAAGTTGAAGCTGGCGACGAAGTCAGCGGTTTGATTCCCAGACGGCGTCACGAAGGTGCGACTGACGGGATCCGTGGTGTGGTAGTCCAGATCCGGCGTGACCACATAGACGCCGCTCGTTGGCAGGTTCGAAAAGTGATACTGGCCCGCACTATCTGTCGTTGTCGTAACCGACTGCCCGCCGCTCAACGCTACCAGGATACCTGAAATGCCCGCCCCACTCTCGTTTACGATCTGCCCGGTTACGGCAAACTTAGGCGAGGGTGCGCCGGCGAGATAGGCAGCCAGCGCGGCCCGCCTTTCCGTCACGCATCCCGCATCGTCGCCGCATTCCAAGATCTGGTCGGACCAATAGAAGTGGGCCGCCGGATCGGGCGGGCGCCCAAGCGTGGCCATAAACTGCTGACGGACGTGTTGCACCGGATCCTCATCGGGAGTGGAAGTTGTGAATGCGTTTGTTGTTTGAGCTTGAGAGTTCAGATGGGTGTAGAGGGAATTGATAACGGTGAGCTTGCCAGTCGCCGCATCAGCAACGATCGTATTGGCGCCGAGCACGCAATCGGTTTCGTCAATGATGGCAGTTCCAACACCCAGGAAATTAATCGCTGAACCAGCGTTAGTGCTCCAACCGTAGTGGGACTTTTCAATGAGAACGTGTTCGATATCTTTGAGATAATTTCCTGTCGTCCCAAAGTTAGACACGTTCATGAAAACTCCCGTGACATGGAGCAAGTCGATCGGAAAGAAGGGTGGACTTGAGATGGGCAAACTCGACAGGCCCATGTATCCGCCTTCATCAAAGAACACATTCCTCACGACTGCTTCCCGGCGGGGCGAATCGTTACTGGCGGGTGCCGGATTCCCGATATTGACCCATGAGAACGGAGCAGTGTTCATCTTTCCGTAGAGCTCTGGGCGCTGACCGTAGTCGGCGAATACCGCGTCGGAAATGGTGATGCCTTTCCATTCCAGGTTCTGAATGATTGAAGAATAGACACCGCTGGAACAGGCGCTGCCGAGCACCACGCTTTGGTCAAAAGTTAGTTCGCTGCGCACTGCAAGCACAATCGCCCCACCCCAGACCAGGCTGCTCAAGCCATAGAATTCGCAATGTCGGACTGTAGCGGAACCGATATCAGTGAGCGCCAGAGTGACCAGCGCGTCGTTGCTTACGTCTGGAGTGCCAATGAAGACGATGTCCTGGATTAGAAAAGTTTGGAGACCAGAAATAGAAAGAGCGTTCTGAGACTGGCCGGTCCGCGGCGCAAACTCTGAAACCAAATCAAGCCCGTGCGTCAACTGATTTCCTCCCGCGGTTGGAGGAGGAACGGGCGTGAGAGATTCCACACCAAGAATTGTTATGGACGCAGCTAAGCCGGTGAAGTTTTTATGGACAGGAGTGTAGAGGGCATATCGGCCTGCCGGCACGGTCAAGGTGCCCCCACCTGCATTCGCAAGAGCATCCAAAGCGCTTTGCAGTGCTGGTCCATCATCGGCAATTCCGTCACCGATAGCCCCAAACGAGCTCAGATCAAAAGTATTCGCAACGCTGGTTATAGCTCTTGAAGAACGTGCGGCGCGATGTGGCTCGCGCAACTCGCGGTTCTCGCCAGCGAGCATCGCTGCAGATCCCGGCAGCGCGAGCAAAAACAGTAAGAGGAGAACCGCCGATTTCATAGTGCGACCCTGGTCGTTGGTACGCGTCCCCTTCGGACTGCGTTGCATCTGGAGGCGAACTCTTGGGACGAGTGGTTGTGTGAGGTCTTGCAATAAAGCCAGATCGAGATCATGAACTGTTGGGGCCGGGGGAAAGCCTACAAAGTATACGTCATTTACGATGTCTTAGTGCTGTGAATTTGGTAACTGTGTTCGCGTACGAATCGTTAGACGAGTGGATGGCCCACAAAGTTTAAAAATGAAGGGCCAAAGCCCCGGTTGGGCTGGTTCTGACAATTTGTGGCAGCTGAGGGAGGTACGGGAGGAAACCATTTGGCCGAAACGAGTACAAAACCTCAGGAGGCTGGATATGTTTTGTCCAACTTGCGGAGCTGGCCAGGGTGCCCAGATGAAATTACTACAACCGCTGCGGTTCTAATCAGGCCTCCAGGGACCAGGTGGATGAGATTGATGCTCCAGAGAAACGCTTGCGCGATGAACTGGTCGATTTGTTTTGGGCGACAGTTATCGGATTGGGTAACGGAGGGCACGACGCGTTCGCTGGACGCCGGCGCAAGAACAACTGTCTGACTAAAAGTTTAGGAATCAAACGTCGCGAGGAGTTCGGCGCCGCTGATGGTTGCGGTGCCCACTTTGCCCACCACAACACCGGCAGCGTGATTTGCGAGAGTGGCAGCTTCGAGCATCGAAGCTCCAGCGGAAAGAGCAGTCGCCAGAGTTGCTATTACCGTGTCGCCCGCACCGGTAACGTCATAGACTTCACGCGCGGTCGTCCCGACGAACACAGGTTCGCCATCGCCTTCCAAAAGCATTATTCCGCGGTCACCGCGGGTGATCAGAACGGCATCGCAACCAAGTCTGGCACGGATCATCCGTGCAGCCTGGTCCAGGCCTTCATCCGAATCTTCCTCGAGATTTGTCATTCGCAACGCTTCGTGATGATTGGGCGTGATCAGGGATGCGGGATGGTAGTTGGGGAAGTTTCGAATCTTCGGATCAATTAGCACCGGCATCCGCGAATATGCCCCAGGCAGGATTTCTTCAAGAATTTTTTGAGTCACCACACCCTTGTCGTAATCTGAAACGACAAGAGCGTCAGCGTCCCGAAGGGCCTCTCGTAACGCTGAAACGATGCGCTCCTGAACGGAACCATTAACCGGCGTGCGTAGTTCACGATCGGCGCGCACCACCAGCTGATTGTGTGCGATGATGCGAGTCTTTACGGTGGAAGGCCTGCCTTCATCAACCACGAGAAAGCCGTCTTCTTGCAGCGTGCTGGCCTCAGCGAGACGTTGCCGCAGTCGCTCACCAGCAAGGTCCTTGCCGACGACGCCGATGACGCAGGCGCGCGCGCCCAGTGCGGCCGTATTGGCAAGCACGTTTGCCGCACCACCCAGATGAATCGATTCACGGCGAATATCTACAACCGGGACCGGTGCCTCCGGTGAAATCCGGGTGACATCGCCCCAGACAAATTCATCCAGCATGACGTCGCCAAGAATGACAATCTTGCGAGCGGTCATCGACTGAATAATCTGGTTAGCGCGTTGTCTTGTTATTTGAGACATCTCGAACTCATTTAACGCAAACTGCTGGTTTGCGGCTTTCTTGTCACCACCACGCAAACTAACAGTTTGCGTTACATCGCGCTTTCTCTTAGCACTCTTTCAATCGCTGCCATTACGCGGTTTACGGGTACGCGCAGAATGCACTCCGGTTGGGCAAATTTTTCGCAGAAGTACCCATGACATGGCCGGCACTCCATTTCTTCGAAAACGATCTCAGCTGCTGAGCCGGGAGCGTCGGACACCCACGGACGCCAGTGGGCTGTGTTTGATGAGCCGAAAATTACCACCGCCGGAGTTTCGACCGCCGCCGCCATGTGGGCAATGCCACTGTCATTGCCTACAAACAAGCGAGCGTGCGCCAGGAGCGCGGTGACTTCCGGCAACGACAAGTCGTTAAACGAAACAACCGGCGCCGAAGCATGCCGCTGAAGTTGCGCAACAGTTTCCGTTTGGCTCGGCGTAGTGATGACGACCACTGGCAAGCCCTGCTCGGAAAGTTCCTGAGCCACCTGTCCAAAATTCTGGGCCGACCACTGCTTGGTTGCGAATGCCGCGGCAGGGTGAACCACGACAAAGGGTCTATCGTTCAGACCGGCATTGACAAGTTTGGCTGTCACCGCCGCGCCAGCTTCCGGTGAGACTGCCAGTCGAGTGCGGGGGCGGTCGCTGACCGGCACCCCAGTCCATCCCAGGAGCGCGAGTTGTTGTTCGGCTGAATGCGTTTTCTCCCGACGCCACAGGGCTGACGACGACGGCGCCAGATGGTTATGGAGCCGCGCATACTGATACGTTGCAAAACCCACACGATGTCTGGCCCCGGTAGCTCGCGTCAGCAGGGTCGCTGTAGTGCCGCCGTGAAAATTGTAAACAACGTCGTAGCGATTTGCGCGCAAGCGGCGAGCAACGAGCGCACGTGAGGCGGCGTGTCCCTTCCGGACAGTGATCACATTGTCGATATAGGGATGACTCTCAAGCACCGGCGCGACCCAATCCTCAACCAGAATATCGATCGCTGCATGCGGCAAGAAACGTTTTAACGCGAAGAGCGAAGGCGTGGCCAGGACGGTATCGCCAATTGACCTTAGGCGAACGACCAAAACGCGCTCAACCGTTTTCCAGTCCCAAAGCGGCGGGCCCAGAGGCCGCGGCTCGGAATTTATATCGGAGAAGTCCTCTGAATTCGGGCTTTGATGAACGTCGCCCATTCTGCCCATCGCCAGTTTTCGCAGTTGAGGAGACGAATCAACAATGTCGCGCAGGCTGTTCAAGTCAGTTATTGATTTTCGGTTTCGGGGCCCGCTTCAATCGTTGCTTCGTCAACCAGCATCACGGGAATGTCGTCGCGAATAGGATATAGCCGGTGGCATTCGACACACTTCAGCCCGCTGCCGTCCGGTTTCAATTCCACGTTTGCCTTGCACGCGGGACAGGCGAGAATTTCCAGCAGGTCCTGACTAATTGCCATGGGCTTAACCTCACTTTCCGGTTTCGTTCGTGCTCAATTACAGGCGCGCAGGCACGAGGCATGGGGAGCGCAAAGCTTAACACAAGCTATGGTCCAGAGCAGCGCGACGCCGGTCGGGTGGTGGGCCAGTTTGGAGTTTTTGCACGACCTCCTCACTGGGAGCGCGCGCGTCCCGCCCGCAATGAGCGCGAAGCGCGAAAGTCAATTGAAAGAAAACTGCTGGATTGTGCGCCATGGCGCAGTGCGGGTTGGGACGCCCGCGCTCCAAGTTTCGCAAAGTCGTGCGCTGCCGCCCCACAATGAAAAGAATTGGAAAGAGAACGGTTGAGCCCCGCGCCTCAACGAAGTATTCTGAGGCATGTCACTCGAATTCGCCGTCGAATATCGCTGTACCCTGCGCGCGCGTTACGCGGAGCAACACCTGCGCGAGTGGGGCCGCCTCAGCAGCCTTCATGCTCGCCTGACTACCGGCGACGTCAGCGCTCCTTCGCTCGATAAACTCGAATGGGTGGAAAACGCACGCGAGGAAATGGAGCTGATGCAGGCGGCCACTTCGATCTGTCCAAGTTGTCCGGCATGTTTGCCTGAAGAAGTGGCCGGCGATGGCGAAGTTGTGGGATGTCTGGGGCGGATCAACTATCCAATTGAAGCGCAGTTTGAAAAGTTTCTGGCCGACCGGGTTCAGCTCGCGCTCGATACCATTGACCATGCCGATCAACCACGCCTCTTGCACATTCTGGTCGACCCTGAGTCGCCATTCGATGGCGAGGCAACAAAAGACCTGCGGCGCGTAACCACTCCCGAAGGCCTGCGGTTTTTCGAATTGCGAGTTCCCATCAAACTGTCGCGAGCTGGAACCCAACTTACCACGGACAACATCTTCGATCTTCTGGCCGGCTTTCGCTCCGACGACCATGCGGAGACAACTTATGTTCGCGAACTCCCCTTTGGAGCAACTGCCGATTACTACGATTTCCTCGACTTGATTTTGCGCAATGATTTGACTCAGTCTGAGACTTCACGCCTAACCAGTCGCGGAAATAACTATGGCCAGTTTCTTCGTTTGCTTACGGCAATCGAAAGGGCTGAGGTTTTGCAGGCGCGGGTTCTGCTGGATTAGTGCGGAACGTTTGCGCAAGGCTGCGTTAACATTGATTTAATCTCACGTTCACCTGCTCTTAAGACCAAGGCGCCATTGTGCAACTCAATTCTGTGCAAGGCCTCAAGCGAAACGAAAACATCAGGAGTGAAGCTATGCTAATCGCGCAAAAACGTAAGATTGCCCTGTCGCTCTTCATCGTCACGATGTTGGCTTTCGCGCTTTGCGTTTCGCAGATTCGGGCGCAAAGCGCAGGTCCAAATTCGAGCCAACGCATAGAGAGCGTGAAGGCCGATCGAATTGAGGCGCCCGCGCCGGAGAAGGCGAACGTGCCGGCGGCTGGGGTCGTCAACACGAATGAAGAGCGGCTCGCTGCGCTCGAGCGCGCATTGGATCAGCAGAATGTGAAACTCGACCAGCTCCATAAGATCATCCTCGAGCAGCAAAATACGATCCGGCTCCTGACTAACAGTGGTACGGGCAGTCGCAGTGACAGTGGCACGGGCGTTCCGCCGGTGAGCGGCGCGGAGGCCGCGAGTGCTACGACCAGACCTGTGAGTGAAACGCAAGATAAGAATCCGGCATTAACTTTGGATGAGCGGCTCAAGAAGGTTGAAGGGCGCGTGGCGGATATCGGACCAGTGAAATTCAGCGGCGACCTGCGCTTGCGATCTGAATCATTCTTCGGGTTATCCAACAGCCTTGCCAACGGTGATAACGCAGCAGTCCTGGGAAATGAACTCAGCATGCGCCACCGCCTGCGCGTACGCGCGCGACTGGCGATGACCGGCGCGATTGGCAACGAGTTTGATTGGGGCTTGCGCATGGCGACCGGAAGTTTCGCTGACAACATTTCCACGAATCAGACGCTTACTGACTTTTACAACCGTAAACCATTCGGCCTTGATCAGGCCTACATTACCTACAAACCTCGTGGCGTCGCCGGGCTGCGTTTGCAGGGTGGGAAGTTTGACGTGCCCTGGTCTTCCACCGAGTTGACCATCGATAGCGATCTCATGATTGAAGGGCTTAATGAGTCGTACACGCGCACATTCAAAAATTCAAAACTTAAGGAACTAAAGCTGGTAGCCTGGCAGTCCCCTTTTCTTGAGCGCAATTCCGCGTTTGTGCGCAACGCGAATGGCACTGTAAACATCGAGCAATCGCGTCGCGGCGGCCGAGACCTCGCACTCTACGGTGGCCAGATTCGTTCGACCTTCGCGCTCACTCCAAAAGTAGTCCTCAGCCTTTCGGTAGCAGATCTATTCTTCTCCGGCACCCAGTTCATCTCGCCGGTACAAGTGTGGGGCAGCCAGTTACAACTTCCTCTGACTTTCACTATTCCGGCTTCCGGTTCAACCCCGGCACAAACGATCACTACACAGGTTTCTATCTCCCGCGACCTGCTGGTCGCCGGTGCCAACCTTGGATTGACTAACGCGAGCAACAACGCGACAAACCGCGACGGACGTTTGTCGTCCGGCTTTAACCTCGTGGACCTGCTGGCCCGTTTGGAGTTCAAACAAAGTAAGCGCTGGCCCGTTACCGTGCTTTTGAATTTCGTCACCAACACGCAAACTCGCGACGTGGTTGCTGCGGGCCCAGGCGGCGCCGACGTGATTCTTCCCAACGATGAGAATAATGGCTTCTGGGGCGAGATTCAGGTGGGGCAAACCAAAGCCCGCGGCGATATGCAGTTTGGCTACACGTTCCTGCGCATTGAGAAAGATGCGGTGCTGACGCCTTTTAACATGTCTGACATTACCCAACAGTCTGATGTGCGCGGCCACCGTCTGATGTTTTCATACGCCGCTGATCCGCGGGTTACGTTTACGGTCACCGGCATAATCACGCAGCGCCCCAATGGACTGCTTGGTCCGTTTGGCACTACGCCGCCGGGCTCATTTAATCTGCCGACGAAACGCCTGCAACTCGATACGGTAATCAAGTTCTGAGGATTACAATCGGAATTCAGTTCGTGAGGCTTCGTGTTATTCCGTGATCGTGATCTTTGGCGAAATACGATCCACGAAATCACACTAAGTTACCGGTCCGGCAGTCTTAACCAAAAGTTAATCTGACCGTAACCGGCAATTAGCACCAAGCCACCAAAGTGCTGGCAGATACTTTTTGCGGATGGCGGCACGAAGCGTTTTCGTGCGGACCCGGAACGCCTCTCGGATCTTAAACACCGACGCTGCACTGGTTCAGGGGGAACGGCGCGGCGAAGAGAATCGGAAAAGAGATCCCCGCTCGTGGGAAGTATCCCTGCCAACAACACCTGACACATCCGGCTTCTTCCCAGGAACCGGATGTGTTGCGGTTTCTCGATGACGCTCCAATTTCTTCAGCCCCGGCGGTTTTATTCGCCGGGGCATTTTTTGATCTACCTTCCTCAGTCTCGACCCGGAGATTCAGGGGAAGTTCAGACTTCGTTCAGATAGACATTGCCTTCCCTCTCAGCTATATTTCGGACTCTTCGTAAAACAATTCACCAATGGGGTTAAAACTCTAAGATGGGCATCCTAAATTTCCTGCCAAAAGAGGAACAGTATTTTGCCCTCTTTATCCAGATGACTGTCTACATTTCCGACGCCGCTCGCGAGCTGAAGGAAATGCTGGCTGACAAGAATCATGACTTCGAAGAATACGTCCGACGCATTAAAGGGCTTGAGCACGCTTGCGACGAACTGACCCACAACATTTCGACTCGCCTCAACAAGTCGTTTATCACCCCTTTCGATCGCGAAGATATCTACATGATGTCCACCGCGCTCGACGATATTGTCGATCTGATAAACGACGCCGCTCGCGCCATCATCGATTTCGATGTTCATGAGATTAAAGATTATGCCAACGACTTTGCCGGCGTGATCGTCCAGATGGCGGAACAACTCCGCGCGGTAGTTGCCACTCTCGAGAAACCGAAAAACATTACGCAGCGACTGGTGGAGATTCATCGCCTTGAGAATGAAGGTGACGACATCTATCACGCGGCCATAGCCGAGCTGTTTCGCGAAGAGCCCGATCCGCTCACTGTACTGAAGTGGAAAGAAATTTACGAAAAACTCGAAGCTGCCATTGACCGCTGCGAAAACGTAGCCAACATCATTGAGAGCGTCGTTATCAAGCACACTTAAAGAAAATCGCAGCGAGCCTTCACCTATGACAATTGCCCTCGGGTTAGTCATCTTCATCATCTTCATCGCCTTCGTTTTTGATTACACTAATGGTTTTCACGACGCGGCAAACTCGATAGCCACAGTCGTTTCCACCAGGGTGCTCTCTCCCGGCATGGCCGTCGTTTGGGCCGCATTTTTTAATTTTATTGCCTTCGCAGTTTTGGGTACGCGTGTAGCCAAAACCATTGGCGGCGACCTGGTGCACATCGAACTAGTCACCGCGGACATGCGGCTTTACACACTGCTGGCCGGGTTGCTCGGGGCTATTGTCTGGAACCTGATCACCTGGTACATCGGGCTACCAACGTCAAGTTCGCATGCGCTCATCGGCGGCTATGGCGGGGCAGCGATCGCTGCTTACGGAAGTTTTATCGGCATCCTCAAACCCGAGGGTTGGACGAAGACAATCATCTTCATTGCCGCTTCACCGCTGATCGGGATGACGCTGGGCTTCTTCACGATGGTGGCGGTCCATTGGATCTTCCGGCGTTCCTCGGCCCACGGTGTCGACAAGATTTTTCGCAAGGGACAACTCGTGTCAGCGGCTCTATATTCGCTGGGCCACGGTGGCAACGATGCGCAAAAGACGATGGGAATTATTACTGCCGTGCTCGTGGCCGGCGGGATTATGACTTCAGGCCCTGGCGGAAGCCTTCCTGAAATTCCTACCTGGGTGGTGCTCTCAGCTCATGGCGCGATTGCGCTCGGCACGTTATCAGGTGGATGGCGCATCGTGCACACGATGGGTTCCAAGATCACGAAACTAAAACCTGTCGGCGGTTTCTGTGCAGAAAGTTCCGGCGCCCTCGCTTTGTTTGGAGCTACCCTCGCGGGAATTCCCGTATCTACTACTCACACAATCACCGGCGCAATCGTGGGCGTCGGATCCACTCGCCGGCTTTCGGCAGTCAAATGGGGAGTGGCGCGGCGCATCGTCTGGGCCTGGGTTCTGACGATCCCCATGGCCGGCCTGATCGCCGCGATCTCATTCTTTATCATCAAGGGTCTTCATCACCTGGCAGGATAGTTATTCAGTCGTCGGAAGCCCGAGGGACAATCCTTAGCGCTCGCTGACAAACTCTCCTGGTCTAACGCGCGGCTGGCGACTCAACCGCTTTGCCAAATCTGAGTAGAAGCATCGCAAACATAAGCCGTAAGAATCCTCGCTGGCCTTCTCTCTGATCTTCACTCCACATGAGACACAAAGGATCGTGAAAGCAGCAGTTATCTGTGCGGCGGTCTGCTCACTATTCCCGGTTGCGATGACTTCAAACATTGCGTACCTCCTCGAGTAGTTTCCCGAGGAACAATATCCCGCGCGTGTTACGCACAAATGGCCGGAAGATTAAATCGAATCGTTCTGGAAAACCCCGTAAGGTCAGTGACTTCTTTTTGTTAGGAATGTTTTCACTTGTCCTTAACCAGGACTTAATCCAGCAGCGCCATTTTGCATATGTTGGAGGACGCCAACCAAGAGAGAGAGAGAGAGACCCTGTCCAGGCTTTTTCGCCAAAGAGAAACACAATGATCTGGAACCATTCGCTGCCCACAATTATGGTAGCTGATAACGATGACGACGAACGCGCTCTATTGAAATCGATACTTGAATTGAAAGGCTTTCAGGTCGTGGAAGCGATGGATGGTCAGGAGGCGGTTGAGTTGGCAGTGAGCAAGCGGCCCGATCTAATCCTAATTCAATTGAAGTTACCAGTGGTCAGCGGCTTTACCGCCATCCGCCGAATCAAGAAATATGCGGAGCTGAAAGACCTCCCAATCGTAGCGATTTCTTTTAACAATCCGGTTTCGAATCACAACCTTGCCCTGGCTGCGGGTTGCAAGGCGCATCTTGAGAATCCGATCGAGTTTGACTTGCTTGACGACCTAATCGATCAACTACTGCCAGGGGAACGGCTGCCTCTGGCATCCGCGCTCATTCAATAGTTTGTTCCTCTTAACGCTATATGATTAAAAACATGATCCTCAACGATCAGGGCATCTACGAACTTCCGGACGGCAGAAAGTTTGTTGTTCGAGCGGGGCGTCAGGGAAGCTACGTGCTCCACGATCTTGGGATGGGCGTTTCCAGTGCGCCGGTGTATTTGATCGACGGCTCAGGCCAATTTCTTTCGTGGGGAAAACCGACCCGTTGGAACCTTGGCGATCTTCGTGACACTGGATGAAGGTCTACTGAGGTCCAGCTGCAAAGCGATCCCCTCTAGCTACCCCGAGGCAGAGGCGGTGTTTTTGAGGGCCTCCTGGGAAAGGCCTTTCGCCTTCGACCCCGCATCCGATTGGATAATTTTGCGCAGTTGCTCGCTGCGATTGTTTAGCTCCCAGTCACGCCAGTGAGCAAGGGCACGTCGAAGATGCTTCGAACGTTGTTTGACAAAATGATCGAGAAGCCAGACTAACGCAATCTTACGAGATGCATCGACCCTGTTTCCTGACTCCGAAGTCCCGTTACTTAAGTCGTAGCCAAACTCGACAATCCAAACATCGCAATCGTGAAGGTCGCCAAGCGATGATTGAAGTTCGGCCATGCTCGACGAAAACAAAATCAGTTTGCGTCCCCAACATTTCTCAAAAAGCTCCAGAGCATACCGAAGTTTCTTTGCTGCAATTCTCATCTTGTGAAGAGGTTTGACCTTCAGCGGGTGGTACAGGCTGTCACTAAGTTTCTCGAGTTCTCTGAGTCGATCAAGAATCGCAGCCCGAGCAACCTCACGATAGGTCAGCTCGATTGCCGACTTCGCTCGGGACTTCGATTGCGTGGAGGCAGTCGCCAGTTCAAGCTCGGATCGAAACTCGGATTGAAAATGCGCGAGGCCCTGCTGCTCCAGAAACGGAATCAGTTTTTCCTGGGCGTGCGCACGCTTTACGCGTCGAGCTTCTATCAGAAGCTGGACGCCCGCGGAAACTTCAGACGGCGATTTCGCTGCTAGTTTCTCAAGCGCGATAATGGCAACGTCCTCATCGCGCACCTCCCCAAGTGCATCAGCAATGTCTTTGACAATTTTCAACGATACCGAAATATGACGTTTCTTCGTATGCGGGACAAAGTCGCGCAGAGCGCTGCGCAGCCGGCGCGAAGCCACTCGCATGTCATGAACGCCTTCGGGTTCGTTTACGTCCAGGGCCCGCTCGCGAAAAGAGCACATCTCCTCTAGTCGCACCGTAACCACGCGTCGAATTGCCACCGAGCACCCAGCGCTGCAGTCTATATTCGAGATCGGTTTCGCCTTCGCCATTGTTAGTTCAGTGCTCGTTTGGCTTTCGTGCTGCGCACACTCAAGCTGACGGTGAATTGAAAAGCCTCTTCCAACATTTCCTTTTTTAGATTGGCTTCGCGCAGCTCATTCTCGCAATCGAGTTCACTTCTAATCTGAATCTGCAACAGATCTCCTTCACGAATACAGCGAAGATCGGCAACGCGGCTCTCGTGACTTCGGTCCAGAGCATCGGCTACACGCACAATCGCACCAAGCCGGCAGACAGTCTCCCGATCCGGTTTATTTAGTGCAGCGTATTCCAGGTGACGCTCCTTAGGCGGCGACCCCCGATGGTAACGCGCTATGTTTGCAATCACCGCGCGTTCGGCTTCAGAGAAACCAGTTAACTCAGAATTCTCAATCAGGTAGAGCGAATGCTTGTGGTGAGACTCATGCGCAATGTGGTAGCCCACGTCGTGTAATAACGCAGCGGCGGACATCAGCGTTCGTTCATGACGGGTAAGATTTTCACTCGCAGCCAGGCTATCGAAAATTATCTCAGCTAATCTAGCCACCTGATGCGAGTGGGCTTCCTCGTAACCGAATCGCCTGCCGACGGCGTGCACTCCGCGTAGTTTGTGATCTGCACAATCAGGCATCGGCGGAAGCGACTCCGCTTCGAGCTCGCGCAGGTGGTCAATGATTATCCCTTCGCGCAAGGCAGAGTCACAGGTGCGCAGCACATTCATTCCCAGGGCCCGCATTGCGCCCTCAAGAATATGACCGCCGGCCACGATAATTTCCGAGCGTTGAGAGCTGATGCCAGGTAGCGCTCCTCGCTCTGCCAAATTCATCAGGCTGAGATCGCTATTCAGACGCGCAACCTGGCTGAGCGCGATCTCCGTTTCCACCGGTTGGGCCGACTGGTTTCTGCGCTCGATATCTGTGGTAACGCGCGAACGAAGCAACAGACCTATCGCCAGGATCGTGCCCGAGGTACCCGTTGCCTGATGCCAGCGCCCGCCGCGAAGCTCCCCCGCCGGTCTCTCAAATGCGGCGCGAATCTCACTCTTAAGATTACTCAACTCTTTCGACTTGGGAGGATCACTAACCAGGAATCGCTCGGTCAACGCCACTGCGCCAACCTTCACCGAGAAGAGCGAAATCGGTAGACCATCGCGAAACACAGAGATTTCAGTCGAGCCACCGCCGATGTCGAGATTGATATTCGTCGCGCCGCCACAGCCCTGGGAAGCCGCTAGTCCGATTAGTCGCGCCTCCTCAATGCCGGAAAGTATCTCCACTCTGATGCCTGTCTGCCGCTCGACTTCTTTGATGAACTCGCGGGAGTTTCTCGCCTCGCGAACGGAGGCGGTCGCAATTGCGACAATTGCTTCAGCGCCGCGTGCTTCGGCAATCGACTGGAAACGCTTTATGCAAATGGCGGCGCGTTCGATGGCTGAGGGTGAAAGGAGTCCATTGCGAAGTGTTTCACGTCCTAACCGGACCACTTCCTTTTCACGTGAGAGGACAGCGAAGGAGTCACTAGCGGCCGCATCCACAACCGCGAGTTTGATCGAATTCGAGCCAATGTCTATTGCGGCTAGTTTCAACCGGCAGCCTTCTCAAATTTCTGTGACTGCGAAGCGGGGATTGCCTTCCGGGGGTGGTCTTCGAGTTTCTTTGGCGCCGAGACAACTGCCGACGGCTCGTCAATTACCTTAGCCACCGATCGCCGCAAGTCCGCCGCCACGCTGCGCACTGATCGTGAGGCGTTCATTACGTGAAAGCCATATTCCGAACTCATTCTGTCGAACACCTGAAGCATACGCGTTTGATAGGCGATGAAGCTATCATAAAAATCTTCACCCAGGTGAACGTCGCGGCCCGACTCCCAATAGTCGAATCCTCTTCCCGAAGCGAGCACTCGCGTTACCAATTCCTGCGCTGACTGAATTCTCAAATAGAAAACAGCATCGGGCACGAGGGACATCCCATAAATCGAACGGATCCATCCGGAATCGATTCCGCGCACTTCAGCCCGGGCCATTGCAGAGTAAATATAACGATCGGTGAGAACTATGAAACCGGAACGAAGCGCCGGCAGCATTTCGTTCTCAAGTCGATCGATGAAGTCGGTTGCATAAAAGAGTTGCATCGTCAGCCGGCCGAGAGTATGGCCGGTCTTCGCTTCTTTGATGCTGCGGCCGGCAAGTACAGACCTGGTCATGCCTGTATCGAGCACCGCATGTCCACGCGATTCCAACCAGGTGCGAAGGAGGGCGATGTGCGTGGATCGTCCAACGCCGTCAGTCCCTTCGACCACGATTAGTTTGCCGCTGTAGTCTTCCTGTTCGGCGCCGGGCAGTGGCGTGCCATAGAACAATCGGTTCTTAATTTGTTTTGGACCGCCTCTTCTTCAGATGTCGTACGACGATGGTTCTCATTTCCTTTTGCTGCGCCTCGATCGAACGGGTGGCATCTATCACCGTCAGGCCAAACTCATCCACCATGCTGTCATACTCGCTAAGGATTTTGCCCTGGAACATGGTGAAGCTCTTTTCCGGATCATCAGTCCAACCCATATCCATGCCGGCTTCGTAATACTTAAGATTGGGCCGTCCGGAAATTATTCGATCTACCGCAACTTCGAGAGGCGCTCTGAAGAAGAAGCCCACCTGAGGTTTAACCGCAAACTTGTAGACGTCGCGCACCCAATCTCTTGCGCACCCGCGGGCAACGTCTCGAGCAAATGCGGTGTAAATGTAACGATCTGCCAGCACGATCGCTCCGGCCTTCAGAGGAGGAATGATGTCGCGCTCGGTGCGGTCAGCGAAATCTGTTGCATGCAAAAGTGAAAAGGTTGCGGGAGTAAAGAGATGTCGTTTTTTGGCGCGCCTTGTCGTATCTTTGACCAATGGTGACGAGTTCCATTCCGAATAGAAAACTGGATAACCCTCAGCTTTCAACCACTGGTAAAGCAGCGCCAGCTGAGTGGATTTACCGCTTCCGTCAGTTCCCTCAACTACGAATAGTTTGCCCGGAAAGCGGTGACTGCCATAAGAAATCATCCAGACAAAGTAATGGCCTGGTGTTACAGGGAGGTAAACAGGACCTCTTATGGGAATGGCAGGAGGCAATGTCTTTGAATGATTTGTCTTCTTGAGTGGTAACGCAAACTGGTGATCGGTGAACTTGAAACTCTGTGCGTGCTCTGTGTTCTCTTTGACTCTGTGGTGAATCTTAGTTAGCCGGCAGTTCACCACAGAGTCACAGAGGTTGCACAGAGAAGTTTACAGTGATCCCGGGGGTCGAGTTTCGTCAAACCAGATATCACAAGATTGATTGCCGCGGTATCAAAGTTCATCGTCAAGGTTCAGATCGCTTATGAAAACACTTTTCCTCTTAAGGCATGCCAAATCGAGTTGGGATAATTCAACTCTGCCGGACATTGAGCGTCCGTTGAATGCACGCGGAATGAGGGCCGCGGAACTGATCGGGGCCCACCTCAGGAAAGAGAAGCTCTCATTTGACCTTATTTTAAGTTCGCCCGCCGTTCGCGCACGCGAAACAATCGACATCGTGTTGAGAACAGCGAAGATGCAAACAGACCTGCGTTACGACCAGCGCATTTATGAGGCAAGCTCCGTCACTTTAATCGACGTTATTGTTCAGATTGAGGAAGAGAAGAAGACAGCCCTGCTGGTTGGCCATAACCCCGGTATGGAGAAACTCCTGGAGATCCTAACCGGCGAGATTATTCACGTATCAACCGGGACACTCGCCAGGATCGAGTTGAAGGCTTCCCGATGGGCAAGGTTGCTTGAGTCGCCGCGCACTCTGGAGTGGGTTGTAAAGCCCAAGGATCTCGCCGCGGTGGAATAGGGCGCAGCTGCGGGGGTGAGACTACGGAGCTAGCGGCGTGCGGAGATCGTCTAACCGCAAAGGGCGCAAAGTTTGACGCAAAGGTTGGAACTTCTTTGCGTGGCTTTGCGGTTTTACTTTGCGCTCTTTGCGTTATCTATCTTCGGTTCCCGGCTATTCGCCTCGTGGCTCCAGGTTCAACAGTCCAACCCCCGGCTTTACCGACAGAACCTTCAGCTTCGCAAGCCCAACCCTCAGGTTTGCAACTCAGACCCCCAGCTTTACAAGTCAGACCCTCAGGTTTACAAGTCAGACCCTCAGGTTTACAAGTCAGACCCTCAGGTTTACAACTCAGACCCTCAGGTTTACAACTCAGACCCTCAGGTTTACAACTCAGACCCTCAGGTTTACAACTCAGACCGCCATCTTTACAAGTCAGACCCCCAGCTTTACAAGTCAGACCCTCAGGTTTACAAGTCAGACCGCCAGCTTTACAAGTCAGACCCTATCAATTTTCGTTGATTTTCGACAATGGTTCGTTTTGTTCGCTCCTTGGCCCCAGGGACCCGATTAACTTTCCGCATGTGTCCTTGGTTTGTGATGCTCCTTGAGCATGTTGGTCAACTCCCTGGAGTGCGCCGACCTGTCGGCGCTTTGCTCGCAGCTTTGTTAAGGCATAGTCAAGCAAGCAAAGATCATAATGAACGGTACCGACAGCCAAGGCGCCGACAGGTCGGCGCACTGCTATGTGGATGTCAAGGGTTAAGATTCAATTTACATAACGAGCGGTTTTGCTTTTTCCTTGTTGACGGTTTTTGTTTTTCGTTCTTTGACAACTAGACACTCTTCA
>Ga0190272_10000265_pt1 | contig 31036 bp, 13 predicted proteins | sample Popmic504T_FD_133746 | JGI IMG/M metagenome (GOLD analysis project Ga0190272, IMG submission 133746) | Populus adjacent soil microbial communities from riparian zone of Shoshone River, Wyoming, USA - 504 T | ecosystem: Environmental > Terrestrial > Soil > Riparian zone | place: USA: Wyoming...
ATGGCCCATTCCCTGGCGGTGTCCGTGCTGCCCTCGAAGAGTGCGACCTGCGTGTAGTTCCAGTCGATCCACGGCTGCAGGTCGCTGAACCAGTCACGCACCTGGGCGAGCAGGACGAGGATGCCCGGCAGGACGAGGGACGTCACGAAGTAGCCGACGATCGCGGCCGCGGAGTTGCGCAGAACGACGCCGAGCGTGAAGCCGATCGCCATACCGACGAGGTTGCCGAGCACGATCTGCGGCGCGGTCGAGAGCGAGATGTCCCAGACCGTGTCGACGCCGGCGAGCGCGGAGCCGGCCAGGTTGCCCAGGGCGCCAGCGGCGAAGGCGACGGCCATCGAGACGATGCCGACCAGGAAGGTCGCGATCGCCTTGGCCCCGATCACGCGGCCACGGCTGGGCACCAGAGTGAACGTCGTGAGCCCGCTGCGCTGACTCCACTCGCCGGTGACGCCGAGGATCGCGATCATCGGCAGGATCACCGACATCGGGAAGCCGATCGCGGTCGCAAAGCTCTCGTAGGTGACTGCGTCCTCGGGCGCGAAGATGATGACGGCGCCGGTCGCAACGACCGACAGGACGCCGATGCTGATCAGCATCCAGAAGCCCGATCGGGTGTTGAACATCTTGCGGAGCTCGACCTTGATCAGGCGAGCCGTGGGAATCGTGCGGACCGGTTCGCGGACCGGTCCGCGGACCGGGATAGCCGCCGTCGTGTCGGGAGAGATGGTCGTGGCGGTCATGCCGCAACTCCTTCGCGTTGGGTGTCGGCAGTGAGCGACAAGAACATGTCTTCCAGGCCCGCACCTTCGGCGGAGCGGAGCTCGGTGAGGGCGATGCCGGCGGCCAGAGCCACCACGCCCACCCGGGCGGGATCGGCGTCGGTACGGACCGAACCGTCGCCCGCGAGCGTGCTGCGGATCCCGGCCTGCTCGAGGGCGTGCCCGAGGTCGCGCGGCGACGTGGAGCGGACGAGGGTGCCAGCGGCCGCGAGCAGCTCCTCCTTGGTGCCGGAGGCGACGATCTTGCCGTTGCCGATGACGACGAGGTCATCGGCGATGACCTCGATCTCGTGCAGGAGGTGGGAGGACAGCAGCACGGTTCCGCCCTGATTGGCGAAGCCACGCAGCAGGTCGCGCATCCAGCGGATGCCGGCGGGGTCGAGACCGTTGGCCGGCTCGTCGAGGATCAACACCCTCGGGTCGCCCAGCAGCGCGGTGGCGATCCCGAGGCGCTGGCGCATGCCGAGTGAGTAGTTGCGCACGCGGCGTGTGGCCTCGGTCGGCGTCAGGCTGACCAGCTCGAGCATCTCGTCGAGACGCTTGCGGGGCAGGCCCATGGTGTCGGCGGCGACGCCGAGGATCTCGCGGCCGGTGCGGCCCGCGTGCTGCGCGGAGGCGTCGAGCAGGACGCCGACCTCCAGGCCGGGGTTGGGGAGGTCTACGAACCGAACACCGTCGATGGTGGCCGAGCCGGACGTCGGGGCGGTGAGACCGACCATGACGCGCATCGTGGTGGACTTTCCAGCGCCATTCGGACCGAGGAAACCGGTCACGCGGCCGGGCCGGGCGGTGAAGGAGACATTGTCGACGGCGGTGAAGCCGCCGTACCTCCGGGTCAACGAGTCAACGGTGATCATGGGCCAACCCTCGCGGCAAGGCACCGGTCGGCACATCGGGTGGCCCCCCGAATGTTCCCCCACCCGACCCCTACCCAACCCTGAGTCCGAAGCGGGGTCGGTTCCGCCACGACGCGGCCTCAGGCCGAGGCATCACGAGCGCGTGAGCTCCATGCCGGCCGCCTCATCACCACGCGGCAACTGCCCGCCGACCCGTTCGTCGGGATCAAGGGACCCGCGCACCGCTACCCCATGGTCATGCCCCTCAGCGACGACGAGCTGCGGGGGCGCTGATCGCCACCGCCGACCACCGCGGCGTGCCACCGGCCACCCTGGGTCCAAGGCCACTGGGGCATCGAGAACCGCACCCACTGGGTCCGGGGCCTTCCCGTAGCGTTTTGATTCGCTTGGGCAATCGCGTCCTGTTCCTATTATTCTGACATCCGGCTCGGTCGAAGAGGTTACACAATGCATCCCTCCGGCTGAGGGCTCCCGCTGGTATTCATTGCAAAGCCGGCAGCTTTTGCTCCACGGCCTGGTGACGACCCGCCACCAACGCCGGAGCGGTCGTCGAGCCTGCTCGGTCTCACGTGAATCCGTCCACCTGAGGAGTTCAGCGAATGGTGCGCAACAAGATGCGGTTCCTCGTACTGGCGCTCTGCGGTGGCCTGACCGCCCTCGGGCTGCAGGTGGCCACCGCGGGCCCGGCCGCCGCGATCCCCGGGCTCCAGAACGTCAGCGCGGCGAGCCCCGTCGACTCCAGCGTCTCCAAGTCCGTCGTCGCCACCTGCCCGGCCGGCAAGCAGGTCGTGGGTGGCGGCGGACAACTCACCGTCATCACCGGCGAGGCCTCCATCACCCGTCTGGCACCCACCGCCACCGCCGACGGCTACGAGGCACGCGCCTACGAGGACGCCGACGGCTTCGCCGGCAACTGGGGCCTGATCGTCACCGCGGTCTGCGCGAACCCACCACCCGGCTACGAGATCCAGACCGCGGTGAGCCCCGTCGGCTCCCCGGCCACCGCCAACGTCACTGCCACCTGCAGCTCGGGTCACCAGGTGCTCGGCACCGGCGGCGCCGTCTCCCGCGGCCACGGCTCCGTCGTGCTGACCGGGTTCCTCCCCGCACCGATCACCGGACCCAACACGGTCCTGGCCCTCGGCGCCGAGGTCCAGGGCGGGACCACCAACTCGTGGACCGTCACGGCCTGGGCCATCTGCGCGAACGTCGTGCCCGGCTACAAAGTGGAGGCCACCACCAGCGTCATCGACTCGACCACCCCCAAGGCCCACTCCACGCCCTGCCCGGCCGGCTCTTTCGTGCACGGCGTCGGCTTCCTGTTCACCGCCATCGGCATCGGCGAGTTCTTCCTGAACGCGATCTTCCCGAACCCGCCGGCCCCGCTCGGCACCGATGTCCCCCTCGTGGCCGCCGAGGACCAGAGCGGCATGGCCGGAAACTGGGGCATGCGCGTCTACGCAATCTGCGCGACCTGACCCTTCACTCCGCCCACCCGTCTCGCACACAGGTACCAAGGTCGTCCCTGACCGACGGAACGTGAATCGTCGGGCCGTACCGGTAACCTCTGGTGACGCTCGGGCCTGGGAGGATGGGGACGATGGCGCCGGACAGCGGCGAGACGCTTGCGCTCGAGGTCACCGACTCACGGCGATGTGTGGCCTATCTGCTGGTGGGTGAGGCTGACCAGTACATCGCCGTCATGGACGTACTGGAATCGTCGGTCACCGACCTCACTCCGGCGGAAGTGAGCCGGGCGCTCCACGCGGAGGGTGTCGAGCTGTCCGTGGACATTGTCGAGCGGCGGCTCGACCGGCTTCGGGCGTGGGATGCGGTGTCGGCCCGCACCGACGCCAAGCTGATCAAGACGCGGGAGCAGTTGCTCGCCAGGAACTGGCGCTACACCGCCACCCCGGCCGGGCGGCAGGTGCAGCGTTTCTACCGGACCGTGCTGGCCGGCACCCCGACCATGCGGGAGATCCCGCTGGCGAGCCTGGCCAGGGTGGTGGACGGGTTGACCGCGCTGCGGCGTAACCCTGACCTGCCGGCCGATCAGGTGGCCGAACACATCGGCCGCGTGTTCACCAGCCACGACGACCTGGACAGTGCGCTGGTGGGGGCGGAGGACGCGCTGGCGTCACTGGCCGACCGGTTCGATCTGGACGATGCGACCACCTCCGACCTCAAGGGCCTGTTGGTGGACTACGCGACGCATGTCGCCGCCGAGCTGGAAGGCGGTGCGGCCCGAGCCCACGAAGCGCTGCTCGCCCTTCGGGTGCGCTATGACGGCCTGGCCGCGACGGCCGTGGCCGAGAGCGACGCGCGGTCGCTCATCGAGCGTGGCGCGCTGACCGCCAGCCGCGGCGGACGGCCGCAGGACTGGCATGGGCTGGCGGCGTGGTTCGACCCGCGCCAGGGCCGGGCCAGCAGGTTCGCGCTGCGGCTGGTGCGCGCGCTGCCCGGTATGCACGCCAACCTGCGACGGCTGCACAGCTCCACCGGCACTGCCACCGGACGGGCGCGGGCGCTGGCATTCGCCCGTGCCTGTGCTGACCCGAACCTCGGCACTGCGGTGTTCAACGCGGCGCTGGGCGATCACGCGTGGCGCAAGCTGCACGGCACCGCCGACGACACCGAGCTCACGCGGATACCCACCTGGCGAACCGGTCCGCTGGTGGCGGTGCCGGAGCTGTTGTTGAAGACCGGCAGCAGCGCGGCCAGGGGACGGGCGTCGGCGGGCCGCGACGACACCGCCGCCAAGGAACGACTGCTGGCCCAGCGCGCCCGGCGCCAACGGGAACACGACAAGGCCCTACGGGAGGTATTGGCGGCGGCTCCGGGAGCCAGGCTGGGCGAACATGCGGCGCGGGTGGCCCTGAGTGCCCTGATGGCGGCCGTCCGAGGCGAGTCGCGGAACGGACGCCGCGTCCACACGGTCGACGGCCTGGCCTGCACGCTGCTGCACACCGGGCGCGACACCGGCCTCCTCGTCGCCCCGACGTGGACGGTGCTGCTGCCCGGCCGGCTGGTCCGCTTCCACCTGCCAGGGCGCGCACCGGAGCTGCCCGCCGCCGTGGCACCAGAGCCGCCGGGCGCGGTTCGGCTGCGGATCGCGGGGGTGGCATGAGCACCGAGACACCCCGGCGCCGGGCCTGGACCCCCGAGGCGGACGACGAGGTCACGGCGGTGCTGCGGCGGCTGATGGTGCAGCCGTGGTTGGTGGCCGGCCGCGACGACGAGCTGATCACCACGGTCAGGCAGAACTCCGGCGCCGTCCGCGACATCCTGAGCCGCCTCGGCTGGGTGTTGGTCATCGAGCGCGATCTGGTCCGACTGCGCAAGTCGCCCCCGCCGCGGCGGGATGCCTGGGCCGCCGACGGCCCGCACCCTCGGACGTGCACCTGGTTCTTCCTCCTGGTGGCGGCGGCCGAGTCGGCGGCACCACGGACCGGACTGTCGACCCTGGTGGCCGGCGCACGGTCCGCGGCCGCGGAGGCCGGCATCGCGACGACCGGGGACATCGGCGAACGTCGTGCCCTCGCGGCGGCGATCCGGGAACTCGAACAGCGCGGGATCATCGAGCAGATCGAGGGCGATGTCACCGCGTTCGTCCGCGACGAGACTGCCGAGGTCCTGCTCGGGGTGAACCACGTGCGCCTCGTGCATGTCGTCGCCAACGTGGGTCCGCCGGACCCGGACCGCGACCCGGAGGCATGGCTGCTGGCCGTCGAGCGTGAGCCCGACGCGGCCCGGCGGATGCGACGCCGCCTCGTCGACGACGCTGTAGTGCACGCGACGGACCTCGACGACGCGGAGGCTGACTGGCTGTCCCGCCGCATCCGCGGTGACGACGGCGAGCCGCTGGCCATGGCGTTCGGGCTGCAGGTCGAGCGTCGCGGCGAGGGCGCCGCGTTCGTCGTGCCCGACGACACCTATCGGCATCCGTACGAACTCGGGCCGCTCCAGCTGCCGGCCAACGGCACAGTGCCGCACGCCGCGATGCTGTTGTGCCGGTACGCCGACGAGCACGGCGCGACGGACGTCGGCCCCGGACCGGGGTGGCGCGGCGTGGTCCACAGTGCCGTCCGGACACACCTGGTGGAGCTGTGCGCGGTGCACGGCCCGCACTGGAAGGGCGAGCTGATCGCCGACCCGGATGCCTTCCTGTCCGCCGTCGAGCGGCTGTTGAGCGGCCTGGGCCTGCTCCGACGATCGGACGAAGGTGATCAGGGGATGTGGTGGTTCAGCCCTGCCACCGCACGCTGGGAGGCGCTGGCGACGCCTCGGCCACGAGCCCGGCGCCGACCGAACGCACAACTCGACCTCACCGAACAGGGTGACGAATGACCACGCACGTACTCGAGTTCCAGGACGACGTCCGCCCGCCGGCCGGTGATCCGACCAGGTTCGAGCGGCGCTGGCACCTGGTCGGCGCCGGGCTCAGCAACATCTGGTTCTACGGCGACCTGCGGCTCCCCGCGGCTACCGGCAGGCTGCTGCTGCGCGGGCCGAACGGCACCGGGAAGACCACCGCGCTGGAAGCGCTGTGCCCCTACCTGCTCGATCTCAACCAGCAGCGGCTGGGCGCGGGCAAGAGCCGCACCACGACGTTGAAGTCGCTGATGGCCACGGGCGCGGTCGGGAAGCGTCGCTACGGTTACCTGTGGCTGGAGTTCGCCGCCCCGGCCGACGGTGGTGTGCTGTCGTTCGGCGCCCGACTGCTGTATTCGCAGAGCGGCAGCCCGGCCGTCGTGGTCGTGCCCTTCATGATTCCGGGCCGGCCGCTGGTCGATCTCCCGCTGCACGGGCCGAACCGGGCACCGCTGACCGCGGAGGAGTTCACCGCGGCCGTCGACGCCATCGGTGGCGAGATCTTCGACGATCCGGAGGACTACATCACCAGGCTCGCCACCCACGTGTTGAAGATGGAGCCCGACGACGTGCGGCTGCTGGCCCAACGGATGCGGCAGGTGCGCAATCCGAGCCTGCTGGGCGACGTCACCGCGCGCGAGGCGGCCGACTCCCTCCGCGAGTCACTACCGGGAGTCGATCCGGACATCGTGACCGCGACAGCCAATGCGCTGTCGGAGTCGGAGTCGACCAGGGACGCGTTCCGACGCGACGCCGAGGCCGCGGATGTGCTCGCCGATTTCGCGGCGGTCTGGACCGGCCATGTGGTCACCGTCGTCGGCGAGCTGCATCGGACAGCGGCCGCCAGGGCCGGTGAGGCACGCACCGCCGCGGCCGCACTGAAGCGGGCCAGAGGTGGCCTTGAGGGAGCCGTCGCACGCAGCGAGGCGGCCGACGAGGCGGTCGAGCGGGTGAACGAGGAGCTGGCCGCGGCCAGGGCACGGGTCAGGGCGGCCGAGCAGCACGACGCTTACAAGGCCGCCGGCCGGATCACGGACCTGGGAGAGACCGTCGAGGCGTTGGCAGACAATGCCTCGCTGGAGACCGGCCGTCTGTCCGCGGTGGCGACGGCGCTGGCCGAGTCCGGTCGGAGGTTGGCCGGCCATGCCGAGGTGATGACAACCGACATCTCCGGCCTGGTCCAGGCAGCGGCCGAGGCCGATCCCGCTTCCGCGCCCGAGGAGCCTCCGTTCACCTGGCGCACCGTGCCCAGGGCCGTCATCACCGTGGGTGGCACCACGGCCGATCCGGGGCCCGCGGTGCGCGTCGACGCCGCGACCGACGAATTGGACACCCTCGCCGCCGGGTGGACCGAGCTCGGCAGCCAGCATCGAACGCGCGCCGAGTCGGCGGGTCTGGCGATGAAGGACCACGAAGCGGTCGCCGACGCCGAGACGGCCGCTGTCCAGGCCGAACGTGATCACGCGGCCAAGGCGGACGAGGCGGACCGGGCCGCCGGCCGGGAGCGGTCGGCGACGACGGCCGCGCGCGACGCCGCCACCGCGCTGGCCGGGCGGATCACCACCTACTCAGCCGACAATCCCGACCTTTCGGCGGACTGGCGTGATGTCATCGGTGATCTCGCCGCGCTGGAACCGGCCGCGGCGCTGGAGGCCGCCACCGGGTGGATCGAGATCGTGCGTCATCGAGGCGCCGACTCGGCCGGCCGGCTCGACGCGCAGGCCGCCGAGATCGCCGGTCGTGCCACGGCGGCGCGCACCGAGGCAGGCGAGTTGCGGCGCAGGGCGGCCGAGCTGCGCGCCGGCCGGCTGCTTCCGCTGCCGAGGCCGTCGTGGGCCGGTCCGGGCGAGGACGACACCGCGTTGGGCTCGGCGCTGGACTGGCGCGCGGACGTCGCTGACCCCGGTGACCGGGCACTGCTGGAGTCCGCGATGGCGGCGGCCGGGCTCCTGGGTGCCACCCTGCACCACGACTCGGCCGGCACCGCGGTCTGGACCGTCACCGCGCAGGACACCCGTCCGGTCGGTGACAGCCTGAACCGGGTCCTCACGGTCGATCCGCGACACCCTCGCGCCGCCACTGCCGAGGCCGTGCTCGCCCGGATCGGCTACGAGCCCAGCGCGCTGGCCGTGGGCGACACCGGCGTGCTGACGATCGGCGCCGACGGGACCTTCCGCGCGGGGGTTCTGCGCGGCCGGGCACCCGGCGCGACAGCCGACAGCGATGCGCCCGCCGCGTCGCACATCGGGGCCCGGCAGCGACGAGCCGCCGCGCTCGTGGAAGCGGACCGCCTGGAGGTAGAGGCGGACGGGCTCGTCGCGACCGCTGAAGGCCTGGACGCGGCCGCCGCCCGGTCCGCGGCAGAGGCCACGGACCTGCGCCGACGTGCCGGCGCGTTTCCCAAGCTGGGCCCGCTGACCGCGGCCGAGGCGGAACGGTCCAGGTTGGCCGGCAATGCGCTGGACGCGGTGGCGGCAGCGGACACGGCCGACAGGCTGGCGAGGGTGCTGCGCGCCGAGCACCGGGCCGTGGCGGTCGAGTGGTCCGACCGAACGCGCGCCAGAGGCCTGCCTGCCGATATCACCGCGTTGACCACGCTCCGCCAGGACGGCGCCCGGATCGCAGCCGCTCTCGACAGAGCCGCGCGCGACCTGAGCACCAGGCTCATCGGCCGGGTCCGCACCCTGCTCAACGACGTCCGCGCCGACGACGACAAGGCGGCCGGGTTGGTGACCCTCACGGCCACGGCGCGGGCTGCCCACGAGCGCGCAACGGAGGCCGAGGCGACCCTCGACCACCTGCGGCGCAGCATCGGCTCCTCGGCGGCGCAGGCTGTCCAGGAACATCGCGACGCGACAGCCGCCGAACTGGAGGCCAACGCCAGGGTGAAGGAAGCCACGGCTCAGGCGCAGAACCTCGCGAAGGCCGTCGGCACAGCCACCACCGCCCACGACCTGGCCGCTGCCCACGAGGCACGGACCCGCCCGGCCGCGAGCCAGGCAGCCCTGCTGCTGCGGCAGCTGGTGATGGTGGACGGCGTGGCGAGCTGCCTCGGCATCGACCAGGCGGACGTCCCGGACGCCGACCTCCCCGACCTGGTCTCGCACGCCCTGACCGGCCGCCGCACCAACGTCCGCAAGACGGTCCGCGAGCGGTACGACCTGGCCAGAGCCACCCTCGCCGGAACCTGGGCGCTGGAACCGGGCGACAGCCATGGCGAGCTGGACACCTACGTTCTCACCCACCAGGACCACACCTACACCCCGCACGCCGCAGCAGCCCACGCCCGCACCCTCAAGGAACGGGCCGAGACCGCGCTGGCGGTGGCCGAGGAGGCGGCACTGCGTGACTTCGTTGTCGGGCGTCTGCCCAGCGCCATCGGGGTGGCCTGGCAGCGGCTGGAGGACTGGAGCAAGACCGTCAACCGCAAGATGCGCACCGCGGCGGCATCGAGCGGGGTCGGTGTCCAGGTGCGCGTCCAGCTCCTCAAGGACCTCAGCAAGGCGGTCGCGACGGTGCACGAGCTGTCGTGCCGCACGTCCGACGCCGCGCGCGGCCCGCAGGAGAAGCAGCGGGTCGGGCAGGCGCTGCAGGCCCTCATCGCGGCCGCCCCTGGCGACACCATGGACGCGAAGGTGGCCGCGGCCGTCGACATCCGGGAATGGGTGTCGGTGCACTACGAGGTCGACCGCCCCGGCCATCCGCCCACCAGATGGGGGCCGCGCACCGGACTGTCCGGGGGTGAACGGCGCCTCGTGGTGCTGGCGCCGATGCTCGCTGCCATCGCCGCCGCCTACGACCGCACCGAGTCCGACGGGCTCCGGCTCGCCACGCTGGACGAGGTGCCCGCCGAAGTCGACGAGAAGGGGCGTACGGCGCTGGCCCGCTACCTCGCCGAGCTGGACCTCGACCTGTTGTGCACCAGCTATCTGTGGGACGGCGCACCAGGCGCCTGGGACGGCATCGACGCGCACGACCTGGAGAAGGACATGGACGGCACCGTTGTCGCGTTCCCCATGCTGGTCCGTGGGCTCATCGAGAACCTCGATGAGCTCTGACCATTCATGCCGGCTCTGTGGGAATGCGTGCGCGGACGCGGACCTCGGCCCGCTGCTCACCCCCGAACTCGCGTGGTTCTGGCACGCTCTCGCTGCCGCCGCTGACCGCCGCGGCGATCCGCACCTGACCGACGGCCGCGGCATCACAGTGCTGGCGCCGCAGGACCCGGCGCAACGAGCTGCCGCCGTCAGCCTGATCGGCGGCTCCACCCAAGCCGGACAGCGGCGCTCCGTGTCCCTGCCGACGCTCGCGGAACTGGTCCGCCGTCGAGGTCCGTCGCTGACCCCGGGAGCGGTCGCCGCCCACGCCGTCCGACGACCACTGGCCCAACGAGCACTGGACAACACCCGCCGAACCGGCGCGCTCCAGGAACTGGCCGATGCCCTCCGCGACCGACTGCGGACAGCCGCCCTCCCGCAGTCCGCTGACATCGTCGACACCCTGCGTCGAACCGGTGCACTCGCCAGGCTGCTGGCCATCCCCGACGCCACCCAGGTGATCGCCGACGCCGTCGAGGTCATCGCCGCGCTCCCCGCGCCCGGACACCCCGTCGACCGGCGCCTCCTCGCCGACCGGACACTCGCCGACCCGCACGGACTCGACGAGGGCACCCGCGTGGAGGTATTGGCCAGAGCCATCCTCACTGCCGCTGGCCTTGTCCCTCCCGGCACCCGTGCCCGCGCGGCATGGGCCCAGGTGGGAGTCGAATGGGACGAGGCCAGCGGCGGCATCGGCACCATCGGTATCCACCCCGACGGCTGGTCCCTGCCGCCGACCGCCGTCACCACCATCCCGCCCATCGAGCTCGTGCACTGCACCTGGACCCGCCCGGCATCCACTGGATCGTGGATCTTCGTCACCGAGAACCCGTCGGTACTGACCGCCGCCCGCCGCCTCGCCCACACCGGCGTCGCCGTGCGCCTGCTGTGCACCTCCGGCACCCCGTCCGAGACCGAGGTCGCCGCCATCGCCCGGCTCACCCAGCTCGGCTGGAACCTCGCCGTCCGCGCCGACTTCGACGAAGCCGGCCTCCGACACGTCCGCTCGCTGCTCGCCGCCACCGACCGCGCCGTGCCATGGCGCATGACCCCCCACGATTACCTCGACTCGCTCGATGCCGTTCGTCGAACCCCGCTGCCCACCGACGCTCTGCTCGACTCCCCATGGGACCCACACCTCGCGTACGCCATGCGGAAACAGGGCGCAGCCGCCTTCGAGGAGTCGCTCATCCCCCGCCTCATGGACGACCTGGCACGCGGCGTTCCGGGATAGAGCAGCAGCACCTTTGGAGGTGGATCGGCGCCTTGGTCCGGTGAATACATCAGCACCTGTAGCGATGTGTGGTCCCCCGTCGATGGCCAGATGGCGGCCCTGTCGCGAACCGCGCGACGCGGTCAGTCCGCGATCTGTGGTTCGATACCAGTTCGCCACGAGCCCGACCAGACGGCTGTCGGCGCTGATGAAAGAAGGGGACGTGGACAAGAAGTTCACCAGTGGGGAGATGCCGCTGAGCGATCTTCTCAACCAGGCACGCACCGGCGTGCTGCAACTTCCCGATTTCCAGCGGGGATGGGTCTGGGACGACAACCACATCACGAGCCTGCTCGCATCAGTGTCGTTGTCCTATCCCATTGGCGCGGTCATGACGCTGCGCACCGGAAATCCCGAGGTGAAGTTCAAGCCGCGACTCCTCGAAGGCGTCCAACTGAGGGACCATCCGGATCCGGAGCTGCTCCTGCTGGACGGTCAGCAGCGGACGACGTCGTTGTACCTCGCACTCCGCTCCGGTCACCCTGTCTGCACCCGTGACGCACGGGGCAACGAGCTGTCGCGTCGGTACTTCGCAGACATCAGCGCCTGCATCAACCTGAACGCCGACCGGGAAGAAGCCATCGTCTCGGTCCCGGCGGACGGCAAGATCCGGTCATTCCGAGGCGAGGTTCAGAAGGACCTGTCGACTCGAGAGAAGCAGATCGAAGCGGAGATGTTCCCGCTTGACATCGTGCTCGACGCGCCGGCGACGATGCAGTGGCAGCAGGAGTTCCTGAGCCGCGATCCAGTACAACGACTACAGACCTGGATCGCCTTCAACGAGGCCGTCATCACGCCGTTCATGCACTATCGGGTGCCGACCATCGAGCTGACCAGGGCCACGCCCAAGGAAGCGGTGTGCCAAGTATTCGAGAAGGTAAATACCGGCGGGGTGTCCCTGACGGTGTTCGAATTACTCACCGCAACGTACGCGGTCGACAATTTCAACCTGCGCGACGATTGGGATCAGCGCCAGAAGACGTTCCAGGAACACGCTCTGCTCGATGACTTCGAGGCCACGGACTTCCTGCAGATTTTGGCCTTGCTGTCCACGAGGGAGCGGCGGATCCGCCACCTCGTCGAGAAGCCGGATGACGAACGAGCTCCGGCGGTGTCCTGCAAGCGGCGTGACGTGCTGCGCCTGGACATCGCCGACTATCGGCGCTGGGCAGATGATGTCACGGCCGCGATGCCTCGAGTGGTGCGGTTCTTGCACGGCGAGCACGTGTTCCGGGCACGTGACCTGCCGTATGGCACGCAGCTGGTGCCGTTGGCAGCGATCATGGCAGCCCTCGGTGACCGAGCGGACAGCCATGGCGTCGTCAGGAAGCTGCGTCAGTGGTACTGGTGCGGCGTCTTCGGCGAGATGTACGGCGGCTCCACCGAGACACGCTTCGCCTACGACCTGCAGGACGTCGTCGCATGGATCGATGGCGGCGACGAGCCGAGAACCGTGCGCGAGTCACAGTTCCAGGCGGAGCGGCTACTCACCCTGCGGACCCGCAACAGCGCTGCCTACAAGGGCGTCTATGCCCAGCAGATGAAGCGCGGGGGCCGGGACTTCCGAACCGGATCGACAATCGACCTGCACGCCTACTTCGATGACGCGATCGACATCCACCACATCTTTCCGAAGCGGTGGTACGTGGCGAACGGCATTCCAGCGTGGGTCGGAGACAGCATCGTCAACAAGACTGCGATCGACGCCCGCACCAACCGACGCATCCGCGGCGATGCGCCGAGCAAGTACCTGGTCCGCATCGAGGCAAACGAGGACATCGACACCGAAGACCTCGATGTGATCCTCCGGTCCCACGACATCGACCCAATGACACTGCGTCACGACGACTTCCCAGCTTTCTTCACCGCTCGGTTCGAACGGTTGCTCAAACAGGTCGAGGACGCCACCGGCAAGCCGGTGAACCGCGCACCGGACGGCTCCGACAACCCATTCGCCGAAGCCGAACAAGACGCCGCCCACGTCCGGGAGCGCATCCGCCGGCTCGTCACCATGGGCGAGAGCAAGGTCGTCGAGTTCAAGTCGACCGGCCGGAAGAATCTGCGCACCGGCGAGAAGGACACAGCCATCGAGTGGTCGGTACTGAAATCCGTGGCCGGCTTCATGAACACCCACGGCGGCACCCTTCTCGTCGGAGTCGCCGACAACGGCACCATCGTCGGTATCGAGGAGGACTTTCCGTTCCTCGGTGGAAAACGCAACACCGATGGCTGGGAACTGTGGCTTACCGATGCCCTGACCAGAACATTGGGCAAGGCCGCCGCCACCGACGTCACCCTCACGTATGCCCAGATCGACGACCGCACGGTCGCACGAATCGACGCCGGCCCAGCTGCACAGCCAGTGTTTGCCCAGCCGGCAAAAGGCGAACGGCACCCCGCATTCCTCGTGAGAATCAACAGCTCAACCCAGGACCTGTCCGGACACGAGGCCCACGACTACCAGCGGAAGCGCTGGTCTGGGCGGTGAGAGACTCGATCATCACCACGTACCAGCGGCAGGGCAGAGCTTCCAGCAGGGCGGTGAGGAACCGAACAGCCCGCGTGGCGATCCGCGGCCGCACCCACCGGCCGAGCCGCAGCTTGGCCCTGGCGCAGGGAGCCGATGGCTGGCATCCAGCGAGCCTCGCCAGGTTTTCGGAAACATCCGTGCTTGTCGATGCGAAAACAGTGCATGAGCTTCTACCGGCGCATGAGTGATCGACATTTCCGTGACCAGCAGTACTCACGGTTGCGCGAGCCACACATCGCGCCGTTCACTGAGCTGGTCGAAGAGCTGTCAACAGCCCAGCGACCGATGCCGTTCATCGCTCCGCTCTACGGCGGTACCGAAGCGCGTGTGCTCAGCTTGCTCGCCTCGCCCGGCCCCAGCACCCGAGCCCACTCCGGCAGCGGAATGCTCTGCGTGGAGAACGTTGACGCGACCGCCGAACGCATGGGCCACCTGCTCGCTGAGGCACACATTCCGATAGGCGAACTTCTGCCGTGGAACGCGTACCCCTGGTACATCCCTGGAGCCGAGGATCGGCCGCCGACAGCCGCAGAGCTGGAAGCCGGGGTAGAGCCACTGCGACGGCTGCTCGCGTTGGCACCTCGGATCGGCGTGGCGGTGTTGCATGGAGGCGTCGCCCAGAACGGCTGGCGAAAGTTTCGCAACCGCCACCCCGGCGTGGCCCGCAAGATCCGTGCCCTTCCCACCTACAGCACCGCCGACCGGACCTTCGTCTGTACGGCCGATGAACGCCAACGCCGCATGGATGACCTACGCAGTACATTCGCCCAGGTCGCGGCGATGCTGAACACGGCAGACGCCACCGGCCCCAGCGTCAGAGGGAGCTGAACAGGGCCACGTTTCGTGCGCCTACGACCAGCGACGTTGACAACGTTGCGTCGTTGACCCGATCCAGAGTTGAGCCCCTACGGCAGGACAGCCGACCACGCGGCGATTGAGAGCATCATGACCTCGGCATTCAGCACCGCCAGCACCGACGATGGCCGGCTACGGATCGAGCTGGTGTATCCACCGGCGCTGTACTACGCCTTGGTCCACAACCACGTGCCGACGGTGCACCACCTTCGGGTCACCGCCCTCGCTGAGGAGGCCCGCCAGGCGGGTGAACCAACGCTGGACCTCACGGTGACGGTCCAGCTGACCGGGCCGGACGGCCCGCTGACACCGCCATGGACCCGACGTATTGCCGGCTTACCTGCCGGGCAGCAGGTCGGATGGGACGAATTCGACGGTCTCAACCCTGCGGTATCGGCGTTCAAGCAGGCGAACGAGGCATTCCCGATCGAGTACGTCGTGACGGTGGCCACGCAGGACGGACCCGAGTTGCGGCTCGCGGCCGCTTCTCGTGTGCTCGCACACAACGAATGGTTCAACTCGCCTACTCTTTATGACTCGATCGCCGCTTTCGTCCAGCCGAACACCCGCGCGGTGAGCCAGGTGCTCCGCGCCGCGGGTGACATTCTGGCCCGGACCACCGACTCCAGCTCGATCGAGGGTTATCAGGCCGGCGCCCTCCGCGCGACGCAGATCGGCAGTGCGCTGTACGAGGCCCTGCGGGCGCGGCACATCGTCTATGCCACGTCTGCATCCTTCGAGGACAGCGGGCAGAAGGTGCGCACAACGGCCGAGGTCCTGCGAGACCGCCTCGGTAACTGCATCGACCTGTCGGTTACCTTCGCTGCGTGCCTGGAGGCTGCGGGATTGCACCCGCTGATCTGGATGATCGAGGGGCACGCCTTCGCCGGCTTCTTCATCAGTGAGGAGCGACTCGCCCAAATCGTGTCGACGGACCCAGCCCACATGATCAATCTGGTGGAGTCCGGGCGGGCGGTGGCCGTCGAGTTGACCGCCATCGGGCCGGGCTCCGGATCCGCCGGATTCGCCGAAGCCGCACTGCTCGGCAAGACGGCCCTTCGCGATGGGCGACAGCTGCTCGGCCTCATCGACATTCGCCTCGCACACCGGTCCGAGATCCGACCACTGCCGTCCACAGAACCGGTCGAGCAGTCGCTCGCTGAAGAGCACCAGGCAGCCGACGACGCGCCGGTGAGGCAACTCTCTCTGCCGGCCGATCTGGAACGGCTCGGCGTGTTCGAGCAGGAGAAGAATCTCGAGCTCGAGGCCGCCGACGACGGCGCACCCCCGCGGATCGCGGCATGGCGCAGGTCCCTGCTCGACCTCAGCCTACGTAACCCGTTGCTCAAACTCCCCAAGCGCGGCAAGGGTCTGACGCTGCACGTGCCGGCAGGCTCGTTGTCGGTACTGGACGACCTGGTACACGACAACAAGGCGATCCGGGTGATCCCGCAGGATCCGATCGGCGGCGTCCACGCGCTGCAGGGAATCCGGCGAGCACAGGATTTGCCTGACGAGGTTGTCGCCGAGGAGCTCGCCCGCGATCATCGGATCTATGCGGAGGTGACCGAGGCCGCATACGTGCAGCGTATGCGTGGGCTGCAGCGGGACGCCCGCACGCTGGAGCAGGAGACCGGCAGCAATTACCTCTATCTCACATTGGGCTCACTGGTGCACCCGACGCCCACCGGCGAAGCTCACGCTCCGCTGTTCCTGCTGCCGGTGCGGATCGACGGCGGAACCGGCCGGCGGCCGTACACCGTGCTGATCGATGGTGACGAGCTCGCCGCACCCAACTACTGCCTGGTCCAGTGGCTGCAGGTGAAGCACGGCGTGCGGATCGGCGAGCTGGAACGGCCCAGCATCGACGAACGTGGGATCGACATCAACGCTGCCTTCGGTGCCATCCGGCGGGGGCTGGTGGACAACAACCTGCCATACCGGATAGACGAGTCGGCGAGCCTGCGGCTGCTGCAGTTCTCGACGTTCCAGATGTGGCGGGATCTCAGCCGTCACTGGGAGCCGTTCATGGAGAACGAGGTCGTGCGTCATCTCGTGGAGAAGGCGGGAACACCACTGGTCGACGGGTCACCGGACGTCGTGGTCGACGAGGCGTCGATGTTCCTACCGATCGCCGCCGACGGTTCACAGATGCGCGCGATCGAGATGGCCGAGAAGGGACACTCCTTCGTCCTGGAGGGACCGCCCGGAACCGGCAAGTCGCAGACCATCACCAACCTCATCGCACACACCATCCGGTCCGGCCGCACCGTCTTGTTCGTCGCGGAGAAGCAGGCTGCGCTCGATGTCGTGAAGCGACGCCTCGCCAAGGTCGGACTGGAGCACTTCTGCCTGGACCTGCACGGCCGAAAGCAGACCCAGCGCAGCATCTGGCAGCAGCTGAAGGCGGCGCACGAGCACGGGACTACCGCCGACGACCCTGGCTGGGAGGCGCTGGAATCCAGGCACCGAAGCCGGATCGCGACCCTGGGCCACTACCCCGGGCAGTTGCACACTGTCAACGACCATGGGTTCTCGGTCTGGAAGGCGTATCAGGGGCTGCTCGCCCACGGTGACGGTCCCTGCGCCGCCATACCGGAGGCCTACTTCACGGCATCGCAGGAACAGCGTGCCGCCGTCGAACACGCGGCGAGAGAACTCCCGTCGGTCGCACAATCGGCGCAGGTGCGGGCGAACCATCCCTGGCGGATCAGCGGACGGCGGGACGTTCGCGATCTCTCGGCCGACGAATTGCTGTCCGTCGCACAGGGAATGGAGCAGACCAGGGACTTCTTCTGCCGTTTACCCGAGTCGCTCCGAGCCGTGATCGCACGACTGCCCGCTCCCTGGATGGTGGCTGACGTCCTTCCGGTGGCGCGGCTGGCCGCCGAGGGCCAACTGCCGTCGGTCGAGCACACGGTCGAGGCCATGCGGCCCGGCTGGGATCAACAGGTCCACGCGCTGCATCAGGCGGTCACGGCCTTGCACGGCGAGCACGGCCAAACATTGGCGAGCTTCCACCCCGATCTGTTCCTGGCGTCCGAGGTCGACGAGCTCACCGGGCTCGCGGATGCAGCCGAGAAGGGATTGATCGGCAAGAAGGGCAGGCGGGAAGCGCTGGCGCTGGCCCTCCGGCGATATCTCCTCGCGCCGACGCCGCTGGACGAGGGCAACGTTCTGACGACATTCGGAAGAGTGCTGTCGGCCCGTCAGCACGCGGCCACCGTGGCCGGCCATGCCCAACACCTCCGCGGGCTGTTGCCCCGCGGATGGTGGCCCACCGTCGCGCACGCAGCCAGCGCGATCGAAACAGCCCATCGCGCGGTCATGACGTCGCGTGCCTTGTACTCCCGGCTACCGGACCTGTGGTCCGAACTGGCTGGGCTCGGCCGAGGCGTGCCGGCGAGCGAGCTGACCCGGATGGCTGATGTCTGGCGTCGGTGGCTGATGCTGCTGCACACCACGGATGCGGAGTTTGCTTCGTGGGCGGCCGGTACCGGATGGGCGGCCGCATGGAACCGGGACGGAGCACGCTGGCGCGACGATCTGGTGAATGGCCCGCGTCCGGTGCAGCGTTGGGGGGCGTTACTCAGCTCGACCGATATCTTGGCCGAAGCCGGCCTCATGCAGTTGCGTGACCAGGTCATCAATGGGGCCATTCCGCCGGACGAGATTCATACGGCGTTCCTGCGCGGCCGAGCACGGTCCGCGCTGGCCGAACGCCTGCGGGCTGGGGATCTCGAACATTTCGACGCTGCCGTACACGAGCACAGCGTCAGCAACTACCTCGCCGTCGGTCACGAGATGCGCCGACAGCTGCCGAGGCGGCTGGCTGCGGATCTCATCGCCGGACGCTCGAACTCGGTCAAGCGCTTCGACGCCAGGGCCGGCGAGCTCATTCGCAGGCTCAACAGCAGACGTGACCGGCTGCCATTCCGTGACGCGTGCGCCGAGCTGCCGGACGTGGTCGCCGCGCTCACACCCTGCTTCCTGATGAGCCCCGTATCGGTCGCGAATTTCCTGAAGCCGGGCGGCCTCACCTTCGACCTTGTGGTCTTCGACGAAGCGTCGCAGATTCGGGTCGCCCAGGCCATCGGCGCCATGGGGCGGGCGCGTTCGGTGGTCGTCGTCGGTGACTCGAAGCAGATGCCGCCCTCGAGTGTGATGCAGGCAGCGAACACGGACGACACCGATGACAGTGCAGTACCGGACGACCTGGACAGCATCCTTACCGAGTGCGTCGAGTCCGGCCTGCCCCGCGAGTGGCTGACCTGGCATTACCGCAGCACCGACGAATCCCTCATCGCCTTCTCCAACTCGCACTACTACGAGTCCAAACTGGCCAGCCTGCCGTCGCCCGGCGGCGACGACACGACCGGGATCTCGTGGCGGCGGGTGGACGGTCAGTTCGATCGGGGAACGAGGGCCAGCCGCACGAACCCGGTGGAGGCCCAGGCAGTGGTCGACGAGATCGCCCGGCTACTGACCGATCCGCGCACCGCAGGACGATCCGTCGGAGTCGTCACGTTCAACGTCCAACAGCGGGATCTGCTGCTCAACCTCCTGGAAGACAGCCAAGACGAACACCTCCAGAACGCGCTCAACCGACAGGACGGCGAGGCGCTGTTCGTCAAGAACCTGGAGAACGTCCAGGGCGACGAACGGGACGTCATCCTGTTCTCGTTGGCCTTCTCACCCAACCCTGACACCGGGCAGCTGCCGCTGAACTTCGGCCCTCTGTCGCTGGAGGGCGGCGAGCGGCGCCTCAATGTCGCCGTCACTCGGGCCAGGATGCGGGTGATCCTGTTCAGCTCGTTCGACCCGTCGCACATCGACCTGAGTCGGACAAAGGCCGTCGGAACCCGCCACCTACGGGCCTACCTGGAACTCGCGGCCAAGGGTCTGCGCACGTCCGGCGACGCCACGGGTCGACTCGCTCAGGACCCGGACCGGATGACCGCCGAGGTGGCCAACGCCCTCCGCGGCCGGGGCTTGGACGTGGCCACCGACTTCGGGCTCTCGCACTTCACCGTCGACCTGGCCGTCCGCGCCGTCGGCGCACTGCGTTGGCAGGTCGCTGTACTGCTCGACGGGCCAGGCTGGGCCGGGCGACCCACGGTGGCCGATCGCGACGCCGCACCCGCCCTGCTGGAGTCGATCATGCGGTGGTCCCACGTCGTGCGGGTGTGGCTGCCGCAGTGGATCAACGATCGCGACCAGGTCCTCAAGCGGATTGAAGACGCGGTCGTTGCGGCTTCGTACGCGCCAGCGCCGGAGCCGACGGTGGCGACTGCTGCGGAATCCGTCTGCGACGTGATGACGTCGGTCGCGCCGGTCCCCATCGGGCCCGCACGACCCGTCATGCCGACTATGAGCGTGGCGACAGCACTACCTGCCCCTCAACCGTCAGAGACAGCCGGGACCGTCCCGTTCGTCCCGTACCGGCCGGAGACGGTCGGAACACGCGAGCAGATCAACGACCTGGCGCGGAACCGTCCGGTACAGCAGCTCGTACGAGATCGCCTCGAGCAGGTGATTGCCGCCGAGGGACCGATCGAGATGGAACGGCTGCTCCGACTGGTACACAACGAGTTCGGATTGCAGAAGGTGCATACCGACCGCAAAGAACTGATGACCGGCTTCGTACCGAAAGATCACCAAGTCACCCGCGGCCACGACGCACGCTTCGTCTGGCCTCTCCACCTGGACCCCGATACCTGGCGCGGCGTCCGTCAGAACCAGGCCTCCACCGACCGAATGTTCGACGAAATCGCCAGGGAGGAGATCGCGAACGCCATGTCGTGGGCCTTCGACAACGGCCGGGCGCATGACACCGAGCAGCTCTTCCGGACAGCCATGGAGTTGCTCGGCTTCCGCCGCAAGAGCCAGGCCATGGACGACACCTTCCACCGTGTTCTCGCCTGGGGCGTCCTCAACGGCCGCCTACCGAATCGACTGAGCGGCTTCGAGGTCTCTACGTCCGTAAACTCGCAGCTCGGTCCCGTTGCCCGCCGCAACGAGGCAGCCGCGGGGCGTGCCCCGGTCACTTCGGCAGTTTCCACAACAGGCAGCGAGACCAACGTGGAAGCCGAATTCGAGCAAGCCATGCGATCTGTCTACGACCGTGCCAAGGATGAGGTCGGCTACAACGCCACCTATTTCCTCAGTATGCTCGCCGAACTCGGCGGTCTCGCTACCGCCAAGAAACTGATCAACGCCCCAGAAATCTCGGACGGCTTCGCGAAGTTGTGGGAGCGGGGACGTCTCGATCTCACGGTAGAGGCAGTCGTCATACAGCCCCGGTTCGCCGAACTCTTCACCGACGAAGACATCGCAGCCGCCTGCCGACGTCTCGAACAGTTCGACCACCGGTGAGCACAACGAGGATGGTGTCACTCGTTGGCCGACGGGCGGTGTAGTCATTGGTCGGTGGCCTACGGGGCAGGACGAGGACGCATCTCAAGCACAGACGGTGGGCTACGGTGGCCGCCCTCGGGCCGGACAGAGGAACGAAGGGGACGCGGGTAGGTGGTGGAGCAGGTTCCACGCTGGGTGGACGTCACGCCGTCCCAATTCGCCCACGAGACCGAGGGACTGAACCTGGTCCGGGCGATGTTGCCGGCGCACCAACCGTTCCGTGCGTGGTCGAACTTCGAGTTCCGCGACGGGCAGGGTCGCTGGGGCGAGGTGGACCTGCTGGTGTTGGGCCGGCGACGGCTGCACCTGGTTGAGCTGAAGTACTACACGGGCACGCTGCGCGGCGACGACCTGACCTGGCGCCGCGACGGTCACCGGGCCGAGGACTCGCCGCTCAAGCTGGCCAGGCGCAAGGCGCAGCGGCTGGCCTCCAAGTTGCGCGACGAGCTGTACCGGTGGGCGCACGACCGCGACGTCAGGATCCCCGATCACAGGGACGTGATCCCCTTCGTGCAGGAGTGCGTGTTCCTGCATCACCCCAACCTGCGATGCGCCCTGCCGCAGAGCTCGACGATCGACCTGTTCGGCCTGGACGGGGGTCGAACCGCGAGCGGCCTGCCGGGTATCTCGGAACGGCTGCTGGAGCCGCCCGGCGTGCGACAGCCGAAGATCCACGAGCAGGTACTGGCCGAGTTGTTGGCGCGGATCGGGCTGGTGCAGCGCCGCCAGCGCGAGGTCGGCTCCTGGGTGGTGGACGAGGAACCGCTGGGCGAGGGTGATGGCTGGCAGGAGTGGCCGGCGTTTCACCGCGTGGCCACGACGAACCGGGCGCGCATCCGTTTCGTGGTCACGTCCCCCGGTGCGACCCAGCAGGAGCACGTTCGGGCGCGGCGGATCGCCGAGCACGAGTTCCGCACCATGTCCCGGCTCGCGCACGACGGCCTGCTCGCGCCGAAGGACCTGGTGGACGGCGACCTCGGCGTCGGCCTCGTGTACGACCGCGACGAGCGGTTCCAGCGGCTGGACCTGTGGCTGGCCGACCGGACCGACGGCATCCCGGTGGCGGACCAGATGTCGGTGCTCCGTCAGGTGGCCGAGGCGGTCGGCTACGCCCACGGCAACAAGGTGGTGCACCGCGGCCTCACCCCGCACGCGGTGCTGGTTCGCGCGCCGGCCGACGGCGGTGTGAAGGTCGTCGTGGGCGACTGGCGGGGCGCGGGCGCGGTCCGCGGTCAGGGCGTGACCGGGTCGAGCGGTGTCACCGGGCTGTTCGGGGTGCTCGAAGCGACGCCGGCCGCCCAGCGACTGGCGGCCCTGCACGGGCCGGTGCCGGTCGACGTGGACCGGCGGCTGGCCGAGGCGTTCCAGGCGCCAGAGGAGGTCTACAGCCGCGACGCCGACCGCATCCGGCTCGACGTGTTCGCCCTCGGCGCGCTGGCCTACTACGTGCTGGCCGGACGGCCGGCGGCGTCGGACAGGGCGGCGCTGCGGGAGCGGCTGTACCGCGACCGCGGTCTGGACCTCGCGGCCGACCTGCCGCAGGTGCCGTCCGCCGTGCGCACCCTCGTGCTGGAGGCGACCCGTCCGTCGGTGTCGGACCGGATGCCCGACGTCCGCACCTTCCTGGAACGGCTGGCGGACGCGGAGCGTGCCCTGACCGCGACCGACGACGAGGTGTCGGACCCGCTGGACGCGACCCCGGGCGCGATCCTCGGCGGCGGGCGGTTCGAGCTGCGGCGGCGGCTGGGGTCCGGTTCGACCGCGGTCGGCCTGCTGGTCACCGACCTGGCGGCCGGGCAGGACGGTACCGACACCGTGCGGGTGCTGAAGGTCGCGATCGACGACGCCGCAGCGGCGAGGCTGGCCGGCGAGGCCGACGTGTTGCGCGAGCTGGACGATCCGCGCCTGGTCCGCATCGTGGATGGTCCCATCGACGTGGGGCCGCGTACCGCGCTGCTGCTGGAGAGCGCCGGCGAGCAGACGCTGGCCGACCTGCTGCGCGGCCGGTCGCGGGTCTCGCTGGACCTGCTGGAGCGGTGGGGAACGGACCTGCTGGAGGCGCTGGTCGCCCTCGACCGGGCCGGCGTCGACCACCGCGACATCAAGCCGTCCAACCTCGGCATCCGGGAGGACCGCAGCCGCAGGGTCAAGCACCTGGTGCTGTTCGACTTCTCGCTGGCCCGCGCGGGCGCCACCGCGCTGACCGCGGGCACCCCCGACTACCTGGACCCGTTCCTCGGGACGGACAAGCGCGACCGCTTCGACTCGGCCGCGGAGCGGTACTCGGCCGCGGTCGTGCTGTTCGAGATGGCCACGGGCGGCCTGCCGCAGTACGGCGACGGCCAGTCGGACCCGGCATCGGTGCCGGACGAGGCCGGTGTGGAACCCGCGCTGTTCGATCCGACGGTGGCCCCGGCGCTGGTGCGGTTCTTCACCGCCGCGTTGGCTCGCAGGGCCGACCGGCGTCACCACACCGCGGCCGACATGCTGGCGGCCTGGCGCTCCGCGTTCGCCCCGGTGCCGAAGTCCCAGCCCGATGACGCGGACCGGCTCGCGGCGGCGGCCACCCCGAGTACCCCGCTGGCCGAGGCCGGGCTCTCCGCGCGTGCGCTGTCCGCCGTCGAGTCGCTTGGCGTGATCACCGTCGGGGACCTGGTGGCTGTCGACGCGGTGCGGCTGAACCGCCTGTCCGGCGCGGCCGAGCCGACGCGGCGCGAGGTGAAGGACCGCGCCCGTCAGTGGCGTGAGCGCCTCGGCGCCGAGGTCACCGGCCGGGGCCGCCGGACCACGACCGTGCCGGTCGACGCCTCGCTGCCCGACCCGGTGGCCGCGGCCGAGCTGCTGGTGGCGACCGCCGGTCCGAAGCGAGCCGGTCCACGACGGACCATGGCGCGCCTGCTGCTGGGGCTCGACCCGGGCCTGGACGCGTTCGCCACCCAGAACGAGCTGGCCGGCGCACTGCGGGTGAGCCGCGCCAGGGTGGCGCAGCAGCTGGGGGCAATGCAGGACGCCTGGGCCACCAGCGCCGCCGGCCGCGACCTGCTCGACGCCGTCTGGGTGATCACCCGGGGTGCGCTGACCGACCTGGGCGGCGTGGCCACGCTCGGCGAGCTGGCCGAGTCGGTACTGGCCGCGCTGCCCCCGGTGGCCGATGACCCGACGGTCGACGCCGGCCACGGGCGGATCGCCGCCGGGCTGCTGCGGCTGGCGCTGGACCGGATGCTCGCGCTGAGCCGCGCCGACGACGACACGCCGCCGGTGAGCACCCGCCGCCGCGACCTGCGGCTCGCGCTGATCGCCGACAACCCGGCCCTGCTGGACCCGGCGGAGGCGGTGGGCCGGGCCGCGGACCTGCTGGTCGCCCAGGCCGCGGCGTCGACGGAGCCGGTGGTGCCGGCCGCCAAGGTCCGCGCCCGCCTGTTCGACGCGTGGAAGCGGGCCGCCGGCGACGACGCGCCGCGCCTGCTGGCCGGCGATCGCCTGCCCCGGCTCGCGGCCGCGCTGTCCTCGACCGCGGCGCTGTCGGGCGCCGGCGAGCTGCACCACCGCGACCTCGACGCCGCACAGGCCCTCGTGCTGGCCCTGGCCGGTGCCGGCGCCGCGCAGCCGGTGACAGCGCAGGAGGTGCGCGACCGGGTGCGGGCCCGCTTCCCCGAGCTGGCGCCGCTGCCGGACCGGCCGCGCCTGGACGAGCTGGTCGAGCAGGCCCGGCTGGGCCTGGTGTACGACGACAGCCGCCGGGTGTTCCGCCCCCGCACCCGCCTGGCCGACACCGCGGACCTCGCCTCCCGGCCGCAGACCCACGTCGTGGCCATGGCTCCGACCCTGGTGGCGGGCGGGCATCACGGGCACCGGCTGGCGGAGAGCGCGGCCGGCCGGTCGTTCCTGGCGCTCGGGGTCGACGCCGTGCAGTGCGACAAGGCGGTGGCCGCGCTGACCACCCGGTTCGGCGCCCACGTGCTCGACCTCACCGGCGCGCTGATCGAGGCGATGCGGCAGCAGGCGGCCGGCGCCGGGCTGCCGTGGGAGCTGGTGCGGGCCGCCGACGCCGCGAGCCCCGGCAGCCGGGAGGCCGCCGGCCTGGCCGCGCTGGTGCACCGCGCGCTGCCCACCGTCGAGGCGGCGCTCACCGACGCCATCGCCACCGAGGGCGCCCCGCTGCTGCTCACCGAGGCTGCGCCGCTGGCCCGCTACGAGCACCTTGGCCTGCTTGGCCCGTGGGCCGACCTCACCACGCGCCGCGGCCGGGCCGTGTGGCTGCTGGTGCCGCAACTGCTCGGCAACACCGGCGCCGTGGTCGACGGCCGCCCGCTGCCGCTGGCCGCACCGGGCCAGTTCCTGCGCCTGGACACCGACTGGATCAACGCCGGCAACACCGCGCCGGTCACCGAGGGAGCACGTTCGTGACCGCCACCACCGCACTGACCGCCGACCTGCGCAAGCAGGTGCTCCTCCTGGAGGACGACCTGCGGACCAGGGTGGCCGACAACGCCGCGCTGCTGTCCGCGTGGAAGGCCGAGCATCGCGACGCCACCGCCAAGGAGCGCACGGCCGCATCGTGGACAGCGTGGCGCGACGACCGAGTCACGCAGGCTGCTGTCGCCTGGGTGCTCACCACCGTGTTCGTCCGCTTCTGCGAGGACAACGCGCTGGTCTCCCCGGTGTGGATCACCGGCCCTGAGCACCGCCGGCAGGAGGCGCTCGACGCCCAACTCGCGTTCTTCCGCACCCACCCTGAGGACACCGACCGCGAGTGGCTGCTGCAGGCCGTCGCGCACCTGCGCGCCCTGCCCGTCACCCGCGCCCTGGTGGACAGCCACTCCGCGCTGCACCTGGTGTCCCCGTCCGGCAACGCGGTCACCAAGCTGCTGGCCTTCTGGCGTGGCCGCACCGACGACGGCACGCTGGTGCACGACCTCACCGCCCCGACGCTGTCCACCCGCTTCCTCGGCGACCTCTACCAGGACCTGTCCGAGCACGCCAAGAGCACCTACGCGCTGCTGCAGACCCCGGAGTTCGTCGAGGAGTTCATCCTCGACCGGACCCTGACGCCCGCCCTGGACGACCGCCCACTCGACGGCTTCCGCATGATCGACCCCACCTGCGGCTCCGGCCACTTCCTGCTCGGCGCCTTCGCGCGACTCCTGGACCGCTGGGACCGCCAGGCCCCCGGCCTCGACCGCCAGGCCCGCGTCCAGTTGGCCCTGGACGCCGTACACGGCGTGGACCTCAACCCCTTCGCCGTCGCCATCGCCCGCTTCCGCCTCACCGTCGCCGCGTTGCTGGCGTGCGGCCTCACCTCCCTGGAGCAGGCCCCCGCCTTCCAGTACCACCTGGCCGTCGGCGATTCCCTCATCCACGGCCCGGACTCGGGGACGCTCCCCGGTTTCGAGGACCGCACCGCCTTCATGCCGTTCACCTACCCGACGGAAGACTCCGCGCTGCTCCTCACCATGCTGGAGGAAGGCCGCTACGACGCGGTCGTCGGCAACCCGCCGTACATCACCGTGAAGGACAAGGCCCTCAACGCCATCTACCGCAAGAAGTTCGCGGACGTCTGCAAGGGCACGTACGCGCTGACCGTGCCGTTCATGAAGCAGTTCTTCGCCCTGGCTCGCGACGGTGAGCGACCGGGCTGGGTCGGCCAGATCACGTCGAACTCCTTCATGAAGCGCGAATTCGGCGCACCGTTGATCGAGAAGTTCTTCCCCACCGTGGACCTGCGCCTGGTAGCTGACACGTCCGGCGCCTACATCCCCGGCCACGGCACCCCAACGGTGATCATCGTCGGCCGCCACCAACGCCCGGTAGGCGACACAGTCCGCGCAGTACTCGGCGTCGGCAGCGAGCCCGAAAAGCCAGACGATCCGACGAAGGGACTCGTCTGGACGTCCATCGTTGAGCACATCGACAGTCCCAGCTGGGACGACGACTGGATCACGGTCGCAGAGTTGAACCGCCGTTCGCTAGACGGACACCCGTGGGCGCTGAGTGGCGGCGGTGCAGTTCAGCTGCGAGATCACCTTGAATGTGGCCGTCCAGAAACCCTCATGTCTCGTGTTGCCGAAATTGGATTTGGCGCCGTCACGCGGGAGGACGACGCATATTCGCTTGGTTCCGGCACTCTCCGACGCCGCCAGGTGGCGTCCAAACACCATTTGCCGATGATAACCGGTGAAGACGTTCGAGACTGGAGCACTGGAACCGGGTTGACCACGCTATGGCCGTACAATCCGATCACTCTGAAGGCGGAGTCGGATTTTGGACTGCTGAGCGTCCTTTGGCCGTACCGCGCAACCCTGCAACGACGCGTCGCCTATGGTCAGACTCAGCTTGAGCGCGGCCTGGAGTGGTTCGAATATTCCATGTTCTTCCACAAGCGATTCAAGAAGCTGCATTCTCTTACCTTCTCCGGCGTTGCGACTCATAACCACTTCGTGCTGGATCGGGGTGGCAAGGTGTTCAACCGGTGGGCACCGGTGATCAAGTTGCCGGAGGGGGCGAGCGAGGACGATCATCTGGCGTTGCTGGGGGTGTTGAACTCGTCGACGGCCTGCTTCTGGCTCAAGCAGAACAGCCAAAGCAAGGCCGGTAGCGGCATCGGCCGGGGCATCCAGCCGGAAGACTGGATGGATCGGTACGAGTTCACCGGTACGACGTTGCAGGACTATCCGTTGCCGGCCGAGCTTCCGCTGGAACGCGGACGCGAGCTGGACGAGCTGGCGCGGCGGTTGGGCGAGCAGGCGCCGTCGGCGGTGGCGACCGCCACCCCCACTGCAGAACGGTTCGCGGCGGCGCGGGGTGAGTCCGAACGGATCAGGGCGCGGATGATCGCAGTCCAGGAGGAGTTGGACTGGGAGTGCTACCGGTTGTACGGGCTGGTCGAGGAGGATCTGACATACCTCGGTGACGATCTGCCGGGGCTGGCTCTCGGGGAGCGGGCGTTCGAGATTGTGTTGGCGCGCAAGGTAAAGGCCGGCGAGGAGGACACGGCCTGGTTCACCCGGCACGGGTCGACGCCGATCACCGAACTGCCGGACCACTGGCCGCCCAAGTATCGCGATCTGGTGCAGCGGCGGCTCGACCTGATCGCGAGTGATCAGAACATTCGGCTGCTGGAGCGGCCGGAGTACAAGCGGCGCTGGGCGATCGAGCCGTGGGAGAAGCGGCAGGAGCGCGCCGTCCGCGATTGGCTGTTGGATCGGTTGGAGGACAAGCGGTTCTGGTTCGACGGGCATGGCCGGCCGACACCGCGCAGCCTCTCCCAGCTCGCCGACGACGTGTCGCGTGACCCTGACCTGGTGTCGGTGCTGGCGCTGTGGGAGGGCCGGCCGGATGTGCCGATCACCCAGTCGCTGACGCGGCTGCTCGCCGACGAGGCCGTGCCCTACCTGGCCGCGTACCGCTACAAGGACTCCGGGCTGCGCAAACGCGCCGAGTGGGAGCACACCTGGGCGTTGCAGCGCCGCGAGGACGCCGGGGAGAAGCTCGACCCCATTCCCGTGCCGCCCAAATACACGAGCGCAGACTTCCGCAAGCAGTCGTACTGGCAGCACCGTGGCAAGCTCGACGTCCCCAAGGAACGCTTCATCGCCTACCCCGACGCCGGCCGCGAGACCGACCCCACGCCGGTGCTCGGCTGGGCCGGCTGGGACCACGCCCAGCAGTCCCTCGCGCTGTCCCTGCTCATCACCTGGCGCGAGGCCGACGGCTGGGGCGACGACCGCCTCGTCCCACTCGTCGCCGGCCTCGCCGAGCTGCAACCCTGGCTCGACCAGTGGCACGCCGAAGTGGATCCCACCTACGGCATCAGCCTCGCCGCCTTCTGCGGCGAACAACTCCACTCCCGCGCCGCCCAGGTCGCCAAGACCCTCCCCGACCTCACCGAATGGCGCCCCACCCCACCCACCCGAGGCCGCCGGCCCGTGAAGGCCGGCAAAACTGTGACGATGCTTTGAGGCCACTTTCTCGTAGCCCGCCGTCGCCCATGCACCGACTCCACCGTCACCCGGACGCGGAACCGACATCGGCCCTAGCGCTGGCCGATAGAAGCATCCACGCCCTCCCAGAAGGCTGAGCGCAAGGCCTGTCGAAGTTCGTCATGGCTACGGAGATTGCCCTGAGCAGCCTGAGCAGCACGGAGAAGTTCCGCGTCCAAGGACATCGGGATGCGTGGGCGTACCGCGAGGAGGTCACCAATGTCTTCCGGTGCGGCTGCCGCGGTCCATGTGCGTGCGAACAACTGGCCAGTTGCACGCACCGATGACTCACTGGGAACTGAAGCACTCTCGCCTGCCGGCGCTTGCCGAGCCAGCGCCAGTTGCGAGCCGGGCGCAGACGCGAACAGATCATCCAGGTCATCGAGCTGTTCGCACCGATCGACCTCTGCCTTCAGGGTGCGAGCCTGATTACCGGCACCGACTCCCCACAACGTCACATGAACACCCAGCTCCTGGGCCGAAGCGACGCCTTCTCGCAAGTCCTCGTCTCCTGCCAGAAGGTAGGCTGTCACGATGGCACGCTCCCGAGCCAACACGCTCAGGTCGCGATAGACCAGGGCGTCGACGCCCTTCTGCCGACCTCCAGACAGGCGACCGAGTCGGAGCTTCACATCGGATAGCGCACCGATAGCGTGCTGATCATTAGTCGGCACGCCGTCCACAGCACCGTCGTACCAGTACACACGGAGGACCGGCAGGCCACAGGCCTTCGTCGCTCGCGCGCAGAGCCGGGAAACCAGCTGTGGGTAGTCGATCGTCACGTCACCCCTCTTGGCACTGCCGGCCACCCAAGACTTGGCGCCTTCGGCGATCAAGTACCCAGCATCGACAAAGATGCCGCACCGATCCATCACGACTCCCTAGGAAAAAAAAGGACCCCGAAAGGGGTCCTGGCCTTGCGGCCGAACACAGTATAGCTCCGCTTTGGCTTCGAAGGCCAACGACGGCGCCCGGCGCGGGTTCGCGCGGTACTCAACGGTCCTCGGCAGCGGGGCGGTCAGGGCGGCGCCTCCGGCCGTGGGCGGCCGGCGGCAGCGGGTCGCGGCAGATGTGGCGGGACAGGCGGCCGTGCACAATCGCCAGGCGGTGGCTGAGGACGAGCAGCCAGCCGTGGCCGGCGAGCAGCATCGCGGCGATGGCGAAGTCCCACCAGGTGTTCATGTCCTGCCGTCGTCGCCGGTCACGCCACGTCCTCGGCCGTCCACTCGGTCTCCTGCGGCATGGCGCCTCCCCTCCATGGCGGTCCGGCTCGGGCGGCACCTGACGCCGGGGTCGGGGTCGGACCGTCCGGGGGCAGAACGGCCGGCGGAGAAGTCGCCCGCCGCCAGGTGCCTGCGGCGAGGAAAGCGGCACGCGCCCCAGCTGGACACCGCACGAACGTCGGAGAAACGTCGCATTCCAGTGGCGTTCGCGCCGGGTCACCAGGAGAAACGAGACCGCTGCACTACCGTGTGAAGCAGTTGCATGACAGGAGGTGACGGCCATGACGACCCGCCGCCGAGGGCTCGCCCAGGCCCGCAAGGCCTCGGGCCACACGCAGGAATCCCTCGCCGAGGCAATGGGCGTCGACCGCACCACCGTCATCCGCTGGGAAGCCGGCGAGAACGAACCCCAGCCGCTGCACTGGCCCAAGCTCACCCGCGTACTCGGCATCACCACCGACGAACTCCGCAGGCTGCTGACCGAACCGGGGTGTGACGCCGCGCCGATGGCGCCGGCCGCCGTCGAACTCATGCGGCACGACCGCCCCGTCATCGACCGCCGCGCCGTGCTGCTCGGCACCGCGGCCGCCGCGCTCATGCTGCACGACGCCGAAACCCTGCGCCGCGACCTCACCGACGCCGTCGACCACGC
>Ga0190272_10000266_pt1 | contig 30918 bp, 16 predicted proteins | sample Popmic504T_FD_133746 | JGI IMG/M metagenome (GOLD analysis project Ga0190272, IMG submission 133746) | Populus adjacent soil microbial communities from riparian zone of Shoshone River, Wyoming, USA - 504 T | ecosystem: Environmental > Terrestrial > Soil > Riparian zone | place: USA: Wyoming...
AGGCGGCGCTCGGTGTGATCGGTCTTGAGGCGCACGCGGCAATGTATTACGCGCCCGCTGCCCTTCCTGGAATCACACTAACGAACAACGACGTGCTTACGGTTCGCGATCAAAAGACGGTTGCTGACAGCATGTTGCGCTCGTGGACGCGGACGGACGGTTTTGGCCGCACGACCGAGGCTTGGTCGCGAGACCCGCAAGGCGATGTGCAGGTAGTGACGAAGTACGATGGCTTAGGTCGGGCTCATAAGCAGAGCAATCCGCTGCGGCCATCGCTCGGCGAGACTGCTGTTTTTTCAACAACGTCGTTTGATCTGGCTGGTCGTGTCACCACGGTTACTACGCCGGACAATGCGGTGGTTAGCACCAACTACAGCGGCAACACGGTGACCGTAACAGATCAGGCAGGTAAGCAGCGGAAGAGCGTGACCGATGCGTTGGGGAGACTGATACAGGTTTACGAAGCGCCAAACGATCCCGGCTACAACTACCTCACGACTTACAGCTACGACGTTCTGGATAACCTAAACACCGTCACCCAGGGGAATCAAACACCGCGGAGTTTTGCTTACGATTCGCTGAAGCGCTTGACCTCCGCCACCAATCCGGAGAGCGGCACGGTCACTTATGAGTATGACAATAACGGTAATCTCACACACAAGACGGACGCGCGCGGTATTCACATTGATTACGGCTACGATGCTTTGAACCGCAACACCACGGTCAATTATTCCAATACGACGATTGGGCCTCCCAACTTTCCAGACGTGGCAGACATCACGCGGGTTTATGACGGCGCGATAAATGGTAAAGGGCGTTTCTGGTATAGCTATGCCGGAGGAGACCTCACGCGTGGCAGCAGCGTTGAGAAGACTGAGGTGGTTCGCTACGACGAGCTGGGAAGACCGCTGATCCAGCGGCAGCTATTCAAGTGGAACGAAACGTGGAGGACACCATATCAAACTGAGCGCAGCTACAACCTGGCGGGTGGTGTCACTTCTGAAATATATCCTTCCGGGCGAATGGTGAGTTACGACTACGATAGTGCTGGCCGGACCAGCGGCTTCAACGGCAATTTGGGTGGTGAGAGCCGCACTTATTCAACCGGGATCGTCTATTCGCCTTTTGGCGCCATGACGAAAGAGCAGTTTGGGACCGCCACGCCGATTCATAACCAGGCGTTTTACAATTCACGCGGCCAGCTAGCTGAAATCCGCGCCGGTACCAGCGTCACAGGAGTGCCGGACTTGAGTTGGAACCGGGGCAGGTTCATCAATTGGTACAGCGCTAATTGCGGCGGCGCGTTGTGCAATAACGGCGACAACAATGGCAACCTTCGCAAGCAGGAAACTGTTATTCCAGGTAACAAGGCCACCATTTCCACTTCTTGGAGTCAGCAGTTCGACTACGACAGTCTGAATCGACTTGAACGAGTGAAGGAATACAATTCAGCGAATGCCCAGCTTTGGCAGCAGGAATATGTTTACGACCGTTGGGGCAATCGCACGATTCATCAGACAAACACCTGGGGACCATCTATAGGGGCGTCGATTCCCAAACCTGACTTTGGTATAGATCCTGCAAACAATAACCGGCTAACAGCTCCAGCCGGCCATACCCTGACATACGATGCCGCCGGCAATCTAACCACTGATACTTTAAGTGGGGCAGTTACGCGTGCTTACGACGCAGAGAACCGGATGACCTCAGAAACGCGAGCGGGCGGTAATATTGCGGGTCGATACACCTACAATGCCGATGGCCAGCGCGTGCGTAGGCAAGCCGATGGCGTCGAGACGTGGCAGGTATTTGGTATGGATGGAGAGCTCCTGGCTGAGTATGCGGCAAATGGAGGAGCCGCGGGTCCGCAGAAGGAGTATGGCTATCGCAATGGGCAGTTACTAATCATTGCGACCGCAGCACCGGGCCTGGCCGCAAACAACCCGGCCACCGCAGAACCGGAAGCAACCGCGATAGAGTCAACTTCCGCGGCGGATTCGAAATTGACAGCGCCGAGCCAATCCCTGCTCGCCTTCAATAAGGATTTCGATCTAGCACACTGGACTAGCACCAGCGAAAGAGCAGCACCTATCTCCGATACATCCACGCCTGATGGCCTCTCTATTTCTTTTGCTTCTCTACTGCGCAATCTATTTTCGAGTTCTCCGCAATCCGCTCCCGCAAAGATTGCCTTTGCCAGCAATCGTGAGGGCGCCGCACAGCTTTACTCGATGAACACAGACGGCAGCGGACTACTTCGCTTGACGGATAACGCTGCCAATGACGAGACCCCTCATTGGTCGCCTGATAACTCGCGCATCGTGTTCCTGAGTGATCGTAATAACCTTTTCAGCGGCAGTGCGGATATCTACTTAATGAACGCTGACGGCAGCGGCCAGGCACGTTTGACCAGCGACGCGGCTGACGACAGCGCCCCGGTGTGGTCTCCTGACGGCACAAAGATCGCCTTTCAAAGCGTGCGCAATGGCGTCAACTATCAACTCTATCTTATGAATGCTGATGGTAGCGGCCAGGTAAATATCAGCAACAGTGCCGCCAATGACAGTCACCCTTCGTGGTCGCCGGACGGAACGAAAATCGTTTTCGCGAGCGATCGCGATCAGCCGGGCTTCTCAAGCATTTATGTGATGAATGCCAACGGCGGTAACCAGACCAGACTGACCTTCAGCGTTAGTGGTCGTGGAGATGAGCAGCCCGTCTGGTCGCCCGATGGACTGAAGCTGGCGTTTACCAGCACGCGCGATAGCATTGTTGAGACGTGGCAGGAAACAGATGACGACGGCGCGATACTGACCAGGAGTCGTGTAAACATCAACAAAGAAGTCTATGTTATGAATGCCGACGGAAGTGCTCAAGTGCGGCTGACGAACACGCTTGAGAATGATGACTCGGCGGCCTGGTCAGGTGATGGAACAAGGCTCGTCTTTCGCAGTGAGCGTGAAAGGGATTGCTGTGATCCGACGCCGCAGATCTGGGTAATGAACGCCGATGGCAGCAGTCAGATCAATCTGTCGAATAACGTATTTGGAGACTACAGTCCGAGTTGGCAGCGAATCGGCAACAATGCGCTGCCCACAGTGAACCTTACGAGTCCTGCCACCGGCTCCAGTTTCACCGCTCCGGCCAACATCACTATCACCGCCAACGCCAGCGACAGCGATGGCACGATTAACCGCGTCGATTTTTATCAGGGGATGACGTTAATCGGAACCGACATGTCCGGCCCGTATAGCTTCAATTGGAGCAATGTGGCTGCCGGCAGCTATTCGTTGACAGCCAAAGCGACTGACAACGGTGGCGCCGTCGCTACCTCGAGCCTCGTCAACATCACCGTCAATCCAGCGAACCAGCCACCTGTCGCAAATGCCGGTGGGCCATACACTGGAACTGCGGGAGTTGCGATTCAGTTCAACGGCAACGGCTCGTTTGATCCCGACGGAACAATTGGGGTTTATGCCTGGAACTTTGGCGACGGCGGGACCGGTTTCGGCTTTACGCCCTTGCACGCCTATACGACTTCGGGCACCTACACCGCGACGCTGACGGTAACAGACAATAGCGGCGCGCAATCGAGCGCCAACGCCACGGTCACGGTCAGCAGTGGTGGCAACAATGGCTACACCTTCCGGCGAAACATTACTATCGACCATACGAAAGTGCCCAACACCGATCAATCCAATTTCCCCGTATTGATCAGCGGTGCCTACCCTTATCTGGCGACAGCGGCCAATGGCGGCAACGTCCAAAACGCGAATGGCTATGACATCGTTTTCACTTCCGACTCCGGCTGTACTATCAAGCTCGACCATGAAGTGGAGACCTACAACGCCGCCACCGGCTCGGTTAACTACTGGGTAAGGCTACCGGCTGTTTCCCACCTAACTGACACTGTGTTCTACATGTGCTACGGCAAGTCCAGCATTACCACCGATCAATCAAACAGGACGGCGGTCTGGGATACCAATTTCAAAGGTGTGTGGCATTTGCCGAATGGTTCAACGCTAAGCGCCGCTGATTCTACTGCCAACGCCAACGTCGGCGGGATCTTCGGTCCTACCGCCACCGCCGGCAAGATTGACGGAGGTTCAAGCTCGGTCAATGCTGCCGATCATATCAACGCAGGTTCCGGGGGGTCTTTGAATATCACCGGCAGCTTGACCATCGCGGCCTGGATAAAGATGAACACGTTTGGCGTAGGCGGCAGGAGTCCAATTGTCGCCACACTCAGTTCAGCAACCGCAGGCTACGCCTTGCTCGCGGGAGACGGCGGCGGTGCGAGTAAGTTCATCGGGTTTGCGCCCACTAGTAACGGCAATGTCGCGGTGAGACAGAATGTAGTGGATGTGGGGGCGTGGTATCACGTGGTCGTGGTTTCCAACGGGGCGAATCCGACGTTCTATGTTAACGGCGCCAGCGTGGGAACTGGCAGCGCCATAGTTTCTAATCCCAGTGCCGGCTCGCTTTACCTAGGGAACTACTTCACCTTAGCTAAGGGATTCAACGGAATCATGGATGAAGTAAGGGTCTCCAATGCTCAGCGCAGCGCCGACTGGATCGCCACCGAGTACAACAACCAAAGCTCGCCGGCTGCGTTCTACAGCATCTCAGCGGCTAATGCAGGTAGCAACCAGCCGCCGATGGCGAATGCCGGTGGGTCATACTTCGGCATTGTAGGCACCGCAATTAATTTCAACGGCACCGGCTCGTCTGATCCAGACGGCTGGATCGTGAGTTTTGCCTGGAACTTTGGCGATGGTGTCAGCGGCAGCGGCCCCACACCGTCACACGCCTACAACGCGGCGGGCACGTACACAGCCACGCTCACGGTAATGGACAATTCAGGAGCACAGGCAGGCACGTCTGCGGCGGTGACGATAGCTGCGCCAACGCCGACCCCGACGCCAACGCCGATACCAACGCCAACTCCGACACCAACGCCGACTGCAACACCAACGCCGACACCAACGCCAACTCCGACACCAACGCCAACTCCGACACCAACGCCAAAACCAACGCCAACACCCACTCCGACACCAACGGCTACTATTCAATGGGTGGTAACAGATCAACTCGGCACGCCGCGCATGATCTTCGATCAGACCGGCTCGTTAGTAGGTGTGTCTCGTCACGACTACTTGCCGTTTGGCGAAGAGCTGATTGCGGGAGTGGGTGGCAGAACACCGGCAGAGGGTTACACGAGCAGCGACAATGTGCGGCAAAGGTTTACCTCAAAGGAACGGGACATCGAAACCGGGCTGGATTACTTCGGGGCGAGATACTACACGAGCACTCAAGGACGATTCACAAGCCCTGATGATTTTCTCAACGATACGCATGTTGATGATCCAGCGAGTTGGAATCTTTATGCCTATGTCCGTAACAATCCGCTAAGGTATGTTGATCCAGCCGGTGAAGAGGTTTACAGCACCAACCTCACCGACGAGCAGAAGAAAAAGCTGATTGAAGATTGGCAAAAGAAGACCGGCTACAAGAGTATTTCCTTCGACAAGAACAATAGACTTGTGATTGATACGAAGGGTGGTTTCCAGGGAGGCTCAGCCAGAGCTCGTGATCAGCTTTCTGCCGCCGTGAATTCAACAGACATTCGGTTCAACCTCAAGGCTGTCGACACTACCAAGGTTGCTTTTGCCGAAGTCGATGGCGGTACGACCATCCAGAATTACCAGACTAAAGCAACCCGCACTGACTACACAGTGAGTATTGACTTCGAGGACTTTAAGCGCGCAGGTGGTGATGATGCGGCGAAGGAATCCTATAGTGTCGGTCTCGTTGCCATCCACGAGTTCGATCACAGGATTTATAACGCGAGCGACTTCCCCAACAGTGCCACTGATCCAGGTCCGCTTGAAACGACATACATCAATCCAATCCGCCAAGAGTTAGGATTGCCCCAGCGTGTCCACTATGTATCGCGCCCTGTGGATGCCGCATTCAAAAACTTCTATTCGGGTGGCGGGCAGCAAATCAACTTCAAGCTCAACGGCAAGGACAAAGTGATTCGGTGGCGAAACGATCTTGTAGGTGGGAAGATAAAGGACTAGAGATGCGTAGACACACGATTAGTTTAGCGTTGCTTCTTTTGTTGTTTGCTCTCCTTGGTGCTCGCGAGGTGTTTGCTAGTGCGGAATCAAGGACATACGAGAACACGCGCAAGCTGCTGTCCGCGATGGATGACGTTAAGAACGATAGCGATAGACTGGCGGTGCTGTTCAAAATAGGTGATCGGCGCATTGGGGACCTGATTCGAGCACTAGACGATCCAGACAGTGACATAAGCCTTCGAGCTCAGATCGTGATCCGTTACTTGGGGAGTGCTAAGGGAATGAGAGAGCTTATCGAATGGTACGACAAGCGCCCAAACGGACACCCAATCGCTGGTCCGGTACCCTTACCTCTAAGGGATTGGGACTATAAATTCATTAACACTAACCTGATAGGCAAGCCGCCCGAAACCTGGAGAGAAATAGGCGTGCGATACATTTATGCTCTTGCTATCGATGACTCTCATCAGAGCAAAAGCAAATTGGATGCAATCGTGAAAAATGCCAGTGCGGTAGACGAGAGCACTTTCGTTGGCCACGCAATCAAGCAGATTCGAACAGGTACGCCTAGGGAACTGATCACAGGGGAGAGAGAACTCGCGGAGTTGGTGCTGGACAACGCGTTCTTTGTTTCTCCCGAGGATAAAAAGCATCTGACGGTCCGTCTTCTTGGTTTCAATGGCAACAAAGACAAGGCACTTGTTCAGGTGTATATCAATCGAGGGCGACTGGCTGAAGAGTGGTATCACGTTGTGATGAGAAAGTGCGAGCAAGGTTGGAAGTTCTTCTCGATAACACCGGTTGCCGTGTCTTAGCGTTAGTTAAGTGAGCGCAATGTGCGGCAGAAGTTCACGTCAAAAGAACGGGACAACGAAACGGGCCTCGACTACTTCCTTGCGCGTTACTATTCGTCAACTCAAGGGCGCTTCACATCGCCAGATGAGTTCAAAGGCGGACCTGATGAGCTGTTTGTTCTTGGCAGTGGCGATAACCGGAAGCAAGCCTACCTTATGCCGAGATCACTCAACCACAATCCCTGAACAAATAACGTATGTTTACAACAATCCCTGTCGCTATGTTGATCCTGATGGCCATTGCGGCACGCCGTCAGGATTGAAGTCCGGCCAGGTAGGAATCTGCGTGGCTTCTTTCATCGCATCAAAATTGGTTTGGGGCGGCGCACCTACGCCCGGACGAGGTGACGGGCGGGCCTAACGGGCAGGGGGGACATCCCGCGTTGAGGTTCGAGTGGCCGTGGATATCAGCAAAGGCGCCGTTACCAAAACCGATGAAACTATGGGCAGAAGCGGAATTGTTCTCAAGGACGTTGGCCCAAAAGGCGGCGGTGGAAGTGAGGTGTCTTCTCCCAACAAAGACGAGAAAGGCAACATTTACTTCCAGATCCATCAGGTCGGCACGAGTAATACTCCTGCCGCATTAATTGGGAATATTGAGAATCACCTCAACATGGTAGTCACACCCGACGGAAAGGTGGGCATTACGCCGAGCAGCACTGCTAAAGACTACCCCTCACTTGAGGTCTACAAATACACGGTGGACGACAAAGGGAACGTCACGACGACGCTAATAAAGCACAAACCCGAGTCGGGCAATGTGTTTGATCTTAGGAACAAGGAAAAACCGATTAAGGCAGACCCTCAATGAAAACCAGAATCACGTTTTTGCTCGCAGGCTTGATTGGTGGACTGGTCTGTGTAACGCCAGGACCATTGCTCAGTATTTTCACTCTAACTTGGGGTGTTGGTCCGGCTTTCTTTGTTGCCGTGGTTGCGGGGATCATCACTACGCGCGCGCGACGCCATCTTCAAGCTGGCTTCTTGCGATATATCGCGGGGTTAGTCGTTTGCTTCAATTATTGTCCCAACAAACGGGAGGAGCCCTATCCGTTCTGTCCCCAGAATAGAGCCGTTTTTGCTGCGCTAGACACCCGACCTTGATTGAGCAAAAACCGCACGCGCAATGATTCGAACGATGTACGTCACCAAGGAAACAAACAACTCCACCGTGAGACACATCGATGAACAGTTGTCGTCAGTGGCGGAAGCGGGTTTCTCATTAGAGTTGATTGACGGAGATCAGTTACTGCGAAACCTAGAGATTCACAATACCAAATTACCGCCATTGCTCGAAGGTTGTGTATGAGGGGATGAAGTCGCGGCGATTTAGGTGATGTTTTGGTGGTCGGTGTTGGGGAATCAGAGCGGGTCTGAAGATCGTGCGATTCATCTTGCTCTCGATCATGTCGCGGCGCGCGGCGGCTTGGACCGTTAACCTTTGGCCTAGCACCTGTAGTGTTTGCCGTCTGGACTTCTAACACATGGGGTGCCTACAGCCTGCCTGTATGGTGGTCTCCCGGATTGGGTCGGAGCGATCGTGGCCCCCTCCGGGCCCGGACGCATCCTCGCCACTCTGTGCCAACCTCTCGCAACTGCGGCTAGTCTCTCCGCAATCGGAGGGTGGGTATGGCTTTCCACAGACGCCATGAGTCTGGAGTGAAACGCCGCTTGCGCATCTGGTAGAGGGGCCTTCATCTTCGCTAGTGTTTCTCCGGCATACTCGTCTGCCTCTTTCTCTACATCGGGGTCGCTCCCTACGGATGTCCTATCGTGACCTCTGACATAGTGCCCTATTTCATGAGCGATAATGGCATATAGGGCCCACTTATTCCCTGTTTCGTCATATATCTTTTGTAGCCATATGGGGGAGAACGCAATGTAGTTTCTTCCATTATCACTAGGGCAGATTCGTACGTTGATGTTGTCCGTCACGGGAACCATGTAGATATTGATGTATAGTTTGGGGATGTGACGCGAAACTTCATCAAGCAGCTTCTGCATCTCCACATTGTCAGGTGCGAAGGACCTTGTTGCCTTGATCAGGCTCTTATCAGGTTTCAGTTGCGTGATTTGGCCACCGACGTGGCAGTTCATGGCATCACCGATGTCGTTTGGTTGAATTGGGGCGATTCCAAGTTGCGCTTGCGCGGTGATATTGCTTCCGAAGATCAGCGCCAGGACGGCAAGGAAGAATAGGATGTCTTTGTCAGAATATCTTCTCAACATTTCAGCCTTCCTCAATAAGCTGCTGATCCCTATTACTACTGAGCCTTTCTAACTCGGTTGATTGTCCTGCTCTCAACGAAAATCTACAGGAGCAATCACCATACCGCCTCGGTGTAGCAGTTAAAGTAAGGATTATGTGCACTTCCCTGCCAGATTGGATCCGCCACATCCAAACTTTTGGATTTCGAGCCAGATTCTCTCCAATAACGGGAGAGATGTCGTGTGGGATCGCACTCTTGCGAAGAAGAGCTTGCTTGATGACTCCAGGCGGTGGGTAATACTGCTTGCATGCATACCACCAACCGATGAGCGAGCGTGTGGCTCCAGCGATTAGCCGGCCCGAAGATATCAGCGCGCAGAGGAAGCACTCATGCGCGCTGTCTTCAATCCACATTGACCCTTCAAAGAGTTCACTTCTCCGAACAAAAACTAGCCTCGATTAGATAACCGATCCGGTTACTTGTTCATGGCCTTAAATTCTTTCTCAGCGAAAGCTTTATCTATCGATGACAAATTCGTATTCCAAGCGACAGAAGTGCCATCCGTAGTGAGCTCTGCTGGAATTGGATAGTGCATGATTGAGGTAGGATCGTAGGGCGTAAATTTTGTTCGCCTCCCACCATACTTCTCAAAAATATTGCGGTTAACCAAGTTTTCATTCCATCCGAAATGCGTATCGTAATACTCATAAACTTTCGGTTTGTTCCAGTGTATCACCGCCGCAGGCGACAGATGCTCGTGAATAAGTCCCAGGCCATGACCGAACTCATGCAGAATGGTGCCGCGAAAGTTATCCTCCGTGGTTGTACCATCAAACCAGCCGAAATTCATGGTTGGCTTATTGACGCTTACACCCTCAGCGCTCTTACCGATGTAAGACCACGAGCTACCGTCATGAGTAAAAGACACGCGGATATCAGATGGGCCACTTTCTACAAAGACAAAGGGGAGGCGGGTGTAATTGTTCCAGATAGAAGCATAGCGACGCACTTGCGCCTGTAACGCCTCCGACCCGTTCAGGAAACGTACTCGCAGCTCGCTCTTATTTTTCCAGAATAAAGATTTACCACCTGCCGCGCCTAGGGACCCAGGATCAAGTTCAGTGCAGACAAGTGGAAGGTTCTGCGACTGCGCCGCCCTAGCTGGGACAGTGGTTGGCGTAACGATGCCCTCAACGGGCAGCGCTCCCGCATAGGGCGCTAGGACACAAACAATGAGAGCTCCACTACAAATCAGTTTATTGGTTAGTTGTGAGAATTTTGTACTGCGCATGTCGATCCTCCGTCAAGAATGAGGGCTCTGTTTTTGAAGCGTGGCCCACTAGAGTGGTTGTCTGAGTGCCTTCGAAGTTATCTAGTCAGCACTTGTTTACAAGGGTCTGAACCAGAGCGAGCAAGAGCCCGGTTATTGCATTCCGTTCAAACCGCTTTCCATCACTGGAACGGCGAACTTGTGCATATCTTGCAGGGAGAGATTAGTTCTCAGTGTTGGACATTCAGAGTGTTGGTCAAGCTCGAAGCCTCCTTTTAATCTGGACGCATCAATTCTCCATAAATTTAGAGGACCCTGACTCTTGCGAAAGCGCTAACATCGCGGGCTGGATCGCCCGCGAGGAGGACGACGTCGGCGCTCATTCCGTTGGCGATCCTGCCTACCTCGTTCGGTCTCCCGAATCGTGTGGCTGGGGCGGTGGTGAGTGATGCGAGAATCTCGCGATAGCTGAGTCCGGCCCTGGCCATCAGCGCAAACTCCTCATTCGTGTCGTAGCCGTCCATGTATCCGACATCGGTACCGAAAAGGACTGTGCCTCCAGCACGTGAATAGCGGCGAAGTTGACCGAACGCCTTGTTAACCTCGAGCTCTGTAAAGAATGCACGACTATGTCGGCCCTCGTGTCGAAAGAGCTTTAGGGTTGGAACCAGAGCGATTTGGTTTTGCTTCATCTTTGCGACCAGTGCTTGGCCCACAACGAGTCAGTAAGGGCCGTACAGGCAGCAACACAGATTTACCCCACTATCCTATGGTGCCTGTGCCGCTCTGGAGTCGGAGTGTGTGTCAGGTGCTTGGCCCTAAGAGGAAAGCGTGGCGGTCGATTCGCCAGCAAGTGATCGATGCCTGTCTGGCACGTGCGATTACTGCACACAGCGTTATGACAACGGCAAGAATATGGTTTGCCACGAAGTTTGGGAGTATGACGATCACCACCATACGGCGACACTTACCGACTTCGCTCTAGCATGTCGTGACTACAATTTCCTGTTGCACCCCGGCGCGGCGCTTGAGGTAGGTTTTAGACAGGAAGCCACCGGCAAGGGATCACTCGCTCAGCGAGGGACTCAGGCAATCGAGCATCTCAGCACGGTTAACGGTATTACTGTGGAAGAAGCCCACTCGATACTAGGCTAGGACAAGCCTTGAAACTCCACAGAGAAAGATCGCGCCACAAGGAATGGCAGATTGTGATTCCCGGTCACATGATCGAAAAGTACCCCTTGGTTGACGGACTGACTTTGTAGTATCGGTTTGTGACGGTATTGTGACGGGAATTCAGATAAAGGCACGCGCAGGCGATATAGCTGCATAAAGAATCATCAAAAACCTGTGAAAAACCGCCGTGGCTGCAACCTGTTTTAGTCAATTGAGTTAAAAACTTACGTGGGTTCGGATTATGAATCCCACGATCTGATGCGCCTCTCAATCTCTGAGCGTAATGCCGGAATCAGCGCGTCGCGCATCATCCCAGTTATTTACTGAGAAGCTAATGGAAACCGGTTCGTCCTGACCAATCGCAAACATATCGACCCTCAAAAAATGCTCTCGTGATAGTGAGGCTTCAAACTCCGGCTTAATCACAAACGAAAATTGATATTTACGGTAAGGAGTAGCAGGCCGATCCACAATCCACCCGTCTTCCGCATCCTTGATAAGATTGTCCTTCTCGTCCCACACAACTTGAACGTGATCACGTTCGATCAGCGTCTCTTTTTCGCCAGAAGGAAGGTCTTCTAGCAGGGCCGCATGGAATTCCTTCACCGCCAATATTGAATCGCCCACCTTTTCACAGCGAAGCATTATGTTTGCTTCGATTCGCGTCTGGCCGTATCCGTCTATTCGAACCCGACTCGTTTTAGCTTTTATTGAAAACCGAAGCTTAGTCTCTGTTAGTACTTTAATCTGCGAACGCAAAGTCTCCAATTCTGTGAGTAACGTGGTGCGCTCGCGTACCTCAAAACCAAGCTTAGTGTCATATGCGAAACACGTTTGCGGGTCACTGTAGGACCGCCAAGTCCAGTTGTCAGCCTTCGTAACGATTTGTCCAGTATAGAGGCGCTTGTCAATGATGCCCTCTCCATTCAACCTGATCCGTAATTCGTGGAACCAAAAGGCGCTCTTACCACCGCTTGCGGCAATGTACTCGGCTTCTTTGGGCGTGAGCCATTGCCTAATTCTAATACCTCGCGCTTGTCGTGAAGGGACAATGGGGGATGAGACATCGTGCTCATCAAGGTCAATCGCTTTTAAAACTGCGTTTTCTTTAAACCCGTCTCTATCCTCCTTTCCTTCTCGCATGAAGGTAATATACCCACCGATTGGGTTCGTAATCGAAATGTCGTAAAGCGAGAGATTGAATAGGCCAAATCTGAAATCAATAAACGGGTTTGGAACATCATCTTCCAGATGTGGTTGTGCATCAATTATGAAGACCTTTATTAAGTGTTCGATATTCTGCTTGTCTTTCTCTGCTTCGGCATATAGCCATTTATACTGTGCCAACCTATCCCGCTCGGAAATAGCACTGGCAAGATCCTTATCCACAACCTCCTTTTGAGCCGCAATCTCTAATAATGTTTGATTGGCTTCTTTCCTCTAGTCCAGTAGGGTCTGTTTCTCTTCGACTGACATATAGACGCGAGAATCAGACTTCAATTGTTCCCCTGAGATGACTGAGTTGTTTTCTTTTTTCGTCAGCCTCCGATACGCGGTGCTAAGCAATAAGGCCGACGTTGAAAGGGCCAAGGTGGAGCCTACTGCCAAGAGAATTGCTTGTGGAAGCGAGAGGCCTTTCAGCGAAGTCCAGACAGCTATGAAGATGGCAGCGGCTACCAAAAAGGCAACCCCCTCGATGATACCGCCAGCTACAGTGCGCGCGAACCAGCGTGCAGCCGTTTTAGTGGGTTGTGACACGAGGCAAGGTCACCTGAGCGAGAATTGAAATCTGACGAGTATCAGATTCGAGTAAACCATGAATGTAGTCTACTCCGGCTAACCCTCAGTTGTGAAAGGCAACTGCAAGTTTTCAGGCAACTAATGGCGCTGCGAGGCATGAAATGCGGCGCACATGGCAGGGGAACTTCACAGCAGACATGGGCTACCCGACATGGAACAGTTGCTTCGTGATCTTAACGACGCTCGCAAAGCTACCGCCTTTGGGTTATTGAGGCGCCGCGAACAATATGATGCGCCATACGTACGCGGGGAACCAAAATTTGTGGCCAATTTGTGGACAGAATTTGCAGCACAGCACGGTGAGGCGCTGGCAACGAATGGGAAAAAACCGCAAAACCCTTAATATTCTTTGGTGGCTGCAACTTTTGAAAAGGCAAATACTTACGTTTATGCCGGGCGTCTAATTCGCAATGCGGAGGTCAGGGGTTCGATCCCCCTCTGCTCCACCAGTAACCTTTGACCTCTCATAAATTACATCCATAAGGACTAGAGACCTGATTTTCCCAAGTGGCCAATACGTGGCCAGAAAAAACTGCATCGGATGGTAGAAAAGGATATAGGGTGGGAACAGATAGGAAAACTCTGTTGTGTGCCATGATTCTAAAGTACCAGCAAGAACCCTCTTAAGCTGTTATCGCGCAATGCGGCGCGCATTGTCGTGCAAGAGACGAAAAAGACGACTGCTTTTCTTGTAACCCTGTAGGACGACTTTTCTTGTAACCCTGTAGGACGACACTCTGGCCCCCTGGATCGGTTTAGTAACTCGTGGCCACTAGGGCTGCGAATCGCTCACTTTGGGGCCTCGGCGATCAGAAATTCCTTGTCAAGATCGACAGCGTGGGGGTTTCTGTTCTTGACTTGGAGCTTATAGCTTCCAGGAGGTGTTCCTTTCAAGACTCTGATGGTTTGAGTAAGTTCTCCATCCTCGACCTCAGCATCGGGTTCGGCAACTAGCTTTCCTTTTGACTCTGCGGGAACAACCACCTCGGAGTTTTCGAGATGCTTCCCGGTTATTTTGATTTTGACCTCAACATCCTCATTCGCGTTTGCGGCGGGTGGATGGCCATCTAGATAACTAATTCCTAATTCAGAAGGTGGCGCCTGAATTACTTCTAAGGCCGTTTCAACAGAACCTCCGGGAGAAGATACGACGAGCCTGTATCTTTTGGGTGGCACGTTATCATCGACTGTTACTTTGGCCTTTAGTATGTGCCCACTGGAATCGGAAGAGGTATCGGAGAACTTTACACCTACGACAATATCGTTAGTGTCGGGATCTTTGAGAGTAAGCACTGCATTGTCGAGGTACGATCCCGGAATAATCAAAGATTCCTCATCGCTTCCCTGCTCAACTGATGGAGGGTTTATTCCAACTATTGTAGGAGGAGGTGCAACTGGTCCACCATCTGAGGTCTTAATCACCTGAATCCTATTCAGATACTGAATGGGTTGACCGACGAGAACCAGTTCTCCCAATCTCAAATTCACATATTGCGGATCGTTTCGATAGTCAATCTTCTTTGTTTCTGCATTATATCGTCTCTGATCTTTGTCGTCCCGTCCTTCGTTCTCCGAGATGTTGAGGAGTTGCTTTGGAACAAACACCAAGGTCCTTACTTGTGAGTTGTTCTTGATTATGAGTCCGTCTCTAAGCGTTTGATCATCCAAACGGGTCAATTGGGAAATAATCGTGTCTGGATAGATTAACTCCAAAGTGGCATTAACTGGTCCATTGAAGATGTCGGCGAATCGAGTAGCGTTGGCTGAGGGGCCTACAGCATGCCAGAAGGGAAGAAAGCCGGTAAAGAGAAGACCCGCGGCTTTTACCGCATTTACTACCGTCGCGCGTGTTCCGATTTCTTGCTGTCGCTCAAGAGTCCCTCTCGTGGACCTGTAGCTGTTGGTGGGCACCATATTCTTAATCTTAGTGTTTGCAGGTAACTTAAAACCGTCACCTCGAATTCGGAAACTCCAATTATTGTCCCGTCGTCTCCTTCCTTATCTTTCAGCAGGAATTGGACTCGACCAAGCGGGGTATCTTCCGGAATTGTGATTTTGGCAGAGAGGCTATTGTTGCCAATTAAAGGGACGTCGCTAATCGTTATACCGCCAGGGGCAAAAATTCGCGTTTTGTCAGTTATCTGTCTTTTCGTTGGATCGTGACTAATGATGTTGACGAAGTACGCTCTGGCAAAGGGCCGATATGGCAAGGCGCATATCTGATGGTCTCGCAGATCTCTTGAGGTGAATTGGGCGGCTCACACGGCTGTATCTTGCGAGAGTTGCAAACGTACTTGAATTCAATCCGGGCCTGCGACATCGTGTTACCGGCGGCCAGATCGAAGATGAATCTCACCTTGCTGTTGGTATTGATAGCCAGGCGCATCGTTTCGGCTATCAACGCATTCTTTGTGCTTACCGGCTGAGCTCCGACAAAGTACTGCCAAAACGTTTTGGCAGGCTCGCCGGTCCCGCCGTCAGAGGATTCAAAAACCGTGACATAGTCTTCAATGTCCGCCATCACGTCTCCTTAAGTAGATTTCTCAAGCTTTCGCATCAGCGAAAACGCAATCGAGATGAATTGCCCTTTAGCCTTCTATGACGTTGAGCGTAGAAATGTATCAGCCCTTTCTTGAAAAGACAGGGGGCTTCTATCGGCTTCAGTCGCTCGAATCTGATCGAAGTGATCTAAAGATTTTTGCCTCCGATACATTTCGTTTGGCTAAGTCATATAAGTACGGACGCGGACAATCTGGCGCAAAGATGGCAAGGGGTTCGTAACGCTCCCGTCGTCCGGAGACAGTTTATGTTCAATGGATTTTCATCTGACTCTATCCGTATAGACGCCCAGGCGCTTTACGATCTTTCGACCGTCCGGAAACCGACGATCAAGATTCTCCTGTACACGGATGCCCCCACACAGGTTGTTAAGGAACCGGTTGGCTTCTTTGGCTTGGGACGAATGATCACGCAACTGCAAGGTCACGCGCCGGCTTTCGCCAATCTGGAAGTGAAGTGGAAAGGCAGGTATTCACCCGGCAGTAAGCGGGCAGACAATAAGATCAATGTCGTGTTGGCAAAAGAACTTGATGAAACCAATGAGCCCTTTGACCAGATTTGGTTTTTCGGCGTTCATCAAGTGAATAAAGCGAAGCTTAGGTTAGGACTGGGCGGAGGTGGACCCGAAAGTGAACTCGATACCGCTGAGGTGATGGCATTGAGAAATTGGATGGACCAGGGTGGCGGCGTACTAATTACCGGTGATCATGCCAACCTGCGACCCAGAGACGCGTTGGCTCCGGATCCGAATTCTCACTGCCCTGACAAGTCCGAACACGAGCCGTTTTTGAGTCTGGGTCGCGCACTGGGCCGTTGCATCCCGCGGGCTGGTCTGTTGCGTGACTGGGAAGGATCCCCTACTTCGCGGGAATCCGACAGCAATGATACACAAGTCGTAAACTTCGGCCTGCCCAGCGGCAACTTCGATGACCAGATTATTTTTCAGCGAGACCGTATTCCTCAGCAACTGATCCTGGAGACTTTCGATGAGAACGGATTGCCGACCCCGGTGGGCCAACCCCATTCCCTCTTCTTTTATAGACCCGGCCTCTCAATCAGACTCTTTCCCGACCACCTTCATGAAGGTGAGGTGACCCTCCCGAAGGAGTTAGATGAAAAGCTTTGGCCATCGAATGCTGTTGGAGCTAAACCCGAACCTCGCGTAGTGGCACATGGTCTTGATAAACGTTCAGGTAGGAAGTTCAATCTTCTTGCAGCATACGACGGGGATGGTGCGGGCGTTGGACGAATAGTCGCCGATTCGACCTGGCATCATTACCTCAACGTCAATCTTTCCGAGTTCAAACTTCCCGCGAATGAAGGTTCAGCCTCTGACCAGATTGGACAGTTCTATGCCAACCTTGCAGTCTGGTTATCTCCAGCTGATAAGCGTTTACAGATGACTCACGAGATGCTTCGGTGGCTGAGCCAAGAACCCCTTATCTTGGAGGGCTTTGGTCCTATACCTAGCGAAAATATGGGCGGTAAATTGAGGGCTGGGAGAAGCGCGCGGCAGATCTTAACGCCATTAGCTTCACCTTGCGAGATCCATGAACTGCTGCAAATAGCGATTCCAGAATCCCATCGCTATATCAATGCATCCGGGACAGTCTTTCTTCCCGACAGAGACAATACGCTCAGCTCTTTACCGTCAAAGGAATTGATGCTCGGCTGCATGATCAACCAGCATTCACCTGAACTACTTGAGGAATTCGAATCGGCGTCGTGGCCTGCAAGCAGAGAAAAGATCAGAAGTGCGTTGGCCGCGGGGAGCCATGAGGCGTTCGATGCCCACGAGCGGAAACTTACCGAAAAAGCGGAGTTTCTACGGGAGTTTCTTACTGAAGCGCGCCTCAAAGGTTCAAGACTTTCCAGGGAAAAGAACCAGGAGTAAGTGTGGTAACAGATTTTCAAATTCTCGAAAGGAGTAGATTGCTATGCCTGTATGCACAGATGGTGTGAGGTGGGAAATGGAATTGGTTGTAGAAGGGGCCTCGGACAGTGATAAGTTTACCTTCTATATCATCAAGCTAGTTAATGAAGTGATCGAGGGCGAGGTACATGATATTAACGGGAATATAACCCCTTTGAGTGGGAGGTGTTCTCCGTTGGTTAACGAACCGGATGTGTCGTCCATGCGCTTCGATTTTAACGTCTTAGGGAGCAGTAGTGCACTCGTGAGGGTCTTGATGGCGGGGATAGCCCATCAGCCGGATGACCCTGACTTGAAGCCATTGTTTGCCGGCGCTTTTGTGGCCGTTCCACCCATAGCAGGTGCGGCTAGCGGTCTACCACTTCCAACATTAATTGATGTTGGCGACACTGGAACCGGAAACGGGAATCAGACCTAATTCAATACTGGTGTCCGTGTTTTTAGCCATGCTCTCTGAGCTCTGTTAACATCTCAGGGAGCGGGTTACATACTGCTTTCCACTGCGGAGCCGGATGATCATGTCTCCCATCGGACAGTCTTCCCGAAGTTTTTTTCGTCGTGCCAATCGCTTGCGCGCGACCTTGCTTGCGGCTGTTCTGCTAACGGCGTTCGTAGCCATCATTGGGACATCTTGGTCACAAATGGCGGCGGCGAAGCAAGCAACTTCCACTTCCCTTCCCGACGAGGTGCGAACTCTGGCCGGAGGCGAGACACTCAAGCGCCACATGGACGCGGGCGCGAAGCACGTTTATGAAGTGGCCCTGGCCGCACAGCAGTTCGCACAACTAATCGTCGAACAGAAGGGCATTGATGTCGAGGTCAGGGCGATCTCCCCGGATCGAAGGTTGTACATCCTCACGGACAATCCGAACGGTTTCTATGGACGGGAAACGGTCTCCATCGTGGCCCAGATCAGCGGCATCTACCGCATAGAGGTCTTCTCAAACAAAGCATACCCAGCCGGTGACTACGAGCTGAAGATCGAGGGACCGCGCCTGGCTTCAGCGTCTGACGAAAAGCGCGTGATTGCGGACCGCGCATTTGCTGAAGCGCAACAACTCCGAGGCAGTGCCGCCAAGAGGCTTTCGAGAAAGGAGTCCGTCAAGGAGTACAACTCTGCGATCGGAAAATACAACGAGGCGCTTACTATCTGGCGCGAACTCGGTGACTTACGCGGGCAAGGTTACGCACTGACCAACACCGGTCGCATCTACAAAATACTCCGCGAACCTACACTTGCGTTCGAACACTTGGCTCAGGCGCTCTCCTGTCTTCGTGAAGCTGGCGACAGGTCCGGACAGGCTTTCGTCCTGAATGAGACAGGCGCTCTACATCGAGACTTTGGCAATGTTCGCGATTCTCTGACCACTTACGACGACGCAGTCAAGCTGAGACTCGGCCTCGGTGATCGCTATGGCCAGGCACAACTTTACAACAACCTCGCATTGGGTTATTCGAACATCGGCTATCAATTGCAGGCGCTTGAAAACATCGAGAAGGCGATATCCATTTGGGGCGAACTTGGCCTGCGCGACTCGGAGATGAGGAGCCGTATCAACGCTGCCAAGGCCTATGTCGAAATGGGAGACATGGATGCAGCGCTCGCGCAATATCAAGCTGTCCTATCTTTCAGTGATGCAGAACTCAGCAATGAGAACTCAACGCTGAAGGCTTCTGCCAGGTCTCTAAGGCCGTTTGCCTTGAACGGCATCGGGCTTGTCTATGACACGTGGGCCGACTCGGACGCCGCGCGCGATAATTACAAAAAGGCGCTCGACCTCTTCCGCGAGAATGGAGAGAACCAGCGGGAGGCGGATGTTCTCGACAATCTCGGCATGCTACACGCTTTTCTGGGCGACGCTTCCCAGGCACGAGATTACATTCAGAATGCGCTCGCGATCCGCCAACAGGTAAGGGAGCCTAAGCCATGGGGCATGACGTTAAGCAACCTCGGCTACGCCTATACGTTGCTGGGAAACAACGAAGAGGCGCTGAAGCAGCTGGCGCTCGCCTTCGAGCACAGCAGAAATTCCGGCGACAAGCGTTTCGAAGCATACACCCTCATTCGCACCGGCATAGTTCATATCGCGTTGAATGAGCCCCGCAAAGCGCTCGAAAACTACGAACTGGCGCTTGCTATCCAACAAGATCCACAATTTGAGGACCGCCGAGGGCTGGCCATCACACTCGACAAGATGGGCGAAGCGCTTATCCTCACCGGCGAGTGGACCCAGGCCCTCAAAAAGTACGAGCAGGCCCTGGCAAGCTGGACAGCCGTGGGAGACGAACAGGGGCGAGCGCTCTCTCTGTACGGCATCGCCCGAGTCGAGCGTGACCGTCAGAACCTCGCCAACGCGCGCGACCGCGCTGAGGAAGCTATACGGATTGTCGAGAAGCTGCGCCACAGACTAACCAGCCGGCAGCTTCAGATGACCTACTTCGCCGGCAAGCAGGACATGTATGCGCTCGCCATCGACGTGAGGATGCGGCTCTCTGAATTAGCCAAACCGGCCGCCGAGCGAGACGCCAACATGGAGGCCGCGCTATCTCTGAGCGAGCATGCCCGGGCCAGAAACCTGCTTGACTTGCTAACCCAAACGTCACGCCTACACCTCGGAGCGAAAGAGAACGCCGCCAATGGCGAACGAACGCTCATTTCTCAAATCAGGAAACAAGAGCTCGCAGCGAAACCACTAACCCCGCAAGAAATTCAGCAGTTGCTTGATGACAACACGCTGCTGCTACAGTACTCGCTGGGCGACGAACGCAGTCACCTTTGGACGATCACGCGGAAGGCAATCAATCATCACTTTCTACGGAGCCGCGCCGAAGTGGAAGCTATGGCCAAAGAGTTTCGCAATGTGCTCACTGCCTATGAGGCAAAAAGGCCAGGTGAAAGCGACAAGGAATATCTCGCGCGATGGCGCAAAGCTTCTGACCCCGACGAGTATCGTCGCATCGCGGTCAAACTAAGCCGCATAGTTCTTGGTCCCGTTTGGTCGCAGCTCGGCAACAAACGACTGGTAATCGTCGCCGACGGCGCGCTGCAATATGTTCCCTTCGAAGCCCTGCCCGCGTCCGAAGCGATCATCGCAGGCCCCCGCCAACTTCCCATACTGCTCTCAACCAATGAAATAGTTTATGAGCCATCCGCGTCCACGCTCGCGCTGTTGCGCGCAACTCATCGGCCGAGTGGATCTAAAACGGTTGCAGTAATAGCAGATCCGGTATTCACCAAAGAGGGTGCCGGAAAGGTTAGTGCCCAAGGTGCGGCAGATGTTAGCTCGCCGGCAGGTGCTTCAAGAGAAACGCTCACGCGCTCTTTAAGAGATATTGGCGACATCGGAGAGAGCGTCACATTGCCGCGGCTGGAATATTCGCGTAGAGAGGCCGACGCCATCACCAGCGTCGCGCCGCAGGGGTCATGGATGAAAGCAGTGGGATTTGACGCCAGCCGTGCCATTGCGACAAGTCCCATTCTCAAGCAATTCAAGATCGTTCACTTCGCCACCCATGGGATACTTAACGACAAGAATCCTGAGTTGTCCGGCATCGTCCTTTCAATGGTTAACAAGCGGGGGCAAGCGCAGAACGGCTTCCTGACCCTCCGCGATATTTATAAATTGGACCTGCCGGTTCGCCTGGTCGTATTGAGTGCGTGCCAGACCGGTATCGGCCAACTGGTGCGGGGCGAGGGACTGATCGGATTGACGCGGGGTTTCATGCATGCCGGAGCGCGTAGCGTAGTAGTCAGTCTATGGCGCGTGGACGATAAGGCCACCGCCGAACTCATGAAGCGCTTCTACCAGCACATGCTCGGAAAGGCCGGGCTGCCCCCAGCTGCGGCCCTCAGACAAGCACAACTTGAGATGCAAGCCCACAAGGATTGGCACGAGTCTTACTATTGGGCTGGATTTATCTTGCAAGGTGACTGGAAATAGGTGCTGGTTTATGTTAGATAGCGGTCTCGTCAATCGGAGTACTCAGCCAATCCGACCCTCTGATGGGAGCCGCATAAGCTTGGACCACCCGCCGTTCCTCAAACAAAAATGGGTACTTACCCCGGAGTTGTTCGACGGGCTGCTCTTGTGGCTCGACCACGATCGCGAGCGAGCAGGCGAAAGATATGAGAGTATTCGCTCAGCGTTAATCAGGCGTTTCCAACAGCTGGGCTGCCGCGAAGCCGAGGAGCTCGCCAACGAAACTCTGGACCGCGTCGCGAAAAAGCTTCCGACGATTGTGGCCCGGTACATAGGAGAACGGGAGCCATATTTTTTCTCCATAGCTTATTATGTCTATCGGGAGCACCTTCGGAAACCCGTTGTCATGTCACTTGGGAACATTGATTTCCCCCATCCGAATTTGCCAAGTACTCAAGAAGTGTTTGAGAAGGAACTTTTGGACTTTTGCCTCAGACACTGCATCGAGAAACTCCACCCGAATAGCCGCGAGATGATCCGAGATTACTACCGGGGCGAGAAACGGGACAAAATCAGGTCGCGGAAGCGATTGGCCGAGCGTTTGGGCATTAAGCTCGCGAATCTGAGGTTAAAGGCACAACGCGTCAGGACCGACCTGAAGAAGTGCATCCTCGACTGCATGGAGCGCAAAGCAATGGAGCGCGAAGCAATAATGTGAAGCTTCTCCACTGAGGCAGTCCAGTGGAGACTTTACTTTCCGGGGGCGCGGCGGATGAAACAGGACTTGGCACAGGAGACCACACTTAGAAGTTACCTACTGGGCGAACTGACCCTGGAAGAACAGGTGCTCATCGAGCAGCGCCTCTTTCTCCACAGCGACTACTCCCAACTCGCACAAGCTGTAAAAGACGATTTGATTGATGATTACGTGCATGATGATCTCGCCGCGAGTGAGCGGGAAAAGTTCGAGACCCACTTTCTGGGCCAACCTGAACACAGAGGAGATCTGAGAATTGCAGAGGCCCTCGAGAAATACCTGGCGTCGGACAATGCGGTCGATCCAAGTTTCATCACAAACACCACTCACAAGGACCATTGGACAACTTTTCTACGGCTGACGTTCAGACGTAGACCGGCCGCCTGGTTTGCCCTGACCGCTGCTGTCTTGGTTATTTCTGTTGTCCCCTGGATAGCTATTCAGTCTGTGCGTAGGCAGCAAGGTGAGAAACCATTGCAGGCTCAAGAACCGCGGCCGACTCAGACGGTAGATCGACAACAACCAGGTCCAAGTGTCCCGGTTAACGGGAACAGTGAACCAGGCGTTGAAACCGCTGAACGCCAAGGCGACACTGCCAAGCCTAAGGGAAGGTTGACGAGCGATCGCGCGTCAAAACAAGCCGATAGCCAGTTGAATTCGTCTTCAAGCCGCTCGTCATTGGCCTTTACGATTTATCCAGGCCGCGTCTCAAGAAGCGAGATGGAAAACAACCGTGTTTCAATTTCTTCCGAAATTGACACCGTGATTCTCAAATTACCTGTGAGAGCAATACCCCACTATGACAGTTACAGCGCCACATTGAGCAAACGTAGACGTATGATTCGCCATTGGCCTGATTTGCCCACAGAAGTCGACAGCGAACTGGGAAAGATCGTCAAGGTGGATGTCGCCACTGCACTCCTTGGCGAACAACGTTACGAGATAAAACTAGCCGGCATTCCCGCCGATTCGCGCCCAGCGGAAACTTACACTTTCTGGGTCGATAAAAAGTAATCGAGATTTCGTCGCGGATTCGTAGCGGTCTTGTTATTCGTGTAGCGCATAAGCGCTTCCTTTGACCGCGACCTACCGTTTTTTGTTTTGAATTGTCGTGTAGTCAGTTTGGTGCGACCAGCAGTCAAGATTCATACGCCAAGGTCGGCGGTCCTGAAAACGACGTCTCTTCGCTAATGAAATTCCTGGCCATGGACAACTGGCCAATACTTGGCCAAAAATAACTGCACGGAACGTGTGCGCCTGGTAAGGAATGGGAAAAAGCCGAATCTCTTGGTGGCTGCAACTTTAGAAATGGCAATAACTTACGTTTTTGCCGAGAATCCGTTTCGCAATGCGGAGGTCAGGGGTTCGATCCCCCTCTGCTCCACCAACAACCTTTGACCTCTCCATAACTTTCCGTTACAGGTTCTTGAGCCCTTCTTTTCCCAAGTGGCCAATACTTGGCCGGAAAGCCTCTTAAACTGTGGGACGCCTTCAGCGCTTTGGCGCACACGAGAGTTCCGGTACAAGCGCTGTGTAGGGTCAGGCGACTTCAATCGACAACGAGTTCATCTTCATGCCGTCTTACACAGGCCGGCAACTCGACCGCGCTTCGTTCGATGCAATGCCGGCGAATGAATCCAGGAAACGAGGTGCCGTCTTTGATGCTCGGCACGTCGCTTCGTCGTGCTCAAAGAGTTGACGATGGATGGCGACTGAGCTTGTCGAACGGTTGTCAGCTTTCGACCAGGTTCGTCGTTGATGGTGGCTCTGCGTCTGCGCGACGCGCCGGCGCTCGTTTTGTTGACCTCGATCGGCTCGTGGGAATCTCACGGTTCTTCGGATGCGGTGCAGAAGATGCTCGATTGATGGTCAAAGCCTTCGCCGGCGGATGGTGGTACACGGCTGGATTGCTAAACGGAAAGCGCGTTACATGCTGCGTGACTGACGCCGACCTGGCCCAGCGAATGAAACTTAACGAGCCAGATGTTTGGCAGCAACAGCTTTCGACCACAAGTACCGTCGCAAAGATTACCAATCCCGGCAAACCATGCGGCACGGTCACAGTTCGCTCGACGCTATCCCTTCCCGATGCTATCGAAGGTGAGCCCGCTCGAAGCCTCTCCCCGGCCCGGCTGCTTGCGGCGGCCCATCCAGAGGTGCGTCGATCCGCCTATCCAGCGCGCGTGTTGGTGGCTACGCGTAACTCGCACGCCCGAGCGCGGCACCTCCTCCTCGTAAAGCGAGAGCTCATCGCCGCCGAGTATTCGTCCCTGTGCGACCGCGAGCTGATTCGACCCGTCCGGCATCAGCATGGCGCCGCGACGCAAGCGAATGTTGCCGGTGCCCTGGCCCACCTGCTGCGGGATTAAGGGTATCCAAGGGGCGGGGACTTCCGAGGCGAGGCGGTAGTGAAGCGTGGTTTCGGGCCGCATTGGCTTGGGCGTGGAAGCCTCAAGCGCGCGTCTCTGTTCCTCGCGCTGAATGCGATATTGAGAGAGGCGATCAATGCGCGAGCCGGCGGGACCTTCGATAAGTTTTTCAATGGCCCACGCCATGTTCGCCATCTCGTCGCGGGTGAACAGCACTTCCTCCAGCGGTTCGCTGTGCAAGCTGTTGACGAGTGACGGCGGGAGGAAGAACACGTTCTTATTCGCGTCGCTGCCCGTCAGCTCAAACATCCTCCAACTCTGACCCGGCGTTTGTTTCGCAATCGAAGGCGGCACCAACATGCGAACACCGAACGTGTCCGTGACGACGAGCGAGCGTGTTTGAAAGACGCTGCCCGTCGGCAACTCGATCGGGATGATGAACCAGTCGTTGCCGTAGATGACGGCGAACTCGATCATCAGCATTCGCCCCAGATCGGCTGGCCCAGCGTCCGCCGAGCCGAAGTTCACGCGCGACTCTTCGAACTCCCACCAACGATCCGAAGGCATCCCGCGGTAGCCGATGGGTGAGGGGATGGTGTGCAACACGATGGGCTCGGCGACGGGCTTTTGGGCTTCGCCCGGCGCGTGCAGCGAGGCGCTGGTCTGGAGGTCAAACGAATGCCAGTCAAGATGTCCTTCGCAGTATTCGGCGGCTGAGAGCACTATCTCGCCGTTCGGCGCGTCGCCCGATACGGCGAAGGCGTATTCGAGACGTTCCCTCTGCCAAGACGCGTTCATGCCATCGGGCTCGCTGAACAGCGATTCGTACCAACCGAGCCAAGTCTCGGCGGCGGCGTGTACGAGCGGCTCGTGCGCTGCCTGGATTGGAGGAGTGTCGGGGAGCTTGCTCGTTGACCCGTCTGTGGGATGGAGCGATGACTTAAGCGCGGCGTAGAGGCTCACGCCGTCCACTGCTCGCGGCGCGGCGAAATCGAAAGCGCGGACGGACTCTGCGTCGAGGGACGCGCGCTGCTCCTGCGTCAGTGGCTTCACTGGATAGGTGGCGACGAAGCCCGGCCTGTACTTGCCGGCAAATGTTGGCCCGAGCAGACGGAGGAATTGAAGGCCCGCTTCGACCTTCATTTCGAGCGTTGGCGTGACAAACTTTGGCGAGCGGACGTGTTCGCGCTCGACCAGCGTTTCGAGCGGGAGCGCGCCGTCATAAGGAGCAACGTTAGCAAAGTTTTTCACTGGCAGCGCGCCGGGGTAGTAGCGTTGCAGGACTGTGTAGTCGCCGCGTAGCCGCGCGCCAATGGCAGAGCCCGCGTCCTCGCCCTTGAATTCACCGAACTGCCATTGGCGCGCGAGCATCCAGAGCGGGTCGTGCACGCGCGCCTCGAGCGTGCGTTGGGCGAGATCAGTGCGGCTGCGCGGCTCAAGGCGGTACCACGAAGTTATGGAAGCCATCAGGGTTTCTCCGGGGTCGCGAAAGTGGAAAAGTCGGCGCTCACGGTGTCGTTGGCGACGTTGAAGGCGAAGAGGAGTCCGGGCAGGTATTGCCCGAGAAGACTTAAGCTGTCGGCGTCCACCGCGCGCAGCGTGGCCAACTCAATCGTTTCCAAGACGGTCGCTTCGAGAGCTGGCAGCGTCCACGTCGGCCCAAAGCCGGGGGCGACCGCGAGCAGGACAGCGTGCGGAGCGCGCGCGCCCGGAGCATCGTGCTGGAAGACGACGCCTGTCATCTCCGCCTTGTTCGGAATCACCTCTGTCCAGTCGTCTATCAACAACCCGCAGAGCGCGCCGGTGACATTCATGTGGGCGACTCCTCCGCACGAGACGAGTGAAATTCTCCCACCGAGCACGGGCTCGACGCTTGGTAGGCCGACCCAGCGCTCTGCGCCGGTGGCCGGTAGCTGGCCCACGCCGAGCGACAGCGTTTCGCCTGTGTTCATCAACTCGGTGTAACGCATCACTGCGGCGAGACGTGCGACGCCGGCCCTGACGCGCGCAGCGCGGCCGAACCAGAGCAGCGGCGCAGCCGTGTCGTCTCCGAGCAGCGTCGCCGTGTCGTCGAAGGTCTGTTGCAACTCGGAACCGTTCGCCGCGACGAACTGCGGGAGCACGCGAAAGCCTTCACCGAGCGCCGCACGAATGCGCGCGATGTGATAGTCGCGCTTAACTGTTGCGTCATCGTTCTCAGAGAATCCATTTTCGAGTGCAACGATTCGCTGGTGGCGCGTCTCGGCTTCTTGCAGTATCGCCTGCGCCTGAAGGAGCAGCGATTTCGTCTGCTCTTCGCCGGCGCCGCGAGCGCTTTTGGGGAGCGCGCCTTCGAAGCCGAAGTGTGTGAACGGCAGCAGCGCTTCGCGGAGCGAGTCCGGATCGGGAGGGTCGGCGGTGTCGGCCAGCAGATCGCCGAGCGCCGACTTGAGCGGGACAAGGGAATCACGCACCGAGTTGGCTCGCGCCTTTAAATCGCCGAGGTCAACGTTCGGCGTTGTCTGGTCGTTGGGCAAAGCAAGATCACTCGCCTGCAAGGGGCGCGACTGTAGACAGAGGTCACGCACGGCTTTGATAACGGAGAAGAACTCGGCCAGCGATAAGTCCGACGGTGCGAGCGCGTCGACGCGTTCGGTGGAGAGACTTACGATCGCGGCGTCGCTAGCGTCGAGCGGCCTGTTGCGCTCGGCGTGATAGAGGAAGCGCTGTTCGATGTCGCCGAGCGGCGCGTCTTTCGAGCCTTCGTTCGTGTAGAGCAGATCGAGTGGAGCAAAGTCGAGTTCTGAGAGCGCGAACAGCCCGTCGGCCTCGACCGCTTTGGTTTCTGGGTTCAGGTACTCGGCGCGCACTTTGACGAGCGCCGGATCGCCAAACAGTTTCGCCGTCCATGCGTTGAGCGCGGGCTCCGCCGCGGCGCGGACGCTCGTGGGCCAACCGGTGGGCGGCGAAGGACTCGGCGGTAGCAGCGCGACGAGGCGATGCGTGAGACCGATGCCGGTTCGGGGCGTGCGCACGACCTCGAGTTCAGATGGCGGCACATCGCCCGCAGAGACCGCGTCGAGCGTTGCGCCCGCGCGCAACATGTTGCCCTGCACTGCTTGATAGACGCTCTCAGCCACCACGACGTCGCTCACGGCGTCGAGCGCTTGGTCGAGCGCCTGCAACTCCGCGTGAATCGCTTTTTGCTCGGTGGTGCCCAACGCGGGAAGACCGTCGCTGTCCCACGTGATGCCCACCTCTTTCCAAAGCTTGTGCAGCTTTAAACCATCGACGACGTTGCGCGCGGCAATGGACTCCAAGGCGTCCTCGTCGGAATCGATTGCTTCATCGGACTGTTTGAGTTTGCCTGCGACGAGCGGCGCTTTCTTGCGCAGTGGGGCGATGTATTTGTCGAGCTTGAGATCCGGATCACCCTCGTGCAGACCGCGCTCGAAGCGGTAGCCGAGCAACGCGGCCAACGGCTGTCCTTGCCGGACGCCGTCGAGGAGCCACTGCGCCAATCGCACGCGCTGCGAAGAGAGGTCAACGGCCAGCAGGTTGCCGGCCTCGCCCGTGTGTGAGAGGTGGCCGCTGCGGAGTACTGCCGCGGTGGCGGCGTGCGAGAGCGAAGGCGCGTGGATGAAACCGGCGGGCGAGTCGGTTTCATAAATCGGCGAGCCAGCCTCGCCCGGCGGCGGGTTGACGGCGACGCGCGGTTCGTCTGGCTTCAGTTTCTCGACGTAGCCGTAGCCGCCGAGATAAATACCGCGCGGCAGACCTTGGCGGTGAGACTCGATTTTCTTAGTGGCGAGCGAAGTGATCCACGCGTCGAGCCGGTGGACGGAAAGATCGAGCGTCTCCGTCATCAAGCGTTCGAGCGCGGCGCTCGGTCTTGTGGCGAGGTGTTCGAGGCTCGCGCGCAGCTCGCCGACCTGCACCGTGTCGAAGTTAGCGAAGAGATCTGAGTTGAAGATGTATTCGCCGATGGGCTGTTGATTGGGGATGGACTTCGAAGGCGAGGCCATCACGTCCCACACCGTCAGCGTCACCTGCGCAGGGTCAATTCCAACGAAGATTGGTTCTTCCGGCGCCTGCGCAGGGATAAGGCCGTCGTTCTTGGCGATCTTGGTTGCGGCGGTCGTGTATGCGAGCAGCATCGCATGACGCAGCAGCAGGTGGAGCAGCGTTGCCGGGCGTGATTTCGGATCGAGCTTTTGTGTCAGCGAGAAAAGGTCCTCCAGGAGCACCGTCGAAATGTAGTTCGGGTTCGGCATAAGGGGCTCGGTCTCGGAGAGGTAGCCCAGTTGAACGAGCGGCCTGACGAGTTCGGTCGCCTTCTCGTCGTACGCGACGCGACAGAGGGGTGGCTGCTCCTGTATACCCAGCGTGAGCAGCGTGCCAAGCGATGAGTTCACCTGAATCTCCGCGTACTCGTCGTCCAAGGGGGAGTCCACGAACCCCCACGCCAGTGAGTAATCCTTGCCGTCTGCTTTGCGCACAGCGTAGTGGAGCGAGGTCGCATCCATGGCGAGCGTCGCTACGAGGTCTGCGTCTATGTCGTCGCTGTGCCCGATGCGCGGTACTCGCCACAGCGACTTGCGCCAGAACTCACGGAGCAAGCGCAACTTGTCGACCAGACGCGACGCCAATGGGTCACGCACCGCCGACATCGGTTCCCAGAGATCGAGCGAGAGCGCGGGCAGCACGCCGTAAGGCTGACGACCGACGCGCAGCGCCGCGAGCGGCCCGCGCCCGTGAACATAATCGATGAAGTGACGGCGCAGGATGTCGCGTCCTTCGTCTGTTACGACACCTTCCATCAAGACGCGCAGGTAGTAGCCCCATGTCGCGGGCCACAGCGCCGTGTTCATGTGACGCGCGTCGCGGTTTTCGATGCCATCGGCGTGACGGGCGTGTGCGAGCACTTCCGGCGCCGTCGATCCGGGTGCGCGCGCCACGCCGAGAAACGTGGTCAAGCGATCGGCGTCTGAGCCATCGCCGGCGAAGAACAGCGGCGCGCCGCGTTCCGTCTTGTAGCTCGCGCTCGCGTCCGTCCCGCGCGAGGCGAAACCAGACGACTGCTCCGAACTGTTGTTGGTAGGCGTGCCTTGAGGGACAAGTGCAAGCCCGTCCGTGTAGTGGTGCGCGTCGAGTGTCGTAGCCAGCAGCTCGGCTGCATTTTCTGGTCCCGCGGAAGTCTTGACTCCGATAACGAGCAGTTGGTCCAACGAGAGTTCAGCGTTGGCTGCGAACGGAATCCGAATCCCCATTCCGACCTCAACCGCTCGTTCGAAATCAACCATCCAACGCATCCCGTCGTCCACAGGCAACTGGCCTGGGGGCGGCGTCACGGAACCGGGGCTGAGACTCACGGCGAGCACGTCCGGCACTGGGTTACCCCACACCGCGAAGACCTGCGCCTTGTCGCGGAAGCCGATTGCGCGCCAGCGATCGGGCAGCATCCGCGCTACCGCCGCGCGAGTCCAGTCGTCACCCTTCAAGTCCGGAGTGGGAAAGACGGGATCGACTGGCAGCGGCGCGTTCTCCGCGATTGGTTTCATGGGACTGTCGGAAGGATTCGTGGGAGCGGTTTGCAGCGCTACCCACGCCGCTCGCTGCGGCCCAGCCTGATCGACAAGAATGGACCAGACTTTCTTGCTGCGCGTCGCGTCATCGGCGGCGCGCCAAGCGGCTTCCCAATAAGCGCGGCCCCACTGCAACTCGGTCTGAGTCAACTCCGGCTCATGCGAATCAACGTGTATATCGTCAGGATAAATGCGTATGCACAGTTCGCGCTTCGCCTGACCGACGCCAAAGTAACGCGTTTCGAGGCGGACGGGCAGCATCGCTATCGGATAGGGATTGAGGTCGCCGATGAGTGTTGCGGGGTCAAGCACCAGCTCGAACTGTTTGAGCAGGTCGTTGACGACGCCCTTCGTGTCATTGACCTTTTGCTCGGCGGCGGTCTTGGCGGCGTCGAGCTGCGCGAGTTGCTGCTTGGCGTCAGC
>Ga0190272_10000267_pt1 | contig 30807 bp, 27 predicted proteins | sample Popmic504T_FD_133746 | JGI IMG/M metagenome (GOLD analysis project Ga0190272, IMG submission 133746) | Populus adjacent soil microbial communities from riparian zone of Shoshone River, Wyoming, USA - 504 T | ecosystem: Environmental > Terrestrial > Soil > Riparian zone | place: USA: Wyoming...
CGGCGCTTCGGTCTACGAATGCACCAGCGCCGACGAAGTCATCGACCTCGTGCAGGGTGGCCAAGGGGTGTTCGGCATCGCGGTCGGCCGAGTCTGGCGAGAGATCGAGGGCACGCTGGCGCAGATGCCTGGCGAGGTGCCCGGCGATGCAGAGGGTGACCCCGATCTTGGAGACTCTCCTGGAGATGAACTCGCGGCCAGGCGCCGCGCCCGCACCACTGGTTGACCACGTCAGGTCGGTAGCCACCAGGTAATCTGACACGGCTGCCCCTGGAGGAATCTGACGTGACGTTGCCGACGCGACGACCCTTGCGTGACTTAGAAACCGATATGCCGTTCGTGCGTCGTCACGTCGGACCGGGCCACCACCAAGAGGCACACATGTTGGGTGCCTTGGACTTTGACAGTGTGGACGCACTCATAGAGTCGGCCGTGCCCGATGTGATCCGCCTCCAGAAACAACTCGACTTGCCCCCCGCGGTGTCGGAGGTGGAGGTCCTCGACGAGCTTCGCGACATTGGCAGCCGCAACAAGCCCATGGTGCAAATGATTGGTCTGGGTTACTACGACACGTTCACCCCGGCTGTGATTCAGCGTCGCGTCCTGGAGAACCCGGGGTGGTACACCGCCTACACGCCCTACCAACCCGAAATTAGCCAGGGGCGCCTCGAAGCCTTGCTCAATTTCCAAACCATGATTGAAGACCTCACCGGCCTGCCCACCGCCAACGCGTCCCTGCTCGACGAGGGAACCGCAGTGGCGGAGGCGATGACCATGGCGATGCGGGCTGCCAAGGGATCACGGCGGCTCGTCGTTGACGAAGATGTCTTCCCCCAGACGCTCGCGGTACTACAAACGCGAGCTCGCCCACTCGGGATTACCGTCGAGACCGCTGCGCTCAACCCTGCCGCCCCGGGTACTGGACTCCCGGAAGGCGATATTGCCGGCGTCGTGCTCCAGTACCCGGCGTGCAGCGGTGCTGTTCGCGATCCGGAACCGGTCATTGCCGCTGCCAAGGCACGCGGGGCCACCGCGATCGTGGCGGCTGACCTGCTCGCCCTGACCCTGCTGAAGCCACCCGGCGAGATGGGAGCCGACGTCGTCGTGGGCACCACACAACGTTTCGGTGTCCCCTTAGGTTTCGGCGGACCACATGCAGGTTACATCGCCGTCCGCGCCGGGCTGGAACGACAGCTTCCGGGCCGACTGGTCGGAGTGTCGGTGGACGCCGACGGCGCACCGGCGTATCGGCTGGCGCTGCAGACGCGCGAGCAACACATCCGACGCGAGAAGGCCACCAGCAACATCTGCACCGCGCAGGTACTACTGGCGGTGATGGCCAGCATGTACGCGGTCTATCACGGTCCGCATGGTCTGCTTGGGATAGCCCAACGCGCCCACCGGCTGGCGGCGCTGATGACCGTTGGATTGCAGCGCACGGGCATTGAGATCGTCCATCAAGACTTCTTCGACACTGTGCATGCGCGCGTCCCGGGCCGAGCAGATGCTGTCATTGCGGCGGCGGCCGAGGCGGGCGTCAACCTGCGGCGTGTTGATGACGACACCGTCGGGATCAGCACCGATGAAGTAACGCTCCGGTCCGACATCATGGATATTTGGGGAGCCTTCGGGGTTGATTTCATCGACCTGGACGAACTCGACGAAGAGCTTCGCAACGGTGACTGGTATCGACTGCCGGTAGCACTCCGACGCACTTCGCCCTACTTAACTCACCCGGTGTTTCATCGCTACCGCAGCGAGACAGAGATGCTGAGATACCTGCGCAAACTGCAGGACAAGGACGTGGCCCTGGATCGGTCCATGATCCCCCTCGGTTCGTGCACCATGAAGCTCAACGCGACTACCGAGATGGCGTCCATCAGCTGGCCCGAGTACGCAAATATTCATCCGTTTGCTCCCATCGAACAGGCGCAGGGTTACCTCGAACTGATTGACCAGTTGGAGCAGTGGCTGGTTGCTATCACCGGTTACGACGCAGTTTCGCTGCAACCCAATGCAGGGAGCCAGGGCGAGTTCGCCGGACTCCTGGCCATTCGCGCTTTCCACCAGGCGAACAATGACTCTGCACGTGACGTCTGCCTCGTGCCCGCGTCCTCCCACGGAACGAACGCGGCCAGCGCCGTGATGGCGGGCATGCGTGTCGTCGTCATTGCCACTGATACCGACGGTCACCTCGAGATCGACGACCTCAAGGCAAAGATCGCCCTTCATCACGACGAGCTCGCTGCCCTCATGATTACCTACCCGTCGACGCACGGTGTGTACGAATCAGAGATCAGCGATGTCTGCGCCATGATTCATGACGCGGGCGGGCAGGTCTACGTCGACGGCGCCAATCTCAATGCGCTCGTTGGACTCGCGCAACCAGGAAAGTTCGGCGCAGACGTTTCCCACCTCAATTTGCACAAAACGTTCTGCATCCCCCACGGCGGCGGCGGCCCGGGGATCGGGCCGATCGGGGTTCGCGAACACCTACGTCCTTACCTGCCGAACCACCCGATGATGCCGGAAGCGGGGCCAACCACCGGAGTTGGTCCGATCACGTCGGCTCCGTGGGGGTCGGCGGGGATCCTGCCCATTTCGTGGGCCTACATTCGGCTGATGGGCCCAGACGGGCTCACCCATGCCACCAAGGCAGCCGTGCTTTCCGCGAACTACCTGGCTCATCGGCTACGCGACCACTACCCGGTGCTGTACACCGGCGACACCGGTCTGGTTGCCCACGAATGCATTCTCGATTTACGTGAGATGACCAAACAGACCGGCATCACGGTCGACGACGTCGCGAAGCGGCTCATCGACTATGGCTTTCATGCCCCGACCATGTCCTTTCCGGTGGCCGGCACGCTGATGGTCGAGCCGACCGAGAGCGAAGGGCTACGAGAGATCGACCGATTTGTTGACGCCATGATTGCCATTCGGAAAGAGATCGACCAAGTAGCCGCTGGCGAATGGAGCGTTGAGGCGTCACCCCTACGCAACGCTCCTCACACCGCGACGAGTTTGATGAACGATTGGTCGCAGGAGTACAGCCGTGACCTCGCGGCTTATCCCGTGTCGTCGCTGCGCCTCGACAAGTACTGGCCACCGGTGCGACGGATCGATGGGGCCTACGGCGATCGTCACCTGGTGTGCTCCTGTCCGCCGCCAGAAGCCTTCGAGCAGTAGCCTGCCTGCCGACGTGACAGGATGCTCACATGGCGTACCTCGCAGGGGTCGGCACAGCCTTAGCTGGGAATGAGTACGCCCAAGAGACCATCACGAGGGCTTTCGCTGATCTCGTGCTCGGCGAGGGGGCAAGCTCCAGCCAGCACGCTCTTGTGGAGCGGATCCACGCCGCCACTGGTGTGCGTCGTCGATTCCTTGCGTTGCCCTTGGAGCAGTACCCAGAACTCACGGGCTTCGGCGTGGCCAACGACGTGTTCCTCGATGTGGGTGTCGACATGGCCCGACGGGCTGCGCTCGACGCATTGGCGAAGACCGGCATCGAAGCGCACGACATCGACTATGTGATGACCGCGACGGTGACGGGCATTGCCGCACCCAGCGTCGACGCGAGGCTGGTACCCACTTTGGGACTTCGCGACGACATCAAACGTGTGCCGGTATTCGGGCTTGGGTGTGTGGCGGGCGCCAGCGGCATCGCCCGCGTCGCCGACTACCTCGCCGGACACCCCGACGACGTCGCGCTGCTGGTCTGCGTCGAACTTTGCTCCTTGACTGTGCAACGTGACGACGACTCGACCGCCAACATCGTGGGTGCTGGGCTTTTCGGAGACGGCGCCGCGGCTGTGGTCATGGTGGGGGAGCGGCGTGCTGCACGTTTGGGGCTGACCGCACCAAGGGTGGTCGCCTCGCGGTCCACGTTCTACGCGGATACCGAGCGAGTCATGGGTTGGGACGTCGGCGGATCAGGATTTCGTATCGTGCTGGCGCCGACGGTGGCCGACATCGTGCGAGCGAACATCGGCGATGATGTCAAACGATTCCTGGCCGACAACGAGCTTGACGTCGCGGAGATCACGCGGTGGGTGACACATCCGGGTGGACCCAAAGTGCTGCTCGCGCTCGCAGAAACATTGTCCCTGACCGGCGACGAACTCGAGCTGACATGGGAGTCGCTGCGTCACGTGGGGAATCTGTCTTCCGCCTCAGTCCTGCATGTGCTCAACGACACCATGGCCGCCCATTCAGGGGGCGTCCATGAGCCGGCCATCCTGATGGCGATGGGGCCTGGATTCTGCGCCGAATTCGTGCTGCTGGATTGGTGACAGGTGTCGAGCGACGTCTGGTTCACTCTCCTTGTAGGCGCGGTGGCCGTGGAGCGCATCCTCGAACTGGTCATCTCACAGCGCCATATCGCGTACAGCAAGTCGCGAGGCGGAGTTGAGTTTGGTCTTTCGCACTACCCGGCAATGGTGGCGATTCACGTCGGCTTGCTGGTGGGGTCAGTTGCGGAAGTCTGGCTCCTCGACAGGATCTTCTATCCGTGGCTCGGGTGGCCGATGCTTGCGATCGTCTTTGCTGCTCAAGGTTTGCGGTGGTGGTGCATCACCACTCTCGGCTGGCAGTGGAGCACCCGCGTTGTCGTGGTGCCGGAAGCGCCACTGGTGGGCGGCGGCCCTTACCGCTGGTCATCCCATCCCAACTACGTAGCCGTCGTCGCCGAAGGTCTGGCACTCCCGTTGGTTCACACCGCGTGGATAAGTGCCACGGTGTTCAGCGTCGCCAACGGAGTTGTGCTGCGGACGCGTCTACGAGTCGAACGGGAGGCACTGAGCCTGCTGCTCCCCGCCGAGGCCAAGGCTGCGCGACGGTGACGATGGACGTGGTGATTGTTGGGGGAGGGCCCGTGGGGCTGTTTGCCGCCATCCACGCAGCGCGAGCGGGCTTGCGGGTCACCGTGGTTGAACCGCGGGTCGAACCCATTGACAAGGCTTGCGGCGAAGGGTTGATGCCAACCGGTTTGCGGCTGCTCCAGCAAACGGGAGTGGACCCGCCCGGGTATCCGATGCTTGGCATTCGATACGTGGGCGCCGAGTCCGGAGATGGAGTGGCTGCCTCATTCCACCGAGGAGAAGGGCGAGGAATTCGCCGCACCGTTTTGCACGAGCACTTGGCTCGACGTGCCAAGCAACTGGGTGCTGAGACCACACATTGTCGTGCAGAGGGTTTGCAGAATCGAGAAACGCACATCGAGGTTCAAACGTCCACCGGAAGGCCGCTGAGAGCCGATTTCGTGATTGCGGCAGACGGACTGCATTCGCCGATCCGACAGGAACTCGGCCTGGCTGGCGCGCCGTCGAGCCGTCGTCGATTCGGCCTGCGGCGCCACTACCGTGTGGAACCCTGGACGCGATACGTCGAGGTGTACTGGTCAGCGATCGGGGAGGCTTACGTCACGCCGGTCGCCGAAGACCTGGTCGGGGTCGCGGTGCTGGCGAATCGCCGGGCGGGCAGCTTCGACAGCCTGATGCCACATTTTCCCGCCTTGAGTAGGCGGCTTGCTGGTGTATCGACTGTCGGCGGCGTGAGGGGCGCAGGCCCAATGGCGCAGGTGACGCGGCAGAGGACAAGTGGTCGCGCACTGCTCATCGGGGATGCGGCTGGCTACGTTGACGCCCTGACGGGGGAGGGGCTTTCGGTGGGATTCGCGATGGCCAAGGCGGCTGTTGCGGCGGTGGTGGCAGGGAGCCCCGACCAGTACGAGCGCCAATGGTCATCACTGACTCGTCAGCAAAGGTGGTCGACGTCTGCTCTTGTCAGCGCCACTGAACGAAGAATCGTCAGGCGAGCATTGGTCCCAGCGGCGAAGTCACTTCCATCAGTGTTCGAGCGGGTCGTGAACGCGCTCGCGTAGGCCGGCAGAGTTTCGCGAAAGCTAGTTACGGCCCTCTGACCCTTGGGCGTCAAAGAGGGTGTCCTGTTCGTGTTGTTCTCCGTGCATCCACGTGGCATGCCGCACCAGATAGCCTTTGGCTTCGGCAGCCTTAACAACCCGCAAGTCGTCGTCGACGAGCATAGCCACGCGGTCGGGTCCACCCAGCTTCTGGAGTTCATCCAACTTTGTGTAGCGCGCGGGTCGGCGGTCATTGTCGCGGCGCATGATGAGTTCACCCGCGGGGAACCGGTACTTGTCGAGCCAGACCTTGGTATCTACGCGGCAGCGCTCCGGCCGTCCTGTGAGGTAAACGACCGTAAAGCGCTCGGCGAGGTCTAAGGCGACTTCCAGACCTTCTGGCAGCAATGAGTCATCAACGGCGGCAGCGAAGAAGGCCTGCCAGTCTTTCGGTCGTTGCTCCACATGCTGGAGGCGATGGCGAACATCGGCCAGCACGCCGTCGATGTCGAGCACGGCAATGCGGTTCTGAGAACTCACACGTTGACGGTACCTGTGAAAATGGCCGGCTCCCTGTCGCGAAACTCCGACGGGGCCGACTCAATGAGGCAGCGTCCCTGTAGAGAGGCATTCGCTGCCTCCTGCGCGAGTGTCCATCGCCGCCACGGCGTGTCTTGGTCGTGGCGCTGGCAGAGAGCTTGCAGCAACGCTTGCGCGTCTTGAGGTTCCAGAGAGTCAATGGACTCCAAGACGGTCGGCACCGCGTCGTGTGAAAGAGTCGTGAGATACGTCAGATCGGTCGCTTGCTGTGAGGGGCGGTCGATATTGAATGCAGCGACTCGTGCTTCTGGATTGACGGCTGCGAACCCCAAGGTGGTGACCAACAAGGAAAGGCCAATGGCGCCGAGCAGCCAGTTGCGGTTGGTGCCCCAACCCAGCACCCAGGCGCAGAGGATCAGCAGCAGTGTTCCCATCCAGATTGCTGCCACGATGCAGGAGAGGCGCAACATGGTCAGCCCAAAAGTGTCGATGTAGAGACTGAGGCGGGTCATGGCAACGACGAGGATCGTCAGTGTCAGCAAGATGATGACGACGGAGAGTGCACGTTCGCTGGCTCGGGTGCCAGCCGCGGAGTTGCGCAGCCCATCGATGGCCATGATGACAACTGCCGAGATGAAGACGACGCCAAGTAGCTGGAAGTACCCCGAGCGCGCATACTCGGCGACAGTGATTCCTTCAGCCTGCAGTTGCGAAAGGCCACCACCTCGCGACGTAAACAGTTGCACTGCGACGAAGGCCGCGAAAAGGGTGGCCACCGACCCGAGAACGACGACAGCTTCATGTCGACCGAGTCGAGGACTGGCGGCACGGTATGCGGGCACTACGCCTCCACGACGTGCCAGCCGTGTGAGGATGACGGCGGCGAAGGTGGCGGCTACTCCGGTGAGGAGGGTTGCCGTGGCCGCTTCAGCCGACAGTGCGGGCCGCACGACTGAGCCAAACACGGGGTCGGCTGATGCGAGCAAAAGGAACAAGCCCACCAGAAGTGGCAGGGCTATCGCAACTCCCCGCAACCACCCAAGAAGCTTCTGCCGGCTTCCGGTCTGCGCCATCGAGGCGGCACCCCCAACGGCCCAAAGGGGGGCTCGGCTTGCCTCCGCGACGCTGCCTCGCAGGATCCCCGTTGCCGTCCGCCACGAGATGTCGAACACCGACACGCTCCGAGGAAGGCTGACCCAGGTCAACAGAAGCGCCGTGAGCGCCAGGGCCGTCGGAATGAGGACCCAGGGGCTGGATCGGACGGAGAAGACCAGCGCGGTCAGCACTGTGGCGGCGGCGAGGCCAAGATGGGCCGGCCGCTTTTGATACACCGAGGCGGACACGGTGGCGAGCAAAAGCAGGGAGACCAGCGTTACCGCAATGCCGCCAATGCCATCGTTAAACAGCACGGCCGTGACGGTGCCGAACAGGAGAAGAAGCACGACGGTACGCGGGGGTGCAGCTTCACGTTGCAGCGGCGCCAGCGGGCTCGACTGAGCCGGTGTCACGGTAGGAATGGTCACACCAACGACGCTAGAACGGCGTGCGGCTATCCGGCAGTCGCAGCGATCACCGATGCCGAATGACACTTGTCATGACTTTGTGAGAAGGCATGCCCGATCGGCCGATTGTCCGTGTGTCTGCTAGAGCCAGCCGTTTTCTTCTGCTATCCGGGCGGCTTGGGTGCGACTGTGCGCATTGAGTTTCTGCATGGCCGAGGAGAGGGTATTCCGAACTGTTCCCTCAGACAGGTGCAAGGTGCTTGCCAACTGGCTGGTCGACTCAATGGTGTCGACCAGCTTGAGCAATTCTGTCTCGCGCTCGCTGAGTGGGCTTTCGCCGCGCTGCAGGGCAGCCACCGCCAATGTGCTGTCGACGACGCGCTCACCCTTGGCGGTGCGCTTGATTGCGTCGATGAGCTCAGTAGGCGGGGTGTCCTTGAGCAGGAAACCCATGGCCCCGTTCTCCATCGCTCGCCGTAAGTAGCCCGGTCGCCCAAAAACCGTAAGTATCAGCACCCTGACATTGGGCAGAGCATCTTTCAGTTGTCCCGCCGCTGACAGTCCATCGAGGCCGGGAAGGTCGATGTCGAGAACCGCGACATCGGGGCGGTGTTGTTGGGACATCGGAAGCACCTCGTCGCCGCGGCTACATTCGGCCACCACGTCTAGGTCGTCGTCGCGCATGAGGAGGTCACGTAGAGCGCCACGCAACAACGTCTGATCCTCTGCGATAAGAAGGCGGATCATGAGGGCTCCGGAATCGTGACGCTTACGCGCCAGCCGCCGGTGCTCGGAACATCGACGGTAAGGATTCCGTCAACGGCCGTTACCCGCTCTCTCATGCCACTGAGGCCTGCGCCCCAGGCGGTTGCGTCACGCCCCACGCCGTTGTCGCGGACTTGCAGCGTCACGGTCTCTCCGGACTCAGACGACTCCGAGGACAGCGCGATTACGCACTCTGTGGCATTGCTGTGTCGGAGCACATTGGTCACCGATTCACGAAGAACCCATCCGAGCAGGGTCTGATTTGCCGGTTGCGTCACCGGGATGCTGGCCTCCAACCGGCACGTAATTCCTACCGACTCAAGCAGGCGACGGCTCAGGGGCTCTTCAGTACGCAGTTGAGGGGGGCGTGCGCCGGTGACCGACTCGCGCATGAGGCGTAGAGAGTTACGTGTGCCGTTAACAACTTGGTCCGCACGGGATCGCACGTCGGGTTCGGCATCTTGCAAGTCCATACGTAGTAACTCGGCTTGCAAGATGGTGGTCGTGAGTTCTTGGCCCAACTGATCGTGCAAGTCCCGCGCGAAGTCCATGCGAGCCTCGACGCTCGCCAAACGATGCAGGTCTTCTTGCGTGCGGTTGAGGGCGACCTGTGCCGAAACCACCCGCCGCACGGTGACGGCGGCAGACCCAAAGAGGGCAGCAATCAGCCCAACCTGGATCGAAATGGTGCCGTCCACGGAGTTCCACGTGGCAACGGTGATGAAGGTGACGCCAGCGACCAGCCACACGCCAATCCGCCAGCGGAATGCAGCTCCGGCGACGATCACGGCGTAGTAGAACGGGAAGACGCCGGCAGGTGACACCAGGGTGAGGATGATGGCTCCCGCGAGCACTGCCGCGACGGCTACGCCCTGTTGCCAGGATTCCGGGCCGGCCGCGAGCTTGGCCCAAAACCACACCCACCCCGCGGAGAGGAGGGCGATGCCGGTGAGGGACCAGGCTCGGTCGGCGCTGTCGAGTTCGTCCAACCGAGTGACTTCGCGCAGCAGCACGATGGCGACAAAACTAATCATCACCAGGCGTCCGAAATACAGCTCGCGGGGGAGTAGCAGCCTGGAGTCTTCGGTGAGTTCGATGGTCATGGTGAAACGATTGTGACGGATCGAAGGCGGAAGATCCGCCACCTTGGCACTAGGAAACCGTGCGAACCTCTGCTTCTAGCTCTTCCGCGTCAAAGGTTTCCAGGTCCGGCGCGGTCTCTTGGGTCTTCCGCAGTGGGATGTGCGGAACAAATAGCGCCAGGATGAAGGCGATCCCCATGATGGGAACGGCGACCAAGAACGTGGTGTCGATGGCACGTGCGAAGGCCGCGAGCACCTCCTCCTGCAGGGCCGGGGGGAGTGCATCGATGTTTGCTATCGATGCTGTTGGGTCGCCGCCAGATGAGCCGCCTGGGATGACGCCGGATAGTTCTGCCGCTAGCCGGGCTGCCCAAACCGCTCCAAAGACGGCAGTGCCGAACGAGCCGCCGATCGAACGGAAGAAGGTCGAACCGCTGGTGGCGGTGCCGATGTCGCGAGGTTCTACCGAGTTCTGCACGGCCAGTACCAACACCTGCATGACGTTTCCGAGCCCCGCGCCAAGCACCGCCATGGCGATGGCCATCTGCCAATAAGGCGTGGTGCCGCTCAGTTGCGAAAGCATCAGCAGCCCGATCGTTGCCAGCGCCGTTCCGATGATGGGGAATGGCCTATACCTGCCGGATCGGGTGATGAGACGCCCACTGACGATGGAGGTCGTGAGGAGACCGGCCATGAGGGGCAGGAGTTGTAGCCCGGCCACGGTCGGCGACGAACCATTGACTACTTGCAGATAAATCGACAAATAGATGATTGATCCGAACATCGCGAAGCCGACCACGAATCCAATTCCGGACGTGATGGTGAACACCCGGTTGCGGAACAACTCCATCGACACCATCGGTTCTGGGTGCCGCAGCTCCTGCCAGACAAACGCCGCGAGAGCGCCGACGCCAAGCACGGCGAGTCCAATGATTTGCGGGGAGACCCAGGCGTACTCAGCGCCACCCCACACGGTCACGAGGAGGAGGGCGCTGACTCCGATGACAAGTAGTGCTGCGCCAACCCAGTCGATGCTGTGCTTGGTCCGGTGACGGGGGAGATGCAACACCGCGCCGAGGACAACAAACGCGGCGATACCTAGTGGCAGGTTGATGTAAAAAATCCAGCGCCATGAAAGGTGCTCGGTGAACAGTCCGCCAAGGAGTGGCCCAATCACGCTCGCTACCGCGAACACACCACCGAACAGACCGACATAGCGACCGCGCTCTCGTGGGGGAATGAGGTCGGCGATTACCGCCATCACCAACACCATCAGCCCGCCACCACCCAAGCCTTGCAGCGCGCGGGTGGCAATAAGTTCAAGCATGTTCTGCGACAGACCGGCAAGCATCGAACCGATGACGAACACAACCACAGACGACTGCAGCATCAACTTGCGGCCGTAGAGGTCGGATAGCTTGCCCCAGATGGGCGTACTGGCAGTCGCAGCCAGCAAATACGCAGTAACAACCCAGGAAAGTTCGTTGAGGCCGCCGAGGTCGCTGGTAATCGTCGGAAGCGCGGTGGAAACGATGGTCTGGTCGAGTGCGGCCAACAGCATTGTCAGCATCAGCGCGCCCAGGGCCCACCAAAGGTGCGGGGTGCTAGGCGACGAGTCTTCGGGTGTAGGCGAGTGTTCGGGTGTAGCGGTGGTCACACGGTCTCCATATCTTGTGCGAGCCGACGGGCGAGTCGGGTGAATGCAGCAGCGTCTTCATCGGACCAGTTGGCGATTGCTGCGCCCAAAAGATCGCGGTGCTGCTGTCGGGTTTCGGTTACGAGCGTGCGGCCAGCGTCGGAGATGGACAGCAGCATCGCCCGTCCGTCTCCTGGGTCGGGGGAGCGAACGATGTAGCCAGCTGCCTCTTGGGTGCGGAGGTGGCGGCTGACCGTCGAGAGGTCAAGGCAGGCGCGTTCAGCCAGATCGGTGGCCCGGAGAGGGCCAAGCTCGATGAGTTCAGCCAGCAGGGCAATGGCGGAGCGGTCGTGAGCGTCTACGGAAGCCTTGCGGCGGGCGGTCAGCACGACATCGCGAAGGGCGTCCACCAACTCCGAAACCCGCGCCTCCGTGAGCTCTTTTGCTACCAGGGTGCCATTGGCGGTGGAGGCGGTGGAGGCGTCATTGGTCGCCAGAGAGCCCTTGGCAGTTTGAGGGGGCTTAGTTGCTTGCACCATGCAACTATATCCCCCCGAAACACCCGCGAGAAGGACGCCCTCATCACTCTCCGCGTACCTAAAGCCGCCCTCTCAAGGTGATCCGGAACGATTGCTAGTGGGGCGTCCCGTCGCGCCCGCGTCTTTGGGCGAGGCTCTGGGCCTGCCCGGTGTGCACATCGCTGACCCACTCCCAGCCGGGCTGAGCCGACGCGCCGATGCGCGGGTCATCGGGAGCATGGCCGTCACGCAAGGCATGCACGTACGCCCGATCCAGGTCGATTCGTGCGCGTACCTGCTCAGCTCTGCCGGCGGACCCATGACCGGGGATGACGACATCGACGTCGTCTGCCACGCCCTCGAGCAGGCTTAGCCCAACGAGGTAGCCGTCAATTGGGTCATTGGTGCCGTCGAAGTCGTCCAGCATCGGAATCAGGACATCCGAAAGCATGTCGCCGGCGACAAGAACACCGCGCTCCTCGATCAGCAGGGCCGCGTGACCAGGGGCGTGAGCCGGATGCTCGATGATCCGGACTCGAGGGCCGTCCCAAGGAATCTGCCCAGTTCCGGCGGGCAGGCCGGTAATGAGGCCGAACAGATCCAGCGGTACCTCATCGGCGATTTCTGGCGGCAATCCCTCGGCGGCATGGGTCTTCCAATCCGCTTTGGAGCGCACATCCCGCATGAAATCCGCGCAACGGGCTGTCCCATAACGGGGCGCCTCTCCAAACTCGGCGTGCCAGAGCACGTGATCCCAATCAGGATGCGTCGCGAAGCCTGCCACAACGGGCTGGCCCGAATCGGACAGGTCGTTCGCGAGGCAGTTCATTTCGTCGTCCGTGATCCCGGGGTCGATGAGTAATACGCCGGCCCGTCCTTGGACGACAACGGTGTTGTTCTGGAGCAACGCGCTCTGGTGGACCAGCACGCCCTCGGCGACTCGCGTCAGCATGGGGGCTCCTTCCGCTTCGGTCATATACGCATTACTTGACATAATGTTCATTATCGGCGTTGCATCACGAGACGCCCTAGGGTCGATGCAGCCAAGAAATCAGATCCTGATCTTGGTACGCCAGGGCGGCCGCACAGTGCTCGTAGTCGGCCATCTCCTCCGCGCTGAGCAGTTCCCGTCCAGCACCTGACGAACCACGACGGAAGAACGCCTCGGGGTCCTTCAGCACCCCGGACGCCCCGGGTATCAATTGGGAGGACCGCTCGCGCATGCGGGTGAAAGTTGCAGCCTCAACAAGTTCCGGCCAGCACTCGTTTGGGACGGTGATGTCGAGTCGATCCGCGATGTAGCGCATTTGCCCGTCGAGGTCGGCGGAGAGATCGGCGTAGTGCACGAGCAGGATGTTGGAGTGGCTTCGCCGAGCCCAGGCGTCCGCGAGATGCCACATGACGCCGGGCAGGGAGTCCATTGCTTCACGTGGATCGCGCTCGGCTCGAATCCACGCCAGCAGCCAGTCGTGCACAGGAATCTGCGGTTTCGAAGGGTCGCCCGGGGCGGGATGCATGGTCAGGGCGGCCATCCGATCGCGGTCGATGTTGTTGCCCTGGTAGTACAGGGAGACAGCCATATCGAGTGGATGGCGCGCGACAACGATGTACGTCACGCGGTCGTCAATCGGGATCCCGTCCAGCGGCGTGTGGGTCTTGATAAACCTCCGGTGTTCCTGCGCCGCGAGCCGCTCGTACACCTCCTCCTTCGGCGCTACCTGAAAGTCCAACCAAGGCGATATCTCCTCGAGAGGTGCGGGCAGTTCTGTGCTCTGGAAAATCAGTAGTGCGCAGATCATTTGCGCCCACGTGGTGCCGCTCTTAGAGCGGGTGCTGATCACGATGTCCCCGTCCCGGAACGGGAAGTCCGTCCACCGGGCGCTGTCCTCTTCGGGCGACTGGTAACGCACAGGCTGCGTGGACACACGACAATCGTATGTGTGCGGCGCTGCGCGATCCGGCCGACGAGATCCGCCGAGTTCCAAGCCCTCAACGAGAGCCGGTGGACTGAGCTTCCAGCAGCATTTTGAGGCGCCCGGTCTGCGGTGCCCGATCGCCTATGAGCACTTCACTACCGTGACCCAGGATGAAAGACAATGGCCGCAGGCTGTCAGGCACTCCCCCGTACTGGCCAGCCGGTACGCAGATCATGTGGCGATACGGCGACGGGCCACTCGGGACGGGGTCCGCGCTCACCCGAGACGGCAACGTATCTGTACCGCACTTCGCCGAACCAGTCACCGTCGTGCGGGACGATGCCCACGCTCTCGTCGCGTGGCTTGCAACGGGAACGCCCGTGCAACGCGCGGCGCGAGCAGATGGGTTGGGCAAACGTAGCGACAAGAACACGCTTTTCACGGCTGACACAGTGCATGAGGTGAGTGTCTGGAACGGATATGACGTCCTCCGCATCGCGCCCACGAAGCGGCCTTGGTCTGTCTGGGTTTTGTTCGCTGAGCACACCAGAGAGTTTTCGAGCTGGTATGTCAACCTGGAGGAACCGCACGTCCGTGATGAGCGGGCCGTGTACACCACTGACCGCGTGCTGGACCTCGAGGTGGAGCCTGACCGGACCATTGCCCGCAAAGACGAGGACGAACTTGTCCTCGCCGTCGTGCAAGGGCAGTACGACGCTGCCACGGCCGCAGCAATCGAGGCTGAGGCTGCCGTGGTCGAAGCGATCGTCGCCGACTGGGGTTCGCCGTTCTGCGATGGGTGGGAGCACTTCCGACCCAATCCCGACTGGCCGATCCCCGGACTGCCCAACATCCGCGCGTAAGGCTCAGGCGCTGACGTAATTAGCGAGGTGTTCGCCGGTCAGCGTGGATTGTTTGGCGACCAAGTTCGCGGGGGTGCCCTCGAACACGATGCGTCCGCCATCGTGGCCGGCGCCCGGACCGAGGTCGACAATCCAGTCGGCATGCGCCATCACGGCCTGGTGATGCTCGATCACAACCACTGACTTACCCGAGTCGACAAGCCGATCGAGTAGGCCGAGCAGTTGTTCGACGTCGGCGAGGTGGAGCCCGGTAGTCGGCTCGTCCAGTACGTAGATCTCGCCGTTGTCAGCCATTTGAGTGGCCAGTTTGAGTCGTTGTCTTTCTCCCCCGGACAGCGTGGTGAGCGGCTGGCCAAGACTGACGTATCCAAGCCCGACATCAGTGAGACGGGACAGGATCTTCTCGGCCGCGGGAAGCTTGGCGCCGTCACCGCGAAAGAAGGCCGCTGCTTCGGTGACCGACAACGCGAGCACCTCTGAGATGTCTTTCCCTGCGAGTCTGTATTCCAGCACCTCGGCCTGGAACCGCTTGCCCTCACACTCTTCGCAGGTGGTTTCCACTGTAGCCATTACCCCAAGTTCGGTGTAGATGACGCCCGCGCCGTTGCATGCCGGGCATGCTCCTTCGGAGTTGGAGCTAAAGAGCGCTGGCTTGGTGCCAGTGGCCTTCGCAAACGCCTTCCGAATCGGGTCGAGGAGGCCGGTGTACGTCGCTGGGTTGCTCCGACGCGAACCGCGGATCGCGCCCTGGTCAATCACCGCGACGCCATCAGCGTCAGCCACCGAACCTTGCACCAGCGAACTCTTACCAGATCCAGCTACACCGGTGATGACACAGAGCACCCCGAGCGGTATGTCGACGTCTACGTCCTGGAGGTTGTGGGTCGAGGCGCCGCGGATCTCAAGTGCACCAACCGGTGAACGCACCAATTCCTTCAGCGTTGCGCGGTCGTCGAGATGGTGGCCGGTGGTGGTGTCGCTCTTGCGCAGTGCCGCCACGGTTCCCTCGAAGACAACTTCGCCTCCGCCGGTTCCGGCACCTGGTCCGAGGTCGACGACGTGGTCGGCGATGGCGATGGTCTCGGGCTTGTGCTCGACGACGAGCACCGTGTTGCCCTTGTCGCGGAGTTGCAGCAACAAGCTATTCATCCGCTCAATGTCGTGCGGATGTAGTCCAATCGTGGGCTCATCGAACACGTAGGTGACGTCGGTGAGTGATGAGCCAAGATGACGGATCATTTTGGTGCGTTGGGCCTCTCCCCCGGACAGCGTGCCGGACGGACGGTCCAGCGACAGGTATCCCAAACCAATCTCGGCGAACGAGTCGAGGAGGTGTTGCAGCCCAGAAAGCAAGGGTGCTACCGAAGGTTCATCAAGGTCGCGCACCCAGTCGGCGAGGTCGCTGATCTGCATGGCACAGGCGTTCGCAATGTGGATTCCCTGGATCTTTGACGAACGCGCCTCTTTGCTCAGACGGGTGCCGTCGCACTCGGCGCAGACGGTGAACGTCACGGCGCGCTCCACGAACGCACGAATGTGTGGTTGCAAGGAGTCGACGTCCTTGGACAGCATCGACTTCTGAATTTTGGGGACGACGCCCTCGTAGGTCAGGTTGATGCCGTCGACCTTGATTTTGGTCGGCTCTTTGTAGAGCAGATCGTGCATTTGCTTCTTCGTGTACTTGCGGATCGGCTTGTCGGGATCGAAGAACCCGCAGCCGCGAAAGATCCGTCCGTACCAGCCATCCATGGTGTACCCAGGGATCGTCAGCGCACCCTCGTTGAGCGACTTGGTGTCGTCGTATAGCGCGGACAGGTCGAAGTCGGTGACCGACCCCATGCCTTCGCAGCGCGGACACATCCCACCGAGGCGGTTAAACGTCGCCTTCTTGGCTTGCGTCTTACCGCCGCGCTCGACTGTGATCGCGCCGCTGGCCTTCACGGAGGGGACGTTGAACGCGTAGGCATTCGGCGATCCGATATGAGGCTTTCCCAGTCTGCTGAAGAGGATGCGCAGCATCGCGTTGGCATCTGTTGCCGTGCCCACCGTCGAGCGTGGGTTGGGACCCATCCGCTCTTGGTCGACGGTGATCGCGGTGGTGAGTCCTTCAAGCACGTCGACATCCGGACGCGCCAGCGTAGGCATGAATCCTTGGACGAACGCGCTGTACGTCTCGTTGATTAGGCGCTGCGACTCGGCGGCGATGGTGCCAAACACCAGCGAACTCTTGCCTGAGCCAGAGACGCCAGTGAACGCCGTCAGCCGACGTTTTGGAATCTCAACGCTGATGTCTTTGAGGTTGTTCACCCGTGCACCGTGCACCCGGATCACATCGTTCACTCGGCGCTAGCTCCGTTCCTGAATGCGGATGAGATTCCCGGCGGGGTCGCGAACCGCGCAGTCGCGAACTCCATACGGCTGCTCGGTGGGCTCCTGCACGATCTCGGCGTCGCTGGCCTGCAGTCGTTCGAACGTGCCGTCGAGGTCCTTGGTGGCGAGCAAGAGCATCGCGTAGGTGCCTTTGGCCATCATCTCGGTGATAGTGCGTCGCTCGTCGTCGGTGACGCCGGGGTTGGCGGCGGGTGGATCGAGGACGATCGATGTACCCGGCTGGTCGGATGGGCCGACGGTGATCCAACGCATCGTGCCCTTGCCAACATCAGCGCGAACCTCGAAGCCGAGGGTGTCGCGGTAGAAGGCCAAGGATGCATCGGGATCGCTGTGCGGGAGGAAACTCGCGTGAATGTTGATGTCCATGAGCTCAGACTAGTTGCGACTTCGACGCGCGCGCTTCTCGATTCCTGATCGGCCTGCTCACCTGTTTCACCACGCAGGCAGGCATCCAATCTGTAGGCCGAGCTTCCTGGATTGCCTGGACCGCCTCGCTCCGATAAGTGCTCGGCGGGACGCCAACCAACTCTGTGAAGCGGGTGCTAAACGTGCCAAGTGACGAGCAACCGACCGCGAAGCAAACGTCGGTAACGCTGACGTCCCCGCGGCGAAGGAGCGCCATCGCCCGCTCAATGCGTCTCGTCATCAGATAGGAGTAAGGCGACTCTCCGTACGCGAGCCGGAACTGGCGGCTCAGGTGCCCCGCCGACATATGCACGCCAGCCGCTAGCGCCTCGACATCAAGTGGCTCGGCGTACTCCCGGTCGATCCGGTCGCGCACCTTCCGCAACAGTGCGAGTTCTTGCAGTTGCCGGTCATCGGCCGGATGAGTTGTCACCCGCGAGATCCTGCCACGTCCGCCGCTTTGCGCGATGGACTCCAAGGTCCTACGCGATAAAGAACGCACGCGTCACTGTCGATGATCACTATTGAACTGCCCCACGAGTGCATGGGACAAGGTGTGGAATCTGAGATCGAGCGTGTGCTGGCCGAAGGGCGGCTGAAGTTTTCCACCATGGACTCAGGACGCGTGAGTCGGGTGGAAAGTTTGGTGTTCGCCAGGGCAGCCATGTCCAACGCGGTCGGCTTGATTCCGGTAGCGGAGGCGGCCGCTGAGGCGATCCGCGCCATCGTGCCGGCGATGGAAGTGTCCATCAGTCTGCTCGATGGTGCCTACTTTTGGGATCTTGTCTTTGTATCGGATCGCGACTTACCGTACCCGCGGTTTCCCGTCGATTCCCGCACCCCGATCGCAGACTTCCCGATCGCGACAGAACGCGTGCTCTCTGGCAAGGGCTACTTCAGTGGAGACGCGGCCGACGAGGCGGTCGTCGAGTATGAGCGGCAGTGGTCTGATGTTGAGGTCGGAGCCATCATGGGCGTGCCCATCGTTGCGCTAGGCGGGGTACACGGCGAAGTGTTCTTCGTGCGCGACACGGAACAACCTCCCTTCACTCGCGATGATCTGGACATCGTCTCGGAGATTGCCTCCCTGTTTGGTGCCCGTTTACCCGCACTTTTGTCCAACTATGTGGACCAGCAGACAGAACCGGGGCCAGCCCCGGCCCTGGCCAACAGGCTCAATGACCTGCTGGCTGACCGCTAGCGCCCGATTTCGAATCCTCTGAGGAGTCATCAAAATCATCGATAAAGAATGATATCGACTTATCGGTAATACCAGCTCGCGATCAAGACCGCGTTTGAACGTGCGCCATGCTTGGGCCTATGTCCTTTGAACCTGACGAACAACCGATCGCGGACGCAGTTCGGGGAGCCATGCCGGGCTTGGTTGCCGACCTGAAGCGTCTGGTCGCGCTTCCATCGTGCGCGTTTCCCGGTTTTCCCGCGGAACCGGTGCACGCGATGGCCGCGGCAACCGTCGACTTGTTGCAGCGTTCGGGCGTCGCGAATGCGCGCACCGTCGATGTGCCTGGCGGCTACCCGATGGTCTACGGCGACGTGCTTGGCTCCCCCGGGCTTCCGACCGTCTTGCTGTACGCCCACTACGACGTACAGCCGGCCCCTCTTGAGCAGGGATGGACGGTCGACCCGTGGCACCCAGTCGAACGTGACGGTCGGCTGTACGGGCGGGGCGCGGCGGATGATAAGTCGGGCATCGCGATGCATGCGGCGACGCTGCAAGCGTTCGGCGAGGCCCTACCCGTCAACGTCAAGGTGGTCATCGAAGGCGAAGAAGAGACCGACAGCCACCTCGAAGACTTTGCCCTGGCCAACCCCGAGTTCTTCAGCGCCGACGTGTGCATCATCGCGGACGGTGGGAACGACAAAGTGGGGAATCCGCTTGTTTGTACCGCCTTGCGAGGCGTCGCGTCGTGCAATGTCGAAGTGCGAACGTTGGAACAAGCTGTTCATTCGGGCATGTATGGCGGCGCAGTCCCGGACGCACTCCTGGCCCTGATCCGGATGCTTGCCACCTTGCACGACGACAGCGGGAACACGGTCGTGCCGGGCCTCGCCGGCGGGCCGTGGACGGGGGCAGATCTCGACGAAGATCAGCTGCGGGTCATGGCTGGTGTCCGTCCGGGTGTCGGGCTTGTGGGCGACGGCAGCGTCAATAGCCGTTTGGTGAGCAGACCTTCCGCGACGGTGATTGGCCTCGACGCGCCGAGAGTGGACGGCGCTGTCAACGCACTCATCCCGGTGGCTCGCGCCACCGTGTCGCTGCGCATCCCACCGGGTGCCGATGCCGACGAGGAGATGACGAAACTCACCGCCCATCTTCGTGCCGTCGCACCTTGGGGTGTCGAGCTCACGATCAGTGAGGGACGTCAGGGTGCCGCTTTTAGCACGCCCTCCGATGGGCCGGCGCTGAAGGCTGCCCTTGGTGCCATGGAATCCGCCTATGGCAGCCCCGCGGGTCTCACCGGGTCGGGCGGCTCGATCCCCTTGCTCAACACGCTCCAACAGCTGAATCCGAAGGCGGAGTTCATCGTGTGGGGGGCCGAAGACGCCATGCAGGCGAACATTCACTCCGCCGACGAGAGTGTTGATCTTGGGGAGCTTGAGAGTGCCACTCTGGCGCAGGCGGTTTTCCTGTCGCGGCTGGCGGATGTGAAAGTCGCCACATAGGCGTGCTGACACGCCGTATTTGACCATTCGGGCGTACCAGAACCGGCCCCGATGTCCGATAGCATTGTGAGACACATTTGCGCGCCGTGAGGGATCCGAACGACCTGGGAATCCGTCGCATAGGTAGCGGTGTTGTTTTGAAGGAAACCCTGCGGGTACGTCAGCCATCACCCCGGCGACCACCCGTCTGACCGGGCCACCCCGCCCTGGAGGCAGTTATGAGCGAGCGAGCCCTACGCGGCACGCGACTTGGAGCGACGAGCTACGAGACCGACGATGGTGTCCAGCCCGCCGCCCGGTTACTGATCAACTACGACTGCCCAGAAGGCCACAGTTTCACCATGCCCTTCTCTGTCGAGGCTGACGTGCCGGCCCGCTGGGAGTGCCGCCAGTGCGGCGCCGTCGCGATTGCCCGCGACATCCCGTTGCCAGAAGAGAAGATGGCCAAGCCACAGCGCACCCACTGGGACATGCTGCTAGAGCGGCGCACGATCCCCCAGCTCGAGGAGTTGCTCGAGGAGCGCCTCGAATTGCTGCGCGCCGACGGCGGTGTTCCTGCACCCCGCAAGAACAAGAGCGCTTAGCTTCCAAGTTGTCCCTGGCCGTTGGTTCCACTCGGCGGTTCGCGATGAGGGTCGTCCGGGTCGACGACCTGCCCGGGCACCACATCGCCGGGTCGCACAATGCGCACGCGCGTGATGGTCGTTGAGATTGACGGATAGCGGCGCATCACCGCGTTCCCGACGCCGACGCGAATGAGCGCCCTCACCGGCGGGATGAGCATCAGCAGGCCGATCGCACCGGTGACAAAGCCAGGGGCGAGCAACAGGAAGCCTGCGAAAGCTTGCATGGCGAGGTCTGCCGACTTGGGCGCCATGGCGGCTGCCTGCGACACCGGCATCGCGGCTGTCTCGCCCGCGAAGACGCGCGCCTTGCGGTAGGAAGTGCGCATCACAAAGAAGCCGAGCGTAGAAAGCGCCAACAGCGCGAGCAGCGTCCAACTCCAGCCGATCTGATCAGCGACCAGCACCGCGACGTAGATCTCGGTGATGGGCAGTGCGATGAGCACGATAAATACGATGAGTCCCATCAACGCCTCCACTTCTTGGTGAGCTGCGCGGCTCTATTGCGCACTCCCCAGTCGGTCACTCGCCATAAAGCTTCCGCAACGATGGCATTGCTCATCTTGCTTTCCCCCACTTCGCGCTCAATGAACGTGATGGGGACTTCCACGATCCGCAGTCCGGCTGCCGCCGCGCGGCGAGTGAGATCGACCTGAAAGCAATACCCCTGTGACTGGACGCTCCGCAGGTCAATGATTTCGAGCGCAGTCGTACGGTAGGCGCGAAAGCCAGCTGTGGCGTCACGCACGGGAAGGTTGAGCATGACCCGGGTGTAGGCGTTGCCGCCCTTGGACAACAGCAGCCGTGAGCGCGGCCAGTTTTGGACCTCTCCCCCGGGCACCCATCGGGACCCGATGGCCAGGTCGGCAGCTTCGAGAGCGGCGAGTAGCCGAGGGACATCCTCAGGCTGGTGTGAACCGTCGGCGTCCATTTCCACCATTGCATCAAAGCCGCGGCCCATGCCCCATCGAAAACCTGCGAGATACGCAGCACCCAAGCCTTGTTTTGCCGTTCGGTGCAGTACGTGGACCGCGGATTCGTCAGCGGCGATCTGGTCGGCGATCCCTCCCGTACCGTCGGGCGAACCGTCGTCGACCACCAGAATGTGTGCATCGGGCGTTGCCGATCGGGTGCGGTGCACCGCGAGGTGAATGTTGGCTGCCTCGTTGTACGTCGGGATGACGACGAGCGGTGAGGTGACGGTCCCACTCGGCTCAGTCACCACTGCTCCCCTCTCCGGTGTTCCTCCGACGAACCCTTATCGCTTGTGCAAGGGCAAGTATCGCAAGGATTGACATCAGCAACTCAGGCCACGCCCCGACTCTGGTGGCCAGTGTTCGGTCAGTGCGTGCGGGCACCTCTGCGACTAGGACATCTTGGGTGAACTCCGCAGTGCGTGCCACGATCTGTCCATCGGGCTCGATGATGGCGCTGATCCCTGACGTAGCCGCCACCAGCACGCTGCGTCCATGCTCAACGGCGCGAAGTTGGGAGAGCGCGAGTTGTTGCTCAACCTGGCCAGTACCACCATACGTTGCGTTGTTGGTCTGCACGGTGATGACTTCTGCGCCACCTGCCACCACGTCGCGAACAACGTCGTTGAACCCCACCTCGAAACAGATCACATCACCAATCACGACCGGACCAAGGCTGAGGACACCCGGTTTGTCGCCACGCGCGAAGTCACGAGGAATGCGATCCAAACGACTAATCAGCGGGGCCAGTTGCGATCGGAAAGGGATGTACTCGCCAAAGGGCACGGGGTGCCGCTTCACGTAGGTCTCCCCAGGGCCGATGTCCGGCGACCAGACAATCCCGGAGTTCAGTAACGCGGTCCCGTCGTCAGTCTCGGTGACGACGCCGACCAGGGTGGGAGCGTCGACGGCGCGGACGGCCTCATCGATGAGGTTGAACGCAGCTGCGTTGAGCACGGGGTCTATGTCGGAGGCGTTCTCTGGCCAGATCACCAAGTCTGGTTGCTGGACACTGCCTTCGGCGACGTCAGCGGCGAGTTGCACGGTCGCGTCGACATGTCCGCGCAGCACCGCTTCACGTTGTCCAAAGGCATCCATCCCGGTGCGCGGCACGTTGCCTTGCACAACTGCGGCGTTCACCGGGGTGCCACTCGTTGGGCGGGGAACCAACATCGCGGCGAGTGCGACTAGCACGGCCAAGGCAACGAAGGAACCGGTCTTGACACGTTCGCCTGAACGCGCGAGCAACGCTGCGCTGATCAGTGAGCCGCAGAGTGCAACAAAGAACGACAGCAGTGGTGCCCCACCTAGGGCCACCCAGCCCGTGAACGTGCTGTCGCTGTTGGCAAAGGCGAGCCTTCCCCAGGGGAACCCGCCAAATGGGACGCGCTCGCGAAGTGCTTCAACAAGGACCCACCACAGCGCTATCCAGAGGGGCCACCACCTCAGAGCGCGCAGCAGTGTCATGCCGACGGTGAGGAGCATGAAGAACGACGCGCACAAAAACGACAAGGCGATCCATGCATCGATGCCGATCACGCGCAGCCATGGCATCAGACCAAGGAAGAAGACCATGCCGGCGGCAAGGCCGAGCATGAGCGAAAGCCGCACCGAAACGTTTCCTGCCACCAGCACGAGCAGCGTGACGGCGAGCACGCTGAGAGGCCAGAAGCCGTACGGAGGGAAGGAAAGAACGAGCAGCGCGCCCGCGCTTAGTGCGCCCAACACGCGCAGCCAACCGGGCAAGGCTTGCTCAGGCTCAGTCATCGCTGCTCATCGAGCCGATTGTAGGTGGGAGTCAGCGGGTGTTACGACGACGCTGGGATGACAATTGTGCCTACCGCGGTGGTACTGAGGATTGGTTCCGCTAGTACCTCGGCGGCGGATTCGCCGAGATCTGGCCGCCCACGGCAGACGATGTGGGACGCAAACGTAATCTCCCGGCTGCGACGGCCGACACGAGTCACGGTGGCAGAAACTTCGAGGGTGTCCCCCGCACGCACCGGCGCGATGAACTGTACCTCGGAGTACGAGGCAAACAGGCCTTCGTCCCCATCGGTCTGAATACAGGCTTCGGTGGCAACGTCCCCAAAAAGTCCCAGTGTGTAGGCGCCGTCGACGAGGTTTCCGGCGTAGTGGGCGTGTGAGTAGGGCACGTACCGTCGATGCTTAACAACGGTGCCGAGCCGGGCGTCGTCACTCATCGCCGCGGTCCCCTTGCCTTTGACTTCGGTGCCGTCTTCTTGCGACCCGTCGATTTACTGGGCTGCGGTGGACAAAGCCGGTGAACTAAGTAGCTGGCAACCTCTCCGGGAGTGGTGCCCTTGACGAAGACCCGGTCAACGCCGAGAGCCGCGGCACCGGCTTCGTCGAAACGGGGACCGCCGACCACAAGGACTGGCGCTTGGCCCGCCGGATAGGCCTCGCGGAAGGCAGCCGACATGGACGTCACGTTGTGAATGTGTGAATCGCGTTGCGTCACCACCTGGCTGACCAGCACGGCGTCGGCCTTGAGTCGGTGTGCGCTGGCCACCAGGTCTGGGACCGATACTTGAGCGCCGAGGTTGTGCACTTCGAGCTCGGCGTATGCCTCGAGACCCTTTTCTCCTGCCCAACCCTTGATGTTCAAGATGGCGTCGATTCCGACGGTGTGCGCATCGGTGCCGATGCATGCACTGATCACTACCAGCGGACGGCGTAACGCCTTCTTGACCGCTGTTGCCACCTCTTTGGGGGACAGCAAGGCAAATTCACGTCCAACAATCTGCACCTTGTCGAGTTCGACCAGGTGGTGTGCTCGTCCGTACACGACAAAGAAGGTGAAGTCTGGTCCCATAGGTTTGGCGTGAACCACCAGTGCTGGATCCAAGCCCATCTTGTTGGCGAGCTGCAGCGCGGCGCCCTCGGCCTTCTTGTGGTGGGGAATGGGCAGGGTAAAGGACACTTGCACCATGCCGTCGCCAGTGGCGTCGCCGTAGGGGCGCACGATTGATGGGGTTGGCTCGGCAGCCTTAGCTTTTGCCATCACTTGCCCTTTCCGGCGAAGCCTTCAGCCATCAGGTCCGACGCGGGGTTGTAATAGTCGGCCGCGTGCTTAGCTACCCCTTCGAGGCCGCGCCCTGCGTCGGCGGGTCGTTTCATCAAGCCGAACGTCCCGTCGCCGATGGCGTTCAACAAGCCATCATCGCAAATTGCTTCGAGCAGCTCCACCGCCTCACCGAGCACCTGACGTCCGCGCTCGACCACGAATCCATCGTGGGCTGGTAAAAAGTCTTCTGACAGTCCGCGTGTTGCGTTGAAGACATAACGCACGTTGAGCAGGGCGAGATCTCGGTCGGAAAGCCACGGCGTGTGCACGGCCTCGGTCAACATTCCCACAAGCAGAATGTCTTGTTCGGTCATTGACCCGACGAGATTGAAAAACCCGTTGAGGAGGTAACCGCCGAACACATCACCGGTCATGTGTTTGGTGGGAGGCATCCACTTGAGCGGCGCGTTGGGAAAGAGTTCCCTGGCGAGCAGGGCGTGGGCCAATTCCATGCGGAACGATTCAGGAACGGTTGGATTGATCTCGAAAGCGTGACCGAGTCCGAGTTGTGAATCGGTGAGCCCGGCTTCCTTTCCGAAGAACTCGTTGAGCAACTGGCTGACGGTGACGGTGTGGGCGGCTTCAATGCCGTCAGCGGTGGTGAGGTAGTTGTCTTCGCCGGTGTTAATGATGATGCCGGCGCGTGCATGAATCTGGCGGCTGAAGCGCTGGTCGACAAAGGTGCGAATGGGGTTGATGTCGCGGAACAAGATTCCGTACATCGAGTCGTTGAGCATCATGTCGAGTCGTTCAAGGCCAGCCAAGGTGGCAATTTCGGGCATGCAGAGCCCCGATGCATAGTTGGTCAGGCGCACATACCGTCCCAACTCCGCAGACACTTCGTCGAGAGCTCCCCGCATCAGACGGAAGTTCTCTTGCGTTGCGTAGGTGCCGGCGTATCCCTCCCGGGTTGGCCCTTCGGGCACGAAGTCAAGCAACGACTGCCCGGTGGAACGGATGACGGCGACGATGTCGGCACCCTCGCGGGCGGCGGCCTGGGCCTGCGGCATGTCTTCATAGATATCGCCGGTCGCAACGATGAGGTAAATCCAGGGTTTAGGTGGATCACCGAGTCGGCGGATCAGGCGATCGCGCTCGCGGCGGTTTTGGTCGATCCGGCGTAGCCCTGCCGTGGCGGCTTTGCGTGCCGCCGTGCGTGCGCGTGTGTGCTCCCTCGCCTTGGGGAGTTCGAACGTGACGCTGCCCGTGGCTGCCTTCTGTGCGAGTGCGGTGAGGTCGACGTGATTGCCCGACAACAACGCGTTCCACACGGGAATCGCCACGCCGTTCTCGATGCCAACGTCGCGGCGGACGGCGTCGACAAGATGATTGACCCAGGGCTCACCATCTGGATCGGCGCCTTGCAGGCCAGCGAGTCGAAGGACCGCCCGCTCCACAGAAACGGTGGTGTGGGTCGTAGCAAGTTTGACGATCGGACGTCCCGCGCGCTTGGCGAGCGAGCGTGCCTTGCGAACGGTGACCGGATCGAGTTCGAGCTTGGTACGTCGGCGACTCACGAAATCTCACCTTGGCCCTTGTCATCGCTGGCTCGGTCGTGTGCAGGGTGGGCGTTGTAGACAGTTAAGCCTTTCGCCATCGTGCGTAGACATTCGGGTAGGGCAGCATCTGGTTCGACACTAGGGAGCGGAGGGACACCAGAGCGGGGGTCTGTGGACCAGGCTGCCACCCGGGTATCGGGCGCCTGCACAACCAGTTCGTCGACGTGCCAAACGGCGAGATCTGCCGGCTCATCTGGTGCGATGACGCCGCCCTGCGTGGAGCCGCCAGCCCGCCAGCCGCCACGGGTGTGGGCAGCGAAGGCCGCACGCACGCTGATGGCATGGGTGGGCGTGTGATGGTGAGCGGCAGCTCTGATGGCCTGCCACGGCGCAAGAGGCGTGACTGGTGCGTCCGAGCCGAAGGCAAGCGGTACACCGGCAGCGAGCATGGCTGCGAACGGATTGAGGGTGGGAGCCCGCTCTGCGCCAAGTCGCTTTTCGTACATTCCTCCCTGGCCACCCCACCACTGGTCAAAGACCGGCTGGGCGCTCACCGTAATCCCGAGGCGAGCAAATAGTTCGATCTGCTCCTGCGTCACCATCTCGACGTGTTCCAGCCGGTGTGCTGCCGCTCGGACAACGTCGGTGCCGACCTGTGCCTCCGCATCAACGAAAGCGGCCGCAAGCAGTTCCATAGCTCCGTCACCGATGACATGAAAGCCCGCCTGCACGCCGCGTACCGAACAGGCGGCGATGTGATCGCGCATCTGGGCAGCGGTCAGGTACTGCGCGCCAGCCGTACTCTCGTCATCGCTGTAGGGATTGACGAGCAGTGCAGTACGTGAACCGATCGCTCCGTCGACGAAGTAGTCGCCGGCTGCACCGGTAGCGTTAAGGCTGAGGGCTGTGTCTGGTCCGATTCCTTCGCCCCAATAGCCGACGATGCGCGGGCGCTGCGGGTCTTCGAGCGTCATCAACTCAGTGAAGTCGCTGCGGCCGCTGATCTGTGGGCCGCCGAGTTCGTGGATCGTGCCGATTCCGAGCGACAGCGCCTGCTGCAGTGCCACCCGTTGGGCTGCCCGGCGCAGCTGCGGCGTGACAGCATCGAAGGCAGCGCTGCGGACGGCATGGTGCGCGCCTTGACGCAGCCAACCTGACTCATCGAAGCCAGGGAGCGCCTTGCACTCCGGCGCTGCTGCGATCAGCGCTGACGACGCCAGGCACGAGTGGACGTCGACCCGGCTGAGGTAGACGGGCGCGCCGAACGCAGCACGGTCGAGCTCGTTGCGCGTGGGAAGTGCCGCGCTGGTCCACGCGGTTTCATCCCATCCGTGCCCCAGGACCACAGGCGCCCTGTGGGACTGAACGTAGGCAGTGACCTGGTCGAGCAAGTGACTCGCACTGGTAGTTGTGCTGAGGTCGAGCCCGGTCAGCATCAGCCCGGTGGATGTAGTGTGCACGTGTGCATCAACAAAGGCGGGTGTAACCAATGCACCGTCAAGTTCGATGACCTCGTCGACCGATTCGGCGTGCGCTTTGGCTGCAGCATCGCTGCCAACCCAGGCAATCACCCCTTCGTCGATAACGAGTGCGGTCGCGAAGGGATCGACGGAGCTGTATACGCGTCCGCCGCGAAGCAGCGTCGTGCTCACTGACCGCCCGTTTCATGGGCTAGTCGACGTTCGAAAAGTTCGCGCACTCCTGCTTGGTTTCGCAGCAGATCAAACGACAGTTCTGCATGTCCGGGGGTGTAACCATTGCCGATGAGCATCGTCGTGTCGGCCGCCAGGCCTTCTGCGCCAAGCGCGGCAGCAGTGAACGACGTCGCCATGGAGAAGAAGATGACCGTCCCGCCGTCGGGCGCTGTCGACAAAATGGCTCCGTGCTCGCAGCCGGGGACATCAACGCACACCACCGTGATGTCGGCCGGAGCGCCAAGGGCCGCCGCTACTGCCTCCGACAGAGCCACCGGGTCTCGAGCATCGGCGATGGTGACTTCGTCCGCCAGCTTGACCTCTCGAAGCAACTCCGCCTCGTGTTGAACGGGAACAATGCCAACTGTCTTACGAGCACCGCTCGCGCGGGCTTGGGCAAGAGACAGGGAGCCGCTTTTGCCTGCTCCCCCTATGACAGCAACGGTTGGTGGTCGCCCTTTGTCGACGTACTGCTGCACCACTCGTCCGGTGAGCGCGGGTGCGCCCGCGACGTCCATCACGGCCATCGCCAGATCTGCAGGGAGGTCACCTGGAACTGTGGCGGCAATGGTGCGGCCAAAGAGAATGGCGTACCCCTCGCAGGGGACCTGTTCGCTGGCGCCATCCCAGTTGCGCAGTGCGTCAGTAATGACGAGCGGGGTGAGGCTCAGCGAGACCAGCGTCGTGACTCGGTCACCCGCCCTGACCGGGAGAGAAGACTGAGGCCCCACCTCCTCGACAACCCCCACAAGCATCCCGCCGGAACCGGTCACGGGGTTCTGCATCTTGCCGCGGGCCTTGACGATCTCAAGAACCTCCGCGCGAACGGCCGCGCCGTTTCCTTCGTGCTTGTTCCACAGTTGTCGAAACGATGCAGCATCGAGGTTCAGCCGCTCGACGGCGATCTTGACCTCGTCGGGCCACAGCGGGGCTGAGGTGTCCAGTCGCTCCGCCGCTTGAGGAAGCACGCCAGCCGGACTGAGCACCCGGTGTAGGCCCACGGGTGAGCCGGTCCCCGTGGGCCTGGCAGCGGGCGTGTGACCGGGGTCGGCGGAGGGGTTTGGGGTCGCGTTCACCGGCCGATCGTGCCAGGCTCCGCCGGTATTTCGCTACCTCCAAGGGGACTTCCACCGAAAATTCTCCCGTTGGACATTGATTTGACCGGAGGATCTTCGTACTCTCGCCGAAATAGGGCGGGTCTCGCCCGGCAAGGAGATCATCGTGTCGCACCCAGTGCCGCAGCCGTACGACTACCGCTTTCGCGAACTCCGCGAGCCCGACTGGAAGCGATTCCCCGGCTGGGCGGAAGTCACGACGGCCGAGTGGGAAGACGCCCAATGGCAGCGCTCGCACTGCATCAAGAACCTCAAGCAGTTGCGCGCGGCGGCCGGCGAACTGCTCGAGGAGCGCTTCTACGCCGACCTCGAGCGAGACCAGCAAGAGCGCGCCACGATGTCGATGCTGCTGCCCCCGCAGATGTTCAACACGATGGTTCCTGATTCGCACGACGCCGGAGTCCCCAGCGCAGCCGCGTTCACCGAGCGCTTCTACGCCGACCCAGTGCGCTCCTACATGCTGCCGGTGTTCTCCGACCGACGAACCGACTGGCCCTCGCACCCGTACTCATCACGCGATTCCCTCCACGAGCACGACATGTGGAAGGCCGAAGGACTGACCCACCGATACCCCACGAAGGTGTTGGCTGAACTGTTGTCGACCTGCCCGCAATACTGCGGCCACTGCACGCGGATGGACCTTGTTGGGAACTCGACCCCGACCGTCGACAAACTTCGTTTCGCGCTAAAACCGGTCGATCGCCTGCAGCAGCACTTGGAGTACTTGCGCGCCAATCCGTCAGTGCGCGACGTTGTTGTCTCCGGCGGTGACGTAGCAAATATGCCGTTCAAGAATCTCGAGCTCTACGTCGACCAACTCCTCGACATTGAAAACGTTCGCGACATTCGCTTGGCAACGAAAGCTCTCATGGGCTTGCCGCAGCACTGGTACTCCGACGACGTGCGGGCCGGCATGGAGCGCCTCTCGACCAAGGCCCGACAGCGCGGCGTTGGGCTAGCGATCCACACCCACGTCAACCATGCGAACTCAGTCACGCCCCTAGTAGCCAAGGCTTCTCGGGCAATGTTGGACGCAGGCGTCCGCGACGTTCGCAATCAGGGTGTCTTGATGGGCGGGGTCAACGACTCCGTGGAGAGTCTGCTGGATCTGTGTTTCGCGTTGCAGGATGGAGCGGAGATCCTGCCGTACTACTTCTACATGTGCGACATGATTCCGTTTGCCGAACACTGGCGTCTTAGCCTGGGCAAGGCGCAACGACTGCAGCACGGAATCATGGGATACCTGCCTGGCTTTGCCACACCGAGGGTGGTGTGCGATGTGCCGTTCGTCGGAAAGCGTTGGGTGCACCAAGTGGACGAGTACGACACCGTCCACGGTATTTCGTACTGGTCGAAGAACTATCGGACCGGAATCGAGCTCGACGACCCGGAGGCGGTGCGCAAAACCCACGTCTACTACGACCCCGTGCACGAGCTTTCTGAAGAAGGCCAGCAGTGGTGGATCAACCAGGGCCATCCCAAGGGCGCGGTACATCCAGCGTCCGTGGAGGCCGCGGCATCCTCACGCGCCGCCGCCGAAGCCCAAGCCACCGACCCCACCCCCCCCCCCCCCCCCCCCCCCCCCTGGATCCCCCCCCCCGCAAGGCGCCCCCCCCCCCCCCCGCCGTCCCCAAAACCCCCCCTCCACCGC